>Ga0182024_10000809_pt1 | contig 82376 bp, 79 predicted proteins | sample P32metaG_FD_120480 | JGI IMG/M metagenome (GOLD analysis project Ga0182024, IMG submission 120480) | Permafrost microbial communities from Stordalen Mire, Sweden - P3-2 metaG (Illumina Assembly) | ecosystem: Environmental > Terrestrial > Soil > Wetlands > Permafrost | place: Sweden: Stordalen...
AATCTATGACGCTCTCCTCCTTCGTTGCGCCGCCAAAGTACACGCGGAGGTCATCTTCACATGGAATTTGAAGCACTTTCGAGCTATTGACCCTGGCCTTGCCGACCGGATCCGTACCCCGTAGCTGCGGGCTGAACCTCACCTTGTAAACTGTATGACGCTGGAATGGAGACTGGGCTAATGGGACGGAATTATATAGCGGTGATGGCGTTGCTGGCGTCGCCGGTTTTTGCGCAGGACGCCAAGTCCGTTATCGACGGTGCGGCGAAAGCGATGGGAATGTCGAATCTGGGGTCCGTGCGGTATTCCGGCAGCGGCCTCAATTTCGCTTTGGGACAAGCGGTGAATCCGAGCTCTCCGTGGCCGAAGTTCAACGTGAAAACGTATGAGCGCGTGATCGATTTCGACGCCGGGGCCACCAGCCAGACCATGGTTCGCACACAGGGCGAGAATCCTCCCCGTGGCGGCGGACAGCAGCCGATCGTCGGCGAACAGACCCAGACGCTGGTGAATGGTTTCAAACAACCATGGTCCTCGCAGTTTGAAGTCTGGGTGACGCCAGTGGGCTTTCTCAAAGGCGCTCTGGCGAGCAACAACGCTACCGTGCAGACGAAAACTGTAGGCGCGAAGAAGTACAACGTCGTTTCCTATATGGTGGAAAGCAAGTACAAGATCAACGGCTATATCAACGACCAGAACATGGTTGAAAAAGTCGAGACTTGGGTGGATAACCCGGTGCTGGGCGATATGCCGGTGGAAGCGACTTACTCCGATTACAAAGAGTTCCACGGGCTGAAGTTCCCGGGGAAGATCGTCGAGACGCAGGGCGGATATCCGTTTATGGATTTGACGATCACCGACGCGAACCGGAACGTGGTGGCGGGAGTGCAGGCTCCGGGTAAAGACGCCGCGCCGCAGAATCCCATATTCGGAGTCGACGAGACACTGATCGCCGAGGACGTTTACTATTTCACCGGCGGCACTCACCACAGCGTCATCGTCAATTTCAACGACTATGTGGTTGTAATCGAAGGCCCGCTGGATGAAGCGCGATCGAACGCGGTCATCGGCGAGGTGAAGAAGCTGTACTTTAACAAGCCGATCCGTTATCTGGTTAACACCCACGCGCACTTCGACCATGCGGGCGGGATTCGCACCTACGCGGCTGAAGGGGCGACCATCCTTACTTATCAGATAAACAAGCCTTATTACGAAAAGACGTTTGCGATGCCGCGCACTCTCGCGCCCGACAAGCTGTTGCAGTCGAAAAAGAAAGCGGTGATCGAAGCGGTGGGCGAGAAGAGGGTGTTGACGGACGGCACGCATACGATCGAGCTCTATCACGTGCCCAACGAGCATAACGAGGGGATGCTGATCGCTTACCTGCCTAAAGAGAAGATCGTGGTGGAAGCGGATCTGTATACTCCGGGAGCGGTGAACGCGCCTGCGCCGAATCCGGTGAGCCCTTATACGGTGAGCCTGCTCGAAAACCTGGATCGCCTGAAGCTGGATTACGACAAGATTCTCGGCCTGCATGGGCGTCTCGCCACCAAAGACGAGCTGCTGAAGGCCGCCGGGAAGTCAGGCAGTAAATAGGTGTCAAAGAATAATCGTGGGGCAGGCGATCGCTTTCTGTCGCCTGCCTTTCATCCGCGAACAAGGCAGGCCACGGAAGACGATGGCCTGCCCCACGAGGGCGCGTGAAATATCGCGCCGATCACGTGGGCAGCCTGTTGCGTCCGCCGGAATTATTGGCTGGGCGTCACGATCCCGAAACTACTCCCGAACATTTGGAAGCTCTGGAAGATCGGCATATCCTGCGCGCGCTGGCGCGCCAGAAAGAAGCTGGTCTGCGGATATTCACCGATGGCGAATTCCGCCGGGGTGGATTCATGAGCGGCTTCTACGATTCGGTGGAGGGTCTGGACCAGAAGGCTGACATCGCGCGCGCGTGGAAGGCCGCCGCCGGCGCCGGCAAGGTGCCCAGCTTGGGAAGCCTCGCGGGAGTCGTGATCGAAAAGATCCGGCAAACGAAGCGGTTGACAAAGCACGAGCTTAATTTCCTGAAGCGGCATAGTCCCGGCGACATCAAGATGACCCTGCCGACAGCCAATCAGTTTCCCGCGATCGTTTACAAGAAAGGGATGAGCGAGAAAGCTTACGCCACGCGCTCGGATTTCCTCTGGGACATCGTGCCGATTATCAAGGCCGAAATCGCGGCGCTTGTGAACGAGGGCGTGAAGTATATCCAGATCGACGCCCCGCGCTACAGTTACTACATCGATCCGAAGTGGCGGAACTACGTCAAAGAAGAGATGGGGATGGATCCGGATCAAGCGCTCGACGAGGCGATCGCGGCCGACAACGCGTGTTTGGAAGGGTTGCGGCGCGCGGATCTGAAGGAAGATGGCGTCACATTCGCCATTCACCTGTGCCGCGGCAATAACCGGAGTCACTGGTATGCCGAGGGCGGCTACGATCCGATTGCGGAGAAGCTGTTCAGCAAGCTCAACGTCGATCTGTTTCTGCTGGAGTACGAATCGGAGCGGGCGGGTACGTTCGAGCCGCTGCGGTTCGTGCCCAGGAACAAGGGCGTCGCGCTCGGCCTGGTAAGCAGCAAAGTTCCGGAGTTGGAGTCGCAGGAAGTTCTCGTCCGGCGCATCGAGGAAGCGAGCAAGTTCGTGCCGATGGAGAATCTCGCGCTAAGTCCGCAGTGCGGGTTTGCCTCGTCGATGGAGGGCAACTTACTTACGGAAGAGGAACAGTGGAGGAAACTGGGGCTGGTGGTCGAGACGGCGCGGGTGGTGTGGCAGGAGGGTTGAGGGCTTTCAGTGCCGCGAGTTGGGCGTCGATTCCATGTGGATCGGGAGTTTTCATGGCGGCATAGAAGGCCAGGATATTTTCGCGCAGTTCCGGCGTCACGCCTTCGAACTGCTTCGCAGCCAGTTTAACCAGCAGTTTGTCGTAGGTTCTGTCCGTCAGCTCGTACTCGCCGGGGCTAGCCAGCTTCCCGGTATCCAGATCGCGATTCGAAATCCTGAGATTGTCGGCCTTGATGCCGGCAAACGACTGGCGGTCCCGATTGACCGCGGCATCGAAGCTGTCCTCGAACATTTTCTCCGTTTGCGGCGTGGGCAGCTTGTATGCCAGCCCGCTCAATGGACCGACCTTCGGAAGCACGCGAGTGAAGAAAGCGAAAATGCGCATGAAGAGGCCAGGCGACTTGTACATGGGACCCCATTCCGTTGTGAAACTGGCCCGCTTCATGTTGTATAAAAACTGCTTGCGGGAAACCGTGGGCTGGTCTTTGGTGATCTCCGCCTTCTTGAGCTCCCAAGCCGCTCTGGTCATGTCCGGAATCATGGTGCTCACGGAGAACCGGTAAGTTCCCAAAGCGAGGTCAAGCGTCCCGAACATGTCCTTTAATTTCAGGCCGTAGGTTTCCTGATAGGCGCGGTCCAGCAGCTCCTTCGAGACCGCAAAGCCGATGAAGTCGTGGTAGGCTTTCGGCGCATAATGCCCGCGCGCCACCTGCAACACGTCAAATCCGAATTCCGTTTTCAGGTGGGCCGCGGGATTGTCGGCGTAGGTCACCACGTTGCCGAACTTGGCGCGCAGCTTCGGATAGAGCAGCGGCACTGAGAGGTTGACGGCGATCGCGTGGCCGTCCACGTCGGCGCCGTAATGCGATGCAGCTCCCAGCGCGAAAGCGTATTCGTCCAGATTCTGCGAGTTGTCGATCAGTGACTGAATCAGATCGGCGCTGCGCACATAGTGCGCCAGATCGCTGTAAAAATGGCTGCCGAAAGGATAGTAGCCAAGGTCCTGAATGATGCACCCACCATACGCATACGCGTGGGCTTCATCGAGCTGGTCTTTAGTGGCGTCCGGGAACCGTTTCGTCAGGACAGGCAGGATTGCGTCGACCCAAAGGGTATCCACAATCGCTTCGTGGGTCAGGACGGAATATCCCCTGGCACCCGGGGGGCACACCGCGAGGACCAGCATGGCGATGCCTCCGGCGACGACTGACGAGGTTCTCATCACGCCCGGATCTGCTGCACGCGGACGGCCAACACAGTGGGATGTGCGGCGGCAGCCGCGTTTTTCCCGCACCCGGCGAGACGCGGCTGCCGCCGCATGTCCGCCGTGATAGTGGGGCCATCCGGAAAGCGGGAGAAAATGGATGGCCCGCGATCAGCGTTCACCGAATCTCTCGCCGACACGCTGAAGGAAATCTACTGATGTACGTCATTTCTGAAGTTCACTCACGTGGGCGGGGAATATCAGGGGTTGGCTAAACCAGTTCCAGCTTTTTCAGCTTCATCCGGTCGCGGCGCACTTGCGCAAGGTCGTACTGCGCCTGTTGCACAAGCCAGCCTTCCTCGGTACCGCCGAAAACTTTTGACAGCCTGACGGCCATTTCAGGCGATATGCCGCGCTTTCCGTTGACGAGTTCCGAAAGCGTGTTGCGCGTCACCCCGAGGGCGGCGGCGGCGTCCGTGATGCTCACACCCAAAGGCTCGATGCACTGACGCAAAACGACGCCTCCGGGATGCGGTGGATTTTTCATGGTCATGGCTTGGTTCCTTTCAGTGGTAATCGACATAATCTACGTCCGTCGCGCCATCATCGAAACGGAAAATCACCCGCCAGTTGGCCCGGACGGTCACAGCCCAAAAACCTTTCATCCGGCCTTTGAGCGGATGCAACCGAAGCCCCGGCAAATCCAGGTGGGCAACGGTTGGAGCGGCATGAAGGGTCGCCAGAATATCCCGCAGTTTCTCGGCATGTTCGGGGTTTACGCCGCTTGGGTCGTCCTGTTCAAACAGACGTTTCAGTCCCTTGTGGCGGATTGTCTTTATCATCTCGAGCCGTAACCCGCCACGTGTCGCATGTCAAGAATAATGGTAGCAAGATTGGTGCTTTCTTTGTGTGGGTCGGTTGGTTCTCGTTGCTGGCGTCCGCGCGGCTCTGCTGCACGGGTGGCCCGCGCCTTTTTTGACCTGCGAGCGCGGTGAAGAAACGGGTTACTGGCTGCGCCCGTCGCCGTTCTGGTCACCCGAGGGTCCCCGAATTTTGACAAAACGACGTTAGATCGTGCTCAAGGGCGGTCGCGGCGATGAGCCCATCAGGTGCGTTGAAGCCGATGCCTTTCAACTGGCAGTCTCGTACGAGAACTTCGAGAACTTCGAGAATGCCCCAGCGTTCCGAAATCGCTTCGGTGACTGGCAGGATGCGGCCAGCAAACCACGGGCGCAACTCATTCTCAAGCCACTGACGCAGCCAGGCGCGGCGGTGCGCCTCCGGATGAACAGCGATGCCTTTGCAGACCTCGCCTATGGTAATGACGCTGATGTGCATCAACTCAAACATCAGGCCCGGATCGCCGAAGAGGTTCTCAAGACTGCGAATGCGGACAGGGACCGGCTGCAGGAGCTCGACTTGGAAGAGGCGAAGGCCAAGGCTCTAATCCGGACCGCGGCCGACCAGCTTCGTGGCGACCGCCCCCGCAATGTGATAGCGTCAACTACTTATGAACCACAGTAATATGATCCGCAACCTGACCGCGCTGGCGTTCTCCGGCGCGATGTCCCTCGTTTTCGGGCAGACTCCCTGCGAGAACCTCAAATCGCTCACGCTTCCGAACGTGACCTTTACCACGGTGGAATCCGTGGCGGCAGGACCCTTCCGCCCAGCGCCGCCTCCCGGGCGCGGTCCGGCTCCGGCCAGCCAAGCAGGGAGAGGCGGAGCTCCCGCGGGACGAGGGGGCGCGCCGCCGCTGATGCTTCCCGCATACTGCCGGGCGGCCATGGTTTTGACGCCTTCGGCCGACTCGCATATCGAAATGGAATTGTGGCTGCCGGCGACGGATTGGAACGGCAAGTTCCAGGCGGTCGGTAACGGCGGATGGGCCGGGTCGATCACTTTCGCGGCCATGGCGCAGGCCCTCAGAGAAGGCTACGCGACGGCTTCGAACGACACCGGCCACACCGGCGGGGACCCGTCTTTCGGGCTCGGCCACCAGGAGAAGCTGGTCGACTTCGCTTATCGCGCCAACCACGAGATGACTGTCCAGTCGAAGGCGATCGTCAGCGCCTACTACGGGAAGGCCTCAAAGCTCAATTACTGGAACGGCTGCTCCACCGGCGGCCGGCAGGGCCTGATGGAAGCGCAGAAATTTCCCGCCGATTTCGACGCCGTGATCGCCGGCGCGCCCGCCAACTGGCAGACGCACTTGCATGCATGGGACATGAACGTCGCCACCACGGCTCTCAAGAACGAAGGAATGTTCATGACGCCCGGCAAGCTGGCGACTTTGAACAAAGCTGTTCTCGAACAATGCGACATGCTCGACGGCGTGAAGGATGGTTTATTGAACGATCCGCGCAAATGCAAATTCGATCCTTCCGTGCTGCTCTGTAAGGGCGGGGATTCCGACTCCTGCCTCACGCAAGCGCAGGTCGATGGCGCGAAGCTCGTCTACGCCCCCGCGAAAAAGAAGAACGGCGAATTCATTTTCCCCGGCAAAGAGCCCGGCAGCGAGCTGGTCTGGACGCAGTTGAATCCGGTCAAAGCCCCCATACCGCTGATTCTGGGAACCTTCCAAATCGCAACTTATCAGGACGCCAACTGGGATTGGCACAACTACGATCTGGACGGCGACGTTGCGGCGGCTGACGAAAAGTTCGGCTACGTGAACGTGCCCTACGATCTCTCCGCCTTCAAGGCGCGTGGCGGCAAACTGCTGCTCTATCACGGCTGGAACGATACCGCGATTTCGCCCGAAAACACCATCAACTACTACCAGAACGTGCTGCAGAAGATGGGCGCAAAGCAGGATAGCTGGATGCGCCTCTACATGGTTCCTGGTATGAACCATTGCCAGGGGGGCGTCGGCACCGATCAGTTCAACAAGATGGCGGTGGTCGAGCGCTGGCGTGAATCGAACACCGCGCCCGAGCAGATTGTGGCTGCGCACGTTTCCGGGAATAACGTGGATATGACCCGGCCGCTGTGTCCGTATCCGCAGGTGGCGGCTTACAAGGGCGTCGGCAGCACCAACGATGCCGCCAGTTTCGCCTGCAAAATGCCGTAGCTTGACCAACCGCTCCCTATGGTCACGGCTCTGAAACGCTCGGCCCAGCGCTTCCTCTTCAGAGCCGCGACCATAGGGAGCGCTTTTCGAATTACAGGAGAACATCCATGAAGACAACCGTCCTGCTTCTGCTCACCATCGCCGGGGGCGCATATGCGCAATCCAACTGCGACCAGTTGAAATCTCTTTCACTTCCGGACACAACGTTCTCTACGGTCGCGAGCGTCGCGGCCGGAACTTATAAAGCCCCGGCGCAGAATGCGGATGGTGGTGGTGTTGCCCCTGGCCGCGGCGCAGCCGGACGCGGAGGCCCTCAAGCTCCTCCCTTGATCCTTCCGGCTTACTGCCGTGTCGCCGCTACCCTCAAGCCTTCATCCGATTCCGACATCAAGATGGAAGTCTGGCTGCCCGAAAACTGGAACGGCAAGATCGAGATGGTCGGCAACGGCGGATGGGCCGGCGTGATCAGCTATGCCGCGATGGCGCAAGCAGTGAAGGAAGGCTACGCCGCCGCGTCCACCGATACCGGTCACGAAGGCGGCAACGGTATGTTCGCGCTCGGGCACCCGGAGAAGATTGTCGACTTCGGCTATCGCGCCGTGCATAACACCCTCGTCACATCGAAGGCGATCGTCGCCGCTTACTACGGCAAAGGCCCGAAATACTCCTATTGGAATGGTTGCTCGACGGGAGGCCGGCAGGCTCTGGTGGAAGTGACCCGCTATCCCGAAGACTTCGACGGTGTGGTTGCGGGAGCGCCCGCGAATCCGCATCTCCACCTGCACGCTTCCGGTGTCGAGAGAGGCAAGGAGGAGATGCAGCTGCCCAAAGACGCCGCGCTGTCCCCGGCCAAAATCGAGACGCTGCACAAAGCCGTGATGGAACAATGCGACGCGCGGGACGGTTTGAAAGACGGGCTGATCCGCGATCCGCGCAAGTGCAATTTCGACCCCTCCGTGCTGCTGTGTAAAAACGGCGATGCCGACACCTGCCTCACTGCCCCGCAGGTGGATCTGGTCAAGATCGTTTATGCCGATGTGAAAACGAAAAAGGGTGAAACCATCTGGACCGGGTTCGAGCCCGGCGGCGAATTGCAGTACGCCTCCCTCCGGACCATTCCAACGCAACCCGGCGGCGGAATCGACAGCATCCGTATCCTCGGTTACCAGAACGCGGACTGGGACTGGCGCACCTTCGATCTCGATCGCGATGTTGCGATGGCGGACGAAAAAGCCGGCTTCATCGACGCTCACACCTACGATCTTTCCCCGTTCAAAGCGCACGGGGGCAAGCTGCTGCTCTATCACGGCTGGGCCGATCAGGCGATTCCGCCCGGGAATACGATCAACTTCTACAACGGCGTGTTGAGTAAGATGGGCGCGAAACAGGACGATTGGATGAAGCTCTATATGGTTCCTGGAATGATGCATTGCTCCGGCGGCGACGGACCCGACCAGTTCAACAAAATGGGAGTCGTCGAGCGCTGGCGCGAGTCGGGCGTGGCGCCGAAAGAGATTATCGCTTCGCACGTGAGCGGTGGCCAGGTCGACCGGACGCGTCCTCTGTGCCCCTATCCGCAGGTTGCGGCTTACAAGGGAACCGGCAGCACGAACGACGCCTCCAGCTTCGCGTGCAAACTACCATAATTACTCAGCAAATAACCGTAGTGCGGACCATCGCTATTTGTGGTCTGCCACCCGCGCAGGACCGACCACAAAAACAGATGGTCTGTCCCACGGCGTTAACATAGGAATCAACCAGGAGCGCAACACTATGTCTAAATTTCGATTCACCGTCGCCATCGCGGCATTCATGACTTTCGGATCCGTGATGTCCGCGGATCTGGACCCCGCAGCCATCAAAATAACCCCGCCCGACAAGATCCCATGGGTAGAAAGCCCAAGCGGTTCGGCCGCCGCAATCCTGGCCGGCGATCCCTCTAAACCGGGTATCTATGTCGAGCTGACCCGATGGCACGCAGGCCACATGAGCCGCCCTCACTTTCATCAGAACGATCGGTATATCTACGTGATATCCGGCACGTGGTGGGTAGGCACGGGGACGAAATACGACCCCAACAGCACGGTCCCGATGCCCCCCGGCAGCTACGTCACGCATTACGCGAAGGGCATTCACTATGACGGCGCGAAGGATGCGGACTGCATCATCGAGATCGTTGGAATGGGTCCTGCCACGTCCACGCCCGCCGAAGTGAAGTAAGGGGCACTGATATTCTGGGAATTCGATGAGAGGAATTCTATAAGTGAGAAGTTACGTTTTCAAAGGTTTGATCGTGATAATGGCGGCTGCTTCTTTGGCCGCGCAGCAACCTCCCGCGGCTCCTGGTGCACCGGCCGAAGGCGCCCCGTTCGGGCGCGGCGGTGGTGGCAGAGGCCGTGGTCCCGCTCGCCCACCCGCTGGTCCTACGCCGCGGCTTCCCAACGATCCTTATCTCGGCGTCAATGCAGGCAAGCCGGATTTGGGCGGAAATTCGCAGAGCATCAATGCTTCGATGAAGGGAATCTGGCAGGTTCCCTACATCATCGACATGCAGAGGCAGGGCAAGACCCCCGACGGACAGACCATCGAAGTGCCGTTCACGCCCAAAGGCAAAGCTGCGTTCGACTTGGCCACGTCTAACAATTCCAAGGATGATCCCGAGGGATTCTGTCTGCCTCCCGGCGTCCCGCGCATGATGTACACGCCCTATCCGACGGAGATTTTCCAACTTCCGAACCGCATCGTTTTTGTGTATGAAGGCGGCGCGCATGTTTGGCGCAATATCTGGATGGACGGCCGTGCGCAGCCCAAGGACCCGAATCCGACCTATCTCGGATACTCGGTGGGCAAATGGGAAGGCGATACGCTCGTGGTCGACAGTATCGGGTTTAATGATCGTACCTGGCTGGACGCCGCTGGGCACCAGCATGGCGAGCAATTGCACGTAACCGAAAGATTTACGCGGACCGATTCTAATACGCTCAAGGTCGAAGCCACCATCGACGATCCGGAGTATTACACCAAGCCCTGGACAGTTGTGACGCAGGCGACGTGGTATCCGAATCAGGAAATCCTGGAGTACATTTGCCAGGAGAATAATCGGGACCTGAAGCACTTGGTCGGAAGCGGAAAGTAATCAAAGCACTCCCTCCGGTCGCGGCTCCATAACGACACGTCGTCGATAACAACGTGCCGATCTTACAGAACCGCGACCAGAGGGAGTGATCATTTCGTCAGCAAGCGGTCGATTTCACTCTCCCAGGTCTTCTCCTCCACCAGACCGAGATGCACGCCCGCAAGCCTCCCCTCGCGGTCGATCAACATCGTCATCGGCAGGGATTCTGCACCATATTTCTTCGCCAGCTCCTGACTGCCAATCACGACCGGATAATTCAGCTTGTTCTTCGCTATATATGGCATCACCGACTTCCAGCCGTCGTCATCCATCGAAACGCCAATCACGGCAAGTCCGCCCGATTTGTACCGGTTCTCGAACTCCATGAGCATGGGCACTTCGACTTTGCATGGTCTGCACCAGGTAGCCCAGAAGTTCAGCAGCACGGCCTTGCCTCTGTAGTCGGACAGCTTCACTTCCGCGCCGGTTGAATCCCGCAAATTAAAATCCGGCGCCGGTTGACCGTCTTTCACTACTCTCATTGAAGCCGCGCTCCATATACGCGGAAATGTCAGCAGACAGGCGCATACGACCATCGCAGCCGCCGCGGCCCAGATCCAGTTCCGCGTCCCACGGCTTCCCCTGTCCCGCAACTCCCGGAACTGCGCCATCGCGCGCTTTGTATCAGGCCGCCAATCGTCTTGAGGACCGAGTTGCGCCAGTTGTTCGTCGACCGATTCAAGCCCCATATTCTTCTCCATACCTTTTTCCGTACTCCTTTCGGAACGCCTGCTGCGCACGACTCAGAAGTGTGCCGACCGAACCCGGATTCAAATCGAGAGCGGATGCCAGTTCTTCGTAGCTGAGGCCATGGCTGCGGAGCAGCAGCAACTCCGTCTGGCGAGGCTCGATGGCGGCCAGCGTCAGACGGATCTTTTGCCGTTGCTCGGAAGCGCCGCGGAGGTCTTCCGGAGTTGGCATTGAGCGAGCCATACCGAAAAGACGTTCATAGCGCTCCCGCCGCGTGCGTCGACGCAGCTCGTCAAGACCCATGCGGACCGCGGCCCGGTAGAGCCAGCCTTCGACGTTACCCTCCTGAGCCCGTGGATTCCTCCACAGTTTCAGGAACACCTCAACTGCGAGTTCCTCCGCGCGTGCATAGTCGGTCACGACCCTTGCAATGACGCGGGCGATGCGCCCATATTGAGCGCGAAAAATTGCCTCGAAATCGAACGGCGCCGGACCGGCCTTCAGATCGTCGGCCGCTTCAGTGTGTGCGTTCACAACTCAACAACGTTTCAGAGAGAAGATTTGTGACAAATTTTCTTCCTCCCGAATCGGCCTCCTGACGTGTGGTTAACATGCATGTAAGTTTCAGCACCGGACGGCACGGAAGTTTTACAATTTCGGAACAACTTTCGATTGGACAATCGCTATTGTCCTCAAGTGATGACCACCGTCAAAGCCCTCGCGCTCACCGCCACGATAACCGGGACACTCGCCGCACAGAGCACCGTCCCAAATAGCTTTCTCGTTCACAATCTTGTTTCGGATTTGCCCGGAATTGCAGACCATCAGGATCCGAATCTGGTTAATCCATGGGGAAATGCATTCGCCGCATCGCCGTTCTGGATCGGCAACAACGGCCGTGGCGTCTCTACCCTTTACGATGGAACGGGTACCGCGTCGGCGATTGTGGTCAACATCCCCTCGGCGGGCGGAATTCCCACAGGCGGACCCGTTACCGGAGTTGTCCTTAATTCGTTCAGCTCGAATACGCTCGTCTTCGATGTCGCGGCGGGGAAACCGGCGTCCTTCCTTTTCTGTGCCGAGGATGGCGTGATCTCCGGCTGGAATTCGTCCGTGGACAGCACGCATGCCCATATCCTTTTTGACAACTCGAAGTCCGGGGCCGTCTATAAGAGCTGCACCCTGGGCGGCACTTCATCCGCCCCCCTGCTGTTCGCGGCGAATTTCAACAGCGCTAACGTCGATGTCTTCGATGGCAATCTGAATCCGGTCGTGAACGCCAAGGCTTTCGTCAATCCCGCCGTTCCAGCCGGCTTCGCGCCTTTCAACGTGCAGAATATCGGCGGCACGCTCTACATCACTTATGCCAAACAGGACGACATGAAGCACGACGATGTCGCGGGCCCGGGCAACGGTTATGTCGCACGGTTCGATCAGTCCGGAAATCTGTTGGGGAACCTGATATCCCAGGGTTCCCTCAATTCACCCTGGGGAATGGCGATCGCGCCGGCGGGCTTCGGGCCGTTTGGCGGCGCTCTGCTCGTGGGCAATTTCGGCGATGGAAAGATCAACGCGTATAACATCACCACCGGAGTGTTCACCGGAACTTTGGGCGACCTTAAGGGAAATCCGATTGCTCAGCCTGGTCTGTGGTCGCTCAACTTCGGAGGCGCGGCTAAGAACGCCGACCCCGGCACTCTCTACTTCACCGCGGGGCCGGGCGGCGGGCCGAATAACGATCCCCTCGAATCCCACGGTCTGTTCGGCAGCATTCAGGCGGCGCCTTCGTTCCTGAGCAGCGGCATCGACAGCGCGGCCAGTTTCCTTGCCGGCCCGGTAGCCCCGAACGCGTGGGCCACCATCAGGGGCAGTGGGCTTTCCGCCACCAGAGGAACCTGGCAGATCGCATCGAGCGCTGCGGGCACCATTCTTCCCACTCTGGTGAACGGCGTTGGCGTTACGGTAAATGGCGAAGCCGCACCGGTCAACTTCGTCAGCAATACCCAGATCAATTTCCTGGTTCCCGCCGACATCCTGCCCGGCACCGTGCAGATTCAAACTACCAACAACGGCCTCACGAGCGCTACTGTATCCGTTCCCGCCGATCTGGTCGCGCCTGCGTTCTTCACCATCGGGACGAATGCGGCAAACGGGAACGCCTACGTCGCCGCCACGCATGCCAACGGATCGATCATCGGCCCGCCGGGATTGATCGCCGGAGTGACTACGACGCCGGCTGCGCCCGGTGAAACGATCACGATCTACGGGACCGGTTTTGGCCGGACATCCCCGGCCATTCCCAACGGACAGCTTGTGACGTCGGCTCTGTTGTTGCCCACGCCGCCGACCGTCGTGATCGACGGCGCGGTCGCTAATACGACGTTCGCCGGATTAACGGGCGCGGGGCTGTATCAGTTCAACGTCATAGTTCCGAACACCGCACAAAGCGGCGACGACCTGGTCGCGGCCCTGATCGGGAACGGGGAGACGCAGGAAAACGCGTTCATCACGATCGCCGCGCAATAGTTATGTGGCGTACGCTCTCAGCGTGCGTCGAGACTTTTCTCGACACCAGCTTTTTCGAACTGCGCCGGGCGTCGGCAAGTGCCGACGCGGCACGCAGAGTGCGCGCGCCACGGGTTTGCTTTAGGCGACTCTTCAACTCGCCTCCTTACCCAGGACAAGACCTTTCTCTATTTCATCCGTCTATTCCAACAGGCGAACAGAAGAACGCCTCCTGATTAAAGGAGTATTAAACTTGAAACCATTTCACTTGCGAACAAAAGCGCTTGCCGCGGTATGTGCCTTGACGGTTTGCGGAGGGTTGATAGCAGCCGCCCTTGAATCCCATGCGCACATTGCACTCAAGCTTGCGGACCCCAACGAACCACCCAGCAGGATCACCATGGCCCCCGCGGCCAAAGTTGCCATGCCGGCCGTTGTGAAGATATCCGCATCGAAAGTTGTCAAGGCCCCGGCGGGCTTCCAGGAACAGCAGTTCGATCCGTTCCGCCAGTTTTTCGGCGGCGATGAAGGATTTGGCGGTAATGGAGGGCTCCGGCAACAAGCTCCACGCTCCCATCGCGAAGGTGGTCTGGGTTCGGGCGTAGTCATCAGTCCCGATGGCTATATCCTGACCAATAACCACGTAGTCGACAGCGCTACTGATGTAACAGTAACGCTTCCCGACCGGCGCGAATACAAAGCCAAAGTGATTGGCACCGACCCCAAGACCGATATCGCGGTGCTCAAGATCGAAGCCAGCAACCTGCCCGTGATCACCGTGGGCAATTCGGCCAGGATGCAGATCGGCGATGCCGTTCTCGCCATTGGCAATCCATACGGCGTCGGACAGACAGTCACCATGGGAATCGTCAGTGCCACTGGCCGGACGGGCCTCGGGATAGAAGACTACGAAGACTTCATTCAGACCGACGCGTCCATTAATCCTGGAAACTCGGGTGGCGCTCTGGTCAACGATCGCGGCGAGCTGATCGGCATCAACACGGCCATTCTGGCTCCCGGTTCAGGCGGCAATCAGGGCATCGGTTTTGCGGTGCCGGTGAATCTCGCCCGCAACGTTATGGACCAGATCGTAACTCATGGACAGGTGGAGCGCGCGTATCTCGGAGTGACGATCCAGGAAGTGACTCCGGCGCTCGCGAAGGCCATCGGACTCAACGGTCCCGAAGGCGCTCTGGTGGGCGATGTGTCCCCCAACAGCCCGGCGCAAAGGGCGGGATTACAATCGGGCGACGTGATTATGGCGATGAATGGAACTCCGGTGGCGGAGAGCAATCAGCTCCGCATGAACGTTTCCATGATGAACCCCGGTCAGACCGTTCACTTGAAAGTGTTCCGCGACGGAAAGACCTTTGAGGTCGCTGCCCAGGTTGGCGAACTGCCTGGCAAGAAGGTCGAACGCGCCAGCAATGAAAGTGGTGCGTCCGAACAGGCTCTCGAAGGTGTCTCGGTGGAAAACCTGGACGCCCAAACGGCCCGACAGGCAGGTTTGCCGGCCAACACCAAAGGCGTCGTGGTTACGGATGTCGACCCCGCCAGCCCGGCTGCTTCAGCGGGGTTGAAGGAAGGCGATGTGATTCAGGAAGTCAATCATCGTGCGGTGACCAACTCGGATGACCTGTCGAGCGCGCTTCACAAGTCGAACGGAGCCTCGCTCCTGCTTGTGAACCGAGGTGGCAATAAGCTGTACTTGGCCGTCTAGCGGTGTACTGAAACGTCGAGGCGCGGAACTCCCCACCCGGATTCCGCGCCTTTTTCATTTCCAAACGTTTCGTGGTAGCCTCTGTCCATAAATGGCAATCATCGGCGCACATATGCTCCTGTACTCGCCGGAGGCCGACGCGCTGCGCGCGACCCTGCGCGACGCATTCGGCTTCAAGTCCGTGGATGCGGGAGGCGGCTGGCTCATCTTCGAGTTGCCTCCATCGGAGCTTGGCGTGCATCCCGCCGAAGGCCCCACGCCTGAATCGAACGTCCATCATCAGGTTTCGTTCATGTGTGATGACATTCAAGCGACAGTCGCTCAGCTGCGGGCGAAAGGCGTCCGGATCGACGGCGAACCCGCGGACCGGGGTTTCGGCATCACGGTGACGATGACGTTGCCCGGAGACGTCAAGGTTATGTTGTACGAGCCGCGTCACCCACTGGCAATTACACCCCGGAAATCAGACGCTTAGTACGGGGCACGGCGCTTCGCGCAGAATCGCGTAAGCATTCGCGCGCAGCCGTCCTCCCACGCCTTGGCGGATGCCGCCTCTGCCAATCACTATCAGGTCGGCGCGTTTCTTGATTGCCACGTCGCGAACCATGTCGGCCACGCTACCTCCCGCCAGAACCATCTCGACATCGGTACCGGCCGCTTCCTGGATTTTCACCAGCTTGCTGCGCGCGGTCTCAATGAGGAGATCCTGCAGCCGGCTCTCGGTCTGGACTGGCTCGATTTCTCCTTCAGGCGCGACGTGCAGAAGTTCGATCGAGGCCGCGTTGTTCGCCGCTATCTCGATAGCGAATTCCAGCGTATGGCGGCTTTCCGGTTTGAGATCGAGCGCACAAACAATGTGCCTCGGTTTGGGATGCGCGCGATGTGAAGGCTCGGGGGCATGGGCTGCGGTCCATACAGGAACCTTCGCATCATGTAGAACTTTGGCTGTTACCGAACCCAGCAGCGCCCTTCGGAAAGCCCCGTATCCGTGCGTGGGCATCATGATCAGGCTGATGTTCTCGTTATCCGCGTCCTCCGTGATGACGGCTGCGGGATCTCCCAGTTCCACCACGCAGGTGACATCGACCTTCGGGAGTTCCGCCTCGGCGAACTTCTCCAGTTCCCGACGCAGGTCGGCAGACAATCCCTCGAAGTCGTACACCTCGGGATAAACCGTGTTCATTCCGGCGTAAAGCGGGGGCGGAGGCTGTAACGCGTGGAGCAGCACTACCTTCGATTGATAGCGCTGCGCCACCGACAGCACGAAGGGAGCGGCGGCACGAGAACGCTCGGAGAAATCGACCGGAAACAGGATGCGTTCGAACCTCGGCATTATCGTGACTCCTGATTGAAATGTTGGCAATTCACAGGCCAAATACAACTACGTGGCGCGGACGATCGCCTTCCGTCGTCTGCGGTTGTTCCACAATCAGAGAAGGCCACAGACATCGATGGCCTGCCCCACGCGCTACTTGTCCGTTGGATAGCCCTTGTCGATCCAATCGGTCTTGAGATTCGTGGCCATCATCATCGCCTTCACGTGCGTGAATCCCATCTCGCGCAAAGCGGCGAAGGCAGGCCGGATATTCGGACATTTATCAAACGGGCAGCATCCGCAGTAAAGAACGATTTCGCGCGTCCGCGGCTGCCCGGCGACGGCCTTCTTCAGGTCGGCGATCCCTTCGTCTTTGGAACCCGGTCCCGCGAACACACTGCCGGTGATGTGCGCCGACCGGTAGAGAACAGGAAAACCGACGTGGATTAATAGCGGAGTATTCAGATCCTTTGCAACTCGCTCCGGTTGGACAAGATCGTTGCTGGTCCATGGCTCCGTCCCGCAGAGAACGGTGCCGAACAGTAGCGCTGCAGTCACGAGCGGAACAAGGCGTCGCATGGGACGATTTTACGCTATCTTTGCTCAATCGCCCGGCTGCGGAAAGGGAAGCGCAATTCGAGAACCCGCTCGCGATGCCGTTCTTCGGTGAGATTCCGAACGCGGGCCAGCAGCAGATCCTCGAGCGAGACCATGCCAACCAGTTTTCCGCCGTCGCTCTCGATAACAGGCATCCGCGTGAGCCCGGTTTCGGCCATGCGAAAGACAACCACTCGCAGGGGCTCGTCCGGATTCGCAACGACAGGGTCGCGCACTATATCTCCGAGTGACGCCTCCGGCGCGGCGGATTGCGTGAGAGCGCGCAATTGCTTGCGGGTAATGACGCCGCTGACGCGTCTTTCGGCATCCACCACGGGAAACAAATGCTGTCCGCGTTGCACCGGCTCGCGAAACACAGTGTGGCGCAAGTCCTCGACGGTCGCATCCGCCGCAAGCGCCACGACCTTGGTGCGCATAACTTCGCGAACAAACAGGATCTCGAGCGGATCGGTTGCATATTCCCGAGTGATGTGAAATCCCCTGCGGGCCACCTTTTCGGTGAGGATGGAACGCTTCAACAGCAGCACGGTCGTCGCGTGCGCCAGCATCGCCGCTACCAGTAAGGGCAGAAGCACATTGATGTCATGTGTTAATTCGAGAGCAAACAGAATCGCCGTAAAAGGAGCGCGCATGGTGCCGCCCAGAATCGCCCCCATGCTGACCAGGGGCCAGAAGCCCGCTCCCTCATGCGGGAGAAACGCACCCTCGACACCGCCCAAAGCCGCCCCCATCATCAGCAAAGGAGCGAGCACTCCGCCGGACGTTCCCGAGCCCAGCGACACGATCCAAATGGCCGACTTAACGAGCAGCACGCCGGCGATCATCGTCCGGGGGACATCTCCCTGAAGCAGAGACCGAATCGTGTCGTAGCCAACTCCAAGCGCCTGCGGAAATAGCATTCCGCCGAGGCCAACGAATACGCCGCCGATGGCCGGCCACCACATCCAATGGATCGGAAGCTTCTTGAATGCATCCTCCGCCGCATATACGCCCAGAGTCAGAAGCGACGATAGTATGCCTGCCAGCAGACCGGCTACTACGCACCCGGCCAGCCCCTGCGGGCCGATGAAAATCGCATGTTGCGGAACGGGGAACAGCGGTCCGAGTCCGAGAATGTAACGCCTCGCCGCGCCCGCGGTCGCACTGGCGAGAGCCACCGGTATGGCGCTGCGCGGCTTCCATTCGAACAGCAATAACTCAACCGCAAGCAGGACTGCCGCGATGGGCGTCGCGAATGTCGCAGCCATGCCCGCCGCCGCGCCCGCCACGAGAAGCGTCTTTCGTTCGGCGGCTGTCAGATGAAAGAGCTGCGCGATGATCGATCCGATTGCGCCGCCCGTCATGATGATCGGTCCTTCGGCGCCGAATGGACCACCCGATCCGATCGAAATGGCGGACGAAAGCGGCTTGAGAACCGCCAGTCGCGGCTGCACCTTGCTGCCGTTGATCAGAATGGATTCGAGCGCTTCGGGAATGCCGTGGCCTCGAATGCGCTCGGAGCCGTAGCGTGCCATCAGCCCGATCACCAACCCGCCCGCGACCGGAATCAGAACGGCGAACCACCCGAGATGATTTCCCGCCGGCGAGACAAGCGAGGTACTCACTCGCCCGTAGTAGAACGCATTTGTGAAAAATCCGATCAGACGCAGCAGCGCCCATGCGACGAAGGTGCTGACAAGGCCGATGCCGATGGCGAGAAGCGAAATCGGAATCACGCGCGCGGTAGTCGTGAAATCGCCCAGCCGCTCGGAGTTGTCCTGGTGCGTGCTCGGAACGTGATCGCTCAAAGCGAAGCCCCTTTCCGGCTGTGCCGCAGCACCGAATTCAATGCCCGCGCCAATTCGGGACCGGAGCGTTCCAGTTCCGTCCGGTGCGCCAATGCCAGGCGTCGGAGGATCGCGCGGCCAGCCGGAGTCAAGCGGACAAGGACTTCGCGCTTGTCCTCGACGCCCGGCGTTCTCGCCACCGCGCCCGTGGCCTCAAGACGGTTCACCAGTTCGACAGCGCTGTGGTGTTGGATAAACAGGCACCCCGAAATCTCCCGGATAGTGGGCTTTACGCCCTCGGGCAGGCCCTGGACCGCCAGCAGCAGTTGATGCTGCTGCGGCTCGATTTGAAGCTCCCGGGCCGTAGCTTCGCTGAAATGCAGGAACTGCCGGATCTGCCGCCGGAACTCGGCCAGATCGCGATACTGATCGGGGGAAAGGTCGCTGTCACTGGCCACACTTATATCGTAACACGATATAAATGATTCCAGCGTTTGACGCCATAGATCGCCACCAGCAACAGGAGCATACCGGCCACGCCGTTGGCTGCCGCATCGACTCCCATGAGGCCGCGCGTTCCCCAGTGCTTGTAGCCCACGCCATCCAGCCAGGTCATATAAACGACAGGCAGAGTACCGAGGGCGGTCAGCACGGAGTAACCTGTCGCTGCGCCCCGTTGTCTTCGCCCCAGAACATCCAGCACCAGCGCTGTGAACGCTGTGTAGGCAACTCCGGTGCTGAGTGCATACGCCGCGTAGCCTGCACCGTAGGTGAACGGTGTCGCCGGCCCCAACATCAGCCAGGCTCCGCACAGCGCCGCGAGAAGACCGGCTAATGAATACGCGGTCATGCGGTCCACGCGGTCGCATATAAATCCGCCGAGCGCCGCTCCCAATCCTGTGAACACGCCTCCCGCCGCGCCCGTGATCCATGCGACCTCGGATCCGGATGCGTGATAGTCGGGACCGACCCCGGATATCAGATTGCCCACCGCCGCAGCCCCCACCGGTGAAAGGAGAAACACCAAGCCGACCCCGGTACGCCTGGACCAGAGGAGATCCCTGACGTCGTGAAACAGAGCGGAGAACAAAGGCCCGGCAGCCAGGGGCGGATGGGGGTTCTCGACTACGAGCAGCGCCGCCAGCGCGGGCGCGAAGATCAGCCCCGCGCAAATCGTTCCCAACACAGGCAAACTCACGGCGTCAGCCAGCCAGACGGTGGCGCCGCCGACGAGCGAACCGACGCCCACGTTTCCCGCTTGCGCCCACCCGCTTGCCCGGCCGCGCACATCCGGACTTAACGTGGACATGAGTGCTCCGATGGCGGCATAACCAAGCGTGAGAGCCACATTTCCCGCAAACAGAAATGAAGCCACCAGGGTAAGGGAGCCCGCGGATTCCAGAACCACAGTCAACCCGCATAACGACGCCAGGCCCGAGCTCAGCAGAATCCACGTTCGAAGCCGGAGCCCCAAATCGACCACTGGACACCAGAAGAAGAACCAGACCCAGGGAATCGAAGCGGTCGCCGCCACTTCGGCAATCCGGTCGACGGGAACGCCATGTCTTCGCAGCAGGTAGGGGATCAGCAGCGCGCTGAAGCCCCAGTAGTAGACCCCATTGCACATAGCGAGAAGCCCGAACAGCCACGGCGGATTCACGTTCTTCGACACGATCAACCAAACAACTCGACCAGGTCGTTGAAACCCTTCACAATCGTCAGACGCCCGCTGGCTTCTCGAATCTCTTCGCGTTCCAGAGTCCACGTCCGCTGGTGCGGCACAAACACAGCCCGCAGCCCCGCATCGAGGGCCGGATTGATATCCGACTTCGGGCTGTTCCCGATCATCCACGTTAGTTCGAGATCGAAGCCGCGGACCCGCGCCAGTTCTTCATACGCGCTCCTGTTCTTCTCTTTCACGATTTGGCAATGCGTGAATAGAGGTCCCAGCCCGGACAGCTCGATCTTGCGATTCTGCTCCACGGGCTCGCCCTTCGTAAACAGCGTCAGTTCGTGCTTCTCCGCCAGGAACGGCAGGGTCTCCGCAACGCCTTCCATGAGTTCGACTTCCTGAAGCAGAATCTGGTGCGCAAACGCGCTGACACGTTTCAGATCGTGCTCGTCGATGGCCCGTTCCGCGAGCCGAAGGTAGCACTGGCTCAGATTGCGGCCGAAGTTAACCGCGCCATAACCGTGAATCCTGTTGTTTTCGATCTCGATTTCGTCGAGGATCGCGCGGATCTCATCGGGCGTCAGCGATGAATGGTTCAGGTACGCGCAGAATTCATCGAACGCCTGTTCGAAGTAGATGTTGTTCTCCCACAATGTATCGTCCGCGTCAAAAATGAGGTGCTGTCTCGCAGTCATCTAATACCGCACCGGCGTATGTGGCGCAAGGCGGAACGGGATCTCGACCAGCACATCAACCTCGACGGGTTCTCCGTGCCGCGTCGCAGGCGTGAACTCCCACTTCGCCAGAGCCTCTTCCGCGGTCTGATTGAGACGATCGTCAAGACCCCGTACCAGCTCGACAGTCGACACCCGGCCGTCCTTTCCAATCACACATGCCAGCTGCACTTTGCCCTCAACCCGGTCCGCGGCGGCCGCTGCCACGTACTTCGGATCCACTTTTCGGTGCGGCACAGGCGGTGCGACGGGCGCGAGCCCCACTTCGCGCGCCGTGCGGTCCGCATACCACATCAGCCAGCTTCCGGAATAGCTCGTTAGATTCGGCATCTGGATCGCCATCATGTAAACGTCGCGTCCCGTGAACCGTTTATCAGGAGCGCTCGAAACCCTGACTGCGCCGGAATTTGTGTTTTCCGGCGGATCGGCACTCGGCACGGGAGCACGGGGATCGGCCAGGCGCGCCGCCGCACGCAGAGTCAAAGGCGAAGTCGGCGCTGCAAAGGCCTGTGCGATGAGATCCGGCTTGGCATCTTTCGCGCCGGCAACATACAAGTCGGGCACATTCAAACCTTTGGCATCGCCCATGGAACTCGCGCCGTCGGGCCGCACTTTCGGGCCAGCGGAGAACTGCGCCGGGCTGGAGTTGGCAGGTAACGCCACCGGCTGGATCGAAGGATTCAAGCCCACCACCGCCAGATTCAGATCGCGGGAATTTGCGCTCAGCGCAGGGGGAGCGTCCACCGCGACTTGCTTGTTACTCGGCGGTGCGGTCTTCGAAGGAGGGGCTGTGAATGCGCGCGGCGGGGCTTTGAACGAATAATCCAAAGCTGCCTGCGCATTCAATCGGGCCTCGATCTGAGGAGCATCGGACGGCGCCACAACCTCCGTCACCTTGAGGGGCACCTGCGTGGGAGGCGGGACGAACTGCCTCGTAATCTTCGGCGCATCGGCCAGCTTCACCGAATCCAGCGGTTTCGTCTGCAATTGCGGTGCGTCCGCGGGCACTTCGATCGTCGCGGTCTGCGGTCGCTGAATATCCGGCGGAGCGACGAATGCTCGCGCCATCTCCGGCAACCGAATAGCGAGGACGTTTGGCAAGTCAACCTGCTTGGCCTCGCGCAGTTCCGGCGCTGGTGTCCAAACCAGCTGGGTCTGCTTCGGGGCATCCCTGTGCGACGCGATAATCTCCTGCGGAGCCACCAGAGTGGCACGAAGGGGCTTGGGTTCCACCAGTGCGTCCGGAGGCGTTACGGCAGGCAGCTCTTTCTTGAACTCGTACCAAACCAGCTTGGTCTCCTTGCCGATTTCCTGCTTGTATTTCGGTTTCGATTGTTCCTGTAACGTGATTTCCGGAGCATTCATCAGCGCGATGAACGCCGCCCCGTGCAAGAACAGCGAAACGGCCAGTGGCCCCAAACGCCTCCGATCGCGCCCCGCGCCGCTGTTAAATGCGTCCCACATGATCGTTCAATTTACCGGTTTGTGCCCAAAGCCGTTCGTCGGCGCGGCGCGCTTCATCCTCGCCGTGTACTGCTTCCGCGCTACGTATTCTTCGGTGAAGCCCGCGAAGACCCGGAGCCTTTCGGATTCCGAGCGGCTGCGCTGGAGCATATTCCGGAAGTCGAGGTCGTCGACCGCCTCCGCGAGTTGGAAGCTCAGGAACGGATGGTCCGGATCGGGTGGGGGCTCGGCTTCGTCTGAGGCATCGACCACCGATGCGAGTGCGCCCCGCATTCGCTCCAGAGCCAGAAGCGCCTGTTTGCGTAACTCCGGCGGCGCGGATTCGGCGTCTTCGTCGTTGTAGAATTCCACCTCGCCTCGCAGATATTCTTTGTCCTGATTGAGCGACTGGATCACAAACCGCCGCTGTCCCCTGGTCAACACGTCGAATCGCCCATCCGGATACCGCTTCAGAACGGACTCCACCAATACCGTGCATCCGGCATTCATGATCCCGCTGTCCTTCGCCAGCACGATGCCGAACTCCGTGCCGGCAGCCTCCGCTTCGCCCACCATCTCCTTGTATCGATCCTCGAATATATGGAGCGGAATTGCGCTTCCGGGGAAAACAACGAGCTGCAGCGGGAACAGAGGAAGCAGCCGAGCCATACTGTTATTATTGCGTTTCTTCACCGCTTTGTATCAGGCAGCGCTTTATATCAAGTAACAGCCGCATGTATTCGCCGGGCATGTATTCATTCAAAGACAAGGTCGTCATCATCACGGGGGCATCGGAGGGGATCGGCGCGCATTTAGCCGCGGTATTGCAGAAGTGCGGCGCTCACTTGTCGCTCGCCGCCCGCAATGCTGCCCGGCTCGGCACCGTTGCGGCGACAGGCGATCTGGTTGTGCCCGGCGACATCACCGACGATTCGGTGCGCTCCGCGCTGATCGCGCAAACAATCTCCCGTTTTGGACGAATCGATGTCCTGATCAACAATGCGGGCCGCGCCTCCTATTACGCCGCTTCCAACACGCCACTCGACGAAGCCCGGGCCTTATTCGAACTCAATTTTTTCGCGCCGCTGGCGCTCGCGCAACTAGCCGCGCCGTATCTGCGCCAGTCCGGCGGCACGCTCGTGAACGTAAGTTCCATCGCGGGGCAGATCAGCCTCCCCTGGCTCCCCGTCTATTCGGCCAGCAAGTTCGCGCTGGCGGCAATCACCTCGGCCCAGCGTACCGAATTGAAGCGCGGCGGCGTCCATGTAATGGGCGTCTTCCCCGGCTATGTGGATACGGATTTTCAGGCGCACGCACCCGGACCCCGGCCGCCGAATCTCGTCGTCCGGGGCAAAAGATTCGCTGTTTCAGCCGGGGACTGCGCTGAAGCAATTGTCGACGGAATCGCACATCGTAAGCGGCTGGTTGTCACGCCTCGCGCGGGATGGCTGCTGGTTTGGGCCAATCGGTTTTTCCCGCGCTTCATCGAATCGCGAATGGAACGTGTCTGACAATGGACAATAAGCTGAAACGCGCGCCCGGTGTTTATCTGGCCGGCTTCATGGGGTCGGGCAAAACCACTGTCGCCCGCATGCTTGCCGATCGTCTGGGGTGGGACTTCATCGATCTCGACGCCGAAATCGAAGCGGCCGAAAACGCCACGATCGCGCAGCTCTTCGAGAGCCGTGGCGAGCCGGAATTCCGCCGCATCGAGACCGAGGCGCTCAGGAAAATCATGCGCGTCATTGAGCGCGGCATGCCCTCCGTGATCGCCCTCGGCGGAGGATCGTTCGCTCAGCCGGTCAATGCCGAATTGCTGGAGAATCACGGAATCTCGATATGGCTGGATTGTAAGTTTGAGACTATTGAAGCTCGTATCGACAACGACGCGCGAATTTTGGAGGCCGAGTCGCGGCCATTGGCCCGCGACCGCGAGCAATTCCGGCGGCTCTATGAGGAACGCCGCGCCGCCTACAGCCATGCCAACTACCGCATCGACGCCGATTGCGAGGTTGGACATGCAGTAGATTTGATTCTTGGGCTTCCCTGTTGGAAATGAGCGCTCTTGAAACATAATTTGCGGCGAGACGCGAAGGCGATTCTGATGGCTGCACTGGCGGCGGCGGACCCTACCGCGGCAGTGGAACAAGTCCTGCGGGCGCGCCGCGACTTCGACCGCTACAAACGGATTTTCGTCGTTGGGGCGGGGAAGGCCGGCGGCACGATGGCCCGCGCGGTCGAACAGCTTCTCAGCGGGCGCATCTCCGCGGGGTGCGTCAACGTCAAGGACGGCGATACGGCCCGAACCCGGCTGATCGAACTGCGCCCTTGCGGGCATCCCGTCCCAGACGAACGCGGCTTCAATGGCGCCAGGCGCATCGCTGAAATCTGCACGGACGCGGGCGAAAACGACCTGGTGATCTGTCTTCTCTCGGGCGGGGCTTCCGCATTGACGCCCTATCCGGCGCCGCCCATAACGCTTGCCGAGAAGCAGGAAACCACCAAATTGCTCCTCGCTTCCGGCGCGAACATACACGAGATCAACGCGGTCCGCAAACACATTTCCGCCATCAAAGGCGGCCAACTCGCCCGCCTCGCCGCGCCCGCGCATGTGCTCAGCCTGATCCTTTCCGATGTGGTGGGTGACGATCTGGACGTGATTGGTTCCGGCCCCACCGCGCCCGACGCGTCGACATTCCAGACCGCCTTTTCCGTTCTCGAGAAATACGATCTGCGCGAGCGCGTGCCAGTCAGAGTTCGCGAGCGGCTGCGCAATGGCGCCCTCGAAACGCCGAAAGCCGCGGACCCGCTGTTCGAGAACGTGGAGAATATCATCGTCGGCAGCAACCAGAAGTCTCTCGAATCGGCCGCGCGCGCGGCGAAGGATCTGGGTTACAAGACGATGATCCTCTCCAGCACGATCGAAGGCGAAACCAGAGACGTCGCGCGCATGCACGCCGCCATCGCGCGTCAGATCCGCACGTATGAGCAGCCGGCGCGTCCGCCCGTTTGCGTGATTTCCGGAGGCGAGACAACCGTTACGATGCGGAACGGAAACGCCGGAAAAGGTGGGCGCAATCAGGAGTTCGCTCTCGCGGCCGCCATCGAGGTGGCCGGACTCGAAGACATTCTCATTCTCAGCGCGGGCACCGACGGCACGGACGGCCCCACCGACGCGGCGGGCGCGATCGCCGATGGCACTACGGTAGCGCGGGCCAACTCGAATGCCCTCGAGGCGCTCCGAGATCACGATGCCTACCCGCTCTTCGAAGAACTCGGCGATCTGGTCACCACCGGTTCCACCGGCACGAATGTCATGGATCTCCACCTGATACTGGTTTCCTGAGTTTGGAAATTGGCTTCGTTTTTTCAATTAAGCACGAACTCGTTCCACGCCGCCAGCGCCCGTTTGTTGTGCGCCTTCAATGCAGCCAGACCCTGACGCGGCGCCCATCGGCTGGCGAGCAGCTTTCTCCCTACGCAGGCCATCGCATGTGCATCGTCGACCGGCGCCTTCCAACTGGCGGGCGCCCATTCGATCGCATCCGAGACTACACTCGGCACTCCTTCCGCTACTCCATCTGCAGTCACCACGTTGAAGCTCTCCGTGTAACTCGGCTGCATGAGCAAATGCATGTGTCGAACGGTCCGCCGGAACTGAGGCCAGGTCTGCCAACCGTTTTCCACGAGTTTCACGTGAGGCAGGCCGCTCAACATCTGCCGCACCGCATCCACCACGGAGCCGGCGCCTTCACTTCGGCCCGAGGAAATCCAGAGTTCGAGATCGGCGCGCTTCCCATTCGCGATCTCAAGCGCCGCGCCCGCCGCCGTCATCAGGTTCTTCAATGCGCGAATAGCCCCGAAAGCGCCGATCCGCAGCGTACCTCCGGAGTAACGTTCCCGTTTGGGATGCGCGACATCGAGATGATACAGATTCGGCAGCAGCGCGCAAGGCATTCCATACGCCGCCTGAACCCAATTCGAAAGCCTGCCTGAGTTCGCCGCCATCTGAAAGTTCCAGTTGGTGCGCCGCAGATCGAGCCCTTCCCGCAGCAGCCGCATCGCGCTTGGGTCGGCCTGCAGGAATCCCAGGTTGGAGTGACAGGTGACGGCGAACCGGGTCTCTTTGAATTCCGCGCACATGTGAGCCAGTTCGCTGGTCTGGATCCACGGCGCCGAAATCACGACGTGCGAAGCCGGAAGCTGCCGAAGGCGCGCACTTAATTCGGCGGCGCTGGTAATCGGCCAGACGTCCGCGCTCACGCCCGTGTCACGCAGGCTCTTCGCGGTATTCAGTGCCGTCACTCCGAGTCCGATGTGGCTGATCGCGCGATTGGCGGCGAAGTTTTTGTAAGCGAGTACGACTTGCATATGTTTTTCTGATTCGACAGTAAACCCGCGACCGGAGGCTGCGGCACTCCAAATGAGTCATCTGATAGAGCCGATAAGGAAAATAATCCGGCAAACCGCGTGAACGCGTTTTCGCGGCTTACCGGCGTGCAGCGTTTGTTCGCCGATTTCCCATTGAGCGATGCCGTGTGAGCGAATTACGATCAGCTTCGGAAAGAAGGTTCTCGATGCAGGCTAACGCAGCGACTGTGAAAGCGCACAGGGGTTTGGGAATGGAGGGCGCCGTCGCCAGATGGTATGCATCGCTCACAAAAAAATCGCTCGTTGAATTCCAAATGCTCGCGCAGCGCGTCGCCGGCGAGATATCTCCCGGGAGCAGCGTGCTCGAAGTCGCTCCGGGGCCGGGATATTTTGCGATCGAACTGGCAAAACTCGGCGACTATCGGGTACCGGACTCGACATCAGCAAAACGTTTGTCGAGATCGCACGGGCAAAAGCCGCGAGCGCAAAGGTAGACGCCGATTTCCAGCGCGGAGACGCCTCGCGGATGCCCTTCGACGGGGAACGATTCGATTACGTCGTCTGCCGGGCGGCATTCAAAAACTTCACCGCGCCGGTGGCCGCGCTTCAGGAAATGCACCGAGTGCTCAAGCCCGGCGGACGAGCTCTCATCATCGATATGCGGGGCGACGCTTCCCAGGACTCGATGAAGGAAGCCGCCCGTGGCATGAAGGCTGGCGCGCTGAATCGGGCGATTGTATACCTCACTTTCCGATTCATGCTGCTCCGGCGAGCTTGTACAAAGGCCGAATTTGAACAGATGATCGGGCAAACGGGCTTTCGGGAGCCGGAGATTCGGGAAACGTTGATCGGACTGGAGGTCTTGTTGCAGAAAGCCCGGCGATGATCAGAGAGTACCGCTGCAGATTCGCAATCTCGCGGCCCGGTTGGTACGTTTAACTCGGCATGAGAGTCAGATTTTCGATCCTGTTTGTCTCAGCTCAGTTTGTCTCAACTCAGGGGAACCACCCAGGCGGTTTGATGTATACTGACTCGGAAGCTGGGGTCAAATAGAGATTGCGGATGACTGACCCGGATTTTGTCGTTCGTCTCGTTTGTCGTTCGTCTCAGTAGATGAGTGGTCACTCTTCCGATCGCGCGAGGCAGTGGTTCTGGCCCACGGTCGTTGCTCTCCTGACGTACCTTTGCGCTGTCCAGATTTTCTCCGCCCTGCAGGAATCGAATACTGTCGACGAGCCCCCGGAACTCACGGCGGGTTACAGCTATTGGAAGTGGGGAGATTTCCGAATGAACCCGGAGCATCCCCCTTTGGCCAAGATGCTCGCCGCACTGCCCCTGCTGCGGTTCCGGCTCTCTTTCCCAACCGAGCCCACTGCATTGTCGAGGGTCGACGAGTACGCGTTTGCTTCCCAGTTCTTTGAGGCCAATGCACGCAAGGTAGATGCGCTTCTATTCGCCGCTCGACTTACGTCGATTTTTCTGACTTCCTTCCTCGGCCTCGCCATCGCCCTGTGGGCACGTTCAGCCTTCAACTCCGCGACAGCGCTTACGGCTTTAACGCTTTACGCCTTCGATCCCACGATCACGGCCCACGGGCGGTACGTGAAGAACGACGTGGCGATTACACTGTTCGCTTTCCTGGCGTGTATTGCCTGGGGCGCATATCTGACACGTCCGAGCCTGCCCCGTTTCCTCCTGGCGGGCCTTTCGTTGGGCGCCGCAATGGCTACCAAATTCTCCGCGCTCTTCCTGTTCCCGGCATTCTTAATTCTGGCTGCGATTCGGTACTGGCAGGGCACCAGGAGCCGGTCCCTGTGGCGGAGCGCCGGCTCCTGGCTCGCGATTGTATCACTTTCCTTTGGCGTGGTCTTTCTGATCTACGCCCTCCCCGCTTTCATCCATGGCGTCAAATTGGGCGGTGTCGATCGGCGGGTTCTGCACGATCTGATGGATCGCAGCACAGCCCCGGCTATCGCTCGGTATTCGCAGGGGGGAGGCACTGGCTATCCATTTTTTGAAGGCCTGATCCTGGCTCTGGATCACAACACATTCGGTCATCCTTCCTATCTGCTTGGTATGCGTGGAATGAAGGGCTGGTGGTATTACTTTCCCGTTGCCTTTGCCGTCAAGATGCCAGCGGCCGCACTCGTATTTTTCGTTTTGTCCGGGTGGGCATGCCTGGCTCGAATCCGCCTCGTTCGTTTCCCGTCCCTCTCACTTTCCTGGTTTGTGCTGGCAGTCCCGCCAGTCGTATTCGGGACCTTCAGTCTCATGAGCCATTTGGACATCGGGATCCGCCACTTGCTGCCAATCTGGCCGTTTCTCTTCATCCTTTCTGCCGCGATTTTTGACCGCGCGAAGTTCCGTCACAGCCGGGCGATTCTCGTGCTCCTCGGAGCGGGTCTGGTGGCCGAGTCGGTCGCAATCTATCCGCACTATACGGCGTTTTTCAATGTCTTTGCCGGAGGACCTTCCCGTGGACCGAAAATTCTTGTGGATTCCAATGTCGACTGGGGCCAGGACGCGAAGAACCTGAGCGCGTGGCTGCGTGGGCGCGGCGATCCGGCGCCAAAGGTCTGTGTAGATTATTTCGGAACCGCCGACCTTCGCCGGCTGGGCATAAGCGGACCGTCGCTGCCGGTTAAATGGGAGACAGAGCGCCATGTTTCCCTGGACTGCGTCGCCGCAGTGAGTGTCACCCGGCTGTATGGTGTCGGGGAAGATCCACGCAACTATGCGTGGCTTCGGAGCATCCCTCCGAGCGTCCGCATCGGCTACTCGATCTACGTCTACGATCTACCCGAACTCGCCAGACTGGGACATCTGCCAATTTTGTCCGCCACGGCTTCGCCTGCGTTCCGATACGTCTTGCACCAGGACCGCCGCGGAGAGCCTACCTTCGGGGATCCCGCGCGCGCTGGCGAGATCCTGCTGTTCTTCATGACCGGCCTGGGGCCTGTTACCCCGCTTGTGCCCGCGGGACAGCGCGCCCCGACCAGCCCGTTAAGCTATGCGGAGTTTCCACTATTCTGCCAATGGAATTCACCCGAGCATGGGCCGTTTGCCGACGTCCAGTTTGCAGGACTAGCTCCCGGTCAAGTCGGAGTCTATCAGGTGAATATTCGTGTTCCTTCAAACCTTTATTCCGGCCCGAGCCGGCGTTCCGCACAACTCACGTGCAGCTCCGGGTTATTTTCAGGCGACCAATCGACGACCGCGTCCATTGTCGTTCCGGTAGCCGAGCCGTAGAGGCGTGCGGGTCTGACGCGGCAAGCAGAACTCAAAGGCTGAGGCCCCAACAAAGGGGGCCAGTCGGATCATGACGGTGGACTGAGACGGAGCGCGACCGGCGCCCTCACTGCAGAAGGGCTGCTGAAGAGAACTCTTGCGTTCACCGGGGTTGAAAATAATCTGAACTGGCTTATCTACCATAATTTGCAGGCCATGCGATCCCTCCATGCAACCGTTTTTCTCCCGATCGCGTGCTACTTTCCAATCGTAAGAACCCGATCGCACCCATGGCGAATCGGGTTACTAAGCCGCATATTCCTCGAGGCTCTATGTGGGCGAATGTAAAAACAATGGGCGGGCACCGCTTCCCGTAAATGCGGCCGCAAGTCTGGGCGATACCAGGCAGTGGGGCGCCCCGCATTTCTTGTTTCGTTTTGTTCTTGTACCGCTGGCGATCTTGTCGCCGGTGAATTTTGAAAGGGAAAAAAACTAACTGCGTGGGATCTTTGCGGCCATTTTCCGCTCAACCGCCGCGATAAGCCGCGAATGCACGTCGTCCGGAATCGTACACGCCGACATGCCCTTGTAAACCTGGATCGTCTTCCGCGTTGTATCGCAAACGACCCAGCAATTCGGGCATTCCGCGAGGTGCCGCTCGAGTTTGACGCGAATATCCGACTTCGTCTTCTCGTCCAGGAAGTCGTTCAACTCCGCCAGAAACTCCTTACATGTAAGCAAAGGCGTCGTCTCCTTTGCGTTTGAAAAAACGCGTGAGTTTGTCGCGCAACTGGAGGCGCGCGCGAAGCAGCCGGCTCTTAACGGCAGGCACCGTCAGGTCGAGCGCTTCGGCAGTCTCTTCCGTCGAGAGGCCGTCGACATCGCGAAGCGTAAACACAGTGCGGTAAATCGGCGCCAGGTCGTCGATCGCGCCGCTCAGAATGCTGCGTAATTCCTCCTGCGAGAATCGCTGTTCCGGATCCGGGTCCCACGCCGCGATCTCGCGGACGACGGTATCTTCGCCGGTGTCAATTTGTTCGTCGAGAGAAACCGAGCGATCGCTGCGGCGCTTGCGCAGCTTCATCAGCGCCTGATTCACCGCGATGCGCACGATCCACGTGTAGAATCTGGAATTTCCCTGGAATTGATCGAGATGTTCGTAGGCTTTGAGGAATGCTTCCTGCAGCACGTCCTCGGCGTCTTCCCGGTTCTGCGTGATGTTCATTGCCAGGCGGAAGATCTTTCCTTCATAGCGCCGCAACAAAACCGAAAATGAAGCCGCATCGCCCTTGCGCGCGTTGGCGACAAGCTCCAGTTCGTCGTCCACAACCGGCGCTTCAACAGGAATGCTTTCGGTGGCCATCTCAGAAGAAACTCCATTGTCCCACAGGAGCGCAAGAGCACCGGTGCAAGCGGTCAATCCGAGAGCGCACAGGCCGAACGGTCCGTTGTGCGCGGTCAAGAGCGCGAGGGCCTGAACGTCCATACCGCTGTTGGATGTACTTGTAAAAACGAAAGATTCGGGCTATTTCGGGCTCTGATCCCAGTTTTTCAGCACCCGGAGAATGTACTCGCGCGTCTCGCGGTAGGGTGGAACGCCATGATAGCGGTCCACTGCGCCGGGTCCCGCGTTATACGCCGCCAACGCCAGCAATACCTGGTTCGGATCGTTTTCATACTTGGCCAGAAGCGCCCGCAGATACTGGGCGCCACCGTCCACATTCTGGCTGGGATTTCGCGGATCGACGCCCAGCTCACGGGCCGTGTCCGGCATGAGCTGCATCAACCCGATCGCGCCCTTCGGCGACACCGCATTCGGCTGGAAACCCGACTCAGCCCTCATTACGCTCCGCACGAACGAGTCGGGGAGCAGGTACTTTTTCGCCGCCTGCGCTGCCAGATCCTCCGGAGTTTGCGGCTTGGGAACCGGCGCGGTCGCAACTGCCGGAGCCGGGGTGGGGATCGGCATTGTCACGACCTCTTCCAGTTCGTATCCCGAGATGGCGGTTTCGGCCATTTCAACTACGCCGCCCGCGGAATAGATCCGGACCGTACCGCCTTCCGCTTCATGCCGATCCGCATGCAGCCGGAGGCCACTCCCCAGCACGACGTATTCACCGGCCCAGACCGGCGGGGCCAGCGCCAGTATCCCGATAATGAGCGCAAAGGGCGCTGTCCTTTGGACGCGACCCGTTTTGCGCTGTCGACCCGTAAGATGAAGAAGACGCTTCATGGCCAATACTCTAGTGACGCACCTTGAGTGCAGTCTGTGCAACAAGAAATTCGAAGCCGGAAAAGCATGGAATCTGTGTGAATGCGGCGGGCCGCTTCTGGTTCGCTACGATCTGGCCGCCCTTCGGGAAACATGGTCGCTCGACAGTTTCGCGTCGGCGCCGAATTCGATGTGGCGTTATGCGCCCGTGCTTCCGGTCCAACTCGCAACCTCGATTATCTCACTCGGGGAAGGCATGACGCCGCTCCTTCCCGCGCACCGCACCGGCGCGCGCATCGGGGCATCCGATCTGCTGGTAAAGGACGAAGGTCTGAATCCAACCGGCTCGTTCAAGGCGCGCGGGCTCTCCTGCGCCGTGTCCATGTGCGTGGAGTTGGGAATCCGGAAGCTGGCCATCCCGTCGGCCGGAAACGCCGCCAGCGCGCTGGCGGCCTATGCCGCCGCCGCCGGGATCGAGGCCCACATCTTCATGCCTCAGGACGTGCCGCAATCGAACTTCATCGAATGCAAAGCCTACGGCGCCCAAGTCACGCTGGTCGAGGGTCTCATCAGCGATTGCGCCCGCATCGTCGCCGAACGCAGCGCCCGCGAAGGCTGGTTCGATATCTCGACTCTCAAAGAGCCGTACCGCATCGAGGGCAAGAAAACGATGGGCTACGAGGTTGCGGAACAATTGGGATGGGAACTGCCCGATGCGATCCTCTATCCCACCGGCGGCGGCGTTGGCATGATCGGGATGTGGAAGGCTTTCGAAGAAATGGAGGCGCTCGGCTGGATTGGTCCTGCGCGTCCGAAAATGATTGCCGTGCAGGCCGAAGGCTGCCAGCCGGTAGTTCGGGCCTTCAACGAGGGCGCGGAACGCAGCCGTTTCTGGGACGGCGCGGCGACCGTCGCCAGCGGCTTGCGCGTTCCAAAACCACTGGGCGACTTTCTGGTCCTGAGAGCCGTGCGGGAGAGCGGCGGGACCGCCATCGCGGTCCCCGACACCGAGCTCATTGACGCGGGAATCCAACTCGCCACGGAGTCCGGTATCTTCATCAGTCCCGAGGGCGCGGCATGCGTCGCGGCCGCGGAAAAGCTGCTCCGCGACGGATTTCTGAAGCGCGACGACAAGATCGTCATCTATAACACCGGCTCCGGCCTGAAGTATCTGGAAGCTTACTCGACGCGCTTTCCGCGAATCGACGCCGGGGAGACCAGTAAACTTGGTGGACTGATCACACCTCGATAGGTCGTATGATGAGGTTGCGGTCGAAGAATCTCCGCAGGCACAAGTGTCATCTGAAGAAGAGAAAGGAAATAAATGGGTCAATCTCTGTTAGTCCCCATGGTTGTGGAACAGACGTCGCGAGGGGAGCGTGCGTACGACATCTACTCGCGCCTGCTAAAGGAAAACATCATATTTCTGGGGACACCGATCGACGACACGGTGGCGAATCTCATCATCGCGCAGTTGCTTTTCCTCGAGGCTGAGGATCCCGAGCGCGATATTTCCATCTACATTAATTCGCCCGGCGGTTCCATCACGGCCGGTCTCGCCATTCTGGACACGATGGCGTTTGTGCGTCCCGACATCGTCACCATCTGCGTCGGACAAGCGGCCTCGATGGGCGCGGTTCTTCTCGCCGCGGGAACGAATGGCAAGCGATTCAGCCTGCCGAATTCCCGCATCATGATCCATCAACCCTCGATGCAGGGTCTGGCGGGTCAGGCTGCCGATATCGACATCTATGCGAAGGAGATCCTCCGCATGCGTGAGATTCTGAATAAGATTCTGGCGGATGCCAGCGGCCAATCGGTCGATCGCGTGGCGCGCGACGTCGATCGCGATTACATCATGAGCCCGGAGCAGGCGGTCGACTACGGCATCATCGATCGGGTTATTTCCAGCCGCGAACTGGCCCCGGCGCCGGTCTCAAAACCCGCGTAATAAGAAACCTGTGGCGCTGGCGGTCTTTGCCGCCGGCGTTTTCGGGGGATTGTGTTGCAGTCAGGGTTTCTTGTTCTCGATCATGATTGTTCCGTTGCGATAGTCGAATGTCATCGGCGATCAGCCTTGTCTCATGGCTTCGATGAGACCGTGAATGATTACCAGCCCTGCCAACAGAAAACCGCATCCAAGGACCCGGATCCGACGACGTCCCGAGTCAGTATTCCCCATTTCGGGAAGATTGCTTCTATCGCCATAGACATTGCGAAGCATAGTCGTCCACCGGACGGGAACAGCGATCATCGCTACCGCATTGCCTACCCGCACGACAAGGAAAAACCACGTAATTGCCAGCAGCATAGAATCCATGACCGGCCGACGAAATGAACGACGCGTCGTTCGATCGATTCTCCGTCCACGCGCTCCTGACCGGGATCGGAAGTGGTCGACAGATGTTTGCCCCAAGCGTAGCGCAATACAATCGGGGTTGCCCCGCCAGATTGCCTTTGAGCTCCTAGCCGAGTGTCCGGTTACCCGTGCCCGCGCCGGGATTCTGCACACCGAACACGGCGACATCCCGACCCCCGTCTTCATGCCGGTCGGGACTCAGGCCACCGTCAAAGGCCTCAGCCAGCGCGACCTGTGGAACGAACTCCACGCCCGCATCATCCTCGGTAATACCTACCATCTCTTCCTGCGCCCCGGCCACGAACTGATCCGCGAACTCGGCGGGCTCCACCGTTTCATGTCCTGGCCGGGCGCGATCCTGACCGATTCCGGCGGCTACCAGGTGTTCAGCCTTTCCGGACTGCGCAAGATCACCGACGAAGGTGTCACTTTCCAATCGCATCTGGATGGCGATACGCACAAATTCACGCCGGCATCCACCGTGGACGTCCAGCTCGCTTTCGGCAGCGACATCCTGATGGTGCTCGATGAATGCCCGCCGTATCCGGTCAGCCACGAGTACGCTCGCGTCGCCATGCACCGGACCGTCCGCTGGGCCGAAGAGGCGTTTATCCACTACCGTCAGCGCATGCAGGAATGCTCCACCCGCCACGCTTTGTTCCCCATTATTCAGGGCTCCATGTTTCCCGAACTCCGGCGGGAATGCGCCGAGCGCCTCATCCAGCTGGATGCGGACGGCTACGCGATCGGAGGTCTTTCGGTCGGCGAGCCGCGTCCGCTCAGTCTTGAAATGGTGGAAGCGAGTGAGCCTTTCCTGCCGCGCGACCGTCCGCGCTATGCCATGGGAGTGGGGATGCCGCACGAACTGCCGGAGTATGTGGCGCGCGGCGTCGACATGATGGATTGCGTGCTGCCTTCGCGCAACGCGCGCAACGGCTGGCTGTTTACGTCCGAAGGCCGGGTCGTCATCAAGCACGCCCGCTATCGCGACGACGCCGGACCTCTCGATCCCGGCTGCGATTGTTATACCTGTCGAAACTATTCCCGGGCCTACCTGCGTCACTTATTTCAGGCGGGGGAAATGCTTTTCGCCTCGCTGGCGACCCGGCACAATCTGCAGCGTTACCTTGACATCATGGGGGAGATCAGGCAGTCTATCCTGATGGGTAAATTCCCCCAATACCTGAACTCGGTGCGGGACAGCGCCGCGCGCGATGGCGGTATAAGATAATCTGACGTGCTCCTCTCCTTTTTGTTGCTGCAGCAAAGCCCGACCAACTCGATCGCGATGTTTGCACCGTATGTGCTCATCGGGGTGGTTTTCTACTTCCTCCTGTTCATGCCGATGCAGCGGCAAAAAAAACGGCAGGCGCAGATGTTGAGCGCGCTGAAGAGCGGTGACAACGTCGTCACCTCCAGCGGCATCGTGGGTACCATTACGAGCGTGGATGGTGACACAATAGTGTTGCGAGTCAAACCGGATAACCTGAAGCTGCAGTTCGCACGGTCCGCTGTCAGCACCCTGGTACCCCCTGCTGGGGCACAACCGGAAGGCTCCAAATAGAATTGAGCGAATACAAGATCGCATAAGGCAACTATTTTCATGCAACGGAACCTGACGTTAAAAGCAAGTGTGATCGCGGCCACCATTATCGTGTGCCTGTTCGGCATTATTGGCTTCCCGAAATTCATGGGCGGCGTCGGCATTCCCCTGTCGGTGGGCCAAGTGTCGTCGAACATGCAGCAGAACATCCATTTGGGTCTCGACCTGAAAGGCGGCAGCCATCTGGTTCTGCAAGTGCAGGTGCAGGATGCGGCAAAGACCGAGGCCGACCAGACCATCGAGAATCTGCGCGACGCCACGAAGGCCGCCAATATCATCGTCGCGGGCTACGACCGGAGCGACCCGTCGACCCTTCAGGAAACCGATTCAATCCAAGTCAATATCCACGGTGTCGATCAGACCAAGACGCAGGCGTTCCGCAGCCTGGTGGCCGACAAATATCCCGACTGGATTCTTACGCCCATCAACACGACCGATTACAAGATGAACATGAAGCCGAGCGCGCTCATCGAACTCAAGCGGAACACGGTCGCGCAGGAAAGGGACACCATCGAGCGCCGCGTCAACGCTCTCGGACTGACCGAGCCGACTGTGCAGGATTACGGGGCTTCGGACACGCAGTCGGAGATCCTGGTGGAATTGCCCGGCGTGGACGATCCCGCGCGTGTGAAGGACCTGATCGGTTCGGCGGCCCAACTCAAGATTGTCGAAGTGAAAAATGAAGGCCCGTGGAAGACCCGCGAAGAAGCGCTCGCCGCCAAGGGTGGCATCCTGCCGATCGGCACGGAAGTACTCGACTGGCCAGCCGGCATTGGCAACGGGTCGGGATCTTGGTATCTGGTCTCGCGAACTCCCGTGATCACAGGCCAGGATATGCGCAACGCGCGCCCCGCGACCGATTCCGATTCACCCGGACGATGGGAGTGCAGTTTCACTCTGTCGCAGGACGGCGGCCGCCGATTCGGCGCGTTCACCGGGGCCAACATCGGCAACCGGCTCGCGGTTGTTCTGGACAACCAGATCACCAGTGTCGCGACGATCCAAAGCAGAATCGACGATTCGGGACGGATTAACGGCCTTTCTTCGCAGGAGGAAGCTTCCGATCTGGCCTTGAAGCTGCGCACGGGCGCGCTGCCGGCTGGAATCAAATACGAGCAGGAACGGACCATCGGCCCTTCGCTCGGGGCGGATTCCATCCGCGAGGGGATTGTGGCCGCGATCGCCGGGCTCATCGCCGTGGTGCTGGTGATGCTGGTGTATTACAAGAAGGCCGGAATCAATGCCGTGCTGGCCTTGATCCTGAATACAGTTCTTTTGATGGCCGCCCTCTCGTACTTTGGCGCGACGCTGACGCTGCCGGGCATCGCCGGTATCATCTTGACGATTGGTATGGCAGTCGATTCGAACGTGCTGATTTTTGAACGGATCAGGGAGGAGTTGCGCACCGGGAAGTCGATTATCGCTGCTGTCGACGCAGGGTTCGGAAAGGCGTGGTGGACTATCGTCGACACCCACGTAACTACCATCGTGTCGTGCCTTTTCCTGTTCATGTTCGGCACCGGCCCGGTGAGAGGATTCGCTGTGACGCTGGTGATCGGTCTTCTCGCCAATGTGTTCACCGCCGTCTTTGTGTCGAAGACGATTTTCGACTGGGAGCTTACGCGCCGCAAGCAAGTGACGGCGTTGAGCATTTAGGCGCAGTGCATGCAGATCATGGGATGTGTTAGTGTTTGATACGCGGGAAAACGGGAACAAAATGTTAAGGGCCGGTGTCATATCAGTTGGCACGGCTCAGCCCGGAGCAATTGACCTTTGGAGCAAGCGCGCGGGCGGGCAGTGATCGATGGAATTATTTAAAAACACGAATTTCGATTTTCTTGGGAAGAAGTGGCCGTTCATCATCGCTTCGCTAATCCTGACAGTAGCCGGCTTGGGCAGCCTCGCGATAAAGGGCGGGCCCCGCTATGGCATTGAATTTAAGGGCGGCATGTTGATGACCGTCAAGTTCCAGGGCGCTCCGCCGCTCGATGAAGTGCGTACCTCCCTGACGAAGGTACTGGCCAATCCCCCGAGCGTGCAGACTTTTGAGAACGGTTCTAACGAGATTGCGATCGGCACCGAGGGCGCCGACGACACTACGCTCGCGAAGAACCGGCAACTGGTCCTCGATACGCTGGCGAAAACTTTCGGACATCCGGAGAACGGCAAACTGGATCTGAACAACGCGAGCGCGGGCGCGGTGGCGGACCGGCTGCGCGATCCGCTGCTGAAGGCGGGCGTTTCGCTTTCCGATCCGCAGATCGATCAGCTCGGCGCGGCGATTGTCGGCTACCGGAATCAGCAGGGACGCGGATTACTGGCCAATATAGACGACTTGCACTCCGTAGCCGGAGTCACGCCTCAGGTGATCGGCGTTCTGAACCAGGAGACCTACCTGGCGCCTTATACGGCGGCGCGCGATATCGAAATTGTCGGGCCTAAAGTGGGCGCGGATATGCGGGCTTCGGCAATCCAGGCGACTTTGCTGGCGCTGGCCGGGATGCTAGTCTATATCTGGTTCCGGTTCGAGTGGATTTACGGCGCAGCAGCCGTGATCGCGGTGTTCCACGACACGATCATCACGCTCGGAATCTTCTCCTTGTTCAACAGAGAAGTCACCCTGACGGTGATTGCGGCGCTTTTGACTTTGGTTGGATATTCCATGAATGATACGATCGTCATCTTCGATCGTATTCGCGAGAACCTGCATCTGAACCGGCGGGAACGCCTCGTCGATGTGATCAACAGGAGCGTGAACCAGACGCTGAGCCGGACCGTGATGACCTCCGGCCTGACGTTCCTGACCGTGATTTCTCTCTTTTTATTCGGGGGACCGGTACTACACGGTTTCTCTTTTGCCTTGGTTGCAGGTATTATCGTTGGGACGTATTCTTCGGTTTATATTGCGAGCCCGATCGTGCTTGGTTTTCACGATTTCATGGACTCAAGAAAAAAAGGGTCCGGAGCGGGCGCTCCGCCGGTACCGGTTGCGGCTGGTCCGGTCCGGCAGTCCGCGTCCAAACCTGGTGTTGGGCCGGGAGCGGGCAAGAGCCCGGTACGAATGGCGAAGTAGTGAAGGGTTTAGATCTCGCTTGAGAGGATTGTATGTTTGAGCAAACTTTCGTTGATGGCGTCGGCACCACCAAAAGGCCGTATACGATTCTGGTATCGTTTCTGGTCCAGCTGGTTGCGCTCACCATTATCGTCATCATTCCGTTGATCTACTTCGATGCGCTGCCGAACGCGCAGCTGGCGACATTCCTGACGGCTCCTCCTCCGCCTCCGCCTCCGCCTCCGCCTCCGCCTCCGCAGGCCGTCAAGGTGGTGAAAATAGCGCCGAAGCAGTTCGATATGGGCAAGCTGACGGCGCCCAAAACGGTTCCGAAGGAAATCAAGATGATCGTTGAGTCCGAGGAGCCGCCATCGGCCGCGGGCGTTATCGGTGGTGTCCCCGGTGGCGTTGCCGGCGGCGCGCTGAGTGGAATACTCGGCGGCGCCATCGCCCCTCCTCCGCCTCCTCCTCCTCCTCCGAAGCCCAAGGCTCCTACTGCCCCGATCCGCGTGGGCGGCAACGTCCAGCAGGCGAACCTGATCAAGCAGCCGAAGCCGATTTATCCGCCGCTGGCCAAGGCTGCCCGCGTTCAGGGTACGGTTAAGTTCCAGGCCAAGATTGCCAAGGATGGAAGTATTCAGGAGTTGCAGCTTTTGAGCGGGCCGCCGCTTCTGGTTGCGGCCGCGCAGCAAGCGGTTTCGCAGTGGGAATATAAACCGACTCTCCTCAACGGAGAACCGGTGGAAGTAATTACGACCATCGACGTAAACTTCACTCTCAGCCAGTAGTTTGGAATTCGTGTGAGCGATCGATGGCCGAAGCAGCTTTTTTTGATGAAACTCGTTTAAATCAACTCGCAGGAGACTAGAGAAATGTTTTTACAGATGCAGGTATGGGCGTTCATGTTGTTGCAGGAAGCGGGCGCGCCGGGCTGGGATTTCCGCCACCTTTGGGACCAGATGGGTGTTCTGGCTAAATGTGTCGTCGTCCTCATGTTCATCATGTCCGCGTGGTCCATTGGCGTGATGATCGATCGCGCCATGGCCTTCAATGCGGCGCGCAAACAAAGCCGCGCTTTCGCTCCGGCCGTGGCCGGCGCGTTGCGCGAAGGGAAACTGGACGAGGCGATCAAGATCGCCGACCGTTATAAAAAGAGCCATCTCGCCAAGGTTGTGGTGGCGGGTTTGCAGGAGTTCCAGGCGCATCAGGGCAGCTCGGAGATTTCAGGGGAAGAAATTGAAGCTTCCCGGCGCGCGCTCGAACGTTCCGAAGCCATCGTGCACGCCGAGCTGAAGCGCGGCGTCAGCGCGCTGGCGACGATTGGTTCCACCGCGCCGTTCGTCGGCCTGTTCGGTACCGTCGTCGGCATCATCAACGCGTTCAAGACGATGGCCGCCCAGAAGACTCCCGGTATCGGCGCCATTGCAGGCGGTATTTCGGAAGCCCTCGTGACCACCGCTATCGGTCTGTTCGTGGCCGTGCCCGCCGTTTGGGCATTCAACTATTTCACGGGCCGGATCGATGCGTTTGACGTGGAAATGGGTAACTCGAGCTCGGAATTGCTCGATTACTTCCTGAAGCGCAGCCAGATGCGGGCTGGCGCACGGAAATAACCACGCAAGTAAACAACGGGGCTGAACCCCATATCCGTCAAAGCGAGTTGATGGAATTCCCGCGGCGGACCGTTAGAAAGTTCGCTGCGGGATTCTTCGCAGCAGCAGAATTGTCAGGAGATAGAAATGGAACTTAAGAAAGCGCCTCCGCCGGTATCCGACATCAACGTCACCCCGATGGTGGACGTGATGCTCGTCGTGCTGATCATCTTCATGGTCATCACGCCGATGCTCAACAAAGGGGCGAACATCAATCTGGCGAAAGCGCGGAATCCGATCGTCATGGCCGATGCGGATAAAGAAGACGCCGTTACCGTCGCCGTTACCCGCGATGGTCAGGTCTTCCTCAGTCCCGGCCTGCAGCACGTGAACGTAGAAGATCTGGCGCCGAAGGTGAAAGACCTTCTCGCCGACCGGCCGGTCAAGATCGTGTACATCAGGGCCGATGCGCGATCGAAGTATGAAAAGGTCGAGGACGTTGTCGACAACCTGCGCGCAGGCGGCGTGGACGATGTCGGACTGCTCACGGAGCAGATCCTGGACAACAACCTTCCCAAGAAGCCCAAGACTTAGTTGGTTCGATCAGAATTTTAAAGGAGCATTCTTTATGGCAATGGCAGTCGGTGGGGGAAACAGCGGTCCCCAGTCCAATATCAACATGACCCCCATGATCGATATTCTGCTGGTCTTGCTGATTATCTTTATGGCGATCTCGCCCGTGGCGCCGCATGGACTGGACGCTCTGGCACCGCAGCCGCCGCCGCCGAATCAGAAGCAGCCGGATAACAACGATCGCACGGTCGTCATCGTAATCGACGCGCAGGGCAACGTGAAGATCAATCAAACCGACGCCACCTGGGAAAAGCTCAGCGATCAGCTCATCGACATTTTCAAGACGCGAGCGGAAAAGGTGGTGTTCGTAAAGGGCGACAAGGACCTCGAATTCCAGAAGGTCGCGCAGGCGATCGACATCGCGCACGGCGCCGGTATCGACAAGGTCGGACTTATGACCCCGAAGGTGGAGGAAGGCAAGTAATGCGCGGAGCTTTCACACTACAGATCCGGAAAGCGACGATCGGAACTCCGCTGACGGCGGGCGCGTTGCTCGCGCTGGCCGTACTGAGTGCCGGCTGTAACAAACTAAAAGCGCGCGACAACCTGAATAAGGGTGTCAACTCTTTTAAAGCGGGACAGTACACGGCCGCGGCGGACGATTTCAAGATGGCGATCGATCTCGATCCCGATCTTCCATCCGCGCGCCTCTATCTCGCGACGGCCTACATGACGCAGTGGGTGCCTGGTTCCGAAGCGCCCGACAACGTCCGCAACATGAATGCGGCGCTCCAGGAGTTCCACACGTCGCTCAATTCGAACCTGGACGACAAGAACAAGCTGATCGCCATGGAATCTCTCGCCAATATTTATTATCAAAAGAAGGATTATAAACAGGCGGAAGAATGGCAGAAGAAGGTGATCGGGGTCGATCCGAAAAACAAGGAAGCGTATTACACGCTGGGCGTGATCGCCTGGAGTGAGTTCGTGCCTTCCTGGCGCGAAGCGCGCTCCACGCAAGGCATCAGGCCGGAGGATCCCGGTCCACTAAAGGATGCAAAACCGGCGCCGAAGAAAAAGAATGCTCCGGCGGAGCCGGATCTCAAAGCCGATCTGAAGGCCAAGTACTGGCCCATACTCACCGAAGGTATTGAAGACGAGAAGAAAGCTCTCGAGATCGATCCCGATTATGAGAATGCGATGTCTTACATGAACCTTCTGATTCGGTATCGGGCCGATCTCGATGACACCAGGGAACAATACCTGGCTGATGCGAAGGAGTCGGACAGTTGGGTTCAGAAGTATCTCGAGACCGTCAAGAAGAAGGCCGCCAAGAAATCGGCCGCCGCGGAACAAACCGAGTAGGGTACCGCTCATTTTTTCTTGTGGCGCTGGCGGTCTTTGCCGCCCGCGTCTCGTAAACGAAATCCCACCGGCGACAAGATCGCCAGTGCCACAATGGTAGTGTGCCCCCTGAAGCCGGCGTGGAATTAGCCCCGCCTGACTCCGCTCAAACGCACGAGTTCGAACAACTCATCGCCTCGCTCCGGGAGTCGCGCCCGAAGGACGATCTTGCTCCGGTCGAGAAGGCGTATCAGTTCGCCTCCCAATACCACGCGGGACAGATGCGGGCTTCGGGCGAGCCTTACATGAGCCATCCGGTTGCCGTGGCGAAGATTCTGGCGGGAATGAAGATGGACGTCGTCAGTATCGAAACAGGGTTGCTGCACGACGTGGTGGAAGACACCAGCGTTACCACGGCGGATGTCCAGAAGAACTTTGGCGACGAAGTCGCGCGCTGCGTCGACGGAGTCACCAAACTAAGCAAGATCAACTTCTTTTCGGCCGAGGATCGTCAGGCGGAGAGTTACCGCAAGATGCTTCTCGCGATGGTCAACGACATTCGCGTCATCATCGTGAAGCTGGCGGACCGGCTGCACAACATGCGGACACTGGGCAGTCTGAGCCCCGAGCGCCAGGAGCGGATAGCGCGGGAGACTCTGGAGATTTACGCGCCCATCGCGCACCGCCTCGGGATGGGCAAGGTGCGCGGCGAGCTGGAGGATCTTTCGTTCCGGTATCTCGACCCGGAAGCATACAGCGAAATATCGCGCGCCATCGACACCGAGCGCGCGGCCAATGAGGAATACCTGGAGCGCATGCGCCGCACTGTGGAAAGCGAACTGCGCCGTGAAGGCGTTCCGGCGCGCGTGGAAGCCCGCGTCAAGCGCGCTTATTCCGTGTATCAGAAACTCAAGCGCCAGAAAATTTCGATCGACCAGGTCTACGACCTGCTCGCTCTGCGTATCATCACCGACTCGGTAAAAAACTGCTACGGAGCGCTGGGCGTAATTCACAACGAATGGTCCCCGGTGCCGGGCCGGATCAAGGACTTCATCGCGATTCCGCGGCCGAATCTCTATCAATCGCTGCACACATCCGTGGTCGGGCCCGAGGGCAAGCATTTTGAGATTCAGATCCGCACCGAAGAGATGCATCGCATCGCCGAGGAAGGCATCGCGGCACATTGGAAATACAAGGAAGGCAAGAAGGGAGTGCAGGACGACCAGCGCGTCGCATGGTTGCGCCAGCTGGTGGAATGGCAGCAGGACATGCGCGACCCGGGTGAGTTCATGTCCACGCTCAAAGTGGATCTTTACCCGGAAGAGGTTTATTGCTTTACGCCGAAAGGCCGCGTGATCGTTCTTCCCGCCGGATCCTGTCCCATCGATTTCGCCTACGCCGTGCACTCCGAAGTAGGGAACACCTGCACGGGAGCCAAGGTGAACGGACGCATCGTGCCCCTCCGGTACGTGCTGCGCAACGGAGACATCGTCGATGTCCTCACGCAGTCAGGCCATGAGCCCAGCAAGGACTGGCTCGCCATCGTCAAGACTTCCCGCGCGAAGAACAAGATCAAGCACATCATCAACGAGAATGAGCGGGAGCGATCGATCGAGATCGGCCAAAAGTATCTCGAGAAAGAAGCGCGGCGACTGGGCGTTCAGCTCAACCGCGTGCAGAAGGCCGATCTGGAGCGTGTGGCGGGCGAATACGGTCTGAGCAAGGTGGAAGATTTGTACGCCAGCCTCGGCTACGGCAAATTTTCCGCCCGCCAGGTGCTGCAGAAATTCGCACCCGATCAGGTGGCTGAGGAACCCGCGCCGCCGGTGGTCGAGCCGGCGCCTTCGCAGGGCTACAGGCAAAAGGACGATGATGCCGTCATTAAAGTCCATGGCGTGGACGACGTCATGGTCTACCGTGCCAAGTGCTGTAACCCGATCAAGGGCGAAAGTATTGTCGGCTACGTGACCCGCGGCAAGGGAATAGCGATTCATTCAAAGATGTGTCCCAACGTGCAGAATCTGATGTACGACGCCGAGCGCAAGATCGAAGTCGACTGGGCGCGCAACGCGAGCGATTCGTTTCCCGTCCGCATCGTCGTTCATACCGACGACAGACCCGGTCTTCTGCATCAGCTCACGAGCGTTCTCTCGGGTGAAAACACCAATGTCCGCAGCCTCGAAGCGAAGACGGATGTGAACGCAAGCAACGATGCGGCGCTAGTCGAGATGACGGTCGATGTGCGCGACAAGAAGCAGCTCGAAAAACTTTGCTCCGCGATGCGGCGTATCTCCGGGGTCAGGGATGTAGAGAGGCTGGTGAACCAATGACAACCCAGCTGACAGATCCCGAACACATCGCGATTTCGAAGTCCAAAGGCATCGAGATCGATTGGAAAGACGGCCATCACAGTTCCTACGGCGTGGAATATCTGCGCGACTGGTGCCCCTGCGCAAGCTGCGCGGGTACCCATGGCACCGAGCCGCGGCCCAAAACGACTTCTGTGCCGACGGTTCCGGCAAGTCCGTTCCAGATGTTCAAGGCCAAAAACAGAATGGTCGACATTGAACCTGTCGGTAAGTACGCCCTGCGGATTGTCTGGAACGACGGGCACAACACCGGGATATACTCGTACGACCACCTTCGCCACATTTGCCCTTGTCCGGAGTGCACGGCGAACCGGGCGGTCTGAGGAGCATGTCCAGGAAAATAGCGGTGGTTGAGGACGAAGCCGAGCTGGCTTCGCTGATCGAGTACAATCTGACTCGCGGCGGCTTCGACGTCAAAGTACTGAACGGCGCGGGGCAGACACTTCGGGACCTCGAAACCTGGCAGCCCGATCTCATCGTTTTGGACGTGATGCTTCCGGGACAGGACGGTTTCGATCTTTGCCGGCAGATTCGCCAGACTGGGAAGCTGGCGCGCACGCCGGTCGTCTTTCTGACTGCCCGGTCGGATGAGGTCGACCGTGTTCTCGGCCTCGAAATCGGCGGCGACGACTACATGACCAAGCCGTTCAGCCCACGCGAGCTGGTGGCCCGGATCAAGGCGCATCTCCGCCGTCAGGAGACCGACGCCGCGCCGCTGACCGCCTTGCGCACGGGGCCATTCCATCTTGATCGGGCGGCGCGCCGGGTTTATCAGGGCGAGAAGGAAATCGAGCTTACCTCGACCGAGTTCAAGCTCCTCGAGTTTTTTCTGACTCATCCGGGAACCGCCTGGTCGCGCGATCAGTTGCTCCGCGAGGTTTGGGGGGAGCAGCATTTCGTCACGCCCCGAACCGTGGACGTGCATATTCGGCGGCTTCGGGAACAAATTGAGGACAAACCCGACGAGCCCGGCTATTTGGTGACCGTGCGCGGATTCGGCTACCGTTTCGAAGTCCAGTGACAACCCCACCGGCGACAAAGGTCGCCGGCGCCACGATATTGAGTGAACTTCACTCACCGTTTACGGCTCGTTAACCCTGCTGTAACGTGAATCCCGTTACGCTGAAAGTGCCGTGACAAAACGAATTGTCCTTATCGAAGACGACATCGATCTCTTCGCGCTGCTGAAGTACAACCTCGAAAGAGAGGGTTTTCTTCTCACCGGGTCGCAGACCGGGCGGGGAGCGCTTGACTTGTGCCGCCGGGTTCGTCCCGACCTCATCCTGCTCGATATCATGCTGCCGGATTCCGACGGGCTCGATATCTGCAAGGGGATTCGCAACGATTCCGATCTGGCGCAAACGCCGATCATCTTTCTGACCGCGCGCGCTTCCGAGACCGATCGCATTGTAGGGCTCGAGCTGGGCGCGAATGACTACATTGTCAAACCCTTCTTCATCCGCGAACTGATCGCCCGCATCAAGCTCCAGTTCCGTACGCAGGCGGCGCCCTCGCGGCTGCTGAAAGCGGGCGGTGTCGAGCTGGACCGAAGCAGTTGCCAGGTGAAGGTGTCGGGGGAGGGTCTTTCCCTGACCGCGACCGAGTTCCGGCTGCTGGAATTTCTGATGAGCCGGCCCGGCGTCGTGTTTAGCCGCGAGCAGCTGCTGAATGCCGTTTGGGGGCAGGACAGAGCGATTACGGACCGCACCGTGGACGTCTACATCCTGCGTTTACGCCAGAAAATCGAGAAGGACGCGTCGGCGCCCAGGCTGATTCATTCGGTCCGAGGCTTCGGTTATTCATTTGAGCCGCGCAACCAGGAAGCGGCCCTCGAAGTAGTCGCCTGAAAAAGGGGACAGGCGCATTTATTGCAGGCGCATTTATTGCATCAGCGCCACCGAACAAATGCGCCTGTCCCCTTTTTCGGCTGTGCTACGCTTACCGACGTGGCCACCGACCTGGTTGAGATCGATCGTCTCGAGCCCTCACCGGAAGCTTTGGATCGGGCCGCCGCCGCAATTCGCCGGGGGCGCGTGGTCGCCGTTCCTACCGACGCCCTCTATGCTCTGGTCGCCGATCCCTTCAACCTGCGCTCGGTAAGGCAGGTATATCAGGCAAAAGGCCGTGAAATTCACCGGGCTCTACCTATGCTCGTCCGCGACTCGTTGATGGTGGAAGAGTTGGCGCGCGACATTTCACCGTGGTTCAAACTGCTGGTCCGCAAATTCTGGCCGGGGCCATTGACGATCATCATGCCCGCGTCCGCCAAAGTGCCTCTGCGGGCGACCGGAAACACGGGACGCCTCGCCGTTCGCCACGCGCAATGCAGGGTCACCGATGAGCTGATAGCCCGGCTGAATCAGCCGATTATCGCGACCAGCGCCAATATCTCCGGCCGACCGACGTGCCGAAGCGGTATTGAGGTTTTCGGCGTGATGGACGGCAGCGTGGATCTGGTGCTCGATGGCGGTGCGTGCGAAGGTATCGGCGCGAGCACCGTCGATATTACCGAGATCGAATGGCGCATGATCAAAGAAGGAGCCATCACGCAGAAAGAGGTTGCGGAGTGCCTGGAGGATGCCCAAGCTTAGTCCGGGCCTGGTCCCGGATCAGTGGGGTCTGCAGCCAGCGCCGCAGCAACTTCCCTGTGTTTCCGGAATGTCTCGAAACCGAATAACAGGAGCTGCCGCATCACCGGTTCCAAGTGCGGTCCCGCGGATGTGACTTGTGCCTCCAGACTCGCCACTGCCGGTTTCCGCACGTGCCAAGCCCAACTCTGCTTGCCGGAGTGAGCGTAATCCCGCGCGGTCTGTTCGAACACGGAAGAAGCGATTCGCGCAGCTTCGATATCCCGGATACCCGCATCGCGAAGCAGCGCGGCCGCCCGATCGATCAGCGGAGTAATCGCGGCTCCTCCCAGCGTCATGGCAGCGTCGAACAGATCCGCCGATCCGGGCAATATCTCGACGGCTTTCATCCGCAATTCGCGCCCCATTCGATGGACGGCCTGTAGTGCGGCGCCCTCGAATCCTTCCACGATAATGCGGCCCGGAACGCCGAAGCGGCGGGCTACCGCGGTGCTCGCGCCTTTCGTCTGGAAGCGCTGGGTGACTGCGCGTCCCACGCTGCAATCGCAGAAAACGAGCGCTTTTCCCGCCCAGTCGATCTCCGCTTTTTCCAGCACTCGGACGAGAATTTCCACATGGTCCGGAGGGGAGTGCAACAGGACGCAGGTTACGCCGCTGAGCTCATCCGCCGTGCGCACCGGATAACCGGCACGCAGCGTGTTTGCAATCCGGCTGGCCACTCGATAAGACACGGCGGAAACGGGACCCAGCTCGCGAGTTCTGCGCGACAGCAGGCGCCCGATCAAACTTGCGCTGACCGCGCCGGCGCCCATTACTCCGTACTTATACGGGGATTCCAATGCCCGCGATATCCTTTGTCCGAAGGTTCTTGATTCTATCGCGGATCTGCGCTGCTTTTTCGAACTCGAACTTGCGGGCCGATTCGCGCATCCGCTGCTCGAGCTCGCCGATGAACTTTTCTCTCTGGTCGGGCGTAAGCTCTTCTTCGTTTTCCTCGGGCTCGGCGGGTATCGTCACGTAATCCCCTTCGGCGATGGCGATGAGGCTCATATCGATCGGCTTGACGATGGATTGCGGAGTGATGCCATTTTCCTCGTTGTAGCGGAGCTGCGTGGTGCGGCGGCGCGTGGTTTCGTCGATGGCGCGTTTCATACTGTCCGTCATCACGTCGGCGTAGAGAATCGCTTTGCCCTCCAAGTGACGTGCTGCGCGGCCCATCGTCTGAATCAGCGCGCCGCTGGAACGAAGAAAACCCTCCTTATCCGCATCGAGGATCGCCACCAGCGATACTTCCGGCAGATCGAGACCTTCGCGCAGCAGATTGATGCCAATCAAAACATCGTGCTCGCCGCGCCGCAGATCGCGCAGGATTTTGATGCGATCGAGCGTGCTCACTTCGGAGTGCAGATAGTTGCACTTTACGCCGACTTCGGAATAGTATTCGGCCAGATCCTCGGCCATGCGCTTGGTCAGGGTGGTCACGAGCACGCGCTGATTGTTCGCCGTGCGCTGGCGGATCTGATTCAGCAGGTCGTCCACCTGACCTTTGATGGGGCGGATCTCGACTTCCGGATCTACCAGCCCGGTGGGCCGGATAATCTGCTCCACCACCACGCCAGCCGACTTGGTGAGTTCGTACGGTCCCGGCGTCGCCGAGACGTAGACCACTTGATTGACCCGGTGTTCGAACTCCTCAAAGGTGAGCGGCCGGTTGTCGAGCGCGCTCGGCAGCCGGAATCCATGCGAGACGAGAACCTGCTTCCGGGAGCGGTCGCCATGATACATCCCATGCAGTTGCGGGATGGTCTGATGGCTCTCATCGATGAACATGATGGAATCGTGCGGCAGGTAATCGAGAAGAGTGGGAGGCGCTTCGCCCGGAAGCCTTCCCGAAAAGTGCCGCGAATAGTTCTCGATGCCGTGGCAGTATCCGATCTCCTTCATCATTTCGAGATCGAACATGGTGCGCTGATGCAGCCTCTGTGCTTCGATCAGCTTGCCCTGCGCTTCGAGCTGTGGACGCCACAATTCCAGCTCGGCCTTGATCGAGTCGATGGCTGCCTCTTTCGTAAGCTGCGACATCACGTAGTGTGTTTTGGGATAGATCGGCAGCCGCTGGTAAGTCTGTTTGACCTCGCCGAGCAACGGGTCGATCTGCGAGAGCGACTCCACTTCATCGCCCCACATCTCGATCCGGTAGGCGCTCTCGTCATACGTCGGATAGACCTCGATCACGTCGCCGCGCACGCGAAACGTGCCGCGTTTGAAATCGTTGTCGTGGCGGTCGTAGAGGATCTCGACGAGCTTCGACGTGATCTCTTTGCGTGTAATCTTCTGGCCTTTCTCCAGCATCAGCAGCATGCCGTAATAAGCTTCGGGCGAGCCGAGCCCGTAGATGCAGCTGACGCTGGCCACGATCACGCAATCGCGGCGCTCGAATAAAGACTTCGTGGCGGCGAGGCGGAGCCGGTCCAGCTCGTCGTTGATGGTAGCTTCCTTCTCGATGTAGACGCCACTCGAAGGGATGTAGGCTTCGGGTTGGTAGTAGTCGTAGTAGCTGACGAAGTATTCGACAGCGTTGGCGGGGAAGAAGCTTCTGAACTCGTGGTAGAGCTGCGCCGCGAGGGTCTTGTTATGCGCCAGCACGAGCGCGGGGCGGCCGATCTTTTCGATCAGCTTGGCCATCGTGAATGTCTTGCCGGAACCGGTGACGCCGAGCAGGACCTGATGCTTTTCACCGTCCGCGAGGCCGCGCCCAAGCTCCGCGATGGCCGTCTTCTGGTCCCCCTTCGGGCTGTAGGCTACGGCCAATTGGAAGGGCGCGGAATCGGAGTACGGAAGCGGGTTATAAGCGGACTTCTGTGGGCCGGGCTTCAATAATCAAGGATACCTCCGCCGCCGAGACCACTAAGCAACATCGAGTATGTCCACTACGTGAGATGGCTCTGGTATTGGATCGCCGTCTTCCCGCATCGAGCGGAGATGAATCTCCAGGGATTCCTGAATCAGACGCTTCGTTTCCTCAAGCGTGAAACCCAGAGCCACGCAACCGGGCAGGTCGGGAATGTACGCGCCCCACCCGTTTGCCGATTTCTCGTAGATGACCGGACATGTCATTTTTTAAGGGCCGCCTGTGTCCGCGAAGACGAAAGCTTACAGCCCCTGTTCAAAGCCTGTGCCTTGAGAAAGTAGTTTTCGATGTTACGCTACTTCCAGGATTTCAACTTGCGATGGCTCCGGGATCGCATCACCGTCCTGGCGCATCGCGCTCAGGTGCATTTCGATCGCACTCTGCATAAGCTCCAGCGTTTCATCTCTCGTCCGTCCGGCCGCGATACAGCCCGGCAAGTCCGGCACGTGCGCGCTGTAACCGGTGCGCGTTGGGGCGATGAAAACAGCGTATTTCGTCATTTGATCCCTGCTTGTTTCAGTATAGAAGCTTTCGTCTTGGGATCGACTTCCACCGAAGGATGACCCGCGACTGTGACTTTACCCGGCTTCACCGGGTGGACGAACTGGCGGTGGCTGCCCTCCTGGTTACGAAGCAGCCATCCATCGCTCTCGATCTGCTTCAATATGTCCCGGATCTTCATCGTCTCGCTTTTAATTGATTTGGGTTCCGGGGCGTCCTGTGGAGAATCGGATCGCCCCGGAAGGAGCATTCGTGTTGCCTGGCTGTATGGTGCGATCAGGGGAGAGAACTTTCTCACGCCAATTTAACGATGCCGGGAAACAGTCGTGGAAGGAGTCGCGGGCGAGACCTGTGCCGCCTGCAGCAACAGAGCGAAGATCACGATCGGGATGAGCGCCAAGCCCAGATAGAACAGTATGCTCTTAATCAGCGGCCGCTTCCGCCAGTCCCAGTCGCGCAGTTCGGGACGGTCGACAATTTCGATTTCATCCAGATGTTCGAGATCCCGCGCGAACGCGCCGGCCGTGGCGTAGCGGTCCGCGTGGTCCCGGCGGAGCGCGCGGTAGATGACTTCCTGCAACGCCGGTGAGATCTCGGGGTCGAGCTCACGCGGTGGAATCGGATTGTTCAGCAGCCGGTCGTTCATCACGGCGAACGGATTGGAGCCGCGAAACGGCGTCTTCCCCGTCAGCATTTCGTAGAGCATGACGCCCGCCGCGTAGATGTCGCTGCGCGCGTCTCCCGGCTTGCCGTTGACCTGTTCCGGGGAAATGTAATCGGGGGTGCCCATGATCTGCGACAGGGAGCCGAACGTCAACTTCTTTGCGCCTTCGCGGCCGGCGATGCCGAAATCGATGAGCTTAGTGCGGTCCTCGCCATCGACCATGATGTTTTCCGGTTTCAGATCGCGATGCACTACGCCGCACGAGTGGATGTAGTCGAGGGCTTTGCAAATGCCGATGGTGATTCCGACGGCGCGCGCGGCGGAAAGCTTTCCGTTCTGGCGGATCACTTTGCGCAGCTCACGGCCCTCCACCCACTCCATGACCATGTATAAATGGCTGCGATCATCCTCGTTGAAAACCTTCATGACGCCGGGGTGGTTGAGATCGCCGCCAATCGCCGCTTCACGTTCGAAACGGGCGAGGAACGTGGAGTCTTGTTCCATTTCGGGGTGGGGAACTTTGATGGCTACGGGACTGCCGGTGCGGAGATCCGTGGCTCGAAAAATTGAAGCCATCCCGCTGCGAGCGGCAACAGAATCAATGAGATAGTGATCAATCTGGTCGCTAGGGCGAACTACAGGCGCTGCAAGTTCGAGCTGGACCGATGGCATTCACCTCCGATGCTAGACACGAGGGCATGAAAAAGGCATAAGAAGTCTGTAAGGGAGATTACAGCATGCCGATCAGCTTCGCGCGAACGGCTTTAGCAGTGGTGGAATCGGGGCAGATGACTAAGATTGTGTCGTCGCCCGCGATGGTGCCGACCACTTCGGGCCACTCCGCATCATCCAGGGCAACCGCGACGGAACTGGCGTGTCCAGGCGCGGTCTTGAGCACTACCTGATTCTGCGCCAGCCGGACATCCTGGAGGAACTCGCCGGCCAACGCGGTGAACTGCGTACCCGGCGACTCGCTGCCGAGCTCGCGGTAACCCTCGGCGGTTTTGACCAGCCCGAGCTCGCGCATATCGCGTGAGAGAGTGACCTGCGTCGCGTCGATGCCCGTCTCCTTCAAGGCGCGCGCGAGTTCCTCCTGTGTGAAGATGCTCCGGCTGCGGATCAGTTTCAGAATCTGGCCGTGCCGGTAGCTCTTGGTCATATTAAGTACGCTATGCGAGATTCGCGAGTCGCATGCGCGCCGTTATTAAGGCCGCGGCGACGGTTTCAGGACCGGTTCCACCCTGAATCTCGCGCGTCTTCATGCCTTCTCGCGGATCCAGGAGACGAGCCACATCCGGGGTAAACTCCGGGGCGAACGTAGCCAGGGATTCGGCATTCCAGTCGGCGGGCTTCCGGCCGCTACGAACGCTTTCCAGAACCAACCGTCCGACGATCTGATGCGCCTGATGGAAGGGCGTGCCGTTTCGCGCCAGAGCTTCCGCGAGATCGGTGGCGACGACCCAGCTTTCATCTGCGGCTTCGGCCGGGACGCGCTCGCGAAGCACCACCGATTCAGCGACGGCGCGCGCCATTTCGAGACAACCGTTGACCTGGTCGCAGGCTTCGAAGAGCGGTTCTTTGTCTTCCTGCATATCGCGGTTATAGGTCATTGGCAGGCCCTTCATGGTGAAGAGCAACGAGTTCAGCGCGCCCAATACGCGCCCGGACTTGCCACGAATCAGTTCCAGGGAATCGGGATTCTTCTTTTGCGGCATGAGGCTCGAACCGCTGGTCACGCCGTCGCCTAGTTCAATCCAGGCGAACTCCTCGGACGAGTAGAGAATCCAGTCTTCGGCGAGACGGCTGAGATGGATCATAGTCACCGACGCCGCATAGAGATAGTCGAGCGCGAAATCGCGATCCGCCGACACGTCCATGCTGTTTCGGGTGACGGCGTCGAAGCCGAGATCGCGCGCAATGGCCTCGCGGTCGTGCGGGAATCCGCTGCCCGCGAGAGCGCCCGATCCGAGCGGCATCTCGTTGGTCCGGCGGCGGGCTTCGCCGAAGCGTTCGTGATCGCGCGCGAACATTTCGAAGTAAGCCAACAGATAATGCGGCCAGAGGACGGGCTGCGCCCGGCGAAGATGTGTGTAGCCGGGAATGATCGCGTTCGGGTGCCGATCGGCAAGATCAAGCAGCGCCCCCATCAGAAGACGGAGCAGTTCGCGCGCGCGGTCGCACTCCCCGCGCAGCCACAGGCGCGTATCGAGCGAAACCTGCTCGTTGCGGCTGCGGCCGGTGTGGATCTTGTCGGCCAGCGCGCCTACACGCTGCTTCAATTTGCCGATGACGAAGCTGTGTACGTCCTCGGCACTCGCATCCTCACCCTCGAAGAACACGGGCGCGGTGGAGTCCTCGAGTATCGATTCGAACGCCTGGACGACTTCCGCGCATTCCATCGCGGTCAGTACTCCGGCGCGCGTGAGCGAACGCGCGAAGGCTTGCGATCCGCGCACATCTGCATCGATCAGGCGCTTATCGAAGTGGAGTGAGTTCGAGAAGCGCTCGAAGATTTCCGAAGGCCCGGTCTCGAATCGCCCTCCCCAGAGTTTCATTTCTTTACCGTTCTCATAGTTAAACCCAACAGCCGCCTTTCAGGCGGCAGGACCCGTTGGAAAACGAGTCCGCAGGCAGGATTGCCCGCCCTACATTTTCTTCTGAAGCGCCCGCACCTGAATGGGGAGCCCGATGAGGTTGATGAACCCGCGTGCGTCTTTCTGATCGTAATCCGCGCCCATCGTGAAGCTGGCGATGGCTAGCGAATAAAGCGAGAACGGCGATTTGCGGCTGACCGGCTCGAGATTGCCCTTGTAGAGGCGCATGGTGATTTCGCCGGTCGTGGTTTGGCTGATCGATTCGAAGAAGGCATCGAGCGCTTCCCGAAGAGGGGTGAACCAGAGGCCGTTGTAAACCAGATCCGCGTAGTCGAGCGCGAGTTTCTGCTTGTAATGCAGCATGCTGCGGTCGAGCGTCAGAGCTTCCAGCTCGCGGATGGCGGCCATCAGAATCGTGCCTCCCGGAGTCTCGTAGCAGCCGCGCGATTTCATGCCGACGAAGCGGTTCTCGACGAGGTCGATACGCCCTACTCCGTGTTTGCTGCCGATGGCGTTCAGGGTTTCGAGCAATTCAACCGGCGGGAGCTTCTTGCCGTTCATCGAAATGGGGACACCGTGCTCGAATCCCACAGTCACCTCTTCCGGCGTATCGGGCGCGGCTTTGGGGCTCTTCGTGAGCATCCAGATGTGGTCGGGCGCGGCGTTGGCGGGGTCTTCCAGTTCGCCGCCTTCATGGGAAATGTGCCAGATATTGCGGTCGCGGCTGTAGATTTTGGTGGTCGATTGCGCGATCGGAACGTTGTGTTTCGCCGCATACTCGATGCAGTCTTCGCGCGACACCAGGTTCCATTCGCGCCACGGAGCGATCACGGGCAATTCCGGCGCGAGAGCTTTGTAGGTCAGCTCGAAGCGGACCTGATCGTTGCCTTTGCCCGTGCAGCCGTGGGCGAGCGCATCGCAGCCGGTGCGGAGCGCGGCCTCCACCTGGCGTTTGGCGAGCAGCGGGCGGGCGATCGAAGTCCCGAGCAGATACTTGTGTTCATAGACGCCGCCGGAACGGACCAGCTTCCAGAGATAGTCCCGGACGAACTCTTCGCGCATGTCGGCAACTTCCACTTCGGAAGCTCCGGTTTTACGCGCTTTTGCTTCGAGGCCAGTCAGTTCGTCGCCGCCCTGGCCGATATCGCCGCATACCGCGACGACTTCGCAGCCGTAGTTTTCCTTCAACCACGGGATGATGATGGAGGTGTCGAGCCCGCCCGAATAGGCGAGCGCGACTTTTTTTGCATTCATAGAATTTTTTGGCAAACCCACCGGCGACAAGATCGCCGGCGCTACAAGAGCATCAGCAGCAGCGCCTTCTGAACGTGCAGCCGGTTTTCCGCCTGGTCGAACACTACCGAGCGGGGCGATTCGATCACGCTGTCCGTCACTTCTTCCCCGCGCTTGGCCGGCAGGCAGTGCATGAAAACCGCGTCGGGTTCGGCGTGCCGGAAGAGATCGTCGTCCACCTGGTAATCCGCGAATGCGGTCCGTCGCTCGGCGGCCTCATTCTCGGCGCCCATGCTGGCCCATACGTCGGTATAAATCGCATGCGCGCCGCGAGCGGCTTCCGCGGGATCGTTCGTGACCGTAAGCGTCGAACCCGCGCGCGCCGCCAGTTCCCGCGTTTCGGCAACGATCTCCGGACTCGCTTCGTATTTCTTCGGCGTGGCCAGCGCGAAATCCATACCCAGGCGGGCCGCGTTCACCATCAGCGAGTTCGCCATGTTGTTGCCGTCCCCGACGAAAGCGAGCTTGAAGCCGTGTGTGGATCCGAAATGTTCCCGGATGGTCTGCATGTCGGCGAACGCCTGGCAGGGATGATACATATCGCTGAGCGCATTGATCACCGGCACTTTCGACCAGTGCGCGAGCCCGTCCACCGTCTTCTGGAGAAACGTGCGCGCGACAATGGCGTTCACCCAGCGATCGAGATTGCGCGCCATATCCTTGAGCGGTTCGCGCGCGCCGATGTGGCCTTCGTTGACCAGCGCGAATCCGCCGAGTTGCTGGATGGCGAGTTCGAAGGTCATGCGAGTGCGCAGGGACGGTTTTTCAAAGAGCAGCGCGATCGATTTACCTGCCAACGCGGACCGATAGAATGCAGGCGAGCGTTTGACGTCCGCAGCAAGATCGAGGAGGGCGAAGAGCTCCTCCGAGGTGAGGTCGAGGTCCGTTGTGAGGTCGCCGTGGGCGATCTTTGGAAGGGCGGGTGCGGCGGTCATGAATTTTTATGCACTCCACTGAATATTTAACCATTCGGGTGGGGCCACGTCAAGGGAATTCGTCAGTAGCGACAGGAAGGCACACCGTGTCGTACGGATGGCGCCGCTTGATCCCACCCGTCGACTCGAAGACGTTCAGCGATTGTTCATATAGATCGCGGGGGATTTCGATCCCGCCGTTCCAGACGCCGATGTTCTTGTACTGCGCGATTGCCATGGCGAGAGCGCGTTCGGCGACGCCGGGGAAGTAGGGAGCTTCGATGGCGGCGATTTCTTCGGTAGATGTTCGACGGACCCATTCTTTCGCTTCGACGAACGCCCTGGCGAAGGTTCGGCACGTTTCGCCGCCGATGAATTCACGCGATGCGCAAAGGGTGCTGAAGGCGTTCGGGGGCATGGACGCGCCGACCGATGCGACTGTCTGATTCTGTAATTCGGGGACAGGGGCCTGCAGATGCACAAAGTCGCCCTTGCCGGCGCGGAATGCCGCCGTCATCTCGGCGGGCGAACCGGCGTTGACCACATCGATCTTCTCCCAGTCGACGCCGTTGTAGTGGATGGCGTAGCGCAGCATGGCGAGAGGCTGCGATCCATGGTCGGCGATCAGGGTTTTTCCTTCGAGGTCCTTCCAACTAAATCCCTTTTCGCGCCCGAAGAGAAAGAAGCCGTCACGCTGATTGATCAGAGCGAAATGGAGTGGAAACCCGGTCTCGCCTTGGTCCATCTTTGCCCAGTTGGTGGACGGCGCGGACTGCATCACGTCCGTTTTGCCAGTGCGGATCATACCGGCGGCGGTTTCACCAGGCGCGAGGACCGCGTAGGTGAATTCCAGGCCGTGCTTTTTCAAAAAGGCGGCCGCCATCGTGCAGATGAGGGGACTGTAGAAAGCCGTGTGGCGGCTCGCGGTGATGCGAATGGTCATCCTTCGAGATTACTGTGCGGGCCGCGCCGAGCAGAAGCTCGGCGGCAGGGCCGAAGCCCCGCCCCACGTGTTAGCGCTTGCGGTGGTCGAGGTTTGGCAGGAGGCCGGTCAGCAGGCCGATCGCGGGCAGGAATGCGCAGACCTGGTAGACGAAGTAGATGCCGCTTCTGTCGGCTAACCTGCCCAGGAAAGCGGCACCCACGCCAGCCATTCCGAATGCGAGCCCGAAGAAGAGGCCCGAGATCATGCCCACCCGGCCGGGCACCAGTTCCTGTGCGTAGACAACGATGGCGGAAAATGCCGACGCAAGAATCAGTCCGATGACCACGCTGAGGATACCGGTCCAGAACAGGTTGGAGTAGGGCAGCAGCAGAGTGAATGGAAGCACGCCCAGGATGGAACACCAGATCACGTACTTACGGCCGATGCGGTCGCCGATCGGCCCGCCGATGATCGTCCCTGCCGCCACCGCACCAAGGAAAGTGAAGAGGTGAAACTCGGCGTTTTGGACCGACACATGGAACTTACTGATCAGATAGAACGTGTAGTAACTGCTGAGGCTCGAGAGATAGAAGAACTTGGAGAACATCAGCGCAATCAACACACCGATCGACACCGCGACTTTTCTCGAAGAGAGAGCCGGATGAATCACCGCCTTCTTCGCGCGCGCCGTGTGTCCGAGAGATTCGCGGTGCTTGTACCATGCGCCCACGTTGGTCAGGAGAACGATCGCGAGAAGCGCGGCCAGCGTAAACCAGACAATGCTGCGCTGTCCTCTCGGCAGAACAACGAACGCGGCGAGCAGAGGCCCGAGCGACGATCCGACATTTCCACCCACCTGGAAGAGAGACTGCGCCAGACCGTGCTGTCCGCCCGACGCCATCCTCGCCACACGAGACGACTCGGGGTGAAAGACTGCCGACCCCATCCCGACCAGTCCCGCGGCAACCAAAATGAACGCATAGTTGGAGGCCATCGACAACAACGCGACACCCACGAGGGTGAATCCCATGCCGAAGGGCAGGGAATAGGGCTTGGGCTTGCGACCCGTATAAAGGCCGATCAGCGGCTGCAGGAGCGACGCGGTCAATTGAGTGGTCAGGGTAATCAGTCCGATCTTCGCGAAATCGAGATGGAAGTTACTCTTCAGGATCGGATAGATGGCGGGCAGCAACGACTGGATCATGTCATTGAGGAGATGCGAGAAACTAATGGCCGCGAGAACCGTAAACACGGTGCCTTCCGTCGCTTGTCTCTCCGGTTCGACTTTGATGCCTGCACCCACTCTCTTTAATTATCCAATCCGAACTCTTTGGCGATCAGTTCATAAGAGCGCCGCCGCGCGGCGTGGTCGTGGAGGATGTTGACGATGAGAACCTCCTCCGCCTCATAGTTGCGAGCCACGGCTTCGATGGCTTCGCGAACGCGAGCCGGCGTACCGGTGACGATCCTGCGGCCGACGGGCACTTGGTCCGGAAGCAGCTTTTCTTCTTCCAGAAAGCGCTGCGCCCGCTCGACAGTCGGAACCTGGATCGACTGTCCCCGGAACAGCAAGGTCATCATCATCCGAAAACTCAATGAGAGCCGTTCCGCTTCGGCATCAGTTTCGGCGCAGATGGCCCATGCGGCTACAGCGGTGCGCGGCGACGGCGTGCTATCCGATGCCGTGAACAGTTGTCTGTAATAACGAGCCAGGGGAGCGCCATTGGGATTGATGAAATCCGCGAAGGCGTAGGGCAAGCCGAGTTCGGCGGCCCACACGGCACTGTCCTGCGACGAGCCAAGCAGCCACAATTCGGGGCTCTCGAAGCGAAACTGCGTGCGGTTGCCGAGGTAATTAAGCAACTCGGCAAGCTGTTCGCGAAAATCATCGGGCGAAGCCTGACGGCGGTCGCGTTGCAGCGCGAAAGCGACTTTCGGGGTGGTTCCGGCGGCGCGGCCGATGCCGAGGTCGATGCGCCCGGGGAAGAGTCCGCTGAGCATACTGAAGTTCTCGGCGACCTTGAGGGGGCTGTAGTGCGGCAGCATGACACCCCCGCTGCCGACGCGCAGACGCGATGTGGCAGCGGCGATGGGACCGATCAGCGCTTCCGGACTGGCGCAAGCGAGGCCTCGCGTTCCATGGTGCTCGGCAACCCAGTAACGGTTGTAGCCGAGGCTGTCGGCAAGACGGGCGAGGTCGACTGAATTGCGCAGCGCATCACCGGCGGAACAACCTTCGGGGATCGGAGACTGGTCGAGAATGCTGAGGCGAAGGTCCGGCACCGTCTAATCACCTGCTGACTTGAGTCGCGTCTTCTGGATACCGTCAGAATCGAAGTTACTCTCATCGAGCCAGCGTTCGAACTCGCGCTTTCTCGCCGGCCACTCCGAATCGAGCATGGAGAACCAGGCGGTATCCCGATTCCTTTCTTTGATGATCATGTGCTGCCGGAAGATTCCTTCGAAGGAGAATCCAAGGCGCAGAGCCGCCCGACGGGATGGTTCGTTCAACGCGTTGCACTTCCATTCATAGCGCCGGTAGCCCAATCCTCCGCTGCCGGGATCTTCGAATACGTAACGCGCGAGCAGGTACATGGCTTCCGTTGCGCCGCGAGACTGTTGCAGCGCCCGAGTGAACATGATGCCGCCGACTTCGATCACGCGATTGGGCGGATCAATGCGCATCAGCGTTGAGCGACCTACGGCTAATCCTGTCTTCTTATCGACGATCGCGAAAAAGAGAGGATCTTCCGAGATCGCCTTGGCCTGCATATGGACTTCGAACGCCGGGCGATCCATGAAAGGGCCATCGGGCATGTAGAGCCAGAGTGAATCGTTTGCCTCGCCGCCGAGCCCCTGCCAGAGCGCTTCCGTGTGCTTCGTGGGGTCAAGCGGTTCGATGCGGACGTAGCGGCCTTCGATCGTGACGCGTTGAGGACGCGTCATCGAAGAAGATCTTCGAGTTGTATTCGGGCGCCCGTTTTGTCGTCCCGGTACTTGACGACGACCGGTGTATAAATCGAGATTCCCCAGTCTCTGCCCGGCCCGATGGTGACGGCGCGCGAACCGGCTACGACCACGGCGCCTTCGGGGATTACGAGCGGCTGTTCCTCGGTCGCCCGGTAAATCTTCCCCAGCACGAGATCGTAAACGGGAGTGGATCGGTTCAGAATCGTGCCCGTGCCAAGCACGGCCTGCGTCTTAACCACGGTTCCTTCATAGATGCCGCAGTTGCCTCCCACCAGCACGCTGTCTTCGACGATCACAGGGAGCGCGCCCACCGGTTCGAGCACGCCGCCGATCTGCGAGGCCGCGGAGATATGGCAGTTGCGTCCAATCTGCGCGCAGCTTCCGACCAGCGCGTGGGAATCGATCATGGTTCCCTCGCCGACATATGCCCCCGCATTCACGTACATGGGCGGCATGCAGACAACGCCTTTGCCGATGAAACAGCCGTCGCGGATACTCGAGCCACCGGGCACGATGCGCACACCGGAATCGGGGCCGAACTGCTTCACGGGGTAAGTGGACTTATCAAAGAACGGCTGCCTCACGGGATCGATTGACATGTCCACGATCGCGCCCATGCGGAAGCCGAGCAGGATGCCCTTCTTGACCCAGGCGTTGACGCGCCAGCCGCTCGGCTGAACCGAAGTGTCCGGTTCAGCTGCGCGAATCGTCCCCGCATTCAGCGCGTGCTTGAAACTTGAAAAAAGCGAGAAATGCTCCGGCGTGTAAGTAGCCGGGGGATTGTCGAAAAGGCGCTCAATCTCAGGCTGCAATTCAGTGTGCCCCTGCCGCGGCCAGGAGGCCGGCCGATTCGAGCACTTGCCCGATTTTCTGCTTGTTAGCGGCGGAAGGCTCGACCATTGGCAGCCGGTAGACCGGTTCCAGCAAACCCATCACCGACATGGCCCACTTCACGGGGATCGGATTGGCCTCGATGAAATTGACCTGCATAAGCGGAAAGTAGCCGCGCTGCAGTTTTCGCGCGCCATCGAAATCATTCCGGTTCGCGAGGCGCGTCAGATCGCTCATTGCGGCCGGAATCTGATTTGAAACGACCGAGACGACACCGCGTCCGCCGAGTGAAATGACCGGCAGGGTCATGGCATCGTCGCCCGAGAGCACGGTGAAGTTTTCCGGGACGCGATGAATCACCTCCGCGATTTGCGTGATGTTGCCCGAAGCTTCCTTGATGCCGATGATATTTTCGATTTCCGCGAGCCGCACAACCGTGGCGGGTTCGATGTTCACGCCGGTCCGGCCCTGCACGCTGTACAGAATGATCGGGATTTGGATCGCCGCCGCGATGGCCTTGTAGTGCTGGTAGAGGCCTTCCTGCGTGGCTTTGTTGTAGTACGGGGTTACGGAGAGGATACCCTCGGCGCCGAGCTTTTGGCATTCGCGCGCTAGTTCGACGACCTCGTGGGTGTTATTGCCGCCGGCGCCGGCCAGCACGGGTACTCCATGCGCCGACTCTTCAATTGTGATTGCGACTACGCGCAGGTGTTCTTCGCGGGTGAGGGTCGGGCTTTCGCCCGTCGTGCCGCAGGGGACGAGAAAATCGATGCCCTGCTCGATCTGACGCCGGACCAGCTTGCGCAGCGTTGCCTCGTCCAAAGAACCATTTCCCCGAAACGGGGTAACCATGGCCGTTCCACATCCCGTAAACATGTACCACCTCCCAAGATTTCCCCGCGCTTACGCTTGGGGCTATGACGATTCATGTAACCCCAAGCGTAGGCGCGGGAAATCACTTGCTAAACAGAATATCTCCGAACTCGTGAAAACCCTTCTTGCCCGCAACCCACTCGGCCGCTTTGATCGCTCCCAGCGCGAACCCTTCGCGGCTGCGCGCGGTGTGCCGCAAGGTGATTGTATCCGCCGGGGAATCGAATCCGATTTCGTGCGTTCCCGCAATGGCTCCGGCCCGGTTCGATGCAACGTCTACCTGCCGACCGTAGCCCGCTTCGCGCATTTCATCTACCAGTTTTAGTAATGTACCCGACGGCGCGTCTTTCTTGGCCGAATGGTGAATTTCCCAAGCCCACGCCTCATATTCAGATTCGTTGGCCAGCAGCTTCGCGGCGGCGTTCACGATTCGGAAGAACGCGTTTACGCCCACCGAATAATTCGGGCTCCAGATTAGTCCGATGCCGTGGCGCTCGACTATGGTTTTCACCCGCGGGATGTGTTCCTGCCAGCCAGTCGTTCCGATTACCAGATTGACCTTGAGGGCGGCGATGCGCTCGATGTTTTCTACCACCGTCGACGGTGTGGAAAAATCGATCGCCACATCCACACCGCGGAAGTTCGCCGCGTTGATGCTTTCGAAATTCGCGTTGTTGAACTCATCGAGTTTCGGCCCGACGACGATTCCACGTGCGGTGGCGAGCCGCTCGATCATGCGGCCCATTTTTCCGTAACCGGCGATGGCGATGGTCATTCGAATACCAGGGGATCGAGTTCTGAGAAAAATTCTGTGTGGAGCGATTCCACCGCATGGCGCAGGTCTTTTTCCGCAACTACGATACTGAGATTCAACAGTGAAGCGCCCTGCGAGATCATGCGAATGTTCAGATCGCGCAACGAGTCGAATACGCGCGCTGCCACCCCAGGAGTGTACCGAATGTTCTCGCCCACCAGACAGACGATGGCTTGTTCGGGCTCCATTTCGACCGATGAAAACTCGCTCAGCTCTTTGCAAATGTGCTGTGTGTGCGTTGTGTTGTCGATCGTCAAAGACACGCTGACTTCGCTGGTCGCCACCATGTCGACCGATGTTCCGTGGCGATCGAATATCTCGAATATCCGGCGCAGGAAGCCGTGCGCCATCAGCATGCGCGTGGAGTGGATGTTGACGAGCGTGATCCTGCGCTTGCACGCAATCGATTTCACCACGTTTGTGCAGTGAACTGTTTCGGCGACGATGCGGGTGCCTGCAACGTCGGGTCTTCGGGAATTCAGGATGAGCACCGGGATGTTGCGCTCGATGGCCGGAATCACCGTGGAAGGGTGCAGGACCTTCGCGCCGAAATAGGCAAGCTCCGCGGCTTCCTCGAATGAAATGGTTTTCACGCGATGGCCGCCGGGAAAGATGGTCGGGTCGGCGGTGAGCATTCCGTCCACGTCCGTCCAGATTTGGATCTCTTTTGCGCCGACGCCGGCGCCGATGATGGAGGCGGTGAAGTCGGAACCGCCGCGCCCGAGGGTGGTGGTCACACCTTCTTGGGTGGACGCGATGAAACCGCCCATGACGACGACTTTGTCCAGCGCCAGGAGTGGAAGAGCCTCGTCCAGGCGCTTGTAAGTCTCTTCGAAAAGAGGCGCGGCTTGGGTATGGCGGCGATCGGTGACGATTAACCGGCGGGAATCGACATGCACGGATGGCAGTCCAAAATGTTCGAACGCGAGGGCCACGATGTAACTCGACAGGCGCTCGCCGTAACTCGAGATGGCGTCGATGGAACGCGGCGTCAGTTCGCCGAGGACGGCGATTCCTTTTACGAGTTCGGTCAACTCCTGGAAATGGTCGTCGAGCGTGCGGTCGAGTTCGGCGCGATGAGCGAGAGGGACGACAAGGCGGGCTTCGCGGGAGTGGAAGTCGCGGAGATCGTGCAGTTGGCGGATGTAATCGTCGCGTTTGCCGGCGATGGCCGATTGGGAGATGGCGAGGAGTTTGTTCGTCGTTTTTCCCATGGCGGATACGACCACGATGGGATGGAGGCTGGCGCGGGCCTTTACTATGGCTGCGACGCGCTCGATGGCGGAGGCGGATTCGACGGATGTGCCGCCGAATTTCATTACGATCATGACGGCGTCACCTGAACAAGTGTCGAGAAGAGTCTCCCGACCACAAGCATCAACCAACGGCTCACCTTGTCCGGGGATAAGGCCTGTCCGATGTGCTTCGACTGGCCAGCACGCACGAGTGCGTGCGCCACGTGAAAAGGCATTTAGTCGAGGAGTCCTTCCGAGTGCATCAATTCGGCGTTGAGGACGGCCGCGCCTGCTGCGCCGCGAATCGTGTTGTGGCTGAGCGCCACGAATTTCCAGTCGAATACGGGACAGGGTCTGAGTCTGCCGACAAACGTCGCCATGCCGCGATCGCGTTCCGCATCTTTGCGGGGCTGCGGACGATCGCTCTCCGGCATGTACTGCACGGGATGCTTCGGCGCGCTGGGCAGATTGCGCTCTTGCGGGAGGCTCGAAAAAGTCTCGAATGCGTTGCGCAAATCCGCCTCACTGGGGTTCGAAGAGAATTCAACCGACACCGTTACCGTATGTCCGTCAACCACCGGGACGCGATTGCAATGCGCGCTGACTTTCGCGGCCAGAGGCTCGATGTGGTCGCCCGCGAAATGTCCGAGGATCTTTTGCGTCTCTTGCTGCATCTTCTCCTCTTCGCCGCCGATGAATGGGACCACGTTGGCCACGATATCCATCGAAGCTACTCCCGGATAGCCTGCGCCCGAGATGGCCTGCAGGGTAGTCGCTACCACGCGTGTGATGCCGAACTGCTTCAGCGGTCCGAGTCCCATGGTGAGAACGATGGTCGAGCAGTTGGGATTGGTCACAATCTGCCCTTTCCATTGCCGGGCGCGTTGTTGGAAGGGGACGAGTCTCAGGTGATCCGGATTCAGTTCCGGGACCAGCAGCGGCACATCGCGATCCATGCGGTGGTTCTTCGAGTTCGACACAACCACGTGTCCGGCTTGCGCGAACGCCTGCTCGATTTCGGTGGCAACGGACGCATCCATGGCGGAAAACAGAAGCTGCGGAGCGTTGCCTGGCTTGGCTTCTTCGACTTTCAGCGCGGAGATCGACTCCGGTGTAGTGGCTCCGAGATGCCACTTCGCGGCCTCGGAATAACGCTTGCCGGCGGACCGCTCACTTGCGCCAAGCCACGTCAGGTGAAACAACGGATGACCATCGAGAAATTTGATGAAATGCTGGCCCACCATGCCGGTGGCGCCCAGAATGCCGACTTCGATTTTCTTCATTGTGATTGTAACCGGATTACCATTTTTTGATAGATTTCCACTGCGTCGAGGAGTTGTTGCCTGGGCACGCGCTCATCGAGAGTATGCGCCACATGAATCGTTCCCGGGCCGAGGAGCAGCGGTTGGCCCCAAGCGCCGAGGAATGCAGGAATATCGGTCGTATAGGCGACCACTGTCGTTGGCAGACCTTCGAGTGCCGTCAGCTTTATCGCTGGAATTTCCAGCACGAAGTTGAGCTCGACCGTATTGCCAACGGCTTCAGCGAGGGCCTTGCGGGTGTCGGCCGAGTCGCCCACGAGGCGCACGAAAATTTCGGCCCGGGCTTCATCGGGAATCACGTTGGGCGCGCGGCCCCCGTGAATGGTGCCGATGTTGAGGGTGCTGGGACCCAGAATGTCGTCCACGGGCAATTCGATCCGGCGAATCGCGGTGAGTGCATCGAGCAATTTGTTAATTGCGGAGTCGCCCAACTCGGGGTACGCGGAGTGCGCCATCCTGCCTCGCGCGACTAACTCATACCGGAGCGCGCCTTTTGATCCCAACGCCAGTCTGTTCTCGGTCGGCTCGCCATTGATAATGTATTTCGATCCGCGCGGATGTTGTGCCGCGTACTGTGCGCCGGCGCTGTTGCGCTCCTCGCCGACGACGAAGAGCAGTCCGAAATCGCGCACGCCTTTTTCGAGCAGACACTCGGCTGCGGTGATCATCGAAGCGATGATGCCCTTGGTGTCGCAGGCGCCGCGTCCCCAGATGAACTCGTCGTCGACTCGCGATGGCACGTAGGGTGGGACAGTGTCCATGTGGGTCGAGAGAGTGACATACGGAGTGCTCAACGACGCCGGAGTACCGAAAGACGCGAAGACATTCCAGCGTTTGGGTTCGACTTCATACTTTTCGACAATGCCGTTGTAAGTGGAGCACAGGCGCGAAAGGTACCCGTAAAGATACAGCCCGACCTGCTCCTCTTCCGGGGTGATGGAAGGGATGTCGATGAGCGCCCGCGTTAAGTCGAATACGTCCATTTGTCTCACTACTCTAAAAACGCCGGCGGCAAGATCACCAGCGGTACATGGCGCGTACAAGGAGAGTGAGGACGAACGAAACTTTCACTATCCCGATAGCGCTCCATCCGATTTTCCCAGCCGGATGACAGTGGCGGAGATTTAACTCGCGCCCCCAACCGCCCGCGACCGATCCGCCGCGCCGATTTCGGCGACGAGCCCCTTCCGACGCGCTTCCCGTGATCGCGGGAACTTCGCGCGCGGTCATGGCCGCCGCACCTCTACCAGAAAGTTCAGCATATCACGGGTGCGTTCGAACCCGCAAAAATCGGAGGTATACTATACCCGGCGAGACGCGAGGAAAAAAGGGGACAGGCGCATTTATCCGGACGCATTTATGAAGGCTCAGAGTGCCCTCGGTCAACAGCATCCCGGCTCCGGGAAAATGCGCCTGTCCCCTTTTTCCCCTTTTTCGCGGCGGGTCATGCTGGGCCAGCTGGCCTCTATGGCGTGTTGGGCGCAGAGCGATGACGACCCGCTGCATCAGTTGCGCGCCGGACACCCGCGGCTGATTCTGCTCGATTCCGACCTCGACCGGTTGAAGGCCCTGATTCGCGATAATCCCCTCGCGCACCGCATCTATCTGGATCTCGAAAGGGAGTCGGATCGTTTGCTTACCGCTCCTGTTTCCGAATACAAGCTCGTCGGACCGCGCCTGCGCGCGCAAACAAGAAGAGTGCTGGATCGCGTATCGACGCTCGCCCTGATGTACCGGCTCACGCTCCGAGACGCCTACCTGAAGCGCGCGATTGCCGAACTTCGCGCAGGTGCCAACTTTCGCGATTGGAATCCGGCGATTTTCCCGGATACCGCGGACATGGCACACGCCTTCGCCCTGGGCTACGATTGGCTGTACAATTCGCTTTCGTCCGAAGAGCGCGCGTGGATTCGCGAAGCCATCGTCAGCAAGGCGCTCGATCCCGTAATCCCGATCTATCAGCGCGAAAACGGCTGGCCCCGCGACCACTACAACGCGAACATGATTTGCAACGCGGGCGTCGGGTTGGGGGTGCTCGCCATCGCCGGAGACGGCGACCAACCAAAAAACGAGAAGTGCAGCGCCGTGCTGCGCAATGTGCTCGAGTCCCTCCCGCGCGGCCTCGCCACATATGGTGTGGAAGGCTCATGGCCTGAAGGCATGGCTTACTGGGAATCGGTGACGAGGTATGTGTGCGCCTTCTTCAGCGCGCTCCAGACGGCTCTTGGAAACGACTACGGGCTCAGCGCATTCCATGGCGTGGATCGCGCGGGGCGTTTCCGCATTCACATGACCGGCCCCACCGGCAAGGTTTTCAACTTCGCCGATTCCAGCGAGGACATTGGCCTCTCGCCGGAAATGTTCTGGATGGCGAAACGTTTCAGCATGCCTCCTTATTCCTGGAGCGAACAACGAGCGCTCGAACGCAGCACTCATCCGGACGCCTACGATCTCGCATGGTTCGATCCGAATGCCAAGGCTCCGCAGCAGCAGGCTCCGGCGTGGCCGCTGGACGCAATTTTCCGAGGTCTCGATATATCTTGTTTCCGCAGCGCCTGGGACGATCCGAACGCTCTTTATCTCGCAGTGAAAGGCGGCGACAATAAGGACCCCCACGCGCATCTCGATCTGGGAAGTTTCGTGCTCGATGCCGGCGGTGTCCGCTGGGCCGCCGATTTGGGCGCCGACGATTACGATCTTCCCGGTTACTTGGGCAGACAGCGCTTCTCGTCGTATTACCGGACCCGGACCGAATCTCACAATACCCTTCTGATCGACGACCAGAATCAGGATCCGCGCGCCGAAGCGCGAATCACCCGGCAAGAATTCGCGCCCGATTTCAGCTGGGTGCAGGTCGATTTATCGCGCGCCAATCCGGGCAAAGTGAAGCAGTGGACGCGGCGATTTGCACTGGCACAGCGGCAGGGGGTGCTGATCGGGGATTCGGTGCGCAGCGATCAGCCGGTGGAAGTGATTTGGGGGATGATGACCGACGCCGAGATTACGGTGAGCGGGCAGACCGCGACTTTGAAGAAGAACGGCTGGATTCTCGCCGCCGAGATTCATTCGCCCCGCCACGCTGTATTCGATGTTGCGCCGCTTCGCTCCACGCCGCCGCAGGCCACGAATCCGAACTTTCGCAAGCTGATCGTGCGGCTGGGCGACAAGGTGACCGAACTCGATCTCAACATCATCCTGACCCCCTATCGCGACGGCCAGACAAAGCCCAAAATCACAGCCCAGTTCCCCGTGTAGGATGCCCGCTCAGGCGGGAGAACAGTTCGTTCACCGCCCAGATCTCTCGTCAGGGCGCATTCGGTGTTAGATGTGATGAAAGCCCGCATGCTAATTGTCGCGCTGGTTTTCACCGTCGTGTTCCTGTTTCGCGATGTGCAGGTTCTCGCGGTTCGCGACCGCGCAGTCCTCACGCGATTTGCTGGATATGCCGTGTTGCTGGTGGCGGCTATGGCGCTGATGGCCGGATCGGGCGATGCAAGCCCCGGAATTCTCCATTCCTGGACCCCGCGGAGGTTCGCGTTTGCGGCCTTGCTGGTTCAGCTGGCGGAGCTGGCGACGGGTCTCGCCCTGAGGAAATTCGCGCTGGGGAGGTACAGCTGGATCGGCTGCGTTCTCCCGGCTCCCGCATTTATGGTGGTCCTTTTCGCGCTGAGCTTCGCGATCCAGGATCGGTTCATTGCCATCGATGCAACCGCCGCCGTGGAGATGGTCACGGCAATCTGGCTCGCTGTTGTGGGCGGACTCGTCCTGGTGCTCAATCGGCTCGACAATCCGTGGGAGGATCGGAGGTTCGCCAATGACTTCGCGTTGATGACCAGCTGCACCGCACTGATCTTCGTGCCCTTCGGTCTTTCCTGAATATGCCGGGCCGCCGCTTACCAATCGCGCTGTTCCTGGCGCTGACCGCGATAGCTTGGTACCCAGCTGCGTCATCGCTTGACGCGCTTCAGACCGATTCGCGTGAGACGGAGCCCAATGAATACCTCGTGGCTGGAACCGTGGTCTGGGCGCACGCCGGATCCTCGTCGATTGGCATCCGCGGATCCAGTCTGCTGGGATATCTGCGCGTCCGCGTGAAATCTTACCGGGTAAAACAACCGAGCTCCCTTCTGGGCCTTCGGGCGGGCGATACGGTTACTGCCGTGTTTTCGAGAAGGGACGGAATGCTTCATCGCCTGCGTGTGCGAAACTCCGGTAAATGATTCGAAAGTATTTCGTTTCCATTCCAACATCAAAATGTAAGAACTTGGAACGAGCGCATCGAGTGAACGCGACAAAAGCCGCCGTCTTGATCGTATCGTTTCTCTCCCTTGGTCTCTCCTCTGGAAACGCCTTCGCGCAGTCGGTCGATCAGTCGGCCGATCAGGAGCCCGCCGCCGTGGTCGAGCTGGGAGCAGCTCCCGGCTGGAATCTCAAAGACAGCGGACGGAGCTTCGGCCCCACCCTCGCTGTTGAAGTTACGCCGATTGAGAATTGGCTGGAACTTGAGATGGGCGTTACTGCGGCTTTCGGCCATCACTCGACAGAATGGGACACGGACCTTCTGTTCAAGAAACCCTGGGACCTCTCCAAAAGAGTTGAATTTATGTTCGGGGTTGGTCCGGAGTGGATTCACACAAGGGAATACGGCCTTACCAGAAACTCAGTTGGCGGCGAAGCCGTGCTGGATTTTATGTTCTGGCCCTTCGCGAAGCATCGATGGGGCTGGTACCTCGAACCAGGCTTCGAGTACAACTTTGGGCGAGGACATGACCGATCTGTTGGCATTAGCGGTGGCCTGCTGATCGCGATCCCGCGAAGGCACTGAACTCAAACCGGCCCCCTGCGCTGACGCACCGCTAAAAGTGGAAACCGACCGTCGCGGTTATCGCCCGTGGCGTCACATAGTGCGTGCCGCTGAACGTCGAAATGAAATTGTAGAGCGCCTCTTTATTCGTCAGGTTGACCACAGTTAGGCGTGCACTTACCTTATACTTGTCACCGCGGAGAATATTGTCATGCCCCACGGCGATATCGAACAGGTTGCGGGATGCGATGCGAGGCGGGTTGTGGTCGTCGTCCTCCGTGCCTGGGGCCGGAAGCTTGATGAACTTGGAACCATATAGGTTTGCCGGGCAGGTACTATCCGGGCTGATTGGGGTTGTTGGAGTGGCGAAAACGGCCCCGCAGAAGAGCCCGGCCTGGAATTGCTGATCGGGAGTCAGCCCGGAAGCGTCCACGAGTGTGTCTGTGCCATTCGGACCGTTTCCGCCGCATCCCGCGCATGGCGCCGGACCGGCTACCAGTCCGCTGTCGTAACGCCAGTTGAAGCTGAACCAGGGAGCCCTCTTCGATGGAAACTGGTACTGCAGGTGCGCGGTCGAATTGAAAAGTTCATCATGATCGATGCGGAATACGGTATTTCCTCCCGGCCCCGCGCCAATTCCGGCGACCTGCGGGCCGAAGAAGCGCGCCGCCACGCTTGACATTACGACAAAGGCGGTCAGTCCGTGGAAATTCGGCACAGTAACGCGGATGGCATATCCGGGAATTTTCGAGCTCTGCCACTCGATCGGATAAAAGATCGGCGTATTCCCAAGAATGCTGAAGTCATATGCCTTGTGGGTGTACTTCCAGATATATTCGCCATCCACCACCAGATATTTTCCAAAAGCCTGAGAGAGGCCGGCGTGGAACTCGTTACGGTGACCGGGGCTTAGCGGCGTGTTATTTTGGCACGGGGCAATCGTCGACTGGAGCGCAACGATCACGGCGTCGTTGCAGCCCTCGCTCGCCACTACCAGGTTCTCGTTGAATGGACTCTCCATCGTACGGGCGTAGGACACGCGCAAAACGGTGCTGGTGGGCTTGATGTTATAAGCGATACCCAAGCGCGGCTCGCCTTGGGCCGCGGCGGCAAGGCCATTGTACTTGTCGAAACGCACGCCGAGATTGAAGGTCCAGTTGTGGAAAGTGATTGCATCCTGCAGATATAAGGCAAATTCCTTAATATCGGCATGGCCATAAAACAGATACTGGCCGCTGGTTGAATGCGGGCAGCCATCGGAGGCGGGCAGCGGGCTCGTTCTGGTCAGGTCATAACAGGCAAGAAGCGGGATGAAATTCGGATTCTGATTGAGCAGGCCGCCAGGGCACCCGTTCGGATTCGTCAACGTGGGATCTGTATTCGGGCTTCCATCGCCGTTCAAACAAGGGGCATTAGCGGTCGGATCGACCAGGCCGAACGTATCCCTTTCCGTAATGAAGGTGTGCTCGTACGTGGCTCCGATTTTAATGTTGTGAAGGTGATTGACCCAGGAATAGCTTGTGCGAGCTCCGGCATTTTTCAGACTGCGATTCTGCCCAACGGTCTCCGATTGGAGATCGGGAGTGAAATCCGCGAACGGGTTACCGCTTGGATAGTAGTTATATTGATCCTGCCGGACGAAGGCGCCGAACGTGAAAACGCTGTTCGCGTTGATGATACGTGTCCAGACCGGTGCGATGTTAAACGTTCTGATCTGCGACCTCTGATCCTGCGGGCCGACGGGCAGGCCGTTCGGCCCGAGGCCACCGTTATCGACCACCAGTCCCGACCATGCAGTCGCGTTCTGGCCGTCGTACGAATTGGGGTTCTGAAACCAGGACCGGCTAAAACCGAGATTGAGATTGATTGTGTCCTTGTCGGAAAGCTTGAAGTCGAGCCGGTCGAACACGTTCTCCTCGTTACCGTGATCGTGAAACACCTGGTATTCCGGAGGATCCAGAAAACGGCCGGTATTCAAACCACCGACTGAGATGAAGTTTCCCCACTTCTGCTGTCCGTACGAAAGATCGAAGCCGCCGTTTGAACTGCCGAAAGTGCCATAAGAAGCCGTTAGATCGCCGTGGGGAGTGGTGGCGCCAAGTCCTGAGCGGGTGGTTACCACGACGACCAGGCTGGTCTTGCCGCCATACTCGGCGGGCGGGGCGCCTTCAATGACTTCCATCGACTGCACGGAGTCGACCGGCAACTGATTCGAGAAGATCTTGCTTTGCTGGTCCGTAATCGGCTGACCGTCAATCGAAAAGGAGTTCGAGGCATGGTCGCCCAGTCCGTGAAAGAGGCCGTTGGAGTCGGCCGAAACGCCCGGCGTAGCCAGCGTCACCAAAGAGCTGAGCGATGACGAGTTGCTCTCGAGAGGCAGCTTGTCGAAAAGCTCCCTATCCACGTCGGTATGGGTCGAGGGATCGGTCTCGACCAGATCTCCGCCGGTGGTGACCGTCACGCTTTCACTCGTTGTGCCGATTTTTAGGCTGATTTTGATCTCAACCGCCACTGAAGAGCGCACGTCGGCATCCTGCTCCGCGCTCTCAAATCCCGGAGCGACCGCACTGACGTGATAAGGGTTGTAGGGAATATTGGCGAACACAAAGTTTCCCTGGTCGTCGGTCCGCGTGCTCTGGTTATAGCGAGAGACGGGATTTTGAATCTGCACTACAGCGCCTTTTATTGCGGCGCCGGACGGGTCGAGAACCGAGCCGCGAATCGTTCCCGCGGACTGTGCCCATAAAGGCAGGGCGAGACACAGAAGGCCCAAAGCTTTAGCAATAATTCGCATATTGATTCGAGGATCTGTTACGTTGGCCGCCTTCAGCAGCGTAATCGTGCCACCGGGTGGATTCTTGCGGCAAATGGCCTGGGATTCGTTGTGAGTGGATCGGGGGCATGGGGCGATAGCCGCACCGTCCGGATCCCCGCTCACCGGGGAAAAGCGTCTCGATACCCCGTCCCAGCTTTCATTCGTCGATTAGTCCGTGTTCGAACGAATCTTGCCGCCTATGATCGGCGCGTGGGCGCTCGAACCATCCGCAAACGAGATGACTCGGCCAGACGGAAACAAGAAACCCTTACGCTTTGGACGATCATCGCCGCCCTTGGATTCCCAATGCTTCTCGCTGTCGCTCTCGTGGGGATGGATATGCGCAGCGACTTGTCCGAGCTGAAGCCCACGGCACCGGTGGATGACAAGGGCGCGATGCCAGTCGGATGGCCCGATCTGGAACGACACGAGGGCCCGCAGCGAATCAGAATGATCGGATACATGATGGATGGGTATCAGCCGTCGCGCGACGACGCGACGGTGGACGTGTTCGTCCTGTTACCCGAGGCCGGGCAGTTTCTGCATCCCGCCCACCGCATTCCAAACCAGATGGTAGAGGTCCGCCCAAGCCGTCCGGTCGTTTTCCACTACCGCGCTCTCGTTTGGGTCACGGGAATGCTGAATCGGACCATGAGCGTTCGTGGAGACGATAAGGCGGCTTACTCGATGATCGCCGCGGAGGTCGACCCGGCCGCGGAACGGGATATTGGCAAATGGTTCCGGCCTTAACTTGTGACGCACGCACTCTTGCGTGCCGCGTCGGTACTCATGCCGACGCTCGCTTTCAACCTGGAACAGGTGTCGAAATGAGTTTCGACACGGCACGCAAGAGTGCGCGCGCCACATTACCAACTCAGGAGTTGGCGCACATTGTGCGCTTGCCGCTTGCTGACGATGAACTCCTGATTGTTGGCCAGCGTAAGGAGCCAGCGCTGGCTGCTCAACGTGCTCATTTTGCGCACATGATCGATATTCACCAGCGCTTTGCGGTGAATCCGGCGGAAGTTCGTGTTGCGCAGCTTGTCCTGAATCACCTTCAGCGATTGCGTTGCCAGATAGCGTTTCTTCGCGGTAATGATCCAGACAAGGTCTCCATCCGCCTCGAAAGCCAGCACCTCCGAGGCATTCAGCAGCAGGTACTCGTCACCGCTCTTTGCCACAATCCTGCGGACTGAGCGCCCCGCCGGAGCTTCCGCGATCTCGGTGACGTTGGCAAGCTGCTGGGAGACCTCGGCTGGCCGCGTGCGAAGCTTCAACGCCCGATCCACTGCCTGCGCGAGCCGGTCCTGGGAGATCGGTTTCAGAAGGTAATCGATCGCGCCCGCCTCGAACGCCTGAATCGCGTATTGATCCCACGCAGTCACGATCACGATCAGCGGAATGCTAGCGCCCGGCTGGAGCTTTCGGATGACGTCGAAACCTCCCAAGCCCGGCATTTGCAAATCCAGGAAAACCAGATCGGGGGATAAATCGCGAATGGCGGCGAGAGCCGAAGCGCCATCTTCCGCTTCTCCGATCAAAGCGATATCGTGGATTTGCTCCAGCTCTTCGCGCAGGATGCGGCGGGCAACCGGCTCATCGTCAACGATCAGTGTGCTCAGAACCATCGGTGACTCGAATTGTCCTGGAGAGGTTCTAACACGGGCTACACGAAAGAGCGAGTTACGGCTGGTGAGCGGTATCTATTCGGCGGCAAACGAACTTAAAACTCCGATTAATGGACACTCGCTGATGCGGAATTCGTCTGGCATCTACCCCAAATAATCGCGTCAGCCAGACACAACCGTTCTTTAGTCACGCAAATCCTGTCGATTCCCAGAACTTTGAGACTCTAGTCCCGCTTTGTTATTGTAAGCTGAAGTTCGGTGCGGTCTTCCTCTCCAATCCTGTTGAGTCTGGCGGTATTAATCGCCTTCGTCGAAGCTCCTTTCCTGCACACGCACCAGCATGAGGCCACGCAGAGGCATCCAGGCCCTGTCTTTCATCTTCACCTGAAACTAGCCCATGCCGCGAGCAATACTCGCGAATTTCGTGGTGTCAATCCGGACGACGACGCACAGATCCAAAGCTGGTTTTCCGTAACGCCGGCGGATTCACGATACATCGCCCCGGCACTTGCCGCGGAACTTTTTTCAATCCCCATCCTCGAACGCAGTAAATGGGTGGTCGAAGCGCCGTTGCAAATCGGCCATGACCCGCCCCTCTTATCTCCCCGGAATCCTCGCGGCCCTCCTGCCTGAACTACCTCCTCGGTAGCGCGCGCCTTCGGACGCGTGCCTGACGTTCTTGTTCTTCCGTGAGGTCAAAATGAATTTCTTCGTGCGGACGTACGTATTCCCGCTGGCGTTGACGCCTGCGCTTTATTGCCAGGCGCGATTAACGCTGGCGGATGCAGTATTGCAGGCCGTGGCCGGCAATCCCCAACTAGCCGTGCTCGCGGCTCGCGTAGGCGTTGCCGAAGGTCTCCGTGGACAAGCCGCCTTGTCGCCTAATCCAAGGTTGATCCTTCAACTGGAGAACACCCGATTTTGGGGAAGCCCCCCGTTCTCGTATCCGCAAGATACAGCGACCTATGCATTCGTGGCTCAGACGTTCGAAACCGGCGGGAAACGCGATCGCCGCGTCGAACTTGCGACTGAGAACGTCCGAAGTAGCGAACTTGAGGTTCAGTTTCAGCGCCGGCAGATCGTCAGCCGCGTCAGCACGGCGTACTGGATTGCGGCTGGAGCTGCGCGGGTTCGCGATTTGATCCGGACAGAAGTGGCGAATTTCGAACGAGTGGTTCAGTTTAACCGTGAAAGAGTCCGCGAGGGAGCCGCACCTGAAGTCGATTTGCTCCGGATTGAGGTGGAGCGAGATCGGCTGGCCAGTTCAGCGAGGACAGCCGCGCAGGAGGCTGAGCGGACCAGAATCGCGCTGTTTCGCGAGATGGGCAAGGCCGAATTTCCACCGGTTGAATTTGCAGATTCGCTCGAACAGACGCCCCTGATGGCTTCGCTCACCCTCAACCAGGTTCTCGAACGACGGATCGAGATGACGCTCGCCCGCAAAGCTGTTGAGCAGGCCCGCGCCAATTTACGTCTTCAACACGCTAATGCGAAGCCAGACCCCGACCTCCACTTGGGTTACGAGCGGATCGGAGGATTCGACACTCTCTACGCCGCTGCCCAAATCCCGCTTCCGATTCGGAATCGCAACCAGGGGCAGATTGAAGCGGCAATCGCCGAGATCGGAGCGGCAGAATCTTCGGTAGCCGCAACAGAGGCTGCGATCCGGTCGGAAGTTGCAAGTGCTGACAGCAACTATGAATCTCTTCAGAAACTTCTGAACGAGACGCTGCGGCCGATGCGCGACCGGGCCGATGAGGTCTATCGAATCGTGGACGCGGCATATCGGGAAACGGGGGCCGACATTCTCCGGCTCCTTGATGCGGAACGGATCAGGATCGAAACAGAAGTAGCGTACGCCCGTGCGCTTTCGGAATTCCAACAAAGTGCGGTCGCGCTCGAAGCCGCACAGGGGAACTTGCCATGAGAGCCCTCCTGGTCATAGGCGCAACGGTAGCTCTTGCCGCCTGCGAGTCGAGGAACGCGAGGAGCACTTTCCCTGCGGTGCCCGATACCGTCGCTCAACACCCGCAATCCGAAACACTGCAAAAGGGCACGAAAGAGGCGTGGGTAATCGTACTGGACGAGCTGCAGCAGCAGAAGGGACACGTTATCGTCGCTCCCGTACAGGCTATGGAAGCGGCTTCAACGCTTATCATCCCTGGGAAACTGACCGTCAGCGAGGATCAAACCTGGCACGTCGGCGCAATCGCGAGCGGGAGGATTGAAGCGATATCCGCGCGTGTCGGCGATTCCGTCAGCACCGGTCAGATCCTCGGCCGCATTCACAGCCATGAGGTGCACGAGGCTCGTGCGGGTTATCAGGAGGCAATGACGGAACTGCAGCGGTCCCGGTCGGCGGAAGAATATGCAAGACAGCGGAGCGGCCGCGCACAGAGACTTTTCGAACTCAAGGCCGGGTCGCGTCAGGATCTCGAGTCTGCGGAGGCGGATCTGCGGAATGCACAGGCGGCACATGAGAAGGCACAAAGCGAGCTGGAGAAGGAGCGCGCACATCTGAATATTTTCCAAGTGCCCTATGACGACCCCGCACCAGACAACACGAACAGCGAGGCGGACGACATACCCGTTCCCACTCCGGCAGCGGGTCTGGTTCTGGAACGGAAAGCATCCGTAGGAAGCGTCGTCAATGCCGGCGATGAGCTGTTCGCGATTACCGACACGAGCAACCTGTGGATGATTGCCGCCGCAAACGAGGTGGACTTGCCCCTGCTGCACGAGGGTCAACAGGTTCAGATCGAAGTCCGGGCATATGCCGGCCGGAGTTTCGCGGGCCGCGTTCTGAAACTGGGAGAGGAACTGGACCCTGAAACCCGAACCCTCAAGGTCCGAATTCTCGTTCCTAATCCGCTGGGGCTGCTTCGGCCCGAGATGTACGCGACGGCCAATCTGCGGCAATCGAGGCGGCGTTCAGCCGTGTTCGTGCCAGAGGAAGCCGTTCAGGAAATCAATGGGCTACCGGTTGTTTTTGTACGCCGCGCGCAGAATCAGTTTGAGGCCCGCGCGGTAAAACCAGGCCAACACGCTGCCGGAGAAACGGAAATACTGGACGGCCTGACTGGCAGCGAGTCGATCGTTGTAAAGGGCAGCTTCCTGCTCAAATCCCAAATGCTGAAGAGCACGATTCAGGATAACTAGCGCCAGGATCGCGGACCAATGTTAAGAAGCATCGTCGATTTTTCTTTGAACAACCGCTGGCTCGTGCTTGCCGGCCTGGCAGCGCTCGTCCTTGCAGGCGGATATGCTTTGCTGAATCTTCCGATCGACGCTTTTCCGGATCTGACTAATAACCAGGTCGTCGTTATTACCGAGTGCCCTGCTATGTCTTCGTCCGAGGTGGATGAACTCGTTACGTATCCGGTCGAGAGCGCCCTGTCGGGGATGCCTCGCATAGAGACCGTCCGCTCAATCTCCAAATTGGGGCTTTCCATGATTACGTTGATTTTCGACGACTCATTAAACCCATACCTGGCCCGGCAGCTCGTATCGGAGCGCCTGCAGGAAGTCCGCTCACGCCTTCCGCAAAACCTTCAGCCGACACTCGGCCCTATGGCTACAGCTTTCGGAGAAGTGTACCAGTACACTCTGGACGGACCGGACTCACTGATGGACAAAAAGACTTTCCAGGACTGGACCCTCAGATACGCACTCCGAGGTGTTCCCGGCGTCAGCGAAGTGAACGCATGGGGCGGTCAATCGAAACAGTATGCGATTCAGCTCGATCCTGTTGCGCTTCGACGATATGGGCTGGCCGTCCACGATGTCATCGAGCGGGTGGCCGCCAACAACTCCAACTTTGGCGGCGCCTACATCGAGCATTCGGAGGAGCAATATACCGTTCGGGGGCTCGGCCGGGCAATTGGCCCCGCCGACCTCGAAAACACGGTTGTGCTGGCACATGACGGCGTACCGGTCCTGCTCCGGGACATCGGCGTTGTCCAGGCGGTTCCGGTTCTCAGGTACGGTGCGACGCTCCGCGAAAATCAGGAGTCCGTGTCGGCGATGGTAATCGCATTGAAAGGCGAAAACGGCAGAGCTGTGATTGAGCGGATTAAAGCGCGCCTCGCCTCAATGCGTCTCCCGGCGGAGCACACGGTTCACCCTTTCTACGACCAGTCCGAAATCATCGACGGCACGATTCGCACGGTGCTGCACAACCTCCTGGAGGCCGGTCTACTGGTGGCCGTCATTCTTCTGTTGTTTCTGGGCGATTTACGGGCCGCGCTGATCGTTGCCGCGATGATTCCGTTGTCAATATTGTTCGGCTTCATCGGGATGACCATTTTTGGTGTCTCCGCGAACCTGATGAGCCTGGGCGCCCTGGACTTCGGGATGATTGTGGACGGCTCCGTCGTGATGATCGAGAACTCCGTACATCACATGGAAAACTCACGCCATCAGCAAGGCCGATTCCTTGATTCCATTCGTGCGGCGTCGCATGAAGTCGCTCGCCCGATCCTGTTCGGCGTAGCGATCATCATTGCGGTATATCTGCCGATCTTCACCCTTCAGGGGCTGGAAGGACGGATGTTCCGGCCGATGGCGATCACAGTTTGCTCGGCCCTTCTGGGCTCGCTGATTTTGGCTTTAACCGCTGTGCCGGCGCTGTCCAGCTACTTCCTCAAAGCAGGATCCGGTCGCCGCGAGGCACTCACCGAACGGTGGTATAAGCCCTTGGGGCGTTTGCGGGGTCTGTACGGCCGGTCGCTTGATTATGCGTTAAATCGCCGGTGGCTACTCGTGGCTCTGGCGCTTGTTCTTGTCGTGTCCGCCCTTTTTTCCCTCCGCTACGTCGGGACGGAATTCATGCCAAAGCTGGACGAGGGCTCCATTGTGATTACCTCGCGCAAACTGCCGGGAATCGCGTTGACCGAATCGATTGATACGAGCAAGGAAATCGCGACCACAATTCGAAGCTTCCCCGAAATCACCTCAGTGGTTACAAAGCTTGGCAGACCGGACGTAGCAACAGAGGCGATGGGGATTTATGAGTCGGATTCTTACCTGCAGTTGGCGCCACGAGAGCGCTGGCGCTGCTGCCGGAGCAAGCAGGAGCTGGTCGAAAAGCTGTCAGCCGCCCTGCAGAAGATTCCGGGAGTCACATATAGTTTCACGCAGCCCATGGAGATGCGGTTGGACGAGACCGTGACGGGAGTTCGGGGTGACGTCGCCATCAAGATTTTTGGCGACGATCTCAACACCCTGGACGAGCTGGGCAAGCGAATGCTGGCGCTGATTTCTTCGCTTCCCGGCGCCGCCGACGCCCAAATGGAGGTGATGTCGGGTGTGCCTGAATTGCAGATCGACATGAAAAGGTCGGAGCTTGCCCGCTATGGATTGAACGTATCCGATGTTCGGGAAGAAATCGAAACTCTGGTGGGCGAGCAGCCGGTTTCGGAAATGATTGAGGGCCGGGCGCGATTCCCAATTTCCGTGCGGGTCCCGGAAAACCTGAGAAATGATCCGGACGCGCTCAAGGAGTTGGTGCTTCGCGCTCCGGGAGGGGAACTCGTCAGACTGAATCAGGTGGCCGAAATCCGCGCGCTTAGTGGCCCCGAAGTGATCTCCCGCGAGAACGCGCAGCGTCGCGTGGCGATTCAAACGAATGTACGCGGCATGGATTTGGGGAGTTTTGTAAGGCTGGCGCAGGAAAAGGTGAGTAGGTCCTTCCAGCTCCCTGGCGGTTATGAAATTCAGTGGGGTGGCCAATTCGAGAACCAGGCCCGCGCAAATCGCAGACTGATGTTCGTTCTGCCGGTCTCGGTAGCAATTATATTTGCGTTGTTGTTCGCGACATTCCACTCGGTGAGGCAAGCCGCCCTCATCGTTCTGAACGTCCCGTTCGCACTGGTCGGGGGCGTTGCTGCTCTGTGGTTGCGGGGATTAAACCTGAATCTGTCCGCTTCGATCGGATTCATAGCCCTGTTCGGCGTAGCAGTTCTCAACGGGATCGTGCTCGTCAGCTATATCAACTCATTACGACGGCGCCAAATGGGCATGGCCGACGCGATCCGCGTCGGAGCCGCCGATCGGCTTCGGCCGGTTCTGATCACGGCGCTGGTGGCGAGCATCGGTTTCCTGCCAATGGCGTTGTCAACTCAAGCGGGAGCCGAAATTCAGAGACCACTGGCAACTGTCGTCATTGGTGGCCTGATTACCTCCACCTTGCTCACACTCTATCTGCTTCCAGCTCTCTACCCATGGTTCAGCGACAAGAATGAGGCCGAGTTGTTGGATGTCGGGTAATTCTCATCACGCCCGCATCCCGTCTATGGCACACAATGGATTCAATTCGTCAACTCCGCGATTGGGCATGGTTCCGGCAATAATTTTGAGCATGCGAAGTGGTGATCGCTTCGCGCCTCGGAAAAGAGTTCATTATCTGATTACTTGACACTCCGATCAATGGACAACAGTTTCAACCAGCCGAACAGCGGGGATCGAGAAACGGACGACGGTTACATCAGCGGAACTGGAGATTTCGAGATTGTTCTCGTTGCCGTAGCAGAGCGCCAGTCGCCGGCGCACGTTCGCCAGGCCCACACCGTTATTGCCGGATTCGCCGGAGGCTTCGAGAAAAGGGCCGGAGTTGGAAATTTCAACGGCGATCTCCTCGTCATGCCTCTTGATACGGATGCGCACAAATCCGGGAGACTGCCGCAGCGCGACGCCGTGCTTGATCGCGTTTTCAACCAGCGGCTGGATCGAAAGCACCGGCACCTCCGCCTGCAGCACCTCGTCATCCACCTCTATTTCCGAACGAAGTTTCGAGCCGAGCCTCAGCTCTTCGATCTCCAGGTAAGCGCGAACGATGACCAGCTCTTCTTCGATACGGATCAAGCCGGGATTCTGCGCGAAGGAGTAGCGGAAAAGACCGGCCAGATTGAGAACCAGATTCCTGGCCGCGGCGTTTTCACGGGAGATTGTGCCGTAGAGCGTGTTCAGCGCATTGAACAGGAAATGCGGGTTGATTTGAGCTTGCAGGGCGCGCAATTCGGCCTGCGAAACGAGAGACTGCATTTCGGAGTTACGGATTCGCTCCACCTGCTCACATACGATTGTGGAGAGGCGTTCCAGAACCTCGATATCCTCGCTCAGATACCTCCTGCCTCCGGTTCTCGAACCCAACGCCAGCCCGTACGCATCGCCGCGCGAGAAGCGCAAAGGAGCCAGTGCCTGCACCCAGGGCGGAAGATCCCACGCAGCCGGATCGAGAACCGCGATCGCCAAATC
>Ga0182024_10000810_pt1 | contig 82013 bp, 68 predicted proteins | sample P32metaG_FD_120480 | JGI IMG/M metagenome (GOLD analysis project Ga0182024, IMG submission 120480) | Permafrost microbial communities from Stordalen Mire, Sweden - P3-2 metaG (Illumina Assembly) | ecosystem: Environmental > Terrestrial > Soil > Wetlands > Permafrost | place: Sweden: Stordalen...
GGCGGCGCTCCCTGCGGCTGCTCCATGGACGGCAGCTTGATGTCGCTCTGATTCTCGGCGTTCTGGATGCGGCGCTCGACGTCTCGAATGGCCTCCGCATATTCGTCCACCTTCACTTGATCCTGCGGGCCGAGCTCGCGCTTCAAGTCCGTCAGCTTGGCTGTTACCGAATCGAGAATGCTCTTGTGCTGCTGCAATCTCGCTTCGCGGGCCGCGTGGTCGGTACTGCCGCTATCGCCGAACAGCGTTTCGAAGACTGCGCGCGGGTTCCACTCCATGGGCAGCGGCTGGGTGGGGCTGCGCCACGAAAGCGTGTGCGTGTAGACGCAACTTAGGTTGCCGGTGCAGGCGCCCGCGTTGGCCGGGGCGTCCATGGATAGCTGGAGCGACGGCACCTGCGTGTCATTGGCGAAGTGCCTGGCCAGCAACTGGTCCATTGAGACGTCGGCGATAATTTCGACTTCGTTGCGTCCGCCGTGAGTAGTGCCGGTAAGGAACGATCCGGATGCGCCGGCGTGAATATAGTTCCAGTTGGCTTTTATGCCGGACAACACCAGCATCTGATTGCGGAAGGCCGCCAGCGGCTCGAGAATCGGGGAAAGCTCGAAGGCGCTTCCTTCGCCCTTCGGAACCCAATATTCCATCGCCATGCCGTTGGGGACGTAGAAGGCCTGGAACCGATTCACGGGCTTGGTGCCGGCGCGCAGGAATGGCGCGAACATGGCATCTAGGAACGGCAGCGCCATGGTCGTGCCGAGACCACGCAGAAGGGTCCTCCGCGGCAGCGATTTCTTAGTGAGAAAGTTCATGTCGGTCGTCTCCTATAAGTCTGGCTGACGCTGGATTAGGCGTCCACATCACGAAATTGGGGCTCTCAACAATTCCAAGAATGATCGACGACCAGCGGTAATCATTCGCCGCCGCGTCGCGGACGATCTTTCGTACTGCCGGCTGGTCGTAATAATCGAGCCTGCGCCCGAGCGCGTAGGACATCAGTTTTTCGGTGACGGTGCGGGGAAATTGCTCGGGTTGATCGAGCAGCAGCGCCCGCAGCCCCGTAAGCCCGTCGATTTTCGTACCGCTGGCAGTCGAACCGCTCGAATCTATGGGCTTGCCCGATTCGTCAACGGTCCGCCAGCCGCCGATGACGTCGAAATTCTCCAGCGCGAATCCCAGCGGATCGATGACCGAATGGCAGCCGTTGCAGGAAGGATCTTGGCGATGCTGAGCGAGGCGCTCCCGCATGGTGGTGGGTTTGGCTCCAGGCTTGGTTTCCAGATTCCGGTCTACGTTGGGAGGGGGCGGCGGTATGGACAATCCGAAAATATTGTTCAGCAGCCATTTGCCGCGCAGGACCGGCGATGTCCGGTCGGGGTAGGACGTGGTCGCGAGCAACGCGCCTTCGGCCAGCAACCCGCCGCGCTGATCGTGATTCGGAAGCGTGACCCGGCGGAAGCGGCTGCCATAAATCCCCGGAATCCCGTAATGCCGCGCGAGCCGCTCATTGACGAAAGTATAGTCGGCGTTCAGGAGGTCGACAATGCTGCGATCCTCGGTCAGCGTGCTGGCGATAAACAACTGCGTCTCCTGCTTAAAGGCCTGCAGCAGACTCTCGTCATAGTTGGGATAACGATCCGGATCGACCACTACTTCCTCGACCCGCCGCAGATTCAACCACTGGGCAGCGAAATCGTTCACCAGTGCGTCGGTGGCGCGCGGATCGGCCAGCATTCGCCGTACTTCTTTTTCGAGGGTCGCTGGATTGGAAAGCTGGCCGTGTTCGGCCAAGGTCAGTAAACGGTCGTCGGGAATGCTGCTCCATAGGAAAAACGAAAGGCGCGAGGCTAATTCGACGTCGCTGATGCGCGAAGTTCCCGGTGCCGGAGTGGCACGATGGACGCGCAGCAGGAAATCCGGATCCACCATAAGCCGCTCCAGGGCGAATTGGATCCCACTGTCAAAACTTCCGCCATCATGGCGGCCGGCGTCGAAGAACTCGAGCAGCGTCTGGACGTCGGCTTTCGTCACGGGGCGGCGATATGCCAGGCGGGCCATACGGGAAAGGATGGTGCCGGCGCAGGCCCGTTCTTCTGAAGCAACACTCGGCTGGCACACGAAAATCGCGCGTCGGCTAGGAGTATCTTTGGCGATCCCCGCGACTTTATATGGGCCCCCGATCAAGACCGAGCCAACGTTCGCATAATCCATGTACACGTTGTCGTCGGCAATCACCCGGCCTCTTTGCAACGGTTGCGGAAGGCCCTCCGGCTCCCACAGTTCGCGCACGAACGTAACACCGACTACGTGCGGACCGGCCTGAACCGGCACGCGCAGCTCCAACCCGGCGTCACCGGTAAGCTGCATGTATTTTTCCCATTCCGGATCGCCAGCAAATCCGGGCTCACCGTCGCCGGCGTAACTGGTGGCGGCAGCCCTGCCCTGCGCACCGCCTCCCACCGTGAAACGCTTCAACAGTTTGCCATCCAGCCGGACATCCAGCTTCTGCGCCCAGCCCACGCCCTTGAGGTAATCCTGATACTGCCGTTGAAGGCGCACTTTGATGAGGTACTCGGCGTCTACGGGGAACTCGTGATGAATTGCGATCCCGCCACGAGATCCGAGCGGAAGATCTTCGCTCTGGCGGTCGTTTTGCAGCACGTGCAGAGGAATCTCGAATCTCTCCAGACCGGGACTGGTGGGAGGCAGGCCGGTCGCCAGGCGCGTGACTTGGCGGCCCACCGACATATATCGTTCCAGGTGCGCGGTCGAAATCGACAGTACATCCGCGAAGTTGTCGAAACTGCCGTCGGCGGTCTCGTCGCCAGGGAGCAGCGGCTTCACGTCCAGGTCGAGCGCGAAGAGGTCGCGAATGGCGTTGTTATATTCCGCGCGATTCAGACGATGGACCGCGTTGATACGGCCGGGATTCGGATTGGCCGCCCAAGCTTTGTCGATTTCGTTTTCGAGCGTCGCGGCTACTGCGCGATAAGCGGCGGCATCGGGACGAGGTAGGCCAGGCGGCGGCATCGAGCCGGCTTCGAGCTTCGCGATCACACGCTCCCAGACCTCGGCATTGGCGCTCGGCTGGCTGGCATCCACAGTGTCGAGCGCAAGGCCGGAAGTGCGGAGTTTTTGATTGTGACAAGTGACGCAGTAGGTGTTCAGGAAAGCGCGTGGGTCGGGGGATTTAGGAGCTTGCGCGTGGGACGTCGTCAGGCAGATAAGCGAGAGCGCGAAGACCAAAGCGTACGCCACTTGCGAGCGTCGGCTCGACCTCATGTCGCCCTCCATCAGTCGGGATTTCCTGCGTGCGTCCGGACAAGTGCATTATACCAGGGTGCTTGCCGGCGTAGGGCCATACTGGCATGATTATAGGCGGTATGGACAGGCGAACGCTCTTAAAACTCCTTTCGGCTCCAGTGATTACCGGGTTCCCGGCCAGGGCGGCGGCTGCCAAGGATCGAGTGGTGATTGCAGGCGCGGGTATCATGGGCGCGTCCATCGGCTATCATCTGGCGCAGCGCGGCGCCCAGGTAACCATTCTCGAAAAGTGGCGGCCCGGCAACGGCGCTACCGAGAAATCTTTCGCCTGGATCAATGCCACTTTCTCGAAGCAGCCACGCGCATATTACGATCTAAATCTCCTGGGGATCGCTGGATGGCGCCGTCTGACCGTGGATTTGGCCGGCGATTTGCAAATTCAGTGGGGCGGCAGCGTTCAATGGTTCGAGCCTGGTAGTCCCGATGCGGATAAATTAGCGGGCAAAGTGCGAGCGCACCAGGGCTGGGGTTATCCGGCACATCTCGTGGATGAAGCGGAAGTCCGGCGCTTGTTGCCATCCATTGCGCCCGGACCGGTGGGCGCGGCCTGCCGCGGCGAAATCGAGGGGACCCTCGATCCGATGCATGCGCTGGGCGTGCTGCTCAAGCGTGCTCAGCAGTCAGGCGCGAAAGTGGAATATCCGTGCGAGGTAACCGGAATTTCTCTGGCCGGCGATCGAGTGCGCGGCGTCGAGACCACCAATGGGCCGATTGCGGCGGATTTTCTGGTGCTGGCTTCGGGAGTGGATACGCCTCGGCTGGCAATGCTGGTGGGAATCAACGTGCCTCTGAAAGAATCCCCGGGATTGCTGGCCCATACCACGCCGCAGCCGCGCATGTTGGATCGGATCGCGCTGGCTCCGGGCACCAATATCAAACAGAATCCCGACGGGAGGATCGTCACCGGTACGGATTTCGAAGCGACGGCGACTCTCGACACCAGCAACGAGTTCGGTTTGAAGCTGCTTCACAACGCCGGGAAATTTCTGGATCGGTTGAAGGGCGCCAAGCTCGAGACCGTGACTCTCGGGCATCGCGTGTTGCCTCAAGACGGCCATCCGATTGTTGGATTCGTGGAGCGCTGCCCGAATCTCTACATCGCGGCGATGCACAGCGGGATCACGCTGTCGCCAGTGATCGGGCAAATGGCCGCGATGGAGATTCTGGACGGCGCGGACGTCGATTTGTTGAAGCCTTTCCGCCAGGCGCGGTTCGCTTAGGCCGGCAGTTTTTCGAACACAGCGTGATCGGCTTCGAGACGCGCATAGTAGAGATCAACCGTGGTACTGAAGCGTTCCATCAGCGCCTTTCGAGCGGTCTTTAAGTCCGCAATCTGCCGCTCGCGCAGGCTCGCCGCGTCCGATGCGAAACCCATGCTCACATACCAGCGGCAGTCGTCATGCGCAATCAGGATGATCCGCTCCGGCTGCGCGACTTTTTCCATCACCTTGACCCATCGCCATCCGGCCCAGGCGAACTTCGGCAAAAAGTCGGACAGCGTAAGACAATGCGGGCCGCCCGGAACGGCGATCAAGGCGTAGTGCGCGAGACCGAGCCCGGTTTCAAGAAACTCCTGAAAATGGGGCTGATAGCGGGGATCGCTGCAATGGATGACCAGAGGCTTGGATTCCCCGCCAGCGCCGTGCGCTGAAGTGTAGTACACCGATGGCGGCACAGGATCAGTCCACGCGCTCCGGAATGTTCTTTAGGACCGGACTCTCGGGCGGCACCCCGCCATTGGACTGGTGAACGCCCAGTTGCTGCAGCAAGGATGGAACATTGAGCCCTAGCGCTTCGAGTTGCTGCAACAGGCTGAACACCACCGTTGGTCCTGCTCTTGCTAGCCTTCCGAGGCCGCTGGACGCGCCGTCTCCGGAGCCCTGATCGATCACCACCACTTTGTCGATGTTACCCAGCGGCGCCGCCACCGCGCCGAAAATTCCGCTGGAGGCCTGCAAGATCGCCGGTAGCTTTTCCAATACCGTCTGCAGCCGCGCCGCCTCGTTGAATTGCTTCCAGGCTTCGGCCTTGCGCAAAATGGCGGCGGCTTCCGCGACTCCCTGCGCCTCGATCGCCTTGGCCTGCGCCAAGCCGATGGCCTCAATCTTGGCGGCCTCGGCACGGCCTTCCGATTCGACCGCGGCGGCGCGTCCGGCGCCCTCCATTCGCAGCTTCTGCTGTTCGGCTTCGGCCATCGCGATCAACGCCGAGCGCTTGCCTTCCGCTTCGAGGACGGCTGCCGACTTGGCGGCCTCGGCGCGAACGATGATGGCCTGGCGTTCGGCGTCGGCCGGCTTGATGACGGTGGCTTCGAGTTCGCGCTGTTTGCGCAACACTTCCTGTTCCTGGACTGCGATCTGCTCCTGCGTGCGCGTGCGCTCGACCTTCACTTCTTCGGCAACTACGGCCTGACGGGCCTTGGCCTGCGCTAGCGGACCGGCTTGCGCGGCTCGCGCCTTCTCCGATTCAATCTCGGCTTGATACTGGGCTTGGCGAATCGAAAGATCGCGTTGCGACTGCGATATGTCGGCTTCCGAGCCAAGCTTGGCCTTCTCGCCTTCCTGCATCGCGCTGGCGGACCGGATCTTCGCATCGCGATTCGCGTCGGCCTCGCCGATCGTGGCGTCGCGCTTGACCTCCGCCGTCCGGCGCTTGCCGAGGGCGTTGAGATAATCCTCATCGTCGCTGACTTCCTGAATAGTCAGCACGTCCACGCCGAGGCCCATTTTTTCCAGGTCCATCGCGGCCTCGGTGGTGAGCTTCTGCGCGAAGCTTTGGCGATCGCTATTGACTTCCTCCACCGTCAGAGTGCCCAGGATGGAACGCAGATGCCCTTCCAGAGTCTGGAAAATGACCTTCTGAATGTCGACGTGCGTCATGCCGAGGAAACGTTCCGCGGCGGCGTGGAGCGAAGTCTCATCCCCGCGAATCTTTACGTTTGCCACCGCCTTTACCGATACCGGGACGCCTTGCACGGTATAGGCCCGCTTGATCTCCAGCGGGATGGTCATTACATTCAGCGAAAGATACTCGACCTTTTCGAGCAGCGGGATTCTGAGGGCCGCTCCGCCTCGCACCATCCGGTAACCGACGTAATGTCCGTCGGCCAGCTTGCGCTTGCGCCCGCTCAAGACCGCTACCGTGTTAGGCGATACCTTCAGATAGTTTTTGCTGAATAGCCCCGCGGCAATCAGCAGCGCGAGTACGACGGCGAGAATGATTAAAGGGAGGAGCAATCCCGCCAGGTCCGAAAGCATACTTCACCTCGAAAGACTACTGTTTACGAACGATCACCATGTCACCAAGCGTCTCTTCCACGCGCACCAGGGTGTTTTCCGGGATGGGAGTGTCCTCGCGCGACTGAGCGATCTTGTCGAACATTTCCTCGCCCACCCGGCAGCGCACCTGGCCGACGCCTCCAGCGGGAATCGCGACCACCACGCGGGCTGGTTGTCCAATCAGGTCGGCGCCTCGCACGTCGGTGGAGGCTTGTTGTCCGTGCAGGAACCGCGCGAATAGATAGATCAGGCCGCCGAAGAAAACACCGCTCAGGAATCCCACCCCGGAAGCCGCCAGGACCGATAAACCATAGTGGATGCCAACCGCGCCGAATCCTCCAAACGAGGTAATGAACACAGCCACGATCCGCGGACTGAAGAAGCTGGGGCCGCCGTGATCCAGAGTGTCGAAGTGCGCATCTCCGAAGTGACCGAAAACCTCGCCGAAGACTAGCGAGACCAGCAGAAAGATGAATCCGAGCGCGGCGATTGCCAGGAACACGTGAAACGCAGAAAGGTCTGAAAAGCCCGGCATTCAATCACCCTTGGGTTATCGGAGCAAGGATATCACGGCCCAATGCGGGGCGGGTCGGCAAGCGGCGAGGGTGGCTGCGTGCCGCAGACTTACTTGGTTCGAAGCCCAGCGTTCGTGCACCCAAGCCGACTAGCTTCAATACGCGAGATAATTGATACATGCCAATGGTTCCACGCGGATTCGTCCACCAAGGGCAGCTTGATTCCGAGATCAAAAGCGCGGTTCGAAAGCTAGGGCCGGAGGTTGTCCACGTTACCTACCGTTTAAGCGAAGACTCAACCGGGGAGCCTTCCATTTTTTTCCGTATCGTCCTAACCGATGCCGCGACAAGGGAAGACATTCTCACTGAAACAACCGGCCGCATTGCCACGATTCTTTTCGATGAGATAAGGCCTATCGAAAACTGGAGACTGCACCCTTATTTCAACTTTAGCAGTGAGTCCGAACAAAAAAGACAAAAAGATCCTGAACCGGCTTAGATGGCGTACCACGATGATCTTCTAAGCCAAGCGATTCACCTTGTTCATACTGCACCGTCGACACAAGCGAACCTTCGCAGGGCCGTTTCAACCGCTTACTACGCAGTCTTTCATTTGCTGATTGCTGAAGCAACTTCCAATTGGAACAACGTTCAGCTCCGAGCCGCCCTGGGTCGAGCTTTTGATCACAGCACAATGAAGACAGCGTCGAATCGACTTTCGAATACCCAGGAGTTTCCCTTTACGGGAGAAGATCCACTCGTGGTGGCAAGCCTGCGGTTTGTTGCGCTTACGTTCACTCAATTACAACAGGACCGCCATTTCGCGGACTACAATCTTACCAAGGACTTAGGCTCAACTGATGCCCTCAATCAGGTGAAATCCGCTGAAAAGATCTTCCAAACCTGGCAATCCGTTAAGAGTGCCCAGATCGCACAAGACTTTTTAGTCTCCCTGGTCGTCAGAAATCGCTAAGATCACGACTGAGCTGCTAATCCGCCGAAACGCTACACGTCGATCCGGCAGATCCAACCCGAGTTGGGATCATTGCTGACATTGCTGCCCACCGGGAAGCCGGCATCGCAGTAATATAAGTGGCCGTCATGCATGCACATCCCGTGCGGGTCGGGATCTTCCTTCGACAGAGTCACCTGCTCCAGAACCTTGCCGGTTTCGGCATCGATCTTTTGAATCACGTAGTCGCTCGAGAACATAATCCACAGCGCGCCGTTATCCCAATCGATTCCGTGGACCCGGTTATATTGCACCGGGATGAGGTGCTTGATCCGGAAGTTGTCTTTCACGTCCAGCTCCGCGATGCACTTCAAGCCCACTGCCGTGACCCATAGGCTGTTGGTCTGATCCACCCAAACGATCCCGTGAGAACCGCTGGGCCAGGGTGGCTGATACCTGCGGATGGTCTTGCCGGTCTCCATGTCGCATTGCACGATTTCATCCTTGGGACTATCCGTGGGACGTGGCGGCCGGCGATTGTTCACGCTTCCGTTGGCCGACATCCACAAATAACCGCCGCCCACTGCCATCCCGCTGGTATTGTGCGACTCAGTCTGCACCTGATGCAGCACTTTATGTGTGTTCCAATCGACCTTGTAGGCGATCTCGCTCACCTGTCCGCCGATCCACAGCGCGTCTTTGGTGGCTTCGAGCGCGTTGGGATGTGGATCCGGGCCCTTGAACACTTTCACAACCTTCGCCTTGCGCGTAGGTATGTCGTCCTTTCCCTTGGGACTGGGAGACTCGCCCTGTTGCGCCGTCGCTACGCCCGTGGCCAAAGCCGCGCCAATAAAATCTCTGCGTTTAATGTTCATATTTGCTCCTTCTCTAGTAGCACCTGGTTTCCGTCTTCATTTCAGATCGATCGCGATCCTCTCCACGGCGTGATCCAGCGGGTTTTCTTCCGTGTGAGTCATGGGCTCATCCAGGCGCACTTCCCCGGCCTTCCCTTTCGCCTGGTCGGTGAGATAAACAACCAGGTGAGTCAGCTTATGCTGGTGCAGCACGCCTTTTTCATGCGGTCCGAAGCGTACGCGTAATACCCGCACCTGGTCGTTTTCGAATTCGAGCGAGTAATGTTTCGGATCGGCCTTCAGCGGATCGTCAGCAGGCATTTCGATATGCGGCTGAGGCTTGTTCTTCAGCTCTATTTCGACGAGCTGAAACGGCTGCGCGGCAATATACTCGCTGGTATGCGGCCCCTCGGCGGGACTCCATCGCGCGTCGCCGGCCTTGAAGTCGAGCTTCTGCGTTTTGCCATCCGGAGTCCTACGTATTAATTGGCCGCTGCCGAGGTAAATCATCACCCGGTTCATAGGATGCTCGTGCAGGGCGCTGACGTGGCCTGGCTGCTCAGTGACGACCAGAACCCGCGCCTGCGGGCTATCGATTTTCACATGGTCGGAAGCCTGTCCCCAGAGAGCGGCGGCAGGCAGCGCCAGAAGGAGCCATTTTGAGCCTGGGAATTCTCGCATATCGTTAAAGATACCAGGAAACTTGAACGGACCATGGGTAGCGCAGGTCTCCGACCTGCGAAAGATTTTTTCAGCACCGTTCAGTACGCCTACGCTTCAAATTTAATGCGCTGCGGGCGCCGAGGCCTGCACCGGAACTTTCAGAAACTCGGCGGGTGTCAAGGCCCTGCGAGTAAAACGCGCCTGACGAACCGAACCTTTGAAGTAAAACATCTTATTAATCCGCACGCCGACCGAAGAGCGCCCGGGCCCCTCGGGCGTGAACCGGATCGCGGCTTTGCCCTGCAGCACGCCGTTGACGTAGCTGCTGAATTTTTTTCCGTCGTACACCATCGCGACCTGATGCCAGGCGTCCAGCGGATGCAGCAGATTCCGATAGAGCAGCGCCTTATCCGCCGTAGGCGTGTGGACGAAAGCATCCAGACACCATTGGCCGCCGATCACGCGGATTTCGAAAAGAAAACGGCTGTCGGTATCCTGGCCGGTCTTGGGATCCTGTTCCGCCAGATGAAACCAGCGCTGCTCCGGCGCGCCGCCGCTCTCGGGGCGAAAGATGGCCTCGAAGGTGAATGTTTCCGCGCCCGCCAGAGGCTGCTCCGGAATGAAGAGCGCGTCGTCGACGCCGTTGAACTGCACGGCCTTCCCCAAAGGAGTTTTGATAACGCGCGGATGCCCGGCCACGGTGGTCCGCAGGCCGCCGATTTTATCGAGACGATCGAAGGTCCATACTTCCGCGCGCGGCGCTCCCCATAAAATGGGTCCGGCCAGCAAGAATAAGTTCATGATGCTTGGCTTCACTGTCGTATGATATGATTTTCGAGCGTTTGGCGTAGGAGATATCACATGCAGCGTTCAGCACTAGTATCCCGGTTGTTCTGGTCCGGCGTACTTGGCATCCTTACGGTCGCGGTGCTCTCAGCCCAGCCCGCGGGCGTCTTCACGAATGCCCAGGTCCAATCCGGGCGCGCGATCTTCGATCAAAACTGTTCCGGATGCCACGGCGCTGGCTTGGACGGCTCGGGCGATGCGCCCCCGCTGGCCGGCGGCACCTTCATGCTCAAGTGGGGTCCCAAGATGGTGAGCGAGCTCTTTGGGGAGATCTTGCAGACCATGCCGCCCACCAATCCGGGATCGCTCGGCGAACCGGCGGCGCTGAACGCGACCGCGTACATCCTGGAGCGCAATGGCGCGCGGGCCGGTCAACAGGCACTGACTGGGTCCGCTTCAATGTTGATTCGCACGATTGCCAACGGCCAGGCGCCGGCAGCTAACGCGCAACCTCAGGGCCGCGGCGGCCGGACCTCGATTGTAGTCGGCGCCGGATCCGGTAATGGAAGAGGCGGCGTGGCGGCAGCGCATGGCGTCAACGTTGCGGGTGAGGTAAAGAATTACGTTCCTGTGACCAAAGAGATGCTCCGGAACCCGCCGCCGGGAGACTGGCTGATCTTCGGACGCAATTATCAGAGATGGAGCTACAGTCCGCTGAATCAAATCACGCGCGACAACGTAAAGACGCTGCAGTTGAAGTGGACCTGGGCCATGAACGATTCCGGGGCCAATCAGACCACGCCGATCGTGCACAACGGAATCATCTATCTGGCCAGCCCCAGCAACATCGTTCAGGCGCTCGACGCGCGCACCGGCGATCTGATTTGGGAAACCCGCGCGGGTCCGGATCAGGCGCCCGGCTACGGCGGCATCCGCAGCATCGCGATCTCCGAAGACAAAGTGCTGCTGTCCACCAGCGACGCGCATATGGTGGCGATCAACGCCCGCAACGGCGAGATTATGTGGGACACGCCGGCTTCCGACAACCCGCACGTTTCCACCAGCGGCGACATCGCCATCAACGACAAGGTGCTGATGGGCTTGACCGGCTGCACGCGTTTTGACGGCGAAGGCTGCTATATTTCCGCATTCGACATTCCCACCGGCAAGCGGGCCTGGCGGTTCTACACCATTCCACGGGAAGGGCAGCCCGGCAACGATACGTGGGGCAATTTGCCGATGAATAACCGCGCCGGCGCCGAGACTTGGCTGGCGGGCAGCTACGATCCCGATCTCAACATCACCTACTGGGGCGTCGCGCAATCGAAGCCCTGGAATTTCCTGAGCCGCAAGCTGACGCCTTTCGATAAAACGCTGTATGCGAATTGCACCGTGGCGCTGAATCCGGACACCGGGAAGCTGATCTGGTATTTCCAGCACGCCCCCGGCGAATCATTCGATCTGGATGAAGTGTTCGAGCGCGTTCTGGTCGACATTGGCGATCAGAAAGTGTCGTTCAACGCCGGCAAGGCGGGCATCCTGTGGAAGCTGGATCGCCGCACCGGGCAATATCTCGGCAGCAAGGAAATGGTGAAGCAGACGGTCTGGGATCACATCGATCCGAAGACCGGCACGCCGCGCTATCGCACCGATATTCTGGAAATGCAGATGAACAAGCCCATCAACGTTTGTCCCAGCACCGAAGGCGGCAAGAATTGGCAAGCCATGAGTTACAACCAGCCGACCGGGCTGCTCATCGTGCCGCTTAGCCAGTCGTGCATGGACTTCACGGCGCGCGAAGTGGACTTTAACGGAAGGGGCGCCGGCGGGGCCGGAGACCGCAAATTTCTGCCGATGCCGGGCACCAACGGCAACATCGGCAAGCTGGCGGCGTATGACGTCAAGACCATGAACGAGGTCTGGAAATACGAACAGCGTGCGCCATTCCTCACGGCTGCTCTGTCGACCGCGGGCGGCTGGGTGCTGGTGGGCGACATCAATCGCGGGGTGCATGTTCTCGACGTGAAAACCGGCCAGATGTTGTGGGAGACCCGGCTGGGTACGTCGGTGCAGGGCTTTCCTGTTACATTCACCGTCGACGGAAAGCAGTACATCGCGGTGATGACCGGATTGGGCGGCGGCAGTCCGCGCAACGTGCCGGCGGCGATCGCGCCGGAGATCAAGATCCCACAAAGCGGGCAAGCCTTGTACGTGTTTGGATTGCCCTAGGCTTTAGCGGGCCGGGAGCCCCGGGATCGGTAAACGCTGGCGACAAGCGGGAGTATCCACGTTTTGCCTAAAGCGTGCGTCTTCCCATTCTGGAAGGAATTCACCTGTCAGCGAAACGAGACGGCCTATGGACCTGGCGCTACAACTCGTCATTGAGATGAATCAATGGATCTGGAGTCGTTTCAAAGACGATCTCAAAGATGCAACGCCAGAGGAGATAGATTGGCGGCCGTTGCCGCAAGCGAATAACATCGATGCCATCGTGAGACACCTTCGCATCGAGGCGGCGTGGCATCTGGCGAGCCTGGAACACGGCGAGACCATACCGGCTAAGTTAACAGACGACGCCCGGCAGCAGCTCGGTTTGATGCCAACGGATTTCCAGCACAACTTCAAAGAGCTCGAAAAATCGTACGCTCGCTTTGTTGCTGCGCTCGGCAGGACAACAGCACCAGCCTTAGAGCAACGCACTATAACCGCTTACCAGAACTTTCCGGGTGGAGCGTCACGTCCGATGCATCTTCTCGCCTTTCACCAGGCAACACATCTGGCCACGCACCTGGGGCAGATCCGTAGTATCCGCAATCTATACCGGAAAACACGGGGCGAGACGGAGCGGTTCTCTCCGGGGAACCCAAGCTTTCCGTCATAGGCAGGATTCAAACAGCCACATGCGCAACCTCCTTATGATTAGGCCGGTCGCCGCTAACGGCGAAGCATCTCACTGACCCACAGATTCCTCCGACGAGGCAAAAAAAGAAGGCGCCGGTCGAGTTCACGATCATTGATCACGCCGAGAAGCCCACAGAGAACTAGGGAATCAGCATCACCGGCGCCTGCCAGAACGCCGCCTTCTGACCGGTTGGATCCAGAATAGTTACCTGGCACTTATACTCTCCGGGCGGGAGCTTACTAAGTGAGAGGCTGAATTTGAGAGGCGTGGTCTTCAACCGATTATTCAGCGACTCAGTTACTTGAAGCGGCGGCGTTTCGAACGCCTTCGTCTGGCCGCGATAGAAAGTGACGAAAGCCACCAGCGGCTGGGCGGTTTCCACGCTCGGTTGATAAGCCTGCAAGTAAATATACATGTCGCGGCTCTTGCTGAAGACGCGCGTCACGCTGGGAATCAGCTTCTGGCCTTCCTGTACCAGCGGGTTTACGCTCTCGGCCTTGCCCTTATCCTTGGCGGCATTGTAGAGCGCATCTTTCAACTCGACGCGCTGGCTGCTCAAGACCACCGAACTGATCGGAATCCGCTTGTCTTCCTTATTCAAGTTGGGGATCACGAAGGGAGTTTCGTAGGTTCCGATCCGGCCCGTTTCCGCGTCGCGGGCCAGGATTTTGATCTTATATTTGCCGGGTAGCAGCGTAAAGCCGCCCTCATATTGAACGGGCCGCTTGGCCAATTCAGCGGCTGTGGCGTCGCTGAGCTTGATATCCACTTTCTCGCGGACGTTGGAGACGGTGGTGCCGAAATCGTCCTTGATCTCGCCGATGAAATCGAGCAGTGTGTGCTCGGCGCCCCCGCGCTTAGCGCGCGCCAGCTCGCTTCCGGGGACCTTGACCACCAGCGGGACGAAGTACTCGGCGCGGTTGAGCTGAAAATAATCCACCTCCACGGCGATGGTGAGTTCGGTGATCGGATCGCCCAGCAGCAGCGCATCTTCGAGCTGCCGCTCTTTTTCGGCCACCGTAAATTTGCCGAACTGCTTGCCGGCGAAGTAGCCCTGACGAAATTCGATATTGGCGGTCAAGCCGTTATTGAGCGAAATCTTGACGCGGCGGAACTTGCCGTCCAGGGCGGCGTTGCTGATGTAGTAGCCGATGAGATAGTAACTCGAAATGGCTTGCTGGGCCTCGGTCATTCCTTTGGTCAGGTCGTTGTAGTCGAGCAGAGCTTTTCCGCCGGTATCAGCCGCCAGCGCCCACAGGGTGTCCTGCGATTGCTGGAAGCTGGAGCTTAGCGCGCCCGCCGAAGCTCCCGTGTACATGGCGATGCCGCCGGGCGATCCGTGCGTAGCATCGCCCAATGGCGCCTGGGCAACTAGACCGCGCGCGTCGATGGGCCAGAACGAAACGCCCGCCCGGATGGCGGCGTTGATGGTGGCGTGCAATTGCGCCTGATTATCTACGCCGTTCAAGCGCAGGCCGCTCGCGAAATAAATGAGCGCCTTCTTCTCGCTGAGCGTACCCAGCATTTTGGCGGCGGTTTGAAGAGCCGACAGCTGGCGGTCCGTATTGAAGATGTTGAATTCGGAATCATCCTGGCCGAAGGCCGCGCCGGTGTCGGCGGAACTGGCGTCATCGGTGGTATCGCCGGAATTCTGGTCTTCGCCGACGATCAGGGTTTCGACTATGCTGAGCAGCCGGTCGCGGTCGTTGGTGAAGTCCTGTAAGATCTGCACCGCGCCTTGCTGGTAGACCATCAGAGCCACCAGATCGGAGGGCGTGATCTGCTTTTGGATGAAAGTGCGTGCCGCTGTGAAGGCGCGCAACTGGTCGGGCTCCGGCATCGCGCTCATGTCGAAATAGAGCGCTAGCAGGCGATGGTCCTGATACTTTACGTTTCCGGGCGCCTCGGACGTAATCTGGCTTTTGGGTAGCTTGGGTAACGGAGCGGCGAACTTCGAAGCGGTCGGGGCCTCGGGGGCGGCGTCCTGCAGCTTTTGATATTCAAAAAATCGAATACTCTGCGGCACGCCATCCTCGGTAACCGTGAAATCTTTGGCGCTCAAGTTTTCGATAGGCTTGCCGTCCCTGCTTTTTACCGAGACGGTTTCAATCACCAGTTGGGTGTTGCTTTGGAAGGTGGCCGCCGAGGTGGAAGGAGACGCCGCGTTTTGTCCCACCTGCTGCGCGCCGGCCGCGAGCGGAAACGATAGATAGACTGCGAGAAAAAATCGCATCGTCAGAACCTCAAGCGCAAAGTAGTCTGCAAGCTGCGCATGGCATTGGCGGGATTCGGCAATCCGAATTGCGAGCTGTTATAGGTCGTGTTCCAACTCGGAAAAGTGACATGGTTGAGCGCATTGGTCGCGTCTACTCTGAACTCGAGGCCGAGCCGATCGGTCAACTGGAAGACCCTCCCCAAAGATGCGGTCAGGCCGAACTGCGAAGGCCCGGTGATGGAGTTTCTGCCGGCGTTGCCCCACTCCCCCGGCGGCGGAGAGGTGTAAGCGGCTGGATTGAGGAAGAGCCCGGCGGGGGCGTTGTAAAGCGGAGCGCCGGTATACTCCGGACGAATGCTTCCGGTAACGCCGGTCCCGGCAACGGCCAGGAAATCGACGGGCGTCAGCGGCATTCCGGTGGCGGCGGTGATTTGAGTGCTGGCGGTCCATTCCTTGAAGAGCGCGCCTTTCCATCCGCTTACTAGCGTGCCGCCGTGGATTCCCATTCCGGTGGTGTATTGCACCTGCACAGACAATTGATGCCGCTGATCGAAATTCGAAAGCGCGCGCTCGGCGCCCAGATCCAGCCAGTTCTGTGCGATCAAATAGCCGCCCTGGTTTCTTCCGCCCAGCGCGCCGTCGTCGATCGATTTGGAATAGGTGTATTGCAAGCTCGCCGTAAATCCGCTCTGCAAGCGGCGGCGCAATTGAAGCTGACCGGCATTGCGGATGGCGTTCCCGTTGGAAGCCAGGTAGATAAACCCGGTGGGACAGGTTAGGCAAGGATTCACCGCGCCTGCCGGATATGTGTTGGGCAGAAACTCCTGCTGTTCGTGGGTGCCCTTGCTGCCAAGATACAAACCAGTCACCACTAGCGCCCCCGGCAGATCGCGCTGCACCGACATCTGCCAGGTCTGCGAATAGCCGATGCGGAAATTCGGATCGACTCCGAAAGTATTCGCGATCAGAGGAGTAGCGTTGAAGCCGTCGGCCATCGATAACAGGTTGCCGGGCGTGCTCTGCACGCTGAGGCTTTTGGAAAACGGATACTGCTGCGCCATTTGCGTGGCGATTGGCAGGTAGACCGAGGTGTTGTAATAAACGCCAAAACCGCCGCGAACCACCATGGAAGACGCGGGCAAAGGACGCCAGGAAAAAGCGATGCGAGGCTGCACCGCGCCTTTGTCGGGATGGATCAGCGAATCGGGATAGGTCTGCCCGGTAAGAGACCCGACGGGGTCGGTGGCCTTCACGGCAGCTTCGGCGCTGAAACCAGAAGCGATGTCGAGATTCACCAGGCGGCCGTACTTTTCCGTGATCGGCGACCAATATTCCCAGCGAACCCCGAAGTTCAGCGTGAAGGCCGGGTTCATTCTCCAATCATCGTTGATATACGACTCATAGGTGGACGAGCGGAAATACTTGTCCGCGTTTCCGAAGGCGATCGAGCTGGTGTCGGGCACTCCCAATAGAAAACCGGCGAAATCGTATCCGGCCGCCGCGCCCGTGAAGGTGAAAGTTCCGCGCGGGTCCTGCTGGGACAGCAGATTGAACTCCTGCCGGCGGAAATCGGCGCCAAATGAAATGTTGTGCCCCGCGCGAGCCCAAAAGTTGTCGAACGACACGCCGTTGGTCTGGTTGCGGTTGAACGACGGCAGCCCATCGGAAAGACCCGAGAACCCGCTGGCGAAGCTCAGGCTGGGCGGTCCCCAGTTGACCGGCTCCTGATTATTCCCGGCAATCTGCGCGATCTGTGATACGTTCTCGCGATTTTCGAAAAACGGCGTGAAACGCGAAGCGCTGCGGCTGAACTGATATCCCAGGTTGGTAAAAAACCGCGGCGTAAAGTGATGTCTCCAGTTGGCGTTCAGATTGAGGCCCAGCACGTCGCTAGTGTCGAGAAATCCGAACAGGTTGGGATTGTCCGAGCGTGTGCTCTGCAGAGCGAACATTCCGGAAACTTGGTCTTTCCGGCCGATGGTCTTGTTGAGGCGTGTTTGCAGGCTGTCCTGGTGCGTGACGCCCACGAGCGGGATCTGATAGTTATACTGCGTCCCGCCTGGAAAGTTCGGGTATGGATAATAGTTCAGCAACGCCAAGGCCTGAGGGCTGATTTCGGACGCTGGAATCACAGGGGAGGGAAGCGGTGTTCTGGTGGTTGGATCGATGAGCTGGACGGGCTGCCCCTGCGACGTCAAAACGTTGGAGAAATTTCCCATGCGCTCGGCCGCGTCCGGCATCAGTCCCGTTCCGACGCTGGCATTGCGATTCCTAGTCCACTGATAGTTGATGAAGAAGTTGGGGCCGTTGCGAATAAGATGCGGAATCTTGATAGGACCGCCGAACGCGAACACGCCCTGAACGTGGTTATAGTCAGGCCGTGGCGTGTCCTGCCCCGTCAATGAAAATGGGCGGGCGTCGAGAGATGAGTTGTCGAAAATGACGCCGATGTTGCCGTTATAGAGCGACCGCGATCCCCGCCGGTTGTTGCCGAAGGCTTGCGCCATCGCGAACGGCGAGCTGGCGGCATTGTTAGCGGTGCCGTTGATCAGGAAACCGTCGGCCGCGCGCTGGCTGAGCTCGTCATTAGCCGGCGTACCCGCATCTGGCTCGGGAGAATTGTTCGTCGTGGCGGCATTCACATCCGTTCTTTGGAAGGCACTCTGCGTGTTAGTGGGGGCCGGGGGTGACGCTGGCGCTGCGGTCCCGTGCATTTCGCCCAAAGGCAGCATCTTCAGGCCCCACTCCGAAGCGGGAGCATCGCTTCCTACCTGTATCTCTTGGCGCAGCGCCGCAAAGCCCGGCATCTCGACTTGAATTGTCCAGGCGCCGTCAGAAAGATCGGCGAAGGAGTAGGCTCCTTGCGGATCGGTAATCGCGGTGAAAGTCTTATCAGTCTGCGTCGCGGTGACCGTAGCGCCGGGGACGGGCAAGCCGCCGAATTTTACCTGCCCATGGTGCTCGGTCGCCGAGAGCACAACCCCTGCCAGGGCAGCGATAGCGCCGTATCGCAGATAGCCGACGATGCGCTTTCCGCCCATGGCACACTAATTTTCCGAGGGTTTCTCCACGCGGTCGATCACCAGCATTTCGACCGGACCTTTCTGCGATTCCAGCCGCAGCCCGAGTTGTTCCTGCAAGGCGGTGAAGACCGAAGGACCATTCGGGTCGGGCGGCGGTGGAGCGTCCGGGCCGCTCGCTGCCGGACCGGCGGATTGACCGGGCTCGGGCGTCCACGTAAGCGTAAAATCGAAATTGCCTTTGAGGCCGGTGCGATCAATCACCGTGCGGCCCAGTTGGCTCGACAATGTCCTGGTCAACATATCCAACTGCACGCCCTGCCCGGACAGTTCGCCGCGACCCATCCTCATCATCGGGCCATGTGGGCCGGTCCCTTCCTGCTGTTGAGCCGCCTGAAGCTTGGACCCGCTCTTTGCGATCAACAGGGCGTAGACCGATTGTTCCTTCGTTTCGCGATGAAGGGTTAGCTGAAACCGGTCGGCCAGCAGCGCTCTCACCCGCTCTCGCATTTGATCACCCACGGTCTTGCGCTGCTCGTCAGTCATGGTGCGCGGATCACCGGATGGGTTTTCCGCACCCGCGGAATGCTCTGCTTTCGCGACGATGTCGTAGCGATCGGTATTGATCCAGCCCGGGCCGCCGGAAATCTGGAACTCGCGGACGTCGTAGGCGTAGGTGAGGAGCATTTTCAACGTGCTCCCGCTGGTCCGAAAGCCGCCGCCTGGCTGTATTTGAATCGCGAACCGGCGGTCGTCGGTTGCGCTCGGTTTGACGGATGCCACCTCGAAGATCAAAGGGGGCGTACTGGACTGGCCCAAAAGTCCAACGGCAGTGAGCAATATTACCCGCGCGCCGACAAATATATGTTTCACCGCGATCTCCTTCCGACCAGCCTACGATTAGAGATTAAGACGTTTTCGTAAGCAAAAGCGTTTGCTTTACGTGCCGTAATACCCTTCGCGCGCCTGCACGGTCAGGTTTTTTGGCTTGGCGGCCACGTGGATATGACGATATCCGGGCGCGGCCGTGGTGGGCGTGTAGCCGATGCTGTATTGATTGCGCAGGTCTTCTTCGATAGCCGCGAATACCTTGTCGATGGGCTGTTTCTTCGATACCTCGAAAAAGCGGCCCCCGGTCTCCTGGGAAATCCGTTGGAGCACCTTTTTACCATCCGGACGATTCATCATGGGCCGGTTGCCGCCATAGCCGCCCCGCCGGCCGCCCATGCGCGGGCCGCCGAGTCCGCCGAAGTTGTTGGCGTCGGGATCCTCGAAAAGGATGGAATATACCAGGGTATCGGCGCGCTGGGCTGATTCCACGCACTCAGAAAGCGTCAATTTGCTGCCATTATCGACGCCATCCGACATCAAAATGAGCGATTTTCGACCCTTCTGCTTCTTCATTAGCTCGTCCGACGCCAGAAAGACGGCGTCGTAGAGCGAGGTGCCGCCGCCGTGGCGCCGCCCGCCTCCGCCACCTCCCCCGGGATATGACCCTCCCCCGCCGCCACCCCCGCCGCTGGGATACGACTGGCCGCCGCCGTTACGCCTGCTCATCTGCGGCCGGTCGGACGTTCCGAGCTGGTTCAGGGCCTTTTCGAGCTGAGTGCGGGAAGACGTCAGATCCTGAAGCAGTTCCACCTCGAAATCGAAGTGAATGAGGAAGGCCTGGTCCTTATCTTCGCGCAGCACCTGTTCCAAAAACCGGTAGCTGGCGTCGCGCTCATCGGGAAGGACGCGGCGCGTGCTTCCGCTGGTGTCGATCAGCAGCCCGAGGGTCAGGGGGAGATTGCTTTCCTGGGAGAAGTATCCGATAGTCTGCGGGCGGCCATCTTCGTCCAGCAGAAAATCGTCTTTGGTGAGATTGCGCACCACCTGCCCCTGCTTGTCGCGCACGGTGGCGAACACGGTGACCACGTTGACGTTGGTGGAAAAGGTAGCGTCGGGCGGCGAAGGCGGGGTTTGCTGGCCGCGCAGCAATCGAGCGCCAGAGAGCAGAGCGGCGGCATTGAGCAGGCCACGGCGGGAGATGTTCACAATAATTCCCATTGTAGATCTAGATGCGATCGAGTATTAGTCCAATTGGGCTGTGTCAGCTTGGGCCTATCGTACTGGGCCCCTGAACGCTCCGATCTGGCTACAACAAAAGAGGTTGAGTACTACATAGCTTTTAGCGCTGCTGAAGATTCCGGGCCGCCGATATGAAGATCAAATGCCATACATGCGTAAAATATTACGGCCAGTACTGGGCTTGGCCACAGTCCTAATCTTCACGAATCTTTCGGCGGTGGCACAGGATAGAATCCAGGCCGGCAACCGAATTACTGAAGCAATTGACAACCGCAACATGGTTGTTCGCAGCGGGGACGTGCATCCGCTGGCGCGCCCCGAATACGACCAGGGACGGGCGCCCGGAGATATGCGGATGGAGCGTATGGTTCTGGTGCTCCAGGCGGATGCGGCTCAGGAACAGGCTCTGGAGGAGTTACTGGCCGCCCAGCAGGATCCGAGCTCGCCGGATTATCAACATTGGCTCACCCCGGAGGCTTTTGGCGCGAGTTTCGGCGTATCGGCCGGCGACGTGGATCAGATCGTCGCGTGGCTGCAGTCTTCCGGGTTCAGCGTGGAACCGGTGTCGGCGGCGCGCCGCGTTGTTATTTTCAGCGGATCGGTGGACCAGGTTTCCTCCGCTTTTCACACCGACATCCATATCTACAATGTAAACGGCGCGAAGCATTATGCCAACCAGACGCCGCAGGAAATTCCGCGAGCGCTGGCCGCAGTGGTACGGGGAGTCGCGTCGCTCAATGACTTTCATAGCGCGCCTTTGTACGCGGGGTTGCGCGCCGGGCCGCAGTTGTCAGGGGGAAACTGGACGATAGGCAGCACCCATTACCTGACTCCGGGCGACTTTGGCGTGATTTACGACGTGGCTTCGCTGTATGCGAGCTCGACTGACGGAACGGGGCAATCGATTGCGGTGCTCGGGCGCACGAACATCAATCTTTCCGATGTCCAGACTTTTCGGAGCACCTTCGGCCTGCCGGCCAACAACGCGACGGTGGTCCTGAACGGACCGAATCCGGGCTTGGTGTCTGGAGACGAGACCGAGTCCGCTTTGGACGTCGAATGGTCGGGAGCAGTGGCGCCGAAAGCGGCGATAAAGCTGATCGCCTCGGCATCCACGTCGGCGAGCGACGGCGTTACACTTTCGGCCCAATACGCGGTGAGCAACAACCTGGCGCCGGTGATCACTCTGAGCTACGGCAGCTGCGAAGCGGCCCTGGGAACGAGCGGAAATCAGTTTTGGAACAGCCTGTGGCAGCAAGCCTCGGCGCAGGGGATCACGGTTCTGGTGGCTGCTGGAGACAGCGGGGCGGCCGGCTGCGACGATCCTTCTTCTTCCAAAGCGCAATACGGAAACAGCGTCAACGCCTTGTGCTCGAGTCCCTATAGCACCTGCGTGGGCGGAACCGAGTTCAACGATAGCGTGAACCCGTCGCAATACTGGTCCGCCAGCAACAGTTCGACCTATACATCCGCTTTGAAATATATTCCGGAAGCGGTCTGGAACTCGAGCGGCAGCGTATCAGGCGGTTCCGGATTGTGGGCCGGAGGCGGAGGGCCGAGCGCGATTTATCAGAAGCCTTCGTGGCAGGCGGGCCCGGGCGTACCGGCCGATGGGTGGCGCGACGTGCCGGACGTAGCATTGACAGCTTCGACCTATGACGGCTATGTGATCTGCATGAACGGCGGCTTGTACCTGATTGGGGGAACCTCGGCGTCGACGCCTTCTTTCGCCGGCGTAATGGCTTTGGCGGCGCAACGCAAAGGCGCGCGCCTGGGTAACGCAAACCCGGCGCTCTATGGCTTTGCCACGCGGCAAGCGGGCGGGGGCGCGGCGGTCTTTCACGACATTACGGTTGGGAACAACACGGTGCCGGGAGTAACCGGATTTAGCGCGGGGGCAGGTTACGATCGTGCCTCCGGTCTCGGCACGGTGGATGCCGCTCTGCTTATCAATCATTGGAACGACGCCGGCGGCCCCACGTTTCAGTTGAGCGCGACGCCCGCGACCATGACCGTTACGGCGGGATCGAGCACCACCACGTCTGTAAAGCTGACCGCCAGTGGCGGATTCAGCTCCGCGGTCACGCTGTCGGCGAATAGCTTACCGACGGGCGTCACAGTGGCCTTTTCACCGGCAACGCTTCCGGCGGGGACCACTGCAAGCACGCTGACGTTAAACGCCGCCAGCACGGCAGCTCCGGCGACCTTCAGCTTCAACATCTCTGGAAATGGCGGCGGCGTAACGAACACGCTGGCGGTCCAAACAACCGTATTACAGAAGTGCACTTATAGCATCAGCCCCACGGCCGCTAATGCCACTGCGGCAGCATCGGGATATAGCGCTCAAGTTACGGCGCCAGCCGGCTGCTCGTGGTCCGCGACTCCTTCCGCAAGCTGGATCACGTTGTCCAGCGGCGCTACCGGAAACGGCAATGGAACGGTGGCGTACCAAGTGGCGGGGAATGCAGCGACGTCAACGAGATCCGCTGCGATTACCATTTCGGGCACCGGACAGACTACGCCGGTGACGCTCACGGTTAACCAAGCGGCGGTGGCTTTCGCTTTGGGCGCTACCTCGGCTAATGTTGCCGCGGGAGCATCGACTGGAAGCATATCCGTTACGGCCGCTTCGTCGACCGCCACATGGACCGCCGTGAGCAACGCCGCGTGGGTCTCAATCACCAGCGGCGCTTCCGGCAAGGGTACTCAGAACGTCGCTTATTCAGTGGCGGCCAACACCGGAACCGCAGGCCGCAGCGGTACGATCACGGCGGCTGGTTTGACTTACACCATCAACCAAGCCGGAGCCGCCTGCAGCTACTCCGTAAATCCGACCAGCGTAACCGTAGGCGCTCTGGCCGGCAATTATACGCTCCAAGTTACGACCACCGCGGGTTGCGCCTGGACCGCTATCAGCAATAGCTGGACCCTCAACGTCACGGCCGGCGCGTCTGGCTCCGGAAGCGGAGTGGTGACCTACGCCGTGGCGCCAAACACCTCGAGCGCCCGGTCGGGAACCCTCACGGTCGCTGGGAAGACTATTAACATCATGCAATCGGCGCCGGCGCCCGGGGCGGCAGTATTCTCGCTGAGTCCCGCATCGGCCAACGTCAACGCCCCAGCCACGACGGGCACCATCGCGGTGACGGCTTCCGTTTCTACCGCTAATTGGACGACGGTGAGCAATGCAAGTTGGATCACCGTCCCCAGCGCCACCAATCAGGGAAATAAAAACGTCGGCTATTCGGTGGCCGCCAATACCAGCGTCAATCCGCGGACCGGCACCATCACAGTCGCCGGTGTCGCGTTCACCATAACCCAAGCTGGCATTCCCTGTAATGGATCCGTCGGAAGCCCGACGGTGATTCCGAACAGCGCTGGATTTTCGATGGCCTTCCCGGTCACCATCGCCGCCGGCTGCACATGGACGGCGACCAGCAACGAGCCCTGGCTGACCGTAACGAGCGGAGCCACGGGCGACGGGAATGGAAATGCGGTCTATGAAGCCGCGGCCAATACCACCGGCGCTCCACGCACTGCGACCGTTGTAGTCGCGGGTATAACGATGAACATCACCGAATCGAAATAAGTTGTTCGACTAACTTAATCGGCGCGGACGAGTATGGCTAAGCTTCGAGCAGCGTGGCGTGGGCCAGCCACTCCAGATGCCCTGGAAGGTGCTGCTCGATTTCCTCCAGCGGCGGGGCGCCCGGGCCCCGCGCGAGCTCTTCCGCAATTTGGCTATGGGTCCGCGTGCCGTCCAGCAGGTGCATAAGTTGACGGCTGGTCTCGTCGAGCTCCAAGACACGGAAACATGCGTTGGACACCCTGTTCGAGGCGATCGCCTGGTAGCGGGCCAGCCGGCTGGCAGCAGGCTTCGACGACACGATCGTCGGACATGGAAAATGATGAACGTGGAAATCAGCGAACCCGCTCAGCACCATGCCGGTGAGGATATCCCTGAGCGCGGATTCGCTACCGGCGGCTGGAATCAACTCGGTAAACGTCAGGGGCAAGGGGTAGACCCTGCCCAATGCCGAGGCTATGCGGTGAACGGCATCGTGTTTTGGAGTGATCTTAACTCCTCGCAATCCCTCGATCTTGCCATCCTCGCCGGTACGGTAGAGCGAGGAAAATAGAAAGCGGTCCAGGCAATCTTCGAGCGGCCGGTGTTCCAACTTCTGACTCTGGTGGCACAGGACGGTCTGGCGGAATCGCCGGGCTTTCAAGAAATCCATGTACTGTTCGCGCTCGATCACGCCGCCTGAAACGGGCTTGAGCAAATCTTGCGGATCGAACATCTCATGGGGATCGGCGTCTCCCAGGTATTGCAATCCATGGCGGCCGGCATGCGTCACGAATTCGTGAAAATACACCGGGTGGTTGACCGGCGAGAGATCGTCGTGAAACAGCCAAGCGTCCGGCAGCTTGAGCAAAGTGGCAATTTCGCTCTCAAGAAGAGCCCGCCAGACATCCGGGAGCCAGGGCGAAGATGCCACGAATTGCAGGCTCCAGCGGGCTTGCCTCAGACGCTCCCCGGTGTCCTCGATGTCTCGGGTGTGAAACAGCATGAGGTTCCGTAGAAACTCACAAATGTGGTGGCCCGGAAAGATGTTGTAGCTGACGAAGGCGATCCCATTGGGCGACAGGCGTTCCTGGCACAGCCGCAGCAGGGCGTCCCGAACCTCGGCCGGCACCCACGAATAGACGCCGTGCGCCACGATGTAATCGAACTCACCCCACGCTTCGCCGATGTCGCAAAGGTCGCCCGGCCGCAGTGTCAGGTTGCCGATTTGGAGCGCGTCCCGCATCCGCTCGCCGGTTCGAAGGGGCACTTCGGCAAGGTCCACTCCCACGAACCGGCTTTCGGGCAGATGATACGCCATGCTCGCGATCTGGGTCCCGGTGCCGCAGCCAATTTCGAGATAGCGGCAGCGATCGACCGGCGCGGCCTCCATCCCGAATAGCCGTGCCACCGCGGCCAGCCGGTCGGGATGGGTCGAGTAGCGGGCCGAAGTCTCGTACAATACTTCGTTGTACGTGTTTTGGGGCACAGATAGATTATGCCGCTCCCGCGCAGGATTGGCGCGGGCGGATCAAAGAGGAGAATGGCCGCGAGGTGTCGCGATGAGTCGCGACACGGCACGCACGAGTGCGTGCGCCACACCGGCTAACGCTCGAGGATGAAGAACATGTCGCGATTGATATTAGCCGTACGGAGCTGCGCCGTTCTGTTGCTTGCTTGCACGGCGTTCGCCGAACCAAGACACGCGCCGCTGGCTATGAAGTCTCCGGTGCTGGGCAAGAACTTCTATTTGCTGACGCTGCTGGAGGAGACGCCGGGCGTACATGCTCAAATAAAGGCCGACGCGAGGCTCAACAAGATTGCCGAAGAACGGCTCGCGGCTATCGATGGGGCGGCAAAATCGTGCGGTAGCGATCTCGACTGCAACACACAGGCTTTTTGGTGGAGCGACGACCAGACGCTCGAAGCCGGCAATGCGCTGGCCGCGCTCTACCGGAAATCGGCATTGGTTCGCGAATTAGCCGATGGACCGCTGCGAGCCAGCGGGATGTACGTTCTCTACCAGGGCTTGAACGGCGAAGAATTGTTGAAGCATGCCTGGGACGATTGCGTGCGCGGAATGAATCTTGCAATCGACGTCTATGGAGTTGGGAAGGCGCCGCGTTATGTGGAAATTGACGCCATGACCTACGATCCTAAGACGGAGTCCTATCGGCAGGTGGTCCACGACCTGGTGTTGGTGCTGGACGACGATCGTCCGGCTTTCGATCTCTTCTTCATGCCGTCGCTGCGTTTTTCATCCGAGCTGATGCTTCTGAACCACCGGGATGAAGCGGGCCGCTATGAACCGATGGAGCTAGGCGAGAATGCGGCCGCTTATCAGCGCGTGAAAACCGTGCAATGGGCCAATTACCCGTATTCGGCGATCGTGGTTCCGGGCGGTGGCAATGACTGGCCTGGCGTTAGACTTTCGCCCGCGGGCAGGCTGCGCGATGAGCTGGCGGCGAAACGATTCCGCGATGGCAAAGCGCCGTTTATCATCGTATCCGGCGGCTTCGTTCACCCCATACGGACAGAATTCTCGGAAGCCATCGAGATGAAGCACGATCTGATGACTCGGTTCGGCATTCCGGCGGACTCTATCATCATCGACCCGCATGCGCGTCACACTACCACCAATATGCGCAACGCCGCCAGGCTGATGTACCGCTATGGCGTTCCGTTTGACAAGCCGGCGCTGGTGACCACCGATCCAGAGCAGAGCCGGAACATCGAGAGCAGCGCTTTTGCCCAGCGCTGCATGGACGAACTCGGTTATGTACCGCAAAAAATCCTGAGCCGCATCTCGGCGTTCGACCTGACATTCCTGCCGGTCAGCACTTCCTTGCAAGCCAATCCGCTGGAACCATTAGATCCATAGGCTGGTTACCTCGACGGTGACACTCTGGGCCTAGAAACTTATGCCTCACAAACGAAACTTAATCAGCGATCTTCAACGTCAATAGTTAGATGATCGATCGAACGATTGTGATGGCGCTGACCGTTTCCGGTCTGCTGTTGGCTCAGCAGCCGGCCGGGCAGCCAGCGGCTCCGGATAAGCCCGCTGACAACACATCGCCCGATGCCACCAATGCCGCTTCGGGGCCCAGCTCGGCACAATGGAAAGGGCTCAGCGTAAAGGAAAAGCTTCGGTACGATTGGGAGCACCTGTTCGAGTTGGACAACATGGTTTTCGCAGGCATCGGGGCGGCGGTCGATCAGTTACGGGACCGGCCGGGCGAGTGGGGCGAGGGATGGAATGTTTATGCCGAACGATATGCCTCACACGTTGGCCAATACATAATTCAACGCAGCATCATGTTCCCGGTCCAGGCCATTGACCACGAGGATAGCCGGTTTTTCCGGTCGACTAGAACAAGCTATAAAAGGCGACTGGGGGATGCATTTCTTCATACCATCTGGCGCCATAACGACAGCGGAGGCATGATGCCGGCGTACAGCGAATTTCTGGGCGATTATGGAGCAGCCACGGTGTCTCGCCTATGGTGGCCGCAGCGTTATCATACGGGATCGGCGATATTCCTAGCTGGTTCGGACACGGTTCTGATTGATGCCGGCATAAACGTATTCCACGAGTTCACACCGGATATTAAGCGCTGGCTGCATCTGGCGCATTGAGCGCACTGGCACAACATCCGCTCAGATGGCCGCGTGCACGACGGCCGCGTTGGAGACTGTTGATGCGTCGTCCTTGGTGATTGGAAGCCAGACGATCGTCATCACTGGCGGCCGTCCATTCGGCCCGGGGGGTCCGGGCGGACAGCGCTAAATTTGGTCAGGGCGGCCAACCGACCCGGCGGCCGTACGCACCTTAGGGTTGTGATTACATCTTCAACCGGCAGATCACGCCGACGTCGTCGCAGTACCACATGTTTCCTTGCCAAATGGTCATGCCGTGCGGCAGAGGATCGGAATCGGCCAGTTGAATCTTCTCGACCATCGCACCGGTTTCCGGATCGTGTTTGAAAAATGCGTTCAAGTTGGAGTCGGCAACCCAGAGGTACTTGCCCTCCCAGCCGATTCCGTGAGGACGGTTCCCGGCCGTGTCGAACCGCTTCTCGATGACCCACGTTTTGGGATCGAGGCAGAAGACCATGCGCGCCGGCGGCACGGCCATCCAAAGCTTGCCATCGCGTATTTCCTGGCCGTGAGCCCCCGTACCCAAAGCGCGGCTGCCGAGCAACTGGCCCGCCTGGAATCCTCCAACCTTGCTGGGGTCGGCGGTCTGGACGGTCTTCTTCTGTTGCTCGGGCGGCCGCTTGGGCGCGAGTGGGCTGCTGCGCGCCGGCGGATCACCGGCCATCTGGTAGATCACTCCGGCGCCGGGGGTGAAATGCCTCTCGAGCGTGGCGCCGGTCATCGCGTTGCAACGAACGATTTCGCGGCTGTAGGTTGAACCAATCCACAGCGTGCCGTCATCGAACGTGATGCCGCTCGATCGATCGGTCTCGGTTGAGAAAGAGCGAAGAACCTTGCCGTCTTCGTAACTGACCAGGTAGGCCCGGTTGCCCTCGCCCTGATCGATCATCCACAAGCCTTCCTTCGTCGCCTGTAAACCATTCGGTTTTGAGCCGGGAGGGGACTTGAAAGCGATTTCAACTTTTCCCGCGCGACGGGTCTGCACGGCAGGCAGGGTCGGCGCCGCAACAAGGGAAGGCGCGGCGGCTCCAAGCACCAAGAAACTTCTTCGGTTTAGCATGCGATTCTCCTTCCAATCCTTTACGGCCGCTCGTAAGCCGTCGCGCCCTTCCGCGGTTCAGTTCAACGAGCTCCATCGGCGGCGCTCACCTGCGGCGCGCGCTCGGTTAGGTGGGCCAGCGCGGCGGTCACGCCACCTTTCTGGTGAGGGACGCCCGCTAGTTCCAAACCCATCTCCACGCCACACAGAGTTCCGGCTAGCATCAGATCGTTGAAGTGGCCCAGGTGGCCGATGCGAAATACTTTGCCGGCAATTTTGCCTAACCCGGCGCCTAACGACATGTTAAATTCTCGAAGGATGATGGCGCGCAGCTCCGCTTCGTTAAAACCGGCCGGCAACAACACAGCAGTCAGAGAGCTGCTGAATTGCTCCGGACAATGAGCAAACACTTCCAGGCCCCACGCGCGCACCGCCCGGCGAGTGGCTTCGGCATGCCGGTCATGGCGTCGAAAGACATTATTCAGGCCGTCTTCCTCGATCAAGATCTTCAACGATTCGCGCAGGCCAAACAGCATATTGGTCGCCGGGGTGTACGGAAAAAATCCCTTGGCATTCGTTTCCAGCATGTCCTCCCAACGCCAGTAACTTCTTGGAAGAAGAGAAGTCTTACTCGCGGCGAGGGCCTTAGCGCTAATGGCATTGAAGCTGAGGCCCGGCGGCAGCATTAGACCTTTTTGCGAACCACTCACCGTCACGTCGACGCCCCATTCGTCATGGCGGTAGTCCATGGAAGCCAGCGAAGAAATGGTATCGACCAGCAATAGAGCCGGATGCTTGGCAGCGTCCATGGCCTTTCGAATCGCCGCGATATCGCTCTTCACGCCGGTGGAGGTTTCGTTGTGGACCACCATTACGGCTTTGATTTCGTGTTGGGTATCCTCTTCCAGTTTTGAGCGCAGCGCATCGGGGTCCGCGCCGCGGCGCCAGTCGCCCGAAATCGCGTCTACTTTTAATGAAAGGCTCGTCGCCATCTTCGACCACAGCGACGCGAATTGACCGGCATCAAAGATCACAACCCGATCTCCAGGGTTGAGCGTGTTGACCAGGGCCGCTTCCCAGGCGCCAGTCCCCGACGAGGGATAGATAACGACCGGGCCCGTGGTTTTGAAGATAGTCTTCAAACCTTCCAAGCACGCGGTGGCTAGAGCGGCGAACTCCGCGCTTCGATGGTCGATCGTCGGATTATCGATGGCCCGCAGAATCCGGTCTGGAACGTTAGTGGGTCCGGGAATCTGAAGGAAATGCCGGCCAGGTTGATAGGGCATAAACCATTCGATTTTACATCAACCAAACGTGCGGCATACGACGTGTGCCGATCAAGGCAACAGGTACCCGCTGTTGGCCAGGATGGCCCGGCCTTCAGAACCGAGGAGAAATGAGCGAAACTGCTTGGCCTCTTCGATTCGTGCCGATCGAGCGACAATTGCTATCGCTTGTTCGATCGGATGGTAAAGATGCAAATCGATCTTTAGAACCGTTCCACGGTCGCGTAGCACGAGTGAATAAGCGGTGAACGCCGCATCGGCATTTCCCGATGCCGCCATCTGCTTGGCCTGGCTGATGCTGTTTGCATACACTACCTTGGGCTGCACGGCCTCCCAAAGATGTGAATTCTTCAGGACCTCGATGGTGGCCTGGCCGTAGGGCGCTAACTCAGGCTGAGCGACGGAAATGAAGCGAACCTGCTGCTTCGCCAGGTCGTTCAGATCGCGAATTGCGCTTTGCTCGCCCTTGGGAATCCACAAGGCAAGTTGGCCTATGGCATAAACGGCCCGGCTGTCGGCGGTGAGTTTTCCGGACGTTACGAGAGAATCCACATGTTGCGTATCTGCCGCGGCGAAAACGTCGAACGGAGCGCCGTTGTCGATCTGTTGCGCTAATTCGGCGGTGGATCCGTAGCTAAAAATCACCTCGACGTTCGTTCGCTTCTCAAACGCGCGGCCGACCTCCGCAAAAACGTCGTTTAAGTTTGCGGCGGCGGCAACCGTGATCGTCGCTGGTAGTTCGGGAGCTGGCCGCGAGTTGCAAGAGCCGAGAATCGCGGCCATGCATAGGATCCATCCTGTATGTCGGGAGTGCATAAGGTGTTGCGTTAATTATAGGCTGTCTCGTTAACGCCACTCCAAGAGATGTTGTGTTAACATAACGACGTTATTATTGCACAACATTTATGACGTCCCCTCTAGCAACCTACGTTGGTGCCCATGCATCAGCCTCGTCGAGACGGATTCTCAGGAAAGGTGGTCAACCCTTCTTGCTGCTTTTGTGGCTTGCGATGGGGGCGTTCCCGGCGTGGGCCCAAACGGGAGCGAGCCTTTCGGGCGTGGTGACGGACCAAACCGGCGCAGCCCTTCCCGATGTCGCGGTGACAATCAGGAACGCCGACACAGGTGCAACGCGCACGATCGCAACCGACGGCGACGGGCAGTATCAGGCGTCCGGCCTGGCCCCGGGGCGCTTCGAGATTCGAGCGGCAAAGCAAGGGTTCGCCGATGAAACGCGCACGGGAATCAGCTTGGCGGCTGGCCGGGACGCCACGGCCGACATTAAGATGCAGCCGAGCGCCCCCGACGCCTGCGCGAGCGGCCACGAGTTCGTCACCACCGATTGCGCGCTGAGCTGGCACGGCATCACGCTGTACGGTACGTATGACGTGGGCGTCGGCTATGTCAGCCACGGCTTACCGGAAAACGCCCCTAACTATGAAGGCGAATCTCTGGTGAACCGAAACGGCTATCAACATCGATTCCTCATCGCACCGAACAACCTGGCGCAGACGGGTCTGGGCATCCGGGGCAAGGAAGAGTTTCTGCATGGCTGGTCGGTTGTGTTCAACGCTTCAACCGGCATCAATCCGCAGTCCGGCGTGCTCGCCAACGCGTCGGACACCGACATCCAAAACAACGGCCTTCCCCGGAAAGGCTATTCGGAAGCCATCGACGGCGCGCGCGCGGGCCAACCCTTCAATGACGAAGTCTATGCCGGTGTATCGTCCGCGACTTTCGGCACGCTGACCTACGGTCGTCAGCGTTCTCTCGGTACCGACACGATGCTCGTTTACGATCCGGCGGGCGGCAGCTACGCCTTTTCCTACATCGGGTATAACGGGACGATGGCCGGCGGCGGCGACACCGAGGACTCCCGTTGGGACGACGCCCTGAAGTATCGCCTTAGCTATGGCCGGTTCCATTTGGGCGCGATGTATAAATTCGCCGATGGCACTGGCGGCTGCTACTCGGCCTCCGCAACCTGGACTGCGGCCACCTGTACGCCGGAGTCGGCGCATAACAACGCCTGGGGAATCGACCTCGGCGGAGACTTCGGCAAGTTGTCCGTCGATGTCGTCTACCAGCATTACAATCAGGCAATCAGCGTATTGAACCCCCTGCTGGGGCCGCAGAGTCTGACGCAGCCCTATCAGTCGACCACCGACAGCATCAATACAAACCCCATCACGGGGGCCAATCTGATTTCAACGACCAATACCACATACGGCATCGTTACCGACAACAGCGCCATTATGGGCGCTGCCAGGTATACCTGGGGCCGGATCAGGTTGTTTGCCGGCTACGAATACATCCGGCAGGATAACCCGACGAACCCGTTGGGCGTTGGCGCCTCGGACCAGGGCGGTTATGTCCTGAGCGGCGTCGAAGACAACAATCTTGATTCTCCCAAGATCGTGGAGATCTGGTGGACGGGCGCGAAATACGCTATCGGCAAAAAAACCGACATCACTGCGGCCTGGTATCATCAGCTGCAGAACGACTTCCGTGTTCCGGGGACGTGCTCGGCCGAAGCCGGTGTTCTCGCTGCCTGCGGGGGCACCCTTAACGAGGAGTCGCTCTATGTGGATCATCACTTCACCCCGCGTTTCGACGCTTTTGCCGGAGTTGCGGTTTCCTACGTGCAAGGCGGTCTGGCCGTCGCCATTCCTCATCGCCCCGGCGTCCCTTATTACTACGACACCAACCTTGCTCCGACAGTCGGAGGTCGTTTCACCTTCTGATCGTGGTAAGGCGAGTTCCGGCTCACGCTACAATACGAGGTAGTCATGTATACACGACGCTGGTTAGTTTTGGCGGTTCTTTCAACTAGTCTTCTGCCGGCGCAGGACGGACAGCCCACAGTGCAAGTCACGGGAACCGTCAAGCAGGCGCTCTCATTAACCGCCGACGATCTCGCGAAAATGCCACGGGCGACGGTCCGCACCACGAACAATGGAATGGAGACGGTTTACGACGGCGTCTGGCTCCACGAAGTATTGAAGAAAGCCGGCGTTCCACAAGGGAGCGAGCTGCGTGGCAAGGCGCTTTCGAGCTATGTTGTCGCTGAAGCACAGGACGGGTATCAAGTCGTTTTCTCACTCGGCGAACTCGACCCCGCATTTATTGACAACGAGATTCTGCTGGCCGATACCGCGAATGGCAAGCCCTTGTTTGGCGCCCAGGGCCGGTTCAGGCTGGTTGTGCCCAAGGATAAACCCGGCGCGCGCTCGGTCCGCATGCTGACTAAGCTCGAAGTCGTTCAGTTGAGGAAATAGCCATCGTGAAAACACGCGTCGAGAACCATCTGGCCCAGATTCGCAAGAGCAGAGGCGTAGGCGCCTCGGACTTGGCTCGTCGCGTACACGTGAGCCGGCAGACCGTCTATGCCATCGAAGCCGGAACTTACGTTCCGAACACCGAAGTAGCGTTGAATCTCGCGCGCGAACTGGAAGTAACGGTCGACGAGTTGTTCCTGCTCCAGGAACGGTCTCAGAAGTCGCCCGAGTCGCTGGCGGCCGAAGTGCTCAGTGCGGAATCGCCCACCAAAGGCCAGCCGGTGCGCATCTGCCAGATCGGATCGCGCTGGGTCAGCGTTCCGGTCAGCGCGTCTCCTTACTATATGCCGGAAGCCGATGGCATCATCAAGCGAACTGGACGGGTGAACGGCCGTGCCGACCTGGTTGTATTTGCAAAAGACGAAGCGGCCCAGAAACGGCTGATATTAGCTGGGTGCGACCCCGCCACCGGTCTGCTGGCGCGAATGGTGGAAAAAATCAGTGGCGTGGAAATCGTCTCAGCCGCGGCCTCCAGCAAACTCGCCCTCACATGGCTTAGTGAGGGAAAGGTGCACATTGCCGGTTCGCATCTCGAGGATCCGAAAACCGGAGAATTCAATCTGCCCTTTATCCGCAAACATTTCCCGGACGAAGAGTTCAGTGTCGTCACCTTTGCGCGCTGGGAGGAGGGATTAGTAATCGCGTCCGGAAATCCGAAGAGTGTTCGTAAGATTGAGGATCTGGTGCGAAAGAACATCAAGTTCGTGAATCGCGAGCCGGGTTCGGGCAGTCGTGGGCTGCTGGATAAGCTTCTGCAAAAAACCGGGATGGAGGCGCAAAAGGTGCAAGGTTACGATCGGATCGCGTATGGCCACCTCGCAGCCGCCTATTGCGTGGTCTCGCGGGAAGCAGATGTTTGCCTGGCGACTCGGTCCGCCGCTCAAACCTTTGGATTGGATTTCATTCCGCTCCATAGCGAGCGCTACGATCTGGTGATGCGCAAGCGTACCGCGGATCTGCCGGCGGTGAAGGCCTTCCTGGATGTCTTGCAACGAGCCACGCTGCGCCGCAAGTTGGAGGTGCTGGCCGGCTATGATACCTCCGAGACGGGGACTCTGGTTGCTTAAGCGCTGCATCCTCGGATTCGTCATCGCGGCGGCGTACATGCATGCCGGCAGTTTTGCCACGCTTAAAGAAGTGATCGATCACTACGCGGCCGGCGGCAAAATGGATCACCCAAACAAATCGCGCATCCTTCGGACCTTCCGTCTGACCGATGGGGAAAAGGGCGACCCGCTGTGGCTGGGGTACGATAGAAGAGCGGAGGAAGTACCCATGGGCCGTATTCCAACACTCGCATTATTAATTGCGCCGGTTGCGCTAGCCGCACAGGCTCCCGTTACGTTTAACAAAGACGTGCTTCCGATTCTGGAGACGCACTGTCAAGAGTGTCATCGGCCGGGTGAGGTCGCCCCCATGTCCTTCATGACGTATAAGGACACCCGTCCCTGGGCTAAGGCGATCAAAGCCGCGGTCGTCTCGAAGAAGATGCCACCCTGGTTCATGAACGCGGCTTACGGCCATTTCGCCAATGAACGAAAACTCTCCAACGCCGACATCGCCACGTTAACCACGTGGGCCGACAACGGAGCGGCCGAGGGCGATGCCAAAGACGCGCCCCCGCCGGTTAAATTCGCCGATGGCTGGAGTATCGGTACGCCGGACATGGTGGTGGAGTTCCCGCACGACATCCAGATTCCAGCGACTAACGTCCCCATGGAACAATCCAACGTCCTGGTGAAGGTCAATTTTCCGCACGATGTCTGGGTGAAGGCGGCGGAAGTGCGTCCCGGAAATCCGCGCGTGGTGCATCATATGAAAGCCTGGGTGCGTCCTCCCGGGTCGACGTGGATGGCCGACGCCCCGGAGGGCGAACTGTTCAAGCCCTCGCGCGCCCAATTTGCGGAACCCGTAGGCTCTGCGGCTGCGCGGAAGGTAGACGCGACGCCGAACGGTCCCCGGCCGGCGCAGGAGATTCTAGCGAAATACAATCCGGGCGTGAATGCGCAGGAGTTTACCATCGGCGGCGCGGCGAAGTTCATCGCCGCCGGATCGGACATCGTCTTTGAGTGCCACTATACGCCGACAGGTAAGCCGGAAACGGACCGATCCAGAGTCGGTCTTGTTTTCGCCAGCGCGCCACCGGAACAACGTTATGTAACCATCACCGGTGTCAGTAACGATCGGTTTGTCATCCCGGCGCATGCTTCCAATTACGAAGTGAAGGCCGAAGCCACGGTTCAATACGATACGGAACTGGCCTGGGTGCAGCCGCACATGCATCTTCGGGCGAAAGATTATCAACTCAGCGCGTATTATCCTTCGGGAGAATCGGAGATTCTGATGAAGGGCGGGTTCGACTTCAATTGGCAGCTCGGCTACGAATTCGCCAAGCCGATTGTACTGCCAAAAGGCACGCGCCTGGAAACGATCGCGCACTTCGACAACTCGGAGAACAACCCTTATAATCCGAATCCGAACATCGACGTGAAATACGGCCCGCAGACCACCGATGAAATGGCCGTCAGCTTCATGGGCTTCATCATCGACGTGCAAGCCGACCCGGCCAGGTTATTCCCCCGGCGGGGAAGAGTGGAAGTCGTCGAGTAACTACTGAGACCGCGGATCTAACGGCCGGTGTTAAGATGGCTCATGCAATCTACCCGGCGGCTATGGCTGTCGCAATGCGTCGGAATCGCGGCATTGGCTGATATTGCGGCAGCGCAGCAACATGCGCTAGCAGCGGTGCAATCGCCCACAGCCCCGCCATTTCAAACGCTCGATGCGACAACCGCTGCTGAGATCGATGCGATCACATCGCAAATCATTCCATCTACCGATGGCCCAGGCGCTCACGAAGCCGGCATCGTGTATTTCATCGATCGAGCTCTGTCTACATTCGATGCGGATCTGCGCGAAGCATATCGCGCGGGCATGGCTCAGGTGCAGCAAAAGCGTGGAGAGTTATTCCCCGGCTCCGCTAGCGTGGCCGCGCTAACAAACGACCAGCAGATCCGATTGATCCACACCATCGAGTCCACGGACTTCTTCGAGTTGCTGCGCACGCACACTCTCTACGGCTTGCTCGGCAATCCCGCCTACGGAGGCAATCGCGATCACATCGGGTGGAAGCTGATTGGCTTTGAAGATCGCATGGAGTACCAGCCGCCATTTGGCTACTACGACGATGGCGGCCAGGATGGTCACCAATGAGCGGCGCGACGTTTCGGCCTTCCGACATCGTGGATTTTCTGGTGATTGGCGCGGGCGCCGCGGGTGGCGTGATGGCGAAGGAGCTGTCCACAGCCGGGTTTCGCGTGGTGGTGTTGGAGCAAGGTCCATACTTGACCGAAAAAGCTTACACGCACGATGAGATTAAATACACCTACCAGCCTGGACTCACCAACGATCCAAAAGTCCAGCCGGTCACCCATCGAAAGAACGAAACCGAGCCTGCCAAACCGGTCAAAGCCATTGAGTACGGGCGCCAGGTGGGAGGCGGCAGCGTCCACTTTACGGCCAACTACTGGCGATTTCATGAAAGCGATTTCGAGGAGCGCAGTCAGTTCGGCGATGTGCCCGGAGCCGGCCTAGCCGATTGGCCGATCAAATACGCGGATCTGGAGCCTTATTACACCAAGGCGGAGTACGAGCTCGGAATTTCCGGTTTGGGCGGCGCGAATCCGTTCGAAGGGCCGCGATCGAAGCCTTATCCGCTGCCGCCGATGCCGGTGAAGTCGTCTGGCGTGATCTTTGACCGCGCGACCAAAAAGCTGGGCCTGCATCCATATCCGGCGCCCATGGCGATTTTGTCGCAACCCTATCAGGGGCGCGGAGCGTGCGTCCATTGCGGTTTCTGCGAATCGTTTGGATGCGAAATGCGCGCGAAATCGAGCACTCTGGTTTCGGTGATCCCCGTCGCCGAAAAGACCGGGCGCTGCGAGATCCGTCCCAATTCGTACGTGCGCAAGATCGAAACCGACGCGCATGGGCGGACGACGGGCGCGGTTTATTTCGACGCCAATCGCCGCGAGATCTTCCAGCGAGCAAAGGCGGTCGTGCTATGCGCCAATGGCGCTGAAACCGCGCGATTGCTGCTACTCTCGAAATCGAAGCGCTTTCCCCAGGGGCTGGCGAACTCCAGCGGCCTGGTGGGCAAGTATCTGATGTGGGATAACGGCGGCTTGGCGAGCGGCTCGTTCGAGCATCCCTTGAACGAATACAAAAGCGTTCAGGTTACGCGCGTGATCCATGACTACTATCGCGCGGATCCAAAGCGTGGATTCTACGGCGGCGGCGGAATAGACGCGCGTTTCGATTACTATCCGGCGAGCTTCGCGCTACACGGAATGCCGCCGGAAGCTCCGAAATGGGGCGCCGAATATAAGAACATGCTGGGCACCTATTTCACCCACACCATGGGGCTGCTTGCGCATACTAGTTCCTTACCCCAAATGCGAAACAGTATCTCGCTCGACCCGGTTGTAAAGGACTCCTGGGGCTTGCCCGCTATACGTGTCACATTCGATTATCATCCCGACGACATCGCGACCATGCAATGGATACTCACCAAGCAGGTTGAGATTCTGGAGGCGGCCGGGGCTAAGAAAATCTGGACGACGGGCATCTCGCTGCCGGACATGATGCCGACGCGTCATCTGATGGGCACATGCAGGATGGGCGACGATCCGAAACAGTCCGTCGTCGATCGGTACAATCGCGCGCACGACGTCGCGAATTTATGGATTGTCGACGGAAGCAGTTTCGTCACCTCGGCGCGGCAACAGCCTACGGCCACTATCCAGGCTTTGGCTTATCGCGCCGCGGACTTTGCGATCCGCAACGCAAAAGACGCAGATCTCAAGCGATAGCTCCGGCTCAACCTCGTACGATCAAGTCCCAGCAGCGGGGCCCGCTTCGCCGCCCGAGATCCGCCGGATGAAATCTCGAAACAACTCCGCGGCAGGAATCAACGGTTGGGGATCGTTCTGGTGCGCTGCCGCCCAATTCAAAGACTCAATCAGCGGTATGACTTTTGGCTCCGCCCTTTCCGATCCAGGGCGAAAGCGTAATAGCGCGGAGGAAACGCTTGAGGGAACCGGTACACGCTTCACCTCAGCGCTGCCCATGCAGGCGCAATGTTCGGGTGACGAAGTGACCAGATATTCGCGACAAACCGAAGGACGATCCGGATGAATGCTGCAGCTCTCATGTTCGAGGAAGGGGCACGGGATGCCCATAGCGAAGTACAGATCGGCGGCTTTTTCGATCTCCTCAAACGTCGCGCCGCCGCTGGCGGCATGGAACTGCCGGAGAGCAGGCGCGGTCCGTTCGACGGCGTCGTGAAAGCGTTGCATAACTCGCTCGCGGCGGTCGGCCGGCATGGCTTCCACAATGTGCGCCAGATGCAAGGCTTCCAACTCGCTGACGGGCACGAGCTGGCGGCAGCATGCGCCGCAACCGGCGCGACAGGAGATCGTCTTGCCGTTGTCGGCGGCCCAGGATTCCGACATCTTAACGACGGCGTCCGTCAGAGACAACAAAATCGGAAGCAATTCGCGGGGCTGCAGTGACCCATCCGGCAGGCGGACCTTGGCCTCGGCGGCGCGGCCGCTCAGGTCGAAAGCGATCTTGAGGGTAAATTCGGGCAGGGTTTCATGTTACACCGGAATAGAGGCTGCCGCGGCCGCCTTACGCAACCGTACTGAGGCTTTGCCCTAGCCGAGGCTGAGGCTTAGGCCTTATTCCTATTCGCAACCGAATCTCGCAAAATCAAGCATGAGAATCCGCATACTCGCCTTCGGCCTCGTGTGCGCGGCCAGTCTTAGCGGCCAGCATCAGCGCTTCAGTTGGCAAGAGGCCTGCTTCAATAATCCCTCGGCCCCTTATTGCGACGGCCACGATTTCTTTGCCAAGCCGACCAAGAACAAGGACGGGAAGACTTCGAGCGCTGGTACATGGTCCGCGATGCCTTCGGCGGTCGATGCGGCCGGTATCGACTGGCGATTTGCCGATCCCTCCGCGGACACGCTCGCGGTGCTCCGCGGCAGCAAGCTCCCAGCCTCGGCTATTGCTCACAGTCTCATCGATCAGTTGGGCGCCAACCAGGATCTGCGCCCGGCAGACGTGCAGAATATCTTTCGGGCCCTGTCAGGCGTTGATCAAGTGGCGCTCTCGGTTCGCGAGAACCGGATTGTACTTATGGTTACCGGCCGGGCGCCGGATTCCATTCTTCCCGCGCCCGAGGCGGGTTGGAAAGCTGTGACGCTGGCCGGGACCGTTCTCTTGATCGGGCATGCCGACGCGGTGGATCAAGCCGTCCAGCGTCTCTCGACAGCGAGCCCCCTCGGTGAATTGTCGCGCCAGGCGGTTGAGCGACAGGCTGATAGCGATTTTTGGGTGCTCGGGTCAGCCAAAATGGCCGGTCCGGAAGCTGTAGCCGCGGGGGTCAAACAAGTTTCGCTTGCGGCCTTCATGCAGGGCCGCCTGACTAGCGATACAGCCTACGAATTTAACGGACCGCCGGACGCGAACAAAATCCGGGGGTGGCTCGGCACTCTCGTCGATCCTAAGATTGATGGCAACGCGGTCCACATAAGAACGTCGATGGAAACCGAGGAGGCGCGGCATAGCTTGGATCAAATTGCCGCAAGCCCTCTTGGGCAAAACCTCGGAACGCTAATTAAGTCCGCGCAATATCTCCCCGTGCGCGACACGGCGACAACAGTGCACACCAAACCGGTGATCTATGGATTGGATGACGGCCCCAGAGAAGTGAGGTATGTTCCATCCGTACCCGACGCGTCGGCGTCTGTTTCGCGCTCTCAGCCGGCTACCGGCTTATCCGGTACCTGGGCTTTCACCCATGCGGAGGCTCGTTTTCAAGGCACGATCGTATTGCGCCAGAGCGGGTCGGCCATCACGGGTACATGGCACACCGGTGCCGGTAAGTCTGAGCCCGACAGCTCCCTCGCCGGCCGGGTCGACGGGCAGACGGTCACATTCACCAGATTCGTTGGGAATAACCAGACCTTTGTAGTGACTCTCTCGTCCGACGGCAACCGGCTCGATGGTTACGGCGACGGATGGTTTTTGAACCATACGAATTTGAACATGCTACGAGTTAGTGAGCCGGCCGCTTCCGCGACCTTAACGCCCGGACAGTCAAAGTAACGTCCAGCCGGGGACGCAGCACGCGATTCCACCACATGATCGCACCGCTGACAAACATGACTGCGGGGGCTAGTCCGAATATCGCCCAAATCGCCTTCGTGGTCTGGTCGCAAAGCCCGGGCCCGCTACAGGGAATCCCTATGCCGTTAATGCGGCCGAAATGCAAGATGGCAACCCAATAGATAACACGGTCACTGATGCGCACCCCGGCGTTAGCGGTGGTGAGAGGATAGAGCCGGTCTGCGAGGTCCTGAAAAAGCTCGGGATAAGCGAGATAAATCCCGCTTACGGCAAATACCAGAGTGAATCCAAGGCTCCAGAAGCCGATCATACTGTGTAAGTCCCAGGTCAGGCGCTTCCATCCCACGCCGCGATGAAGCGACAAGCCGCGACGCCATGTCTTCGTGCCCGGCCACCAGATCGCCAAGCCCGTCGAAGCAAGCGCGAGCACAAGCAGCGCGCCAACACCGTTTACCTTCCGGCCTGTTTCTCCCGTGAGCAGATTATCGTGCAGGTCTAGTAACTTTGACATGAGCCGGATGCCGATTGGGATGGAATCGCCGAGATCGATGCCAGTCCGCGGATCGAACAGCCGCTTCTTGATCTCCTGGTCGCGACGCAGCCAGACTTCCACCGCTTCATCTGGATCCGCCGCACGGCCGAGCTTCATAACGCGGTAGCCCGTGTACAGGCGCGTGGCAGCCTCGGTGAGCTGGTCGTCGGTCAATCGTGGTCCTGAACTTTTCGAGATGATCGACTCGGGCGTGGCTGCGATGTAAAGCTCATTCCGATAGACCAGCACGCTCCCGGTCACGCTGATCATGAGGATGTAGACTCCGGCAGCGATTCCGCTCCACAGGTGCACCTGGAATAATGCCCTTCTTAACGGGATCTTCTGCGGCTGCCGAAGCCAGCGCTGCCACAGGGTCAGTTGAGTGCTCCCGCTCACTAGCGAGAGGCTACAATACGCTGTCAATTCTGTCAATATTGGGTCCTTCATTGGGTCCACCAAGCTTCTCGAGGTGCACGTCAAATCGATAGTAAACTCAACACAAGGAGCGCTCGATGCTGGATACCTTCCTCCGCGACGTGAAACATTCGATCCGGATGTTCCTCAAGAGCCCCGGATTCACGCTCACTGCCGTCGCTGCGCTGGCGCTCGGAATCGGCGCCAACACGGCCATTTTTTCGATAGTGAACGCGGTGCTCCTCAAGCCCGTTCCGGTTCACGATCCGGATCGTTTCGTAATGCTGATGAACACCTTCGTGAGACGAACCGGGGAGAGCGGGTCCGGGCCAGGCGCGTCTCCGGCGAAGTTCCAACATTGGCGCGCGCAACCCGTGCTCACGGAGGTATCCGCGTTTCGCACCGGCGTGATGAATTATGCGGCGGGCGAGATAGTAGAGCAAGTGCGATCGATGCAAATGTCCGCTGATGGCTTTTCCTGTTGGGGGCTCCCGATTCTGCGCGGCCGCGCCTACACCACGCAGGAGGATTTGCCCAACGGCCCGCGGGTCGTGCTGATCAGCCAGGGGTTTTGGACGCGCCGTTTCGCCGGCAACCCGCGGATTTTGGGACAAACCATTTTGTTAAGCGGTGAGCCGTACACAATAATCGGAATCGTTGCGGAAAATCAAAAATCTCTTGAGTTCGGTCCTCCCGCCGATGTATATATTGCCTTCCAGATCGATCCAAATACGACAGATCAGGGCCATTATTTCCGGGTGGTAGGCCGGTTGAAGCCGGGCGTCGATCTTAAGCAGGCGCAAGCGCGTCTTCAGGCCTCCTCGGCGGAATATCGAACCCGTTTTCCGAACGTGCTCGGACCCAAAGACGGCTTTACGGTAGTCGCCTATCGCGACGCAGTGGTGCAGAACGTCCGCCCGGTTCTGTTCGTACTGTTGGGAGCAGTGAGCCTGGTTTTGTTGATTGCTTGCGCCAACGTTGCGAACCTGCTGCTGGTGCGCGCCACGGGGCGCCGTCGGGAAATCGCGATTCGAGCGGCGATCGGCGCCGGCCGCGGCCGAATGATCCGTCAACTGCTCACGGAAAGCGTGCTGCTGTCGGCGACCGGCGGCATATTAGGATTGCTGCTGGGGTTCGCCGGAATGCGGGCTCTGCTTACCATCAACACCGCCGGCTTACCGCGGCTGGGCGAGGATGGTGTTGCAGTTGGCATGGACTGGCGCGTATTACTGTTCGCCTTGGCGGTTTCGCTGCTGACGGGGATTGTCTTTGGGCTTTTCCCCGCGTTGCAAGCATCCCGCGCCGATCTCAATTCATGTCTTAAAGACAGCAGTGGGCGCTCGGGGACGGGCTTGCGTCAGAACAAAGCGCGCGCGCTGCTGGTCGTTAGCGAAGTAGGACTGGCGGTCATTCTTCTGATTGGCTCAGCCCTCTTAATCCGGACGTTTCTCGCCTTGTACGCCGTCGATCGAGGATTCGATACCAGCAACGTAGTTACGATGCAGATGTCATTGACCGGCCCGCGATTTCTCAAATCGGCGGGCGTGGCCCAGGTCAGCCGCGATGCCCTCGATCGCATCCGGGCGCTACCGGGTGTTGTGTCGGCCACCGCGACGTGCTGCGTACCGTTGCAAGGCGGATATGGCCTTCCGTTCAATATCGTCGGCCAGCCGCCCGCGGAGGGTCCGTACACCGGAGGAGGAGGTTGGACAACCGTCGCGCCCGGTTTCTTCGAAGTGTTTAAGATTCCGGTTAAGCGCGGCCGCACGTTCAACGAACGCGACGACGGCAAATCTCCGCCCGTAGTGATCATCAACGAAACCATGGCCAAGCGGTTTTGGAAAGATCGCGATCCGCTGAGTGACCGCATTCTCATTGGGGGAGGCGCGGCGAACATGAAAGAGCTGCGGGATGAACCGCCGCGACAAATCATCGGAGTCGTTGGCGACGTGCGCGGTGGCGGATTGAACCATGATCCCGATCCCGTCATGTACGTGCCTCAGGCGCAAATTACAGATGCCATCAACGCGCTGAATGTTAGCATTTCACCCCATTCCTGGGTGGTGCGCACGAATGGAAACCCCCGGCCTTTGATATCGGCGATTCAGCGAGAGTTGCGCCAAGTCACGGGACTTCCTATCTCCGATGTTCATTCGATGGACGAAGTGGTGGCGCTTTCGACGGCGCGGCAGCGTTTCAATATGATTCTCATGACCGTCTTTGGCGGCTCAGCGCTGCTGCTAGCCGCGATCGGCATCTACGGATTGATGGCCTATTCGGTCGAGCAGCGTACGCAGGAGATTGGCATTCGTTTGGCTCTGGGCGCGGGAATGAGCCAAGTGAGAAACATGGTCGTGCTGCAGGGGATGATTCTGGCGGTAGCCGGTGTAATCATCGGGATGGCGGCAACTTTCGGCCTTACGCGCTTCATCGAGAGCATTTTGTTTGGCGTGAAAAATCGCGACCCGGTAGTCTTTTCAACGGTCCCGGTTCTGTTGATCATCGTCGCGTTGGCGGCCGTGTGGCTGCCGGCTGCGCGCGCAAGCCGTGTCAATCCACTGGACTCGCTTCGATACGAGTAATTTTCCCTGACCCTTCCAACCGGGTTAAGATGTCCTCATCACAACGAAGAGGTGAGCATGTTCCGAATTGGCTGTTCGGCCCTCGCGATAGGGCTGGCTTTATTACCTGCTTATGCACAGACGCCGTCGATCGGCTGGGATCAGCAGAAGGCCGAGATCCTGCGGCATTATCGTTCGGTAATCCAGATCGACACCAGTAATCCGCCGGGGAATGAAACCAAGGTCGTCGACTACATCAAAAAGGTGTTCGACGCCGAAAGTATTCCCACCCAGACGTTCGCTCTCGACCCGGCCCGAGGCAACCTGGTGGCCCGTCTCAAGGGCAACGGCAGCAAACGGCCGGTGTTGATCCTGGCCCACACCGACGTGGTGGGCGTGCAGCGCGAAAAGTGGCCGATGGATCCGTTCGGCGCGGTCCTCAAGGATGGCTACATTTGGGGGCGTGGCAGCAACGACGACAAAGATAAGCTGGCCTCCAATGTGATGGTCATGCTGCTGCTGAAACGGAACGCGGTGAAACTCGATCGCGACGTCATCTTCCTGGCCGAGGCCGGCGAAGAGGCTACGCCTCACTGGGGAATCGACTTCATGGCGGCCCAGCACTTCGATCAGATTGACGCGGAATACGCCCTCACCGAAGGTGGCACGGCAACCTTGGAGGATGGGCGAGTCACTGTAGTCCAGATCGGAACCACCGAAAAGGTGCCGCGCGGCGTGCGACTGGTGGTGAACGGAACATCGGGGCATGCTTCGGTTCCCCGGCTCGATAATGCCATCGTCCACCTAACGGCCGCGATGACGAACCTCGCAAAGTGGGAAACGCCCATGCGCTTGAATGACACCACGCGGGCGTACTTCGAACGCCTGGCCACCATCAGCAGCCCGGAAAATGCCGCCCGGTACAACGGTTTGATGGACCCCGCTCGCGCCCCCGCCATTCAGCGCTACCTGGCCGAGCACGATCCGGTGCGCTACTCCATGTTGCGGACCTCGGTGGTTCCGACAATTCTCAAGGCCGGTTTCCGTCAGAACGTGATCCCATCGGAAGCCGAAGCCACCGTCGATATTCGCGCCCTGCCGGATGAAGACATTACCAAGTTTTATGACGAGATGCGGCGAATAATGGCCGACCCCGCGATTCGTATCGAGCCGCTGCCCGAAGAGCGGCCGGCTGCGCCTCCCTCGCGAATCGACACGGACATGTTTCACGTACTGGAGCAGGTGAGCAAGCGGATGTACCCCGGCGTCGTCGTTTTGCCCACGATGTCGACCGGCGCTTCAGACATGGCGCGGCTTCGCGCTCACGGCGTTCAGTCCTATGGCATCGGACCCGCCGTGACCGATACCGACCGCGTGAATTACGGCGCCCACAGCGATGTCGAGCGACTTCCCGAAGCCTCCCTCTACAAATTCGTCGAGTTCACCTGGAACGCGGTCATCGGAGTCGCCGCCAGCCGGTAGCGCATGAACGTGTAGCTATTTGGCGGGTCCCTGGTCCGGGCCCTGCGAACCGGCGAACACCTTGCTTCCATCCGGAAGCGTGACGCTGTGGGCATTGGCGGTGTTGCTGCCGTCCTTGGCCCTAAAACCCTCGATGGTGACCTGGTCTCCATCTTTCAATGACGACCGTCTCCAACCTTGGCGTACGAGACCGTTGGGGCTGCCCAGTTCGAAGCTCCAGTTTGTGACCTTACCGCTTTCGTCCTTCACGTCGACGTAAAGCCACGCATGCGGATTGGTCCATTCCAGTTTGGTGATCGTCCCGGAGACTTTGATTCCTTTTTTGGCGTCGAACTCAGCCGAAAACGCGTGATGCGCCGATACCGGCATCACCGGGAACAGCAAGGCCGCCAACCCGGCCAGCAACATCGCTTTCGTCATTCCTGATTCCTCCATTTTCCACGTCTGGCTCTTCTGCCAGTCAGCCTACTGTTTTTGCATGTGGGCGGCGTCCTTCTCGTTTTCGTCGCAGAACATTTCGAAGATGTCGCCGTCGGCCACCAGGTTGTGGGGGACCTTGACTGTAAACGGTTTGGTGTACATCTTGGGGTCGTTGAAGGTCATCTCGACGTCCATGTGTCCGAAGTCGCGGCGATGGAAACGTTCCGTGACGCGCAGCGCTTCGCTATGAGGGTGCCCCATCGTATCGAAGGGAGTCTTATCGTTAAAGCCCGCGGTTTCCACCACAAGTACGTCGTGATCCCAATGCCCGGCCGAGTAGCCCAGATAGGCCGGGAGTTCGAAATCCTTGGGCAGTACCCGGCCGTCGGTAAAGATCTGCCGATGCAGATTGTTGACTTCATACAAGACCACGGTCACTCGGGGGGACTGAATTATCTTAATCGGTTCGGAAAGGAGACCGGCCAGGGGGAAGCCAAAGACAGACGAGCAAGGGTTCCCAGACTCGCGGCGGTCTTGGTTTTGGCGCATGGCTTCCGCGGCTTCGGGCCGTAGCGGCGAATCTTCGGGCTTGAAGTCCAGGAGGATGTTCATGAAGTACTTGTGTTGAGTACCGATCTCCATTCCCGGTACCTGTACTTTGACGGCCTCATCAATCTCGGGGCCGTAGAGGCGCCTCATTTCCGCGACGGAAGTGATTTCGTGCAACCAGACACCGGAGAGGTCCGGCTTCCCCTCGGCGGTGCGTGGCGCGGGCGCCGACAGGTTAGGTTTACCGTCGGGTGTGCGGGGCGTTCCTGGGGTAGGAAAATTCAACCATTGCGCGTACGCGCCGGCGGATAGAAGCGCGAATAAGACGAACACCCGTTGATGTGACATCTTCTAGCCTCCGACGGTTGGCCTTCGAAGTATGTTGGTAATTGTATACCTTTATTCTCTGCCCACGTTCTGGGCTGTCTTATCCTCGCGCAGTCCCACAAACTTGCAGTGCCGAAGGTGGCCTTCCGACGTCCATTCAACGAACTCGAACTGCCCTAGCAACCGCGGTTTGAGCCAGCGGCATTCCACCATTTTTGCGGCAGTCAGCCCTGCGCCCCAACGCCCGGGCTTTTTCTCGGGCAAATTAGCGAAGGGGCATTCCTTGATTTCCAGCGGCTTGATCTTCTTGAAGAATTCCGCTCTCGATGCGGGCGTGAAGCCACTGCGGGTCCGGGCGGCATAGAGCAGCCTGTCGCCTTCGGATTAGCCGATGACCAGCGCGTCGAAATTCTTGAGCGAGGGCGTATATCCGGCGATGACGAACTCCTGCCCCTGATTGACGCGCATTTTTTGCCAGGCGCCGGAGCGCAAGCCTGGCTCGTACTTGCTATTGCGACGCTTCGCCACCAGGCCTTCCAGTCCCTGGGCCTTCACTGAACGAATCAGATCGGGCAGGCTGGCCTCAAGGACCGGTGAATACCGAATCGGGTCGGTCAGCTTCGGTAGAACATGCTTTTCGATCAGTTCCCGCCGCTGCACCAGCGGCTCGGCTATTACCTCCCGGCCATAAAGCATCAACAGATCAAATATGAAAAAGTGCAGCGGGGCGCCCGCGGATCCACGATTCTGCAACGTATTGAAGGAGGGCCTGCCGTCTTTATCGAGCGCCACGACTTCGCCATCAATCACCGTCTCATCCGGCATTGAGGCGAGGGCTTTCACCATGTCCGGATAACGCGAGTTGAAGTTGTTGTCATTGCGGGAGCGGAGCTCGACTTTGCCGCCGCTCTTAATCGCCAGCGCGCGGTAGCCGTCAAGTTTCAGCTCAAAGAGCCAGTCCGGCCCCTCGGGCAGCTTCTCTGTGCGCAGCAGGAGCATCGGTTCGATGAACGATGCTCTGGCCTTTTTCTTAGGCATGGAAACCTAAGCATAGCTCCGTCATCAGCCCGCGCTGCATGAGATAGGCTAGAAGGGATGCAGCTCATCACGCGACCATCCCTGTCTCTACCTGTTTGTGCGATAGCAATAATTCTGCCTCTGGCCGGCCAGACCGGCACGCCTGCGACCAAGGAATCTTCTCGTGCAATGACCAAGGCTCGGACTTTGCCGCGGACGGCGGACGGGCACCCCGACTTGCAGGGGATATGGACGAACACCACGCTTACGCCCTTGGAGCGTAGCCCGGACCTTGCGGGCAAATCGACTGTGACGGAGGCTGAGGCAACAGCGTTCGAAAAGCAAACCCTGGACCGCGTAAATTTCGACCGCCGCGACGGGGGCCCTGAGACTGACGTGACCCGCGCCTACAACAACTTGTTTATGGACCGGGGTACACAACTCGCCACCATCAACGGAGCCAAGCGCACTTCGATCATCGTGGATCCCCCCGATGGAAGAATTCCTCCGTTGACACCCGAGGGGTCCAAGCGCGTCGACGCTCAAACTAAGGCGACACAGCGTATGGATGTCATTGAGAACCGGCCGCTCGCGGAGCGTTGCATCATAGGCCAAGCTTCGACCGGGGGACCGCCCATGCTTCCCGGCCCGTACAACAACAATTATCAGATCGTGCAGACTCCCGGATACGTGATGATTCTGGTCGAACAGATCCATGACGTTCGGATCATTCGCCTGGACGGCCGCCCGCATCTTCCAGCGAACATCCACCAGTGGATGGGAGACTCGCTGGGCCGTTGGGAAGGCGATACACTGGTCGTCGACACCACCAATTTCACCGGCAAGACTGGGTTTCGTGGGTCGAGCGATGGCTTGCACGTGATCGAGCGTTTCACACGCGTCGACGCGAATACAATCCTCTATCGATTCACCATCGACGATCCTTCAACTTTTACAAAGTCTTGGACGGGAGAATATCCTTTCTTGGCAACGGCTGGCCCGGTCTACGAGTATGCATGTCACGAAGGGAACTACGCCATGGGAGACATTCTCAGGGGAGCTCGCCTGGAAGAGAAGGCTCCTGAGAAACCGGCCAAGTAGCGCGACGTTTGATTACTGCGGCCGCCGGAACAGACCCCCGTAGACGGCCTTCGCCAGAATGTGACCCTGAATCGCTTTCATCACGGCGGCGCGGGTTTCGAAAGCGTCGCCCGATGGTTTCACGTCCAGCTTGATGTCCAAGGCGTAGATCTCGAACACATAGTGATGGAACGGGCCGTTCGCGCCGGCTCCCGGGCCGCGGTACATGGGTCCTGTGGCGCTGATCTGATAACTTCCGTCAGGCAATTGTGATCCCTTGGATACGCCTTCGGGCAAGCCGGTCGCGGTCGCCGGAATGTTCCAAAGAACCCAGTGCGCCTGATCGTCGGTAGTCTTGTTGCGGGCGAGATCCATGTCGTGCATGTTCAGGAAAAGACTCTGCGTGCCGGGGGGCACGTTGGCCCAGCTCATCGCCGGCGACGTACCCTCGCCGACTGCAACGCCCGGAGCGGCCTGAGTGAACTTAACGGGAATCTGGCCGCCGTCGGGAAATCCCGAAATGGTCAAAGTCATGGCCGGCGCAGCCGCGCCCCCTTTCGCACCTCCTTGCGCTGCACTTTGAGCAGGCAGCAAGAAAGTTAAGGAAACAATGATGGTCGAAAAAGCAAGCAATCGCATGGGTCTATCCTAGCGTAGAATCAGGCCTAGCGCAGAATCGCGAACCCGTTTTGGGCAACCTCATCGCCGCATGGGTTGTCATCGCCCATGCCCCGTGCTAACGTCAGATTCATAACAAACATTTTGAAAAGCGAGGCACGAACGATGACCCACAATATGTACGTGTTTTGTTTTCTCGTGCCTGCTCTCGCCGGAATGGCCGGCTGTTCCAGCGAGCAGAACACCAAAGCATCCAAGCCCGCCGCGGCCCCGGACAAAATCCAGGGAAAGGCTCAGCTTCTTCTCGACGAGACGACCGCATCGGACGCGGCTATGAACGCGGGCGGACCTTCCGTCTACCTTGTGGATGGCCTGAATCGCTACCGGCTTTTCTTCAACAAGCCTTTTCAGGTCGAAGCCGGGAAGGTGTACGTTGCCGAGGGCGTCTATGCGCAAAAGGCCATCGACGCGATTGGCGATCCCGATCAGGGCAAAAACGGCTATCCGCTGCAATCAAGCTGCGACAGTGTCGTGAGAATGGCGTGGCCCGGACTGCCCTTTGATGTAACGGATTCGGACGTCATCAATCTGCGCGCTAAGGTGAAGCGCTACCCCGCCAGGCCCGTATTTCTGGTGACCCGGATCGAGCTCGCTACCAGCGCCGCCGATTCCGCCAAACAAAAGGAGGATGCCGAAGCCGGGAAGAAGGAAGCCCCGGAGGTTTCCGTTCCTGCGGACAAACAACGCGCTCTCCTGATCGAGGGTCCCACCGTCCTGAGCGCCCCCCTTTGGGAACCCACTGGTGGAACGGCTCGCTGCAAAGTCGTCATCGACCAGGAAGGCAAGATCGCGGAACTCAACAGCGGCTCGCAGCTCTGCGAGACCGTGCCGTGGTCCAAGTTCAGCTATAAGCCCACGGTCAAGAGCGGCCAACCGGTCAAAGTGAATACCGAGGTGGAAGTGCGCTTCGACGCGCGAAAGTAGAAGGATCAACCGCGCTATAATCAAATCACGCCTTCGTCCTTACCTTAGTCGGCTCGATCGCGAATTCCAAACAAGTACCTTCTATTTTGATCTCAGTCAACGATATCTCCATGCGCTTCGGCGCACGCGTTCTTTTTGAAGACGTAACCACCACGTTCCTGCCAGGGCGGCGTTACGCCATTACCGGGCCGAATGGATCCGGCAAATCGACGTTCATGAAAATTCTGACCGGTGAAATTGAACCCGCGAAAGGGTCCGTAACCCGGCCAAAGAAGGTCGGTATACTGCGCCAGGACCAATTCGCATTTGATCCCTACCGCGTTCTGGATACGGTGATCATGGGAAACGCGCCGTTGTGGCAAGCTTTGGAGGAGCGTGAGAAGCTGTACGCCCATCCGGACGATTGGACCGACGAGGACGGCCTGCGGTTGGGCGAACTCGAGGGAATCGTCGGCGATCACGGCGGCTACACCGCCGAAACCGATGCAGCCGTGTTACTGCAAGGCCTGGATATCGGTGAAGCGCTGCATGAACGCAAAATGTCGGAGTTGCAAGGCGGCCAGAAGATGCGCGTGCTGCTGGCACAAGCGCTCTTCGGCAACGCGAGCGTGCTGCTGTTAGACGAGCCTACCAACAACCTGGACCTCGATTCGGTTCACTGGCTTCAGAAGTACCTGCTGGCTTACGAGGGGTGCTTGATCGTCATTTCCCACGACCGGCATTTCCTGAACGAAGTCTGCACCCATACCGCCGACATAGACTACCAGGCCATCATTATGTACACCGGCGCCTATGACGACATGGTGCTGGCCAAAACTCAGATCCGCTCGCGCGTAGAAGCTGGCAACGCCCAGCGTGAAAAAAAGATCGCACAGTTGAACGAGTTCATCGCCAGGTTCTCGGCCGGCACCAGATCGGCGCAGACCACCTCGCGCAAGAAAGAGGTGGAGCGGCTGCAAACCTCGGAACTGGCGAAATCGAATATCCAGCGTCCCTATATCCGCTTTGAGAATAAGCGTCCGTCTGGGCGGCATCCTCTGGAAGTGAAAGGGCTCTCGAAGTCCTACGGCAATCAGGCTGTGATTCGGAATTTCAGCGCGTCGATCGCGCGCGGCGAAAAAATCGCCTTGCTGGGCCGAAATGGATCGGGTAAGACGACGCTGTTAAAGTCGCTGCTCGGCAATGCAACTGGATTCGTGGATGCGCCGGACCGGGACTTTCGAATCGACGGCGGCGTGGTCACGTGGGGTCATGAGGTAGCCGTAGGATATTTTTCGCAGGACCACAAAGAGTCCATTCAGCCTGGCGTCACGCTGCTGGAATGGCTGCACGACTTCGACCCGATGGCTTCTCAGCAGGAGTTGCGCGGCCTCCTGGGTCAAATGCTATTCAGTGGAGAGGACGCGGTTAAGCGCACCGAAACTCTTTCGGGGGGAGAAGCTGCACGTCTCATTTTTTGCCGCTTGATGCTTCAGAAACCGAACTTCCTGCTGTTGGATGAGCCCACCAACCATTTGGATCTGGAAGCGATCAACGCTCTGAATATCGCGCTTCAGAAGTACGACGGAACCGTTTTGCTGGTCACGCACGACCACGATGTGGTGGATGAAGTGGCCACTCGGATATGGCATTTCGAGAACCACATAATAGAAGACTTCAAGGGCCCTTACGCCGACTATCTGGCGGAAAAGGAAACGTTCGTCGCTTAGAAGCGTCCTGTGCCGAGTACCCTGCCTCGTTGACCAGCAGTTCCGGCAGACAAAATGGTCTGACCGGTGCGATCTGCCAGCTCAGACCGCCGGCCGTGTCAAAAGTGAAACCGGTACCTGATCTCCCCATAAATCTGCCGCGGATTAATATAGTGCGTCCCGCCAAAAGTGTTGCTTGTATCCAACAGGTACCGGGTGTTCGCGATATTCACCGCATTCGCGGAAACGGTCCAGTTTTCTCCGAAATGCTTTCCTATCGATAGGTCGAAAGTAGAGTGCGGCGGAAGGTGCGATGGACCGTTCCCATTGAGAAAGCCCGAGCCGAATTGATAGGCCGGCGTCGCCCACATCTGCCCCGGCAAGGTCAGCGAGAGAACCGACGTGGCCGTGTTGCGCTGATCGTGATCCAGCAGAAAATTACCAGTTGGCGCGAACTCCAGTAGTCCTCCCGTAATGGGCCCGATGCCTTGCCCGATCTGATTCGAGTACGCCACTCGCCACTGAGCCATATGGAAGAGCCGTGGCGATCGCAACGTAACCTCGGTGCCGCTGATGATCGCCCCCAGATCCGTCAGCGGAATAAAAATGCCCGAATCGCCGATCACATCGTGATCCAGGAAATTGCGGGCGCTGGTGTGAAAATTATCCACATCGAGCGACCATCCGCGGACCGGAATGTTCAGCCCGATATCGTGTTGGATATCGCGCTCGCCCGGCAGCGGAATGAAGCCGAACCCTTGCGACACGGCAAAATCCAGCGCGGGACCGGCCAGGCTATCGAGCGGGGGCGGCTGAAAGTAATACGCGTAATAGCCGTGCAGAGTCCAATTGAGACGTGGAATGCGGATGGCCGCGCCCAGCCGTGGATCAAATGCATTCTCATTGAGCAGCCCGGCATAGTGTGTCAGCCGGATGCCCAGGTCCAGCGTGAGCCACGATGTCAGCTTGTATTGATCCTGGAGAAAGAGCGCGGTCGAGCTGGCCCAATGTCTTTCCACTTGATTCAGAACATTTCCGCCGGGATTAGCCGTGAGCCCGAAAAAAGTGTTGTCATGCTGGCCCCACACTTCGATTCCTGCCAGCGCGTTGTGTCTGGTTTTTTGCACCTGCACGACCGAGCGTCCGCCTAAATAGTTCGAACGGGCATTGTCGTTCAACACGAAGGGATTGTCGTTTGGGCCGCCGACATAGTGAGCGCTGTTGTAATGGAAATAAGGCGCCAGCGTGAACGTGATCCCGTCGGCGAAGCTGTGCGTCCAATGGAAGCCGGCCAAATAGTCTTGTTCGAGATCGAGATCGCGAATTCCGGCGGCCTGGCCGTCTTGCGTGTTGGGAATCTGATAATGGTCTTCGCGAAAGGAACCGATCCAGCGAAGCTGATCCTTGGCGTTGGGATTATAGAGCAGGGAAAGAAATCCACCCACCCCGCTATATTGATCGTGGATTACTTCTGAAATCGGAGGAGCCAGCCCTAGCTCCGAACGGCTTCCGTCGATGCTGGCGTAGTAGGCAAAGCGTTGGGTGTGACTGCCGATGTTGATCTGATCGTCGGTCGAATAGAAGTTTCCCGCTGACGCGATCACTTCGCCCTGGTTGTAGCTCTCAAAGCCGGAGGGGGTCACCACGTTGAAGAATCCGTAGGTTCGGTCGCCGTACTCGCTCGAAAAACCACCGCGCTCGACCTCCAGTTCCGCCACGTTTTTGGGATTGATGAGCGGCGCCACGTTAGCCGCGATATTCGTGTTGACCACCGGTATGCCGTCGAAAAACCAGTTCACCTGATGGCCGCCCCGCATGTGCAGCATGTCGTGAACCATATAAGCTCCCGGAGTGAAATCGGTGATCATCGCCAGGCTGTTGGTTTGATCTGCTCCAGCGGTCTGTGTAATCTCCTGGGGCGAAACCACGGTTTGAACCGTCGACGTCTGTACGCTCAGCTTGCTCGCGGCGCCAGACACTTCGATCGCCTGATGAACTTCAGCCAGCTCGAGCTGGAAATGTACCACCGGAATTTTCCCCGCCGTCACTGTAGCCTGCTGTTCAAGCGATTGCATGCCCACGGCCGAGACCGTGATCTGATAAATGCCTTCCGGAAGATCGTCCACTTCGAATTCTCCGTTGGAGTTCGCCTGCAAGCTTCGGCTCGCGCCCGAATCGCGCCCACGAATCTGCACTTGCGCGCCCGGAACGGGGCGATGCTGAGGATCGTGCACGATGCCTTTCAGGGTACCGTTGACGGCCGGCAAGAGCATAGCGAATAAGAAAAACAACACACCAGCTAGAGACACGGATTTCATGTTGCCGCTCCTCCGGCAGGTCAGGAACCTGCCCCACAACTCCAGGTCAATGACCTACATGCGCACGTGGCGCAGGTCGCCGACCGAAAGACTTCTCAACAGGGATCGCTTATGAGAGTGGTGCTGGAGGTCCGCGTTTTTGACTCGCGCGGCTATACGAGATTCGCCACAGCGCGTCGGTCTGCGGGCGGGAAGCTGGATGATTGACGAGTCCGGCAAAAACTGCCCGGGAAATGGGAGGTAGACTTATCGTTGCACTGGCTGGAACACCCTTAGCCGCGGGATACGCGAGGCATCTGGCGGCCTGCGCCGACGAACCTGATGACGAATCGGGTTCGGTCCCCGTCATCGCGCACTGATGCGTTCCGCCCCGCCTGCAGCACGCCGGAAGGTTGGAATACGCATCCATGGCCAACACCGCCGGGCTGATCAGCGAAAAGCTGAACAGAGCCACCAACAGTATTGCCGCCACGCGCGCCATGGGCACTATTGTACTCCTGTTCGCGAAGGAAACTTAGCGATCGACGCGAAACCGGACTACTTCGCTTGCGCGTCCGGCGCCGTCATCAGAGGCTCGGTGCTTCCGCGATGGCATGTGTAGCAGCCCACGTGCCGCTTTCCATCTGAGAACTTTCCATTGATATCGCGCGTCATGATAATCATCATTCGCGCGACTTCTTTCTTCGGGTTGTCGTCGCTGGCAAAGTCACCCTGCACGTGACAGTACACGCACTCGACACCCAGCGCGGTGCGGAATGCTCGCATCGTTTGAATGACCTCCGCGCCCGACATGCCGGTCAGAACCTTCAGGTTCTTCGGGTCCGGGGGCGGGCCCTTCTTCTTATCCTGCGCAACCAGGCAAAGCGGCAACACTAAGGCAACTACAAGGAGTAGACGCATGGGCCGTATGCTATCATGTCTCCGAAAGTTCTGTCAACAATTCCTGGTTTCCCAATTCCTGGTATCCATCCATGAAGTTTGCGTCGAGCCCAATGATTTCAGCACGCTCCGTTTACATAGTTCTCTTCCGAATGACGGTCGCGGTCTTGATCTGCATCTCCTTTGCCGGCCGGGCTTCGGCGCAAGTCGCCGCGGCGGCCAAAGCTCAGACTGCCGGCGAGGTCTTCAAGAACGTCACCACCAGCACGCTCAAGGGAATCACGGTGGACGATTTCATGGGAAGCATGGGGGTCATGTCGGCCGCCCTTGGTTTTGATTGCTCGGACTGCCATACCGGCGCCGGTACCGACACGGTCGTCTGGGACGCCGACACCCCCAGAAAGAGGACCGCGCGCAAAATGGTTGAAATGGTGGCGGTTATTAATCGCTCCAACTTCGGCGGCGCGCAATTGGTGACGTGCTATACTTGCCACCACGGCCGCGATCGCCCGCCCACCACCATCGCGTTGGATACTCTATACGGCCCTCCCAACGAAGAGCGCGATGACATTATCGCCGCGGCGCCAGATCAGCCTTCCGCCGATCCGATTCTCGACAAATATATTCAGGCGCTCGGCGGTGCACAGAGTCTGGCCGGCCTCACCAGTTTTGTCGCCACCGCCAGCGGGGTGGCGTATGAAGGGCTCGGCGGCGGCGGCTCGGTCCAGATTTTCGCGAAAGCTCCCGATCAGCGGACCACTATCATCCGATTTAAGGACCATCCCGAACGGGGCGACAGCACTCGGACCTTCAACGGCCGCGACGGTTGGATCAAAACGCCCAGGGCGCTGTTGAAAGAGTACCAGCTGACGGGAAGCGAGCTCGACGGCGCCAAGCTGGACGCGGAATTGTCTTTCCCTGGGCAAATCAAGCGAGTCCTCACTAATTTGCACGCCGGCTTTCCGGACAGCATCCACGGTCACGATGTGCAGGTTGTCCAGGGAAACGGCCCGCGCGGCCTTCTCGCAACACTGTACTTCGATAAAGAATCGGGCCTCCTGGTACGCCTGGTGCGCTATGGCAGAACGCCCATCGGCCGCGTTCCCACGCAGGTTGACTATTCTGATTATCGCGACGTGGGAGGAATTAAGTTTCCATTTCAATACACTTTCTCGTGGTTGGACGGGAAGGATTCCTTCAAGCTGAGCGACGTGAAAACGAATATCCCCATCGATCAAGCAAACTTCGACAAACCCGCTGCCGGAACCAGATAAAAGGGAGCGCGCGCACCCGCCAAGCTTATTGGCGCGTCATTACCACTTTCGCGTCGGTGGGAACGCCGGTGGGGATGGCGCTGGATCAGTTTGCAACGCGTTATATGTGGCCGATGAGGGCGCGGGCGCGCTGCTGCGGCTTCCGGTCTACGGCACTTTGCCTCCTTTGAAGACGATTTCATACTTTATCGTCTAGTAAAACGGAGAAGGAGGCCTGCAACGCAGACCGGGTATCCGCAGCCCTTGTGTCCTAATTTTGTGGCTGGGCGTAAAATACGGTCGAGATGTGCTGAGGATGTGAGCCTAAGCAAAAAGTCGGAACCTTGCGGCACCAACTAAAGCGACCAGTCCGATACCGAGCAAGAGAAGACTGCCAGGTTCAGGGGTGAGAGTTATGGTATCGGCCTCGGGGGCAGCGGTGCAACTGGTCGCAGTCGGTGAGTTTCCTTGGCATGTCCCGAACGCGTATATGGGGAGGTTGGTGGCGTTTGATAGATTGACGTCGCTGTACCCGTAGAAGTCCGGGGTGACCAGGGAGAACGATACCCCGCTATTGTCAAAGTAAGGAGATGTCCCGGTATATACGTTGTCGTTGCCGCCGATAGAGTCAACGGGGAGCAGCGCAAGAATAGTGGAATCGTCGAATGTGCCCGCGATGGACGTCACTATGCCCGCTGATACCGTGATCGCGATGCTTGCGGTGTCCCCACCACAGAGCGTGAAATCGATAGGCCCCGCGTGGGCGGCGGATGTCAGAAGAAACGTGCTGAAAACCAGAATCGCGTTACGCAGTCGCAATCTCATGACACGACTCACTCCTTGAGGACCATATCACCACGATACTGAAAGTCGATTATACGCCGAGAGGGCAACGCACTCAAGGGCACTACTGTTCGAGAGGTACTAATTGACATATCAGAAATCGAAGCTGTAGCATTGATTGCAAGATGCCCGGTGGCATCCCGCGGCCTTGCTCTTAGCCAGTCGGACCTGTTCAGTCAGAGCAGTGTGGAAGGAATCACTATGAAAGCAACGTTGCTGATCGTTCTCGCGGCTATTGCCGGACTCCTTCTGGCCCCGGCGCCCGTTTTGGCGCATCATTCTTTCTCTGCCGAATTCGATTCCAATCAACCCATGACGGTGACTGGCGTGGTTACCAAGCTGGAATGGATGAATCCCCACACGCACTTCTATATTGATGTGAAGGACGAGAGCGGCAAGGTGGTGAACTGGGACGTGGAAACCGGCAGCCCCAACGCCCTATCCCGCCGTGGTTGGACCCGCAACTCACTCAAGGTCGGCGACACCGTGACGGTGGAGGCGTTTCGCGCTAAGGACGGTTCCAATTTAGCCGCCGCTCGAAACGTGAAGTTGGCCGATGGCCGGAAGATATTTGGCGGATCCGCCGACGACGGCAGCCCTGACTCCAAAGGCGGACCGTCCGAGCCAGCCAAGTACTAATCGGCGTTCGCCGGAGATCTCATCGTGGCAAAATTAATGGACCGCATGCCGCTCGCGTGTTCGGTCTTTGTCCTGCTGCCTGTGGCTTCGTTTCTGGCTTATGCGCAGCCCTCGGCGAAACCGTCCGGCGCAGCGGCCAATCCCGAAGTTCAGCCGGCTCCGCGTCTGCCAGGCGGCAAAGTCGATTTCGGCGGCAAGGGTGTCTGGGCTCCCATCTGGGTTCTCGATTGGGCCGACAAAAAGTGGGTCAGCCAAGCCATCGACGTCCCCTTCACGCCCGAGGGCTTGAAGCTGTTCCAGGAACGCCGCGCCAATAACTCGAAGGATGATCCAGAAGGATATTGCCTGCCTGCCGGCGTCCCGCGCTATACCGGCACTCCTTATCCATTCCAGATCATCCAGTTGCCCGATCGCGTGGTGATCCTCTATGAGGGCGCGTCGCACATGTATCGCATCGTCTTGATGAACGTCGAGCATTCTAAGGATCCCGATCCCACGTGGCTGGGAGAATCCGTCGGTCACTGGGATGGCGACGACACGCTGGTCATCGATACGGTCGGCTTCAACGGCCGAACCTGGCTCGATTATGTCGGTCACCCCGCCAGCGACCAGTTGCACGTGATTGAAAAACTCCGGCGTCCCGATTACCGGACCTTGGTCTATCAGGCCACCATCGAGGACCCCAAGTATTACACCAAGCCCTGGACTACCAGTTTCAACGTGAAGTTCCAGCCCGGCTGGGAGATCAAAGAGTACGTCTGTCTCGAGAACAACAAAGACCTCATGCATCTCGGGACCAAAGAGCCTAAGTAGGTCTCGCGCGGTATCATCAGTATAACGATGGTACTTGAGGTGGAGGCGACGCATGCGCAGATCCAGCGCATTCTCCAAAGTAAGGCCTTCCGAACCTCGGAACTACATCGCAACCTGCTAGCCTATCTCGCCGAAAAATCTCTGGAGGGAACCGCCGACTGTCTCAAAGAATACACCGTAGGCCTGGATGTTTTCGCGAAGCCCGCGTCTTTCGACCCGCGTCAGGAATCCGCCGTTCGCATGCACGTCGCACGCTTGCGTCAAAAGCTGACGGAATACTACCGCACCGAGGGCGCCGATGACGCCGTGATCGTGGACCTGCCTAAGGGCGGTTTCAAAATGACCTTCGAGCCGCGTCTGGCTTCGATCGATCGCGAGATCCCTGCCCACGCGACGTATCGGCGCGAGCTTTTGCTCGTATTCGGCCTGGCGCTGGCCCTGATCTTGGCTTCGTTTTTAGGATTTCGGCTTTGGCGCACCCAGCCGGCGCCTGACGCCGCGTTGCAGCAACTCTGGGGACCCCTGCTGTCATCCAACCGTCCCCTCATGCTTTGTCTAATTACGTCAAAAGACAGCGGATCTACGGGTGTTGGCACCGCGAATGGAGCTTTCCTGCTGGGTCAGTTTCTGGCTCCCCGCAAGCCCGACATCATGCTGACCCGGAGCGACTTGGTCTCGCTTCCTGAAGTGACCATGGACAATGTCATCTTCCTGGGACCGTCGACCACCAACCGTCAGATCCAGGCTCTTTCGGCCGGCCAGCCGATCGTTCTGGAGCCCGAGGGCATTCGAAACCTGAATCCCCGGCCTGGCGAGCCGGCTTTTGTCGCGGATTCGTCGGCCAGCGATGAGAGCCACGCGCTGATCAGCCTGATGCCGGGTATCTATGGCCGCGGTGAGCTGCTCTACTTTTCGGGCAACCAGATCGCCAGCGTCATGGCCGCCGTCCAGGCCTTTACCGATCCGACTCTGGCGCGAACCCCGGTCGCGAAGCTCGCCACCCCGGCCGGATTTCCGCGCTACTACCAGGTGGTGCTGAAGGTGAAGTCCATGGACAACATGCCCATCGAGATCTCCTATATGTTCCATCGGGACCTTTCTTCACTGAAGTTGCAAGCGGCGGGCAAATAGACGGCTGCCAAACCGTAAGATCAGGCACGCAACAAAGCTGACCGCATAGGAAGGCAGTAGCCACGGGAACCACCACGGCTCGTCCGGCACGAACAAATACGACCACAGGAAGGGAATCGCCAAGCCGCCTGAAATAGCGACGGCGCCAATCCAGTCCACTTTCTTGGGCCTTTCCTGGCGCGAGGTTCCTGCGATGAAATCGGCGCTGAACACTGCCGCTGCTGCAACCAAGCATCGTGTCAAAATCTCAAGCCCTGAATGAATAGACTCGGGCGTCGCGACCGCGAGTATGACAATGCAACAAGCTAGCAGCGCGAGCAACACGCGTCGGATCGTCCGATCTTCAAAAGGCAGCGAGTTAGCGAGTGCACTGATTCCAAAGCGGGCCGATCCGAACAGCGTGATGCCGGTCACCATCATTCGAGGTGGTGAATAGCGAAAGGAGGTTCCAGCGAACAGTGCTGCCGCCACGGGCGATCCGTTTCCAATATTCCCATGCCCGATGTGAGCCGCTTGTCCGACGAAGCCCGCAGCGAAAAGGCTGACTGCGAAGGAAAGTGCCAGACCGACGACTCCAATCAGGGCCGCCTCCTTGCGTGTTCGGCTCCTTTGGCCGAATTCGGAAGCGAGAAGCGCGAGGGGTGCAAAGTAGAAAAACAGAAGAGGTACTTGTCGCCAGTCAGTGGCCTCAATCAAGCCGGGGGAATGGATCAGGGCTTGCCATGCCGATGGCCATCCGGCGCGAGCCCGAATGAAAGCCGCAATTAGAATCGCGATGCTCAGTTTGTTCGTAAACAGCGCCAGCTTTGCGCTTGTTCGCAGGTTCTGCAATGCCGTCCCAAAGAGTAAGAGAGTAATAGCCGCAGCAAGCAGTCCCGATCCCAATCGCGTCGGATCGCGGCGGTAGGGCCACTGGTACACCAAAAGAGCAATCGTCTCAACGGAAAACGTCAGCCAAAGTACCAAATAGAAGGCCCAGCAGAGGCGGAAACAGGCCGCGAGTATTGATCCGAATGAGGACTCGGCCAAGCCGTACAAAGACAGTTTGCTCGACTGCATGGCAAGCGCCGGGCCGATATAGAAGAGAGCTACGAAGAGCAGTGCGATCCCGCCGAGAACGCCGAAGTAGGCCGAGGAAGGGCCAGAAAAAGGGATCAGTCGCTCAAAAACAAACCAGAATTGAAAGTTCAGGAAAAGGGTCGCGAGTATGATCGAAGGAAGCCACCACCCGGTCGACGAGCTGGAATCCTCGGGCGACCGGTCCGACCATCGGATGCGGATCACCTTCTTGAGACACCAGCCTATGACCGGAAGTTCCCACCGTATTTCGCTGAAAACACGCGGTCACTTACCGGTCACTGACCGCCTACAGACCCTTTGGCTTCGTTTTTTCGAGCACGCCATGCTACGCTGCTAACGGCATGAGGTCTATCGTCTTGGTGTTTTTCGCAACAGTGGCCACCGCACAGGCGCCCTCCTTCAAGCCCAAGCCCGTCGGCAATCTCAAGCAGGTAATGCGCAGCATCCCTTATCCGAACTCGGACATCATATTCGCCGTCCAGTCGAAAGCCCCCGCCGACGAAAAAGCTTGGCAGACGGTGGAAAACGCCGCCATCGCGATCTCTGAAACTGCAACCTTGATTACTATGCCGGGCCGAGTCAGATCGAATGGCCAGCCCGTTCCGGTCCAAAAAGCCGACTGGATCAAATACTCACAGGGCCTGGTGGCTGCCGGCCAAGCCTGCTATAAGGCGGCGCAGTCGAAAAGCCAGGATGCCGTGAGCATGTGCACCGACGAACTATCGGCAGCGTGCGAAAACTGCCACCAGGTTTACCGTGATAACCAGGCACAGAAGTAAACTCGCCGCCTTGGCCTTGATCCTCGCTGGTCCGCTCTTGGCGCATCATTCGTTTTCGCTCGAGTTCGATGCCACCAAGCAGATCACCTTTCAGGGCGTGGTCACCAAGGTCGAATGGATGAACCCTCATATCTACTTTTACCTGGACGTGACCCAAGGGCCAGGCAAAGTCGTGAACTGGACCTTTGAATCCGCCGGCCCCAGCGCATTGGCACGCCGCGGCTGGAACCGGAACACCCTCAAGATCGGCGACCGGATCACAGTGACCGGCTATCGCGCCAAGGATGACGTACACGTGGCATCGGCTAGAGAAGTCGTGCTGGCTGACGGGCGCAAAATTATCGCAGCTTCGCCGAACGATGGCGGTCCGCAGTTTTGATTTCGTTTTTCCACGCTCGGCGAATCACGAGCTTGCTTCTTCTTTCGGCAGTCTGCGCCTGGGCATTCGCCGGGGGCAGCCTTTCGGGCGTTCTTAGGGACTCCAGTGGGGGCGTAGTTCCCGGCGCCAGGCTCACGCTGGTGAATGCCGCGCTCAAAACTAAGTTCACCAGCACTTCGGACGCGCAGGGCTTCTACACGTTTCCAGCCCTTCCGGTGGGCCGGTATGACTTGACCATCGAAGCGACGGGATTCAAGCCCCAGAAAAAGACGAACGTGGCCATAGACACAGACTCGGCAGTCAGAATCGACGCGGTTCTCGAGCTGGGAGAGCTCTCCGAAGAGGTGACCGTAAGCGCAAACGACGCCGGCGTCCAAACGCAAGTTGAAACTGTCGCAACCCACCTGGGCGAAGTGGTACAAGCGGCGCAAATAGAGGCGCTTCCCTTGAACGGCCGAAGCTACACCGATCTGCTGGCGATTCAACCCGGCGTCAGTCCGATAACCACCCTTACGCCAACGTCGGTTATCATGGCGGGCGTCACTGGGACCATAAACCCCTCGGGCGACTTGAACCCTGGAAACGTTTCGATCGATGGCCAGCGCGAATCTTCGAACGGATTCATGGTGAACGGTATTGACGTGCAGGAGCACATGAATGGTGGAACTTCGGTCATCCCCAACCTCGATTCCATCGAACAGTTCCGTGTTCTTACGAACAACTTCGATCCCGAGTACGGGAACTACAACGGTGGGATGATCAACGTCGTGACGAAATCCGGCAGCAACTCCTTCCACGGGGATGCCTTTGAATTTCTTAGGAACACGGTCTTGGATGCCAAGAATTACTTCGACGCGACGCGCGGAGTTTTCCGGCAGAACCAGTTTGGTGGAACCATGGGTGGGCCCATCAAGAAGGACAAATTATTTTTCTTCCTGGACTATCAAGGAACCCGCACGGTCCAAGGGATTACATCGCCCGTAACAACGGTGCTTTCTAATCAGGAACGTGCCGGAAACTTCAGCGATATCGCGAGCACGTTGACGGGCAAGGTCAGCGGACCGAACATCGCCAGCCTGCTTACTCAAAAGCTGGGATACCTCGTTTCCGAGGGCGAGCCATATTACACGTCCGGGTGCACCACTCCGGCGGCATGTGTGCTCCCCAATGCGAGCATTCCCATAACCGCGTGGTCGGCGCCGGCTCAAAATCTGCTGAAGTACATTCCGGCGCCGGACATTGGCACGAACCTATTCTCTACTTCCGCCTACCCGCAGACCGTACGGGATGACAAGGCCGGCGCACGCATGGACGCGAACACGCGCCTGGGTCAAATCTCGGGCTACTACTTCATCGACGATTACCGGCTCGACAACCCGTATCCGGGAGGGCAGGGAGGTGCGAGCGTCCCTGGCTTTGATGCCCTGACAATCGGACGCGCGCAGGAAATTACGGTCGGCGATACGAAAATTCTGGGAGCTACCCTTGTCAATGAATTTCGCGCCGGCTTCCTGCGAAATGTAAACGATATCGGCCAGCCGCACGGAGGCTTGGGAGTATCGCTGCAGTCGCAGGGTTTTGTCACCGGCCCGGGAACGCCTGGCATTGTCGTGCAAGCGCCCCAATTCGAAGGCGTGGAGAACATTGTGTTCCCTTCCTTTGTGATGGGCGTTCCCATTACCAATACCTATCAGTGGAACAACACGCTGTATTTGGGCGATGCGATCTCGAAAGTGATCGGGAGCCACACTCTTAAGTTCGGCGGCCAGTTTCACAACGATCAGGTGAACGAGAACCCCAACGCCACTTTCAACGGGACCTTCAGTTTCCTGGGTACCGAGACTGGTTCCCCGTTTGCCGATTTCCTATTGGGGTTCCCGAGCAACTATACCCAGACCACCGGGGAGCATTTCTATCTCCGCAACCACTACGCCGCGGCATTTGTCGAGGACAGCTGGCGGGCACGACCCGACCTGACGCTGAACTACGGTTTGCGTTGGGACCTGATCGAGCCGTGGTCGGAAAAATACAATAGTATCCAGACTATTGTTCCCGGCCGGCAATCGGTCCTGTATCCCAATGCGCCGCCCGGATTACTGGTGGCTGGCGATCCAGGAATTCCACCGACCTTGTCGCCGGCCAAGTATCGCAACTTTGCTCCCCGGATTGGCCTGGCCTATTCGCCGAAATTCGAGAATGGGATTCTGAAGAAGATCTTCGGCGATTCCGGACAAAGCAGCATCCGAGCCAGCTACGGCATCTTCTATACCGCATTTCAGGGACTCAGCGCCGGAGTCATGTACGGCGTCCCTCCGTTCGGATACAACTATTTGAGTCCCTCGCCGCCGCTCTTCGCGACTCCCTTCATCAACGCCGGAGATGGAGTGCAGAACGCCGATCCGTATCCTTTCAACTTCCCGCCGCATAACGTCTCCGTGAAGAATCCGTATACGGGATTTAATTTCGCTTCCGTAATACCAATCAGCGCCGACCCCTATTTTTATTATCGTAACAGCGTACCCTACACGGAGAACTACATGCTTTCCATTCAGCGCCAGATCACCCGGAATGCACTGCTCACCGTCAGCTACGCCGGGAATCAAGGCCACCATCTTCTGGTGATGGTGCCGACCAACCTGGGCAACCCGGCGTTGTGTCTGAGTCTCAGCCAGCCGAACGAAGTCGCACCGGGGACTTCCACCTGCGGGCCTTTCGGCGAGAGTGGCGTCTATACATCCTCATCGGGCCAGGTTTACCAGGGAACCCGCACGGGTCTGGGGTCAAACTACGGGCCGGTGACGGCGCAAGAGACCATAGGCAACTCCAACTATAATGCCCTCGAAGCTACCTTCCGTCTCGTTCTCGGGAAACGAGCTACCCTGCTGGCTGGCTATACCTTCTCCAAATCGATCGACGATGCTTCGAATCTCGGCGAGCAGATCGACCCCTATAATGAGCGCTCGACGCGTGTGATCTCGTCCTGGGACATGACTCACAACTTTGTTGCAACCTACACCTACGAGCTTCCCTTCGACCAGTTTTTTGGTCGCAGGCGCCTGACGGATGGATGGAGTCTTTCAGGAACGACGCGCTTTGCCACGGGATTTCCCGTGACTTTATTCGACGATTCCGACCGGTCGCTTCTGGGCACGCTCGGCAACGGCGTGAACAACCAATTACTGGACACACCGCAGATGACGTCCGGACCGCTGCAAATTAATACGAATCCGCGCAACGGTCAGCCGGCCTTCAACACCAGCCTCTTCGCTCCGGAGACGCTGGGACAGTTGGGCAATGCGCCCCGGCGTTTTTTCCATGGCCCAGGGATCGAGAATTTCGATATGCAACTTAGCAAAACGTTTCGGATCACGGAATCTAAGTGGCTGGACATCCGGGTGGAAGCGTTCAATGTTTTCAACCATGCGCAGTTCTACGGCCCGGCCTCGGTGGATGGCGAAGTCAACGATCCTAACTTCGGAAGCGTGGTCAGCGCGGCCGCTCCCCGTTTGATTCAAGTTGCGGCTAAGTTCAGGTTCTGATTATCGAGGAGAATATAGAATGACCATGAAAATTCTATTGATTCTCGGGCTCGTAAGCCTCCCAGCCGTTTTCGCACAAACTTTTCGAAGTGAGCCGTTCGCGAATCCGTCGGGACCCGGCAGTATTCAATCGAACTGGTCGGTCACTCCCGATGGAGGCGCGATCCTAAGCTGGGTTGAGCCCGCGAAAGGCGGATCTCTTTCGCTTCGCTATGCGGTGCGCCGCGGGGCCAACTGGTCGGAGCCTCATACCATTGCCGCGCAGCGCCACTTTTTCCGCCATCCGGCTGAACTGCCGGAGGTCGCGCAGTTGAGCGAGCATCAGTGGCTGGCCCATTGGGTGGAAATGCCGAAGGACGAAGGCGAGACCGAGTTCGTATACACGTCGTCTTCTACCGACGGTCTGCAATGGTCGATGCCCGCCATGGCGCATCGCGATCGAGCAGCGGTCCAGCATGGCTTAGCTTCGATGGTCGCGAGCGGACCGGGCGAGGCCTCTTTGTTTTGGCTCAAAGGCGGCGTGAACGAGGACGCCCCCGCCGCCCTCATGCGGACCATTGTGGATGCATCCGGAAAAGAGCTTCGAGAAGAGCGCCTTGCTCCGGACGTGTGCGCCTGCTGTCCCACCGCTGTCGCAAAAACGTCAAAAGGCCTGCTGCTGGCCTATCGCGGGCACACGCCGCAAGATATCCGCGATATTTCCGTGCTGCGCTTTGAGAATGGACATTGGTCACAGCCCAAGAATTTGTACGCCGATAATTGGAAGATCAACGCCTGCCCTACCAATGCCGCCTCCGTCGCCGCATCGGGTGACAAGGTCGCGATATCCTGGTTCACCTCAGCCGAAGACGCGCCTAAAACCGAAATCGCATTCTCCACCGACAGCGGCGCCACATTCACCAAGGCCGCCACCGTGAGCACCGGACACTCTTTCGGCTACACGTCGGTGGTTCTGGATGACGCGGGCGCCATCGTGTCTTGGCTGGAGCAGGGCACGGGTGGCGGCGCGGCACGTGTACTGGTCCGCGAAATCAGTTTTGGCGGCGCCGCGGGTCCGGTAGCGCAGGTTGCCGAGGGCGGCCGAATGGCCCTGGGATATCCTCGGATCTTTCATTCGGGCGGCGATACTTTCATCACTTGGGGCGATGCCAAGCAGGTCCAAACCGCGCGTCTGAAAAAGTAGTCCACGCGCGGCTGCATGCTAAACTGGAAACAAATTTGCAGGAGAATGCTCGGTCTCGAGAATCACCAGGCCTAGTTTAAGTCCAGGCAGCGGCCGGCAGCATCTGAAATATTCATGGAGACAGACGTCGGCACAGTACAAACAGTCCCGGTAAAAGACGAAGGCCAGAAGACCGTATACCCGATCCTGATCGCCGCCAGCTTCTGCCATTTCCTGAACGACATGGTTCAGTCGCTGCTGCCGGCCATTTACCCGCTACTGAAGCAGACCTTTTCGCTCGACTTCGGCCAGATCGGACTGATCACGCTGACCTATCAGTTGGTGGCTTCGATCTTGCAGCCGGTCATTGGATTCTATACCGACATGCGGCCGAAGCCGTATTCGTTGACCGTCGGAATGGGTGTCACGCTCATCGGATTGCTGATCCTGTCGGTGTCTCCCACTTACGGCGTGCTGCTTTTTGCGGCGGCGCTAGTCGGGATGGGCTCGGCCATCTTCCATCCAGAGTCCTCGCGTGTGGTGCGTACGGCGTCGGGCGGTAAGCACGGGTTCGCGCAGTCATTCTTTCAGGTCGGAGGCAACACTGGATCGGCGATGGGGCCGCTGCTGGCGGCGTTTATCGTATTGCCGCGCGGCAAATCGAGCATTGCCTGGTTTTCGCTGGTGGCGCTGCTGGGAATGATCGTGCTGGCGCGGGTCGGCGCCTGGTCAAAGACCCATCGGAAGATCGCCGCCAAGACGCTCGCCGCGAGCGCGCAGCAGCATCACGGCTTGTCTTCCCGGACCGTCGCGTTCTCAATTGTGATTTTGATCGCGCTGATATTTTCGAAGTTCTTTTACCTGGTCAGCCTCAACAGCTATTACACCTTCTTCCTGATCAGCAAATTTCACGTGAGTGTTCGAAGCTCGCAGATTTATCTGTTCATCTTTATGGGTGCCGTGGCGGCCGGAACGTTGATCGGCGGACCCATCGGCGATCGCATCGGGCGGAAGCCAGTCATCTGGGGCTCGATTCTCGGCGTCCTTCCGTTCACCTTGGTGCTGCCTTACGCCAATCTGTTTTGGACCAGCATTCTGACGGTGATCATCGGCATCATCCTGGCCTCGGCTTTTTCGGCGATTCTGGTGTACGCGCAGGAGCTGGTGCCCGGCAAGATCGGCATGGTCTCCGGCATGTTCTTCGGGCTGGCTTTCGGGATGGCGGGCATCGGCGCGGCTGTGCTGGGTAACCTGGCGGACCACACCAGCATCACTTTCGTCTACCAGATTTGCTCATTTCTACCTGCAATCGGTTTGTTGACCGGATTTCTGCCGAACATCGAGACGGCCAAGCGGCAGCGCGCCTAGAGAAACCACTTATTAACGCCTGCGGGTCACTGTCGGCTACCGAGACGCGACCGTGAGGAGACAGCCGGCGAGATGGAAATTCGAGGAGCAAAATTATGAGGAAGAGCAACGTGGCCCTGCGCCTTCAGACTTCGTTGCTGGAAGAAGCCAAGCGTGTCGCCGAGGCGGAAGGTGTGGCCTTGAACCAGTTAATTAATGTTGCGGTGGCTGAAAAGTTGTCGGCTCTGCGCACGGAGGACTACTTTCGCGAACGCTCCAGCCTGGCCAACATAGCCAAAGCGAAGCGCATTCTGAAACGCGCCGGAAAAGGTCGAGCGCCTGTTGCTAGCGACGAACGGTAGGTGCTCCCAGTGGTCAGTCCGCCGGGGCGGCCATCTTGGCGATCGCTTCCAACACTTCGCGATACCCCTTGGGCGCTTCGCCGCCGAAGCGCTGCTTTAGTCCGAGCTGCGCGCTCCAGTCCATTCGCCATACGATCGCTTCGGCCATGATGGGTTCGATGTCGAGCGAGCGTAGCGTCTCGGCTACTTCCTCCATCTCGCGGGCGCGGCGCTCGCCGTGGACGACCACACGTCCGATCATGTAATCGGCGAGCTTGGGCCAGTCGATGCCCGGAAAACTTTCGGCCAGCGATGCGAAGACACGCGCTTCGGCGCCGTAACGGCTGGCTCCCAGCACGCACTCGGTGATCAGCGCCTCCATGCCCTTCACCATGATGCTGCGGAACATTTTCGTGGCCGATGCTACGCCGATTTCGCGCGCGGCGATCTCGATCGAGAATCCCAAGGGCTTCATGCGCTCGACGAACTCGGGCGCTGCCTCACCGCCGGCCAGCATCGGCACGCGATGGCCATGTGGGGGAACGGGCGCCATCATCGCGATTTCAACGAATCGCGCACCGGTCGCTTCGATCGTTCGTGCAATGGATTGCTTCAAGTCTGGCGAAACCGAATTCAGGTCGGCGTACGTATGTCGCGCATTGAGGTACGGCGCGTTCTGCTCAGCCGCCTGCGCCGCTTGATTCGCAGTTACGGTGGATAAAATAATTTCCGATGACCGGCAGAGTTCCGCATTGGTCTCGGCAAGACGCGTGCCCGTCTCTTTTGCGCGCTGCCGAATCTGAGTATTCGCATCGATATCGAATGCTACCGAAGGCTGGCCGAGACCCTTGGCTATGTGGAAGGCCGCCTCGCCGAAACCTACGAATCCGATCGATGGTGTGTTTGCCACTTAAAGCGCCCCAATCAATTTCCAATAGCCGGTCGATATCGCGACGGTCAAGAGCGTGAGAAGGCCATACACGTTCGCAAGCTGGACGCGTTCGGCCGCGCTGAAAGCCATGCCTTCGGTAATGCCGTCGCCCATCGCCACCCAGATGTTCTGATAGCTCGCCCAGAACGGCACCGACGCGAGGATCAAGGCGGCCATCAAAACCAGCGGCGGAATTCCGGCTGCGCTGGTGGTGTCGACAATCGGAATAAACAGGACGGCGATGGCAATAAATCCGCTGGGATCGAGGAAGCGCACCACCAACATCGCAACGACCATGACTAGCAGCAGCACCACTGCGTTGAACGTCAGGCGCTGGGCGATCGGTACGAAGTAACCAGCCAGCCAATCGGTGATCTTGTATTCGGTGAGCACGTTGCTAAGGCTGAAAATCCCGCCCATGAAGAGTAGCAGCGTCCACGATATTCCCGGGCCGATATCGGCATTGGTGACGATTCCGGCCAGCGCGAACGCGGCCAATCCGACCATGCCGATGAAGAAGCTGGGCAGATGATGCCAGCGATCGGTCGCCCAAAACAGGATAGAGCAGGCGACGATGATAGCGGTGATGGCTTCGGAGCGTCCCATGGAACCTAGTTCGCGAAGCTTGCCTCGGACAAACTCGGGCGACGAATCGAGCGCCTTCTCCGGTTTTAGTATCCATTGATTGCCGAAGATAATAAGCGCGCACAACAGCAGTGTAGGCAGCTCGAGAATGCGCGCGTAAGCCAGATAGCTTAAAGGCAGGTGCTTAACCTGGAACAAGGAATCGACCACCGGACCAAACAGCGATCCGTAGAGCAGGCCGCATCCCGGCACCACCGCCATTTCGACCGTGGTGAGCATGATGAGAGCGGAGCCTTTACTACGCGGTTTCAAATCGAGCGACTTTACCAATGCCCAGGCGATGGGCGCCATGATGGCGGTCCGCACGGTCATCGATGGAATGCCAAGCGACAGCACTGCGCCGATAACGAAGAACGCCGCGAGAATGCCGGAGTACGTGGCTGGGAACAACCCCAGTATCCAATAGGAGATCCTCGCGGCCAGACCGGTGCGTTGCATTGCGAAACCGTAGAAGAGCACCGCCAACAACGTCCACCACGCCCCGCCCGAGAATCCGCTCAGTGCCAGCGCGGGTTTAACGCCGGCCGGGATCAACAGCGCCATCATCAACACTGACGCTACGCCGTTGTTCACCACTTGAAAAGCCCACAGAACGATGGTGAATCCCGTGACGGCGAGCGCGGCCTGGCCGATTCTCGAGAGCCCCCGCGGCTCAGGCATGAAAAAGATGGCCGCGCCGATCGCGATGGCTAGAAAAAGGGGTCCCCACCTGACGCGCGCCGCGCTGGCAGTGACGGGCTGAGCGGTAGCAGTAGCCATAAAGCGACGGCTGGATTATTGCTTGGCGGCGGCCTGTTCCTGTCGCATTCTGCGCTGCTCGGCCCGCACCACGATGAGCGACATCCACATGCCCAACGGATGCGCGCCGGCTGCCACCAGCGGATGTGGCTTCAACGACCGTACTGCGTCGATGCTCTCGTCTTTCATCGTTTCGAGAGCTTCGGCCTGCTGGTCGGTGAGACCGTAGTCGGCGGCCAGAGCTTTGGTGTTCTCGAATAGACGGCGGCGCAGCGGCTGGCTGAAGCGCAAATCAAAAAGCAGCTTGTTTAACGGATAAATCGCGGGGTCGGGATGCTTGTAGAACTGATACCCGCCCGCGCTTTGGAATTTGAAAGCGGGCTCGGGTTCCGGCGTAGTCGGCGCGTTCTTCTTGTTAGGGATGAAGCGCATCACCGCATGGCCATGGTGCCAGGTGGGCTGATAGGTCACTAATTCGCCGGGCTGATTGCCGATGGCGCCGAACATCACCATCCACGGAAGCATCTCGGTGTTGCCGACCTCGTCGAGCTCTTCACTGGTCAACTTGAGCAGGGCATCGTTATTACCGCGCTCCATCTGAGCGATGGCCCACCAGTCGAAATCGTAAGCCGGCTGCGGATACTTCCACGCGCCCGGATAATGTGACATTCCACCACTGGCGATGATGGCTACCTTGTAAGATGACGACTCGACAGCCTGCCGGATTGCGGCTCCGAGCTGAGCGCAACGCTTCGCGGTCGGAAGCGGCGGAAGGTACGTGTTCACGAAGATTGGGACCACCGGAATGGCGCGGCCCTCGATCACCCATTCATAGACAGCGGCGAAGGCATGGCCCAGCTCGGCGTCCTGCGAGTAGGTCATGTCGAAACCGTTATTCACCAGTTTGTCGAGTAACTCCTCCGCGAAGGGATGGATCGGAAGCGCGTAGGTTTTGCGCGCAAACGCGGCCTTCGATTTCTGGCCGCCGACGATCGCAAAAGTGGGCACGGCCGACAGGAAGAACGTCTCCAGATGATCGCTGCCGATCACGATGATTGCGTCGGGCTTGGTTTCGTCCAGATCCTGGCCGAGCTGTCGCATGGCCGCGATGTCCGCATCCAATTGAGCCGGATCTTCGCTGGGAGGATAAGTGAACAACTGTGGCGCATGCACGGTCGCCATCGCCGCTACGATCTGTCCCATTTTTGAACCTCCTGCTCGTCGGGGAGCTCGTCGACATATTCGACTCCGAGCTCTTGCAGCTTGGCCCGGAGGCCGTAAAAGTCGACCCCCAGTTCACCTTTGCCCAAACGCTCGCGCGATTTTTGTTCTTTAGTCCGGCGATGTTCGCCCAGCTTAGCGATTTCCGCGGCCGTCTTGCGCGGCACCACGACCACGCCATCCGCGTCGCCCACGATGACATCGCCAGGTTCCACGATTGCGCCGGCGCAAACCATGGGAACGTTGACCGAACCGGCGCTGGCTTTCACGGTGCCCTGCGCTGAAACGGCCTTGGCCCAAACGGGAAACTGCATTTGGGTAAGGTCAGCGGTGTCGCGCACACCGGCGTCAATGATCAGACCTGCCACTCCGTGCGCCAGGCAGGAGACGCCCAGAAGCTCGCCAAACATACCATCCGTCGAATCGGACAAGGGGGCGACCACCAGCACGTCGCCGGGTTTGCAAACCTCGACGGCGGCGTGAATCATGAGGTTGTCACCGGGATGGCACAGTACCGTGATGGCGGTTCCGGAGACTTTCGCTGCCGGATAAATTGGCCGCATGTAGGGTCGCAGCAGGCCGGTGCGGCCTTGGGCTTCGTGGACGGTGGCGACGCCCAACTCGCCCAGCAGGCGTACCGTATCGGCATCCGGCCGGCGAATGCTGCGGACAACCTTGTGGCTCATGGATGACCCGATTCTATTGAATCAGTGTACCGGGATTGGTAACAGCCATGCGCCGGATCTGTTCGGTGGAGAAGCCGTCGTCGAGCAAGGTCTGGGCGAACATGGCGAAACCTTCGGCCACGGGCGGATTGATGGTCTGGCCGAGATCGGTGGAAAGCACGCAGCGCTCCGGGCCAACTTTCCGGATGCTATTCAGCACCGCATCCCAGGGTGCTTTGCCGGTATGCATGGTGGTGAAGCAATGCTCGATGAAAGCGCCGGCGTCGGCGAGTTCGAGCTGTTCTTCGGCCGAAAAATTCTGCGACGGAAATTCGGCATGCGTCACCAGGACACGCTGGAGCTTCATTTCCCGCGCGGTCCGGACCAAGGGAAAGATCTCGTGACGGCCCAGGTGTCCGGTGGCCAGGACCATGTTGTGGCGGCGGATGAGTTCGAGGCACCGGCGAGTTGCGTCGTTCACGTTCCCGTTCTCATCCAGCACCGTGAGCGGGGGAGGCGCGATGCCATCGGCCGCTAGTTCACGCTGGATCTTGGCCCAGAACGGGAGCTTGGCGCTGGGCCCATCCACACGTCCGGCGGTTTCGTTGGCGGCGTCCACGGTCGGCATCCACACGATTTTTGCTCCCGAGCGCCCGGCGATTTCAACTGCAACCGGGTTCAAGCCGCCGATGCTGTGATTGAGCGTGATGGCGCCGAAAGCCTGGATGCCCGGCACCGCGCGGCATACGACCTTGGCGCGCTCCGCGGTCGGGATGTAATGCGACTTGAGCACGAATCCTTTGAGGCCATGGGCCAGGAACTCTTCCGCCAGACCGACGTCGTCGATGCGGCGTTCGATGACATCGGGAGCCACGTGCACCTGGAGATCGTAGGCGCCATGAATCGCTTTCCACGCTAAATCATTGATGACGGTGGCTTTGCTGGACGCTGCTGGCGTGCTCATGGCAAAGGGGCAGTATGACAGCCGGTGAAGCGCACTGTCAAGCCAATCCGATATTTCAAAGCGTGCGCGGAAAATGGCCTGGGCCGCCAGAGCCGAAGCATTGTTGGAAGGGTGCGCTTTGCGGTATACTCAGTTCCCATGGAACCAACTAAGCCTCCTTCTAAGCCGGATAAAGATGATGTCGTCAGCCGGCGTAGCTTCGGAGGGAAACTGCTTTATGTTCCACCCACCGTGCTGGCGGTGATCAAAGCGACTGAGCGGCCGGCGCTGGCTCAGAGCGCCATGATCGAGTAGCGAGCCATTTGCGCCGATGCCGTCCGGCGAAGAACTAGCGGGCTCCGATCTCTTCCTCCGTCATCGGGAAGTTGACGCGAACCCGCTGCCTGACGAAACGGTTTTGCTGTTTCAAAAAGACACTAGCTTAGCTGTTCCGATAAATCGAGCGGGGGCCGCGATCTGGGAGATGTGCGACGGCGTCCATACTGTCGACCAGATAGTCGACAAGCTGGTTGAGACATACGATCAGGACCGGGGCCGGATCGAGCAGGATGTGCGCACTTTTCTGGATGAACTAATTCGGTTGGGCCTGGTGGACGGCCCGTGTTGACAATGTCTCTGTCACAAACGGCCAGCGCCGATTCGTTCCGCGTATATGGCTGGCCATTTCGCCTGCGCACCAATGTTCCGGACGCAGAACGCCTGGTGGCCGGGCTGTATCGAAATTTTCATGCGCCTGGTCTGGCGTCTGGTCTGGCGCCTGGTCTGGCGCCTGATCTGGATGGATCGGTGGCCGAAGCGATCGTTGAACGTGACGGTGACAGTCAGTTTTCCTGGCGGCTGGGCGAAAATGGCGGCAAGACTTCGACATTGTCCGGAGCGTTGTGGAACCTGGAGGCAGCCCTGTGCGAGAGCATCATCCGATCGCAGCGGCGCTGGATCGCGATTCATGCGGCGACCATCCAGTTTGGAAATTCGTGGGCGATGCTGGCGGGCTGCACGCAGGCCGGAAAAACCACGTTGAGCCTGGCGCTGGCCCGCCGTGGATTCCTGGTAGGAGGCGATGACGTGGCCCTGGTAGATCCGGACAGTTTGACGGTTCTTCCAATCCCGCGCTGTTTTCACCTGGATGATCGAGGGGCCGGACTTTTGCAAGACGACGGTCTGCGGCTGCCGGCTGCATGGCCGCGCCACCGTTTTATCGTTCCGCATGATTTTGGCTCGCCAGCCAAGCCGCCGGATCGCGCGGGATGGTTGATTTTCATGCGCGGCCCGCGCTGCGGGCATCCCAGCATCGCGCCGGTGTCTCAGGCCGAGATGAGCGCTCGAGTGCTCAGCGAAACGGGACAAGGTCCGCTTCCCGATTCTGAAACGATAGGCGTGATTTGCGGGCTGGCCGCCGGCGCGTCCTGTTTCACACTCACGCCAGGGTCGCTTGGCGAGACGGCCGATGCCGTGGCCGCTTTACTGAGCGAATCCATGCGCTCAACGGGTTGATTGCATATGGAAGCGGCGGCCTCAACAGACATCGGCGCGGGAACCAGGCTGCTGCTCGGGCTTTGGACAGGGATTCATGGCGCCGGGTACCGCGCCCAAGGCGATGAGAACTGGGAATCGCTGCTGGCGGCTTGCAGCTACCATCAGGTATCGCCGATTGTTTTCCATCGTCTCCAGAACCGCTGCGAGCATATTGTTCCGGATGGAATTTTGGAGCGATTACGCGCACGTTTTTACCGCATTTCGGCCTACAACCATCGTCTGGCCAGGCTGCTGGTCGAATTGATCGCGCAGTTTGAACAACAGCAGATTCCTGGTCTGGCATTGAAGGGACCGGCGGTAGCACTGGCGGCTTACGGTGATCTCTCGCTCCGCCAATACGAAGACATCGACATATTGATCCGTGCCGAGCATGTATCGAAAGCCGTCGAGATGCTGTTCAACCGTGGATTTCATCCAGCCCGGGGCCACGATGAACGGTACAAAGACGTGAAGCTGTACCACGAGATAACGCTGGTGGCGCCGGACGAGTCCTATAGTCTCGATCTGCATTGGCAATTGGCTCCGCCATATGCGCGCGTATTTGGCCCCGACCCTGTAGGGCTGTGGAGCCGTGCGGTAACGCTACATCTGCCTGGCGGCGATGTTCCCGTTCTAGGCCGCGAAGATATGTTCCTGGCTCTTTGCCAACACGGCAGCAGGCATCGCTGGTGGCAACTCAAATGGCTGTTCGATATCGGCGAGATGCTGCGCAGCGCCTCGACGCTGGATTGGCCGTGGATCGAGGAGGTAATGAAGATATATCCGATGGCTCGGCCACCGGCCAGCCTGGCGGCGTTGCTTGCCCGCGAATTGCTGGGAGTTCGTTTGTCACCACGCGTCGCTGAGATTCTGTCCGCGAGTGAAAGAACGCGTGGCGTGGCACGCGCGATTCGTTCCGAATTCCTGACATACGGCCAGACGAATGGCAGCGCGCACGACACCCTGCTGGGGCTGGAACAACGGCCTCTGGAACGGGCCAAATACATGGCCAGCGAAGCGGTTCTGTATCCGGTACGGGAAGTTCTGTTCACTATTACCGATAAGGATCGTCAGTTCGTGAACCTGCCGGGAAATCTTCGTATTTTATATTACATCATTCGCCCGTTGCGGCTCATGGTTCAACACGGCCGCGAGGCCGCGCGGAGGATTTGGTCGATGGCGCGCTGATAACTCAGGACCTGGCCTGCTAAAAATGGGACGTCGACGATTTTTGAAACGCTAGACGGACGTCGAAGTCAAAGCCAGCGGGATCGACGTGGATTGCATCGGCGGTTCGTTGTGGCCGGCGGGAGAAAGCATCCCGTGTCCCAGAGCGTATCGGGTAAGGTCCGCGGTAGTGTGCAGCCCAAGCTTGTCCATAATTGCCATCTTGTGAAAGACTGCCGTCTTGACGGAAAGGCCGAGAGCGTTGGCAACCTCCTTGGCGGTGCAGCCTTGGGCGACTAACTGGAGCACCTCGCGCTGCCGCAGGGTTAGGGTCTTTCCATTAGGGCGACCTTTCCGGTTCAATGCGGCGCCGCCCACCCCCTGGTCGAGCGACGCGGTCAAATGAACATGACCATCGAGCACACCTCGGATAGCGGTCACAAACTCGGAGACCGCACACCGCTTCAGCACATAGCCGGACGCGCCCGCACAAAAAGCCTCTTTGGCGTATTCCGGTTCATCGTGCATGGTGACCACCATTACCTTGGTCGTGGGTGAGGTATCGCGCAACGCACGGATCGCGTCAAAACTATCGAAGCCAGGGGTCTGAATACCGAGCAGAATCACGTCCGGTTTTGATAACGCGACTGCCTCCGACAGGTCCTGCCCGTCGGCGAGTATCGCGACTCCAGGGAATTCACACTCCAGCAGGCGCTGCAAGCATTGGGCGGTCAAGGTGTCGTCCGCGATCAATAAGTAAGGTCTCCGAAGCATTGCGTATTAGACATCCCTTAGAGGATAACCGTTTCATTCTTAAATATTTATTCATAAAGTGCCTATCCCGTATAGTACTTTGGTAATAGCCAATAGTGGTCCACCCATAAGATTCATGAAGGGGCAGACGAACCTACACGTGCCGGGAAGTCCAAGTTGTTACCTGCCAATATTTGCCAACGGAATACGTTAGAATTGGCGAGGTAGTTATGAGCAACACAAATCGAATGGCAGTCCTGCTGGTTGGATCCATTGCCGCGATGTTCGCAGTTCTTGGAGCGGACCGGGCGGCCGAGAGTTCTTCGCCCTCCAATGATCTGCCTAACCCGTACCGCACGGTGACGAACTGGGCGCAGTTGCCGGATGGACGGAAATGGGGATCGACGGCCGGCGTCGACATCGGCCCGGATGGAAACATATGGGCGTACGATCGATGCGGTGCGAACAATTGCGCCGATTCAAAACTCGACCCGATCCTGGAATTCGACACCTCGGGCAAGCTGTTGAGACACTGGGGCGCGGGAATGTTCGTGTTTCCGCACGGTTTTTTCGTGGACAAGCAAGGCAACGTATGGGTGACCGATGAGCTGGCGTCGAAGGATGGGACCAGAGGTTTGCAGGTCTTCAAGCTCAGTCCGGACGGCAAGGTTTTGATGACGCTCGGTAAGGCCGGTGTCAAAGGGGCGGGTCCCGACACGTTTGGCGCTCCGACCGATGTGGTGGTGGGTCCGAATGGCGACATCTTCGTCGCGGATGGACACACGGGCTGCATGTGCGACAATGCGCGCATCGTTAAATTCTCGAAGGACGGAAAATTTATCAAGGAGTTCGGAAAAAAAGGCACGGGCCCGGGTGAGTTTGACGGCCCGCACGCTCTGGCATTCGACTCCAAAGGACGGCTGTTCGTGGGCGATCGCACCAACAACCGCATCGAAATCTTCGATCAGAACGGTAAGTTCCTTGCGGAATGGAAACAGTTCGGCCGGCCCAGCGGAATCTTCATCACCAAAGACGATACGATCTATGTCAGCGACTCCGAGTCGAAGGACGGGGATGGGTATGGGCACAATCCGGGCTGCCACCGCGGCATCCGTATCGGCAGCGCCAAAGACGGTAAAGTGACAGCCTATATTCCGGATCCCGACCCCAAGGGCGGCTCAAGCATGGCAGAGGGCGTGGCGGTAGATCACCAGGGCAACGTATATGGCGCGGAAGTTGGTCCGAAAGATCTGAAAAAGTACGTCAAAAATTAGCGAGAACGGCCGCGGCGTTAGCGGGCTGATTTTGACCACGCTCGAGGTGGCCGCCGGCTACCGGATTGATTGCTGGCCCGGACTGGGACGTCGGCTCTAAATTGACGTGGCGGACGCCGGCGGGAATTGACATCCCCCTCAGCCCATTCGGCGACGAATGTCTGGTGCGGCCCGGTATGCTGATTAAACAGGACGCAGCGATGCGTCGGATGGTCCGGTTGGGGAGCGTTGCAGAGCTGGTTCATACACGCGTATTCAGCGCCCAAAAGATAGCTTTCAAGGCCCCGATTTGTAGTAATAAGGCCAATCCCAGCGCTGGCGGAATCACGGTAAGAATCGTTAGCAGTTCCATACTTTACTCTCTCCACATTTCACTAAGCACTCAGAGTGCCAATCGTAGAGGGGAATATTGCATAACAAACCGGGGCCCCGCTTGGGCCAGAAAAAATGGCGCACAGACCGGTGCGGACTGAAAGTCTGCTATGTAACACTAACAACCATTCGGCTAAATCTACCGACAGATTTTATCTTGACCGCTTGTTCCTCAACGTGGAATGCTTGGCACTCGATGTGCCGCATGCCGAAAGGAGATGACTATGCAAAGTCCTGAACCAAAGCCGCCGCGCCCCGATCCAGACCCGAAACCTGACGAGCCGCATCTTCCTGGACCGGATCCCGATCCGCCCGGTCCGGATATTATCGATCCTCCCGTCCAGGCACCCATGTGGACATAGATCAGCGTGCTTCACATTTTTTCAGTAAGACCACTATGCCGTTCCATCAAGCGGTCCGCCGCTAGCCGCGAAATTTTCTCGCCGAGCAATTCGCACGCGCACGGTGTCAGAAGCATCTTTTTTTGTCACTGGGTTACGACATGTGGTGGTCTTCAAAGTGCACTCTGGCCGGTGAGGGTTTTGCGATGGATGCCGACGGACTGAGAGCCGCTTTTATCAAACGCCAATTAGAGCGTGTACTGAAGCATCGTCATACGTCGTGGGCGGCGCGTGCCACTCTGGAGCTAGGCCGCTACATCCGTTGGTTTGCCGACTCGATCCCTCAGTCAGAGAAGGCAACGATCGACGCGCAGTTGTCGAAACTGGAGAGAGAAGTTTCCAAACGCGATTGAACATTATTGAGCCAGTGATCGATACCGCGCGCAGGTGTGTCACCTAGTGAAGTTTGCAGGTGCGTAATCCCTAGAAAAGCGGCGGTAATAACTGCCGCACACGTCATTTTATCCGAGCATCACAAGCGGCGCCACTAATGTTTCAAGCGGGTTAGACGCTGGCAACTGACTTGCACCATCTCAAGAGGTTACTTGGATCGGATGGCCGCAATGTGGCCGCTGAGCCTTATTTCAGACGGCACAGCGCATCTGACCTAGAGTTTCTGAAAGGGGAGAAGTTATGAACAACATCAAGGACAAGGCGAAAGCCAAAATCGATGATGCGGCCAGCGCTGTCAAAAACACCAGCGATAAGGTCGTAGACAAAACCAAGGACGCTACTCACCAGGCCGGGAAGGCCGTTGAGAAAGGGGGCAAGCGAATGCAGGACGCCTGAAGGCGAATCTGCGGAGCTTAAGAAAAAATGAAGATCGCAAGAATATTAGTACCAGCTGTGCTTTGCGGCTCGTGGCTGGTCGCGTATGCCCAGGAACCTGACAACACGAAGGTGAACAAGCAGAACCAACCGACAGCCGACCAGCAGAAGAATAATGTCTCAGATCGGGATCTTACCAAGAAAATAAGGGAATCAATCGTGAGCGACAAATCGCTGTCCACTTACGCGCACAATGTGAAAGTGATCAGCCAGAACGGTGTTGTGACCCTCAAGGGACCGGTCCGTTCCGAAGATGAAAAGAAAGCAATCGAATCCAAGGCGATGGACGTCGTGGGCAGTGGCGGGAAGGTCAACAACGAAATGTCCGTCAAGCCTGCGCACCAATAAGTTTCAAGCATCAAAACTAAAAAAAGGAGCATTATGGCAGGAAAAAACACAGCAGTATTCGGAATCTATAAGACCCGCTCGGAAGCTGAACAGACCGTCGATCGCCTGATGGCGGCGGGACATTCCAACAACGACATTTCCGTGTTGTTGCCCGACAACACCAGCTCGAAAGAATTCGCACACGAAAAGAACACCAAGGCGCCGGAAGGCACGGCTACGGGCGTGGCCGCGGGCGGTGTGGTGGGTGGAACGCTGGGCTTGCTGGCTGGAATTGGGGCGCTGGCGATCCCGGGCGTGGGTCCGCTCATTGCCGCGGGTCCGATTATGGGCGCATTGGCTGGGCTGGGCGTTGGTGGAGCGGTCGGCGGATTGATCGGCGCTTTGGTTGGCATGGGAATTCCCGAGTATGAAGCCAAGCGTTACGAAGGCCGGATCAAAGAGGGCGGGATTCTTCTGTCGGTGCATTGCGACACGTCTGAAGAGATCTCGCGCGCCAAAGACGTTCTGAAACAGACCGGAGCGGAAGATATCGCTTCGGCCGGCGAGAGCACGCACGGAGTGGACAAAGACACTATCAAAGACGCCAAGCGGACCGCTGAATACCGCGAAGAGACGGTAGTGGTGGAGCCCGTTTCGCGGCCTTCGGAGTACAAGGAATACAAAGAGTACAAGAAGAGCTAACTTTCGGGGAAGTAAATTTTATGGGGGCAGTTGGTCGTTATTGGCCGCTGCCCCTTTTGTGGTGTGCCGAGCATGTTCGACGGGACCCTTCAGTCCGCTCCGGTCAGGCGGAGCCACGTTCCTCGATACGGCTCTGGTGCAAACTCGAGCCAGGGCAAGGTTGGCTGGGCTTTTCCGTATTGAGTGTCCGCGAATGGGTCAAGCGGCGAGCGCCGCGTTCCACAATTCCGACATGGTCGCTCTGCAACCACCGAGCTTGCCCGTCTTGAACTGGCCCTTCTTGATCTTTTCCGCCAACTCGATTCCGCTAATGGTGACCGCCGCGTTGTCGAATCGTTTGAACCCCAGCATCGGCCGAATTCGCTGTTTGACTCGCCGGTGGTCCTGTTCAATGAGGTTGTTCAAGTGTTGGCTGGATCGGACTATCACTCTTTGGGAAAGTTCGGCAGTCTGCTTCATTTCCCGCACAGCGCGATGCGATGCCGCATAGGCGTCCAGTGTGATCTTCGTCGGTTGGCGCGTGTTCTTCATCGCACTGCCGAGAAAGGTCTTTGGTATACGTACGGCCAACCCAGGTTAGGCGTGGGCAGCGGACCAGCGGGCCGGAGTGAGGGAGATAACCTCGGGTAGTTTGCGTCGGGCCATGCCAGGGAGCACGGCGAGCAGATACTCCTTTA
>Ga0182024_10000811_pt1 | contig 81880 bp, 83 predicted proteins | sample P32metaG_FD_120480 | JGI IMG/M metagenome (GOLD analysis project Ga0182024, IMG submission 120480) | Permafrost microbial communities from Stordalen Mire, Sweden - P3-2 metaG (Illumina Assembly) | ecosystem: Environmental > Terrestrial > Soil > Wetlands > Permafrost | place: Sweden: Stordalen...
CAGGTCGTAGCATTTTGATCCGAGCCGTTTTGTGAATTGCTCGGGAGTTAGAACAACATCCGCTCTGACTCGGAATTGGGCGTGCTTCAGCTCTTGCAAGGATCGTTCGACATCGGCTAGGTCACTATGAATAAAACCAATGCGTAAAAGGGGGCATCTCAGGGTCGCTATCCCTCTGGCAGGAAAACATCGTTTATCCTGTTTGGTTGCGGTATGCGGGGAGTTATGCATTTATGCCCACTAATTATCGTTGTATGAGATTCCTCTAACCATCCAAGGCTATTCGGTTGACGGAAGAGGATATGTGCCGTTTGGGACAGGTTCCTATGAGTCACCTCTAATGGTGATGAAGGGGGCGCCCTACGGCATAACGGAGAAGGCGATCGGGGCTGTGGAAACGTGGAAATTCAAACCAGCCACGAGCCCAGATGGAAAGCCAGTCGCAAAGAATTACGATTGAGACCGTATTCAAATTGCTTTAGCGGGCCTCAGCGGCTAAAGCCCCTTTTGCGGGCGTTCGAATGTCGCGGCTGAAGCCGCGACCTACGAACCGGCTGTTGGCGAAAACAGGATCAGATGCCGGGTTCTCGGACTGCTATTTCTTGTTACCCTGCGATTGCTCCGTCAGCTCCTTGGCGATACGCTCTCCCAATAGGCGAAGCACCTTTTGGATATCGGCGAACGAGGTCGTGGGGTCATTGTTGTAGCCCATGAGGCGGTGGCCGTAGTTTCGGTTGGGGGCGAGATCATCAATCACGAACCGCGCCTCCTGCATTGCGGCACCGCGGTGTTTGAAGTTGCCGCTGACTTCATCGGTGGCCTTTTCCAACGCGCAATAGAGGCTGAAGGTCTTGGCCCCGGGCGGGCAGACCCTCGTGTCGGCGCGGTTCCACTTGGATGGCGCGTCTAGGATTTCCTGGGCACGCTGGACAATTTTCACGTCGTCCTTCGTTACGGGTGGCCGGACATCGGAATCGTCGGCCGGAGGGTTGGCGGGTTTGCCCGAGGCTGCTTGCGCCCTCAGCGCAGGGGCGAAAAATAGAATGGCGGCGAGGGCCAGAATCTGTTTTCTTCCTGTCCACGCGATTTGCTCCTCTTTGCCCTTAGACGTTGGCGGGACTGACTTTGTCAGATTCAGACAGACGGCGCGCAAGACCCGGCCCATCTGGCCCGAAAAGCTCCGCGTAAAAAAGGTGGCTCCTACAGAAGCTTTTTTTCTCGGTCCTATGCCGAAAGGGAGATGCGGACACCACAACGCGGCGGTGTCCAATGCGAGCCAGCGTTAACCAGGCGGATCCTTCTGACGCGTGGCCTGGACTCCTTTGAGGATCCCCATACCCAGTAGCACGACATCGAGTACGACAATCCAGTGTATTGGGATGTGGAGTAAATGGGCGCCGTAAGTGAGCCCAACGATCACGATCGCAAACCCGATCGCGTAAAGTGCGAATGACATGGCGTTTTCTCCTCTGGCGAAGGTGCGCCGGATAGAACCGCTCGATCAAGCGTGCTCAGTATACTGCGGGTCACGGCCGCAAGGCTTACGGGCGCCGCACTTCAGAAAAGCGCCGGCACCGATGGAGGCGCGTTGGACGCTTTTGCGCGACCGGATAGAGCGAAGAGTGTTCCGAAGGACACAGATTTACGGTTAGGTGTTGTCGCATTATCTGCAAATGAAAAAAAAGGACCTGACACCAAAGCAAGCGTGCTCTGTCCCCTGTCCTACGTGTGGCGTCGCTGCCGGGCGGCGGTGTGTACTGCATTCAGGCGCTCTGCGCTTTCAACCACACGTGGACCGGAAGCTCTCAGCGATTGAGGCCATCGAAAAGAAGTCGCGCTAGCGTCACCTCCCCGGTGACGAAGGACAGAACTTGCAGCGCTAATCAAAGGCGCTCTCGAAGATACTCAAAAGCGATGTAGCCGATCAGCGAGGAAATGATGGCAATCAACAGATTTGTGCGCGTAAGAATATCCTTGATGGCGAAGGCGAAGCTCTTGCCCTGGCCGTTTGCGCGAGTAAATTCCCCCATCAAGAGGTTGGAATAGAACAGGAAGATTATGAAAGCGATCTCAACCATCGCCCTCCAAAGCGGGATCAACTTTCTGGGTTGTTTAGGATTCGAAGCCACTGGTTAACTATAGCAAGAAACCATTGGCGAAGTGCCTAGGGACAAGCGCAGAACGAGAAGAAGCGGCAAACCTCGAGTTGTGGTACTGGGGGCTGTGAACTGGTTCAGGAGACCTTTGCGTTCCCACGCGCCACGACTTCGTTTGTCGCCATACAGATGGCAAAAACTTCCCTGTCGGTGAGCAGGCTAAGCAGGCTGATTTTTTCTTCTGCGGCAAGAGCGCCTCGTACGGAACATTGCCAAATAACCGTTTCGTCGGATGCCTTTTCGAATAAATCGTATTCGTGGTCGGACATATGGTTACCTCGGAGCTGCTTTTATATAACGCGTGGCATGGGCAAGTCTGTGCTAAACGAGACACTGTCTCGTTTAGTATGAGCGGCTTTCACGCCACGACAAAAACAAACAAAACGCAAATGTGTATCAATGTGGACAGAACTCTATGTCTGTCCCGTTCATGATGTTGGCTGCAGAGGAAGTAACGTGGGTCACAGCTTCCTCAGACGAGTGAGGTAAACGAGATGGAAACCATATTGATCGTTGTGGTAGTTCTGTTCTTGCTCGGTGGCGGGGGCTGGGGATACTCTCGTTGGCGCAGTAACTAGCGCCTGCTGGGCGCCAAGAGGACAGTCGCGATCACGAGTGTGCGACTGTTCCACCTATTCGCGGAGCGAGAGTTTTTTGGAGTACGCGGTCTACGGCGCGCGGTGAAGCTAGAGGGTGCTTAGCCCGCGCCGGAATTCAAATTTTTGCGAAAGAAGGCACCAGATGAAACCAGGGACCAAGGACGAGGTAGCGGGCAAGGTTCACGAAGTGAAGGGTAAGGTCAAGGAAAATGTAGGAAAGCTGACGAACAATCCGGACTTGGAAGTCGAAGGCCAGGACGAAAAGGTCGGGGGAAAAGTCCAAAAGAAGGTCGGCCAAGTGGAGAATGTCCTCGATAATGTCCTCAGGAACTAGTGTGAACGGTCCCGCTCTGCGCGGGCGGGATCGGGTTATAGAGGCAGGATTATTGCGCTATTTCGACCGGCATTTCATCTCACGCGTTGCTGTCTGACTCTTCGTTGCAGCTTACATCCCGCAGGTGCGGCGGCTTACCTCTTTGGTTCGGCTGTGACGGTAACCTCAACGTGAGCGCCCTTTTTGAGCCGCACATCATCGCCATGTTCGTCAGTTAGCGTATTTTCAATGCGGAGATGCCGATACGGGCGGCTAGCGCGGTCAACGACAATCTGCGCCTTTTCCGGTTGGTTTGGACGGGGAGACGGGATGATTTTGTCCACGGTTCCGGGCACGGTGGCGCTTGGCTGGTCCGGAATTCGCGCAGTATTCAGATTCAGTTCCGCTATTCTTGCAGATTTGGCCATGCGTGGCTTCGCCATTTCCTTCATGACGCTGGCGCGTGTGGCGTTGGCGGGTTGTTTCTTGGCTTTCTTATGCAGCATGCGCTCATGATGACATCAAGATGGAAGCGATGCAGTCCCGTTTAGCACAGTTGCGAAGTACGCGGAGGAGCCATTGCGCAGACCATGGGACGCAACACCGATGCAAGAATAGTGTTACATTCGCAGAGCACAAAGCGGCGACGCCCCGGACGTTGAGATGGTGTCTGGAGCCCACTGGGCATAACGATTCGAGGGCTGCGCCGATGGATCATCAGCAGGCAAACGTGACCATCCCGGCGGCTTCGAAATAACGTAATGGCGACGATCAGACCCCGGCTGAAAGCGTTGTTCAACGACGCCGCCGACGACCTGCGTGGCAGAGTGATTGCCATATATTGCATTTTGCTGGCATTTAATCTTGGTGCGTGGCTGTGGGCGGGTGTCGCGTTTCACCGTTACCCGGTGCTCCTGGGGACCGCACTACTCGCGTATAGCTTTGGCCTGCGGCATGCCGTGGATGCAGATCACATCGCGGCGATTGATAATGTGACGCGCAAGCTGATGCAGGATGGTAAACGCCCGGTCGCGGTTGGATTCATGTTTTCGCTCGGGCATTCGACCATCGTGGTGATCGGCGCGGCAGCGATTGCGGGGACGGCACTCGCGCTGCAACATCGGCTGAACGCGATACGAAACGTCGGGGGCGTGGTCGGCACGCTGGCTTCCGCGTTTTTTCTGTTCGCGATCGCCATTGTCAATTTGATTGTGCTGCGGTCAATCTATCGAGCGTTCGTAAGGGTGCGACGCGGCGAGCCGTATGTGGAGGAGGATTTCGACCTGCTCCTCGGCAACCGAGGATTTCTTGCCCGGCTGTTTCGCCCGATGTTCGAAATGATCACGCGCAGTTGGCACATGTATCCACTGGGCGTCTTATTTGGCTTGGGATTTGATACGGCCACCGAGATCGGATTGTTAGGTATTTCGGCCGCTGAGGCGTCGAAGGGCTTGTCGTTTTGGGCGATCCTGGTGTTCCCGGTACTTTTTGCCGCGGGGATGTCGCTGATCGATACCACAGACAACATTTTGATGTTGGGGGCGTACGGATGGGCCTTCGTAAAGCCCGTTCGCAAGATCTATTACAATATGACGATCACGAGCGTCTCCGTGATTGTTGCGCTCGTCGTGGGAGGGATTGAAGCGCTTGGGCTGCTGGCTGGACACTTTCAGTTCAAGGGCAGATTCTGGTATGGAGTTGCCAAGCTGAACGATAACTTCGGCGCACTCGGTTACTTCATTGTGGGGCTCTTCGCATTTAGCTGGGTCGTGTCGATCGCTGTCTACAAGTGGTTTCGATTCGACGACCTCGAACTGAATACGTGAAGCGTCGATATTCAAATTCTCGGACCTCGAAATTATGCTGTCGGCTCAATCCAGGGAGGGGGAGCTCTTGAGGAGGGCAGGTGCGAGCTATGGACTGCGCTATTGTGATAATGTAACGGCGCTGGCCAAGGCGGTTCGCTTATGAAAACTAAGATTTTTCTTCGATTGCTGCTGGTTTTCGCGATTGCTGCGCCGGTGTCCTCCGGGCAGTCTTCCAGTCCTCCTGCCAGCCCAAAATCCGGATCTTCCGGTGGGGAAAGTGGACAGTCTGACGAGGTGCACCTCGGTTTCTCGATTGAGACCGAGATGCTGACGTACAAGTCGCTCGAGGCGAACAGCGAAGCGGTGGCGTGCGATATAGCGCGGCACTTGTTCGGCGGCGAGATTAGGACCACCATCGGCGACCGCTCCATGCACGATCCAGTCCGGCGCGAGTACCGGCGCAGGGGTGGTGATCGTCTCGTCCACAACGACGGTATTCAGCGATTTTCAAATGTGGCGCGCGGACATGGCCTCGATGAACGCGCTCGAGCTCAGGGCGAATAAATTTTGTCCGCCGACGCCGGCCGCCCCGAAGACGAGAGGACTGCCTTCGCTGGCAGCGGCGACTCCCGAAGGCCAGATGCTTCCAATGGCGAAGGAAGTTCTCGGAATGTTTGGTTCGAGTGAATCCATTTCACCCGTGACGGGAACGATCCATGATCAGGCGCTGATGAACGGGGTGGCGCGGCAACTCAAGGCCCTGAACATTGCGGTGCTCGTGCCTGAAATCTATAGCCCGTATGCTTTGGGGGGCACGGATGCCGGAAGTTCTCCATTCCTTTCGAATTTGGCAAAGCTGATCGCTATGCGCAGTTGCCTCCAAGCCAAGAAAGATGCCCTGCCAAAGGAGCAGTAAGCGGATGCTGAAGAGATCGGCGGCATCATCTCGTCCATAGATGCGTTCATCGCGACGTTGTCGAGCAATGCGTCCTCGTCCGGCGGGGCAGTACCGGGCGCTACCGGCCATACGCCAGAAAGCACCACACCGAACGCGGCTTCGACGGGATCGGCTTCGCATCTTGCTTCCGTGCTTACTGCGGACGGATTGGCACGGGCGATTGGAATAAACTTGGACGGTACGGCGGCGACTGGTTCCATTTGGCAACACGTCCTGTGGCTGAAGGCGCTCGAGTCCGGCGGCTCTGTGGCAAAGCAGGGAAACCTTTTCGGGACTAAAGTGCGCTACAGCGGCGGAGCGGTGACAACGTACGCTCTATATAGCTTCGATGGAAACCTGGACTGTTCCGGGAACGTTTATGATTTCGAAGGCTCCGTGCTTACGAAGGATTTCTCGAAGGTATTCCGCGAGCAAATTAAAGACCCCACCCATCAGCTAGCCTCGTTGCGCGGAGGATGCGGCTCGTCGAAATAATCGGCTGGCTGCCGGCTCCAGTTGAGCCAATGAGTGATACCCACCACACCTCAGGGGTTCCGTTTGAATACCTAAAGCTCAATTCTAGTGCTTGTCGGATCGTCGCGTTCGCGGTGGTGATCGAAGCCGATCGGGCTAGCGATAGTCATCATCACCGCGATCCCGGGGTGCGAAGGTTATGCCGCGGAACACCTCTCCGGCCTGCGCCGAGCGAAGCGTCACGAAGTGGCCAATGAAGTCATCGCGATCGTGGTCGCCGTCCCCCGGCAAAGTGGTGGCGCGCAAAATATCGGTAACCTTCACCAATTTGTTCGGGTCGGCGCCCTGGTCTCCACTGAGGCTGACCGTGGACGTCACGGCATAGATGTCAACGGTGCCGTCGCGGTGGACTTTGCCCGTGATGTTGCGGCAGCCGTCTGTCGCCGGGTTGAGCGACGTTGGATAGTGCGGAACACCATACGGAACGCCGATATTCAGACCATTCTGGAGAATGTAATCCAGTTGCCAGGCACCGCTCACGAGACTCCACTTCTGCACGCCCGCTGTGGCCTGCGTCGCAGCGTCCGCCACGTTCCCGTTGACCGCGGGAGTGACCAATGTCCCGTCGCCCTCGTCGCAAACATACAGAGTGTTTGCATCCGCAAACCAGATCCCAAAGGGAAACGCTATCGGCGCTGGGTTGCCAGCCTGATTCACCCCGCTCGCGAGCGAGGTCGGGAATCCTGGAAGGATCGTGATCGGCAAGGCCGCAAGTTCCGCGACGGTTCCGGTGGGCAGCACGCCGGCATTCCCAACTTGATAGACCGTGTTGATGCCGTTTCCGCCGCTGCCCTTGGTGACGTACATCGTGTTGTTAAAGATCGTCAAGCCGCGGAAGTTATTGTCCTTCCCCGCCTTGTCCGCCGTCGTGTAACCAACCTGCGTGACCTCGAAGTCGCCGATCTTGGTGATATTCGGCGGCAGGGGCGGGACTTGGCCCGGCACCAGAACCTCGGCTCCGGTCGACGTGATCAGGTTGACTCCAACCTGCGTCTTGGTGAGCTGGCTCTTCGACAGGCCTCCGTTGTTGTCGTTTCCGGTGAGGTAATACAACGAGTCCGCCTTAATCGCCGCGCGGCCGTTATTCCCACTGTAGGCATTGCCCTCCGTGATCTGAATGTTGCCGCCAGAGTCCACTTCAGCCACGGACCGATAGTATTGAGAGACGACCGGATTGCTCGGGTCCACCACGCCCGGCGTGTTCGAATTGGACACGTCAAGCTGGTTCGGCCCGGTTACGAATCCCGGCCCGCCCCGGTAGCCTACGAACGTAATCGATTTCCCGTCCTGCGACAGGTTCAGTGCCAGTTCGGATTTCGAACTGAAGCTGGTCACGATCTGGTCGCTCGGAATCGCCAGCGTCCCAATTCGGTAGCCGTCCGTCGTGAGGTTATCCAGGAAGATCGGCGACGTAACGCCGAAGCTGCCGTCGGCCGTGTCGTTGTTGAAGACGGTGGGATACGTGCCATCAGCGACCGCCGTGTTGCAGCCGGAATTACTTGCACTAGGGATGCTGACGGTTGTCGTGCCTCCCGCAAGGAGCGGGAGCGTTACCGTGCCCGGCACGCAGTCCGGCGGAAGGGTCTGTCCCACCATAACGGTTGATGCGTCACCGGCATACACGCTGCGGCTCAGCACCAGGGTATCGGGTTGGAATTGGAAACGGCCCGAGTAATCATCGGCAGCCACTTTGCTTACGAGTATTCCCGCCGCTAGCATGGACGCCACGGCAATGATAAGCGCTGTTGGAATGAGTATTTTCTTCACGTACTGGGCCCTCCTGGGCGGACGAAACGATCTCACGCGCGGCAGGCCATTCGTTTACGCACACGTTAAAATTTAGTGAAGACTTAGTTGAGGAGCCGAATGAAGTCAAACGTAGCGGTGCTGGGAGATCCTGAGGTTCCACTCGGGGCTGGACGCCGAATGGACCGCGGGGCGCAGAGGGCTAGCGCTCATCGCTAGCGAATCCAGCCTGGTAATCCGCCGGCGCGCCGAAATTCTTCGTGCAGGCCGCTGAGCGCCTTCTTGTCCTTTTGTATGGCGAGTTTCGCGGCGTCAATCTGATGCGAGAGGTCCACGAACCAGTCTGAATTCACCTGGCCTGTATCCTCGTCCACCGACTCTTGCTGGACTCGTTCGTCCTCCAATTGGCTCTTCAGCACCGGAAGAGCCTTTTGGTCATGGTCGAGTTTATTTCGAGCGGCGGTAAACCGTGCTTTCCAGTACGCCGCGGTTTTTGCGGTCTGATCGGCTGCGTTTGTAGAGGCAGAGCGGGCGGGCGCGTTGCTGGCAGAGCTCGGCGCCGGAGTCGCCGGCCCCACGAGAGAAACGGCACCAGGTGGCAATGCTTTCACGTCGCGGTTGGTATAGACCTTGCCCGATGAAGAATCTTTATTGCCGGCGTTGCTGTTGGACGCTGCAGCTCCTGGAGATGGCTGCGTTTGCTGCGACGTCGGCTGCGACTGTGCCACTTGCTGCTGCGCCGACGATCGCTGCGCCAGAATCGGAGCACAGACGAGCAATAGCCCGGCGACGCAAACACTTATTGTACGTTCAACTTTCATCGCGCTACTTTCTCGGGGCGACAAGCAACCTCTGAGTGAGCAACGTCAATCTTGGGTTGCACGCGCGGGTTGAGAAATAGTACTTGTGTTCAGGACGTCAACTTGGGTCCTCGTAGGGTCGAAATTGGAGACTAGGCTGGGCTTATATCATCTTGTCGATTGTGTGCTGGCCCGCGAACCTCGAAATGGTGCGGCTTGTTAGGCGCAAATGGCGCCGCCACCGAGTCGCGCGCGCTTTCTCGGGTGTGGGGCGTGTGTTAGACTGCCGAGTTGCGATGCTGCGCGGCGTGATGCCGTCCGACATTGGCGATGCGTGGAACTTCGGGCTTTGTGCAACGACGCCCCGCGAACTCCGCCAGGCCCGGAAGGGAGCAACGGTACCGGGATCACGGCGTGTGCCGCAGAGTACCCGAAGTTCCTCTCATCGTTTTTTTGTTTTTGGGGAGAGACGGATCGCCCGAGGATCCCGTGCCCGCTTAAAGGTGGGCGCCACTTAAAACGCGCGGGGTCGCAAGGGCAGCGGGGCGCCGACAAACGAAAATGAGCTATCAGGTTATTGCGCGGAAATGGCGGCCGCAGACGTTTGAGGACGTCGTGGGGCAGCAGCACGTCACCGGCACGCTCTCGAACGCGATCCGTACCGGGCGCGTGGCGCATGCTTACATTTTTTCCGGCGCGCGAGGCGTGGGAAAGACCACGACGGCACGCATTCTGGCGAAGGCGCTTAATTGCGTGAAGGGGCCGACGCCGACTCCCTGCAATGAATGCGATGCGTGCCGCGAGATCACGGCCGGCGGCTCGCTGGATGTGATCGAGATTGACGCCGCTTCCAATCGCGGGATTGATTCGATCCGCGAGTTGCGCGACATGGTGCGCTACGCGCCGGCCAGCGGGCGCTACAAAGTGGTGATCCTCGACGAAGCGCACATGCTCACCGACGAGGCCTCCAACGCGCTGCTGAAAACCCTGGAAGAGCCGCCCGAACGCGTGATCTTTGTGATGGCCACGACGCAGCCGGAAGATCTGGCGGATACGATCCGCTCGCGTTCGCAGCATTTTCATTTTCGCGCGCTGCTTTTTCAGGAAATCACGGAGGCTCTCGCGGGCATCGCCGCGAAGGAAGGTTTGCAGGTAGAGGCGGGCGCGCTGGCGGTGATGGCGCGCGCGGCGGAAGGCAGTTTGCGCGACGCGATGTCATTGCTCGAACAGGCACGCGCTTATTGCGGGACGAATATTACAGATTTGCAAGTGCGCGAACTGCTGGGGGTGGTGCCCGAGGAAGTGCTCGAAGAACTGGTGGGCGCGATCGAGCAGCGTTCGGCCGAGCGCGTCTTGGAACTGGCGCACCGCTTTCAGGCCGAGGGGCGCAACTTGCAGCATTTTTGCCGCGAGGCAATCCGGCATTTTCGGAATCTGCTGATTGCGCGTGTGTGCGGTGCGAAATCAGAGCTGATTGCAGCGACGCCGGAGCAACGTCCGCTGCTCGAGAGCGCGGCGGCGGCGTTCACCGAAGAAGATTTGACGCGGTACTTCCAGATACTGCTCAACACCGACGACGATCTGCGCCGCAAGCCCGATCCGCGGCTGCATCTCGAGATGGGTCTGCTGCGCATGGTGAATGCGGCGCGGCTGGCGCCGCTTGAAGAAGTGCTGGCGGAGTTGCGCGGCGATGGCGGCGGGCGTACGGCGCCGGGGGGTCGTGTAGCTTCGGCGGCGCGGCCGATGGAATCGAAGGCGCAGGTTGAATCGAGGGCCCAGGCGGCGGGGGCGGTTTCGAGTGGGGCGCCGGCAACCGTGCGGAGCGGCTCGGCGCAAGCGAATGCCAGCGCCGCGGCGGCAGCTTCCCTTCCCAGCATGGCAAGTTCGACGCAGGCGGCAGGCGTTCAAGAGCCACGGCGCTACGCTTCGCCCGCAGGCGAACTCAGCGCGTCCGAAATGCCGCAGGCTGCAACTCGCGTTGCGCAAACAGGGCCGATGCCGGTGGCGGCGCCAAGTCTTTCGCCGCAGCAGAATGCGGTGAGCGGGATCGAGGCGGCTCAGGTGGAGGAGATCAAGGCAGCGATTCTCCGGCAGCAGAAATTCCTGGCCGAGATTGTGGAGCATGTGGTCCGCTGGGAGCTCGCAGGCGGCGATTTGCGGCTTTCCTTCGCGCAGGAAAGCCGCACGCTGGCGGATATGTTGAATGCACGAGGGCCACTTGAGAAATTGCGCACGATCGCGAGCGAGGTGCTGGGAACACCAGTATGCGTGTGTGTTAAGCTAGAGAGTGCGCCAGTGGCAGGTGCGATTCGCGGCGCCCGCGGGTTGCCGGAATCGCAGGAATTGCGCGCGCAGTTCGAGCAAGACCCCATCGTTCGCGCGATGCTTGAGCGGTTTGGCGGACAAATTTCGCAGGTTCGGCGCCGGAGCGAGGATTAGGCCATGGAAGTGAAAGCGCTGCAGCAGATGCTCACGCAATTTCGTCAAATGCAGGAGAATCTGCAAAAGCAGGTGGAGTCCGTGCACGTCGAGGCTTCCGCGGGCGGCGGCATGGTGGTGGTGCAGATGAACGGCCAGAAGATGATCACCTCGGTGCGAATCGAGCCTGAAGTTTTTGCGGGCAAAGACCAGGAGATGCTGCAGGACCTTGTGCGCGCCGCGGTGAACGAAGCCGGGCGGCGCGTGGACGAAGAACTTGCCCGCCAGATGAAGAGTTTGAGCGGGAACATTCCGGGTCTTGCCGGGATGAAAATCCCCGGACTTTTCTGAACTGTTCCGTGAACCAATTTACTTCCCTTCCTTCGAAACGCGCGCGGGCTGGTGTCCGCGCAGAGGCCGCGGCGCATGCCTGACTTTGCTCCCTCGATTTCACGGTTGATTGACGAACTGAAGCATCTGCCGGGCATTGGGCAGAAAACGGCGCAGCGGCTCGCGTTTCACTTGCTGCGGACGAAGCCGGAGGATGCGCTGGCGCTGGCGGACGCGATTCGCGACGCGAAGCTGACTGTGCGCGAGTGCTCGGTCTGCAATAACATCACCGATATCGATCCGTGCCTTTACTGCACCTCGGCGACGCGCAATCGTAAGATCATCTGCGTGGTCGAGGAACCGGTGAATATCCTGGCGGTGGAGAAGACGCGGCAGTTTGGCGGGCTCTACCATGTGTTGGGAGGGTCGCTCTCGCCGCTGCAAGGAATCGGTCCGGACCAGCTCAAGATCAAGAGCCTGATCGAGCGATTGAAAGGCGGCGGCGTAGAAGAAATCATTGTCGCGACGAATCCTACCGGCGAAGGAGAGGCAACCGCCGTTTACCTTTCGAAATTGATCAAGCCGCTGGGCGTGAAGGTGACGCGGATCGGCGTTGGTATCCCCGTAGGCTCCGACCTGGAATATGCCGACGAAGTGACGATGATGAAGGCCATGGAAGGCCGGCGGGAATTGTAGAAAAGCGATGGACGCAGCCCTTCCTGCGTCAGAATGAACGAGCAGCGCCTCTGCAAACCCTTCTCAGCGCCAAGATTTTGTCGCGAGCTTCCGACCCGCGAGAACGGCGAAGCGGACCGGCGCAAACTCCCGCAAACCAGAGACTTAGGCCCGGACGTGGCCGTTAACCTTTTCGTACTGATCGCGGTATCCGGGGACCATCGGCGGTACCGGCAAGTGTTACGCTTTGTGGTCCGTTCAGGGACTTTTGGGCGTTTTTTGGGCCTATTTGGGGAATAGGGGGATTTTTATGGTTGCAGAATCGACTCCTCATCGCGATCCGGACGTCCGCAAACGCCGGAGCACGCGTATCGTGCAGGCTGTGCCGCTGTCAGTGACCGGCGTGGATGCGCTGGGCCGTCCCTTTCAGGAGCGCACCTCGACACTGATCATTAATTGCCATGGCTGCCGTTACCAATCGAAGCACTATGTCCTTAAGAATATGTGGGTTACGCTAGAAACGCCGCACCCCGAGGTGGGCCGTGGGCCGCGAACCGTGCGGGGGCGTGTGACTTGGATTCAGAGGCCGCGAACCGTGCGGGAGCTGTTCCAAGTTGGAATCGAGATGGAGGTTCCCGGCAACATCTGGGGCATCGCGTTCCCTCCGCCCGACTGGTTTCCCTTCCCCGACCCTGCCGCCGCACAGCCCGCGGAGGCTGCCGGCGCGGAGTCCGAGGCTGCTTCCGGGAACGCCGATTGGTCAACCGAGGCGGAAACTGCGCAGGGCGACAACCTGGTCGTCATGGGCAAAGGCAATGGAGGTGACGCGTCTTTGAGCTTGGCGCGGCAGGTGGCGCGGCTGGTGGTTGAAGCCAAGAAGCAAATTCAGGCATCGGTGCGCGAGGCGGCCTCAAAGAGTATTTCGCACGAGACGCAACAGGCGTTGTCGGCGATCGGCGCGCACGTGAATGACGCCGCGACGAGGGCGGTGCAGGAGTCAATTGAGGCGCATTCGAAGACTTGGCAGGAACGGGCCGAGCGGAGGGTAGAGGAACAGACGCGCGCGGCCTTTGAAAAGCTGCGCGAAGAGATGAGGCGCGAAGCAAACGCGCGCATGGAGGAAGCTCGCCAGGCGGCGGCATCCTCCGCGACCGAGCAGCAACTACAACACCAGGCAGCAGCAACATCGCTTGGCGCGAACATCGAGTCCGAGTGGCTGAGGCTGAGGGAATCGGCCGAGATGGCGGCGGCCCGGGCCGACGCTGCAACGGCACAGCTCGAGCGCGTGCAGCAACAACTGGAGAAATCGCTACAGGAAGTGAACCAGCGCGCGGCGCAGACCGCTTCGGATGCGACGCATGGCGCGAATATTGAGACTACGCTGACGCGCCTGCGCGAATCCGCCGAAGCCGCCACGGCGCGTGCGGAAGCGGTGAATGCAAAGATCGAGAGCGCGCAGCAGCAATTGGCGCAATCCGTCGAAGAAGCCAACCAGCGCGCCGGCCAGATCGCTTCGGAGACCGCGCTCAATGCAAATCTGGAAGCTACGCTGACGCGTTTGCGCGAATCGGCTGAAGCCGCTACGGCGCGCGCGGAGGCGGCGAGTGCAACGATCGAGACCTCGCAACAGCAATTGGCGCGATCCGTCGAAGAGGCCAACCAGCGCGCCGGCCAGATTGCTTCCGAGACTACGCTCAACGCAAATGTGGAAGCTACGCTTACCAAGCTGAAGGAATCGGCCGAGGTTGCCGCCGCGCGGGCTTTAGGCGTGACGGCGCAGCTCGAACGCGCACAACAGCAGTTTGCGGATGAAGCCAAGCAGCGCTCGGCGCAAGTTGAAACTGAAAGCACAGACCGCGCAGGCATCGAGGCGGCACTGGGGAGGCTGCAGCAGGCGGCCGAAGCGGCGGCCCAGCGCGCCGAAACCGCAACGTCGCAGCTTGAGCGTATGCAGCAGCAATTTGCTGAAGGCGCCAGCCAACACGCCAGCCGGGTCGCCGCTGAAACGGAGTTCAGCGCGAACGTGGAGTCGTCACTGGCGCGCTTGCGCGAATCTGCTGACGCTGCTACGGCACGGGCTGAAGCAGCCGTGGCGCAGCTTGAAGGCGGACGCCAGCAATTCGCGGAGTCGCTCGGGGCCGCCAGCCAGCGGCTGGAACAAACCGTCATCGAGCGGACGCAAGAGGTAAATCCAAGGATTGAAGATTTCCGGTCGAAGGTGGCAGCGCTCACTACCGGACTCCAGGAAGCGATCACACAATCCGAGAACGACTGGCGTGCGCGGCTGGAAGCCCGGCGAGCGGACGCGCAGAAGGTTTGGGACACGCAGGTAACAACCTCTCTCGAACAGGCCGTGCAGCTTGCTGCCGCGCGAATTGCCTCGCAGGGCAGGCAGGACGCGGGGCGCTTGCGGGGCGAGGCGGACAGCCAATTGGCCACGCTGCGCCGCGAGATGGATGGTCTGCAGGCACAGGCCACGAACACGCTGAACAATCTGCAAGCGCAACTGCACGAAGAGGTAGAGCGCGCGAAGGGTTCAGTGGCCGAAGTACAACAGGCCGCGGAGCGCGTGGCAGACGTCAAAAACCAGATCGAGGGCATGCGGCAAACCGCGACCCAGGAACTCGAACAGCACCTGCGCGATGCGTTGCAGACTTCGGCGCAAGAATTCGACGGGCGGCTTGAGTCAGCCATCGCCGAGTCTGCGGAACGAATTCAGCCCGTGGTCGAAGCCGCCGAAGCGCAGTCGGTGGCCTGGCTGAACACAAAGCTCGAGCAGGACCTTGCACCCTATCTGGCGCGTGCCGCCGAGGCCGTGACCAGAATCGAGGCGTCACAGCAGCGAGCGGAGGAAGCGCTGCGTAGCCACCAGGATCAGCTCTGGCAGGCGGCGGAACGCTCGATTCGCGAGACGACCGTCCGCATGCAGCAGGGCACCGAGAAAGTACAGAAGGACTGGCAGGAAGCAGCGCGCACGATGATTGATAAGTGGCTCGGCGAAATTGATACGCGCGCCACGGACACGACGCATTCGACCATCGAGTCGCTCTACAAATCCGCCGGGTGGTACGAGAAAAAGGTCCAGACACAGATGCAGGCCACGATGGAGAAGGGGCTCGAGCAGGCGAGCGAGGCGCTGCATGTGAAAGCCGGCGAAGTCTCCGGACTTTTCGCGACAGAATTGGACCATTACAGCCGGAGTTTCGTAGATCACGCTCACGGCCAGTTGGACGAAGCGGGAAAGAACACCGTGGCCCGGGCGGAACAGAAGCTCCACGATGCCGTCGAAAGCACCAGAGCGGAAATTTCTGGACGCGCGCGCGAAGCGGCGCAAGCGGAGCTGGATCGCTTTAGCACCGGCCTGCGTTCCGCCTTCGATCAATCCACCGCGCACCTGGAGGCGCACACGGCGCAGGTGCAAGCGCAGATCGCTTTTGACGCCCGCCAATTGCTCGCCGATTTCCAGAGGAATCTAGCGCAACAATCGCGCGAAAACGTGGCTGCAGCCGGCAGGCAGCTTGAAGAACACACGGCCGCCGCTTTGGAATCCGTGCGCGACGGGCGCGAAATGCACGAGCGCGAATTCGGCGCGCAGCTTGAACTAACGCTCACAGAAACGCTGGAAGCCTACAAGACACGGCTCGAGAACACCTCGAATGCCTGGCTGCTCTCCACGGCATCTTCGCTCAACCAACAGGCGGAGCAGCAGATCGAGATGCTCGCGCGCGACGCCGAGCAACGGCTGCGAGATGTGTTTGCGCAAGTGTTCATGAACGTGGGCAACCTACTGCGCGAGCGGCCACTGGATCTCTCGGCGATGCTGCGGCCTGCTGGCGGAAACGCTCCCGAACAGAAGTAGCGTAGCTGGACATTCAAGAAAGCTCCGCGGGCGGCGCCTACGGAGCTTTTTTCTTGTGTTTCTCTCCTGCATCGCCGCGAGTTTCCCCATCCGACCACCCAACCGCAGGCGCTAACAGGACACGGTTTCCACGCTAGAGGTCAGTATCCGGATAACCCTGTCCTTCCTCCAGCCGCCGAAGAGGCTCTGCACTCGAAAACCTAGCCGGGACCATTGCACGTTGAGGCCGCCGGATGTACATTGTCGGCCGGCCGGGAAGTGAAAACGGAAATTTCGGCTGTGGAGTATTCATGCGAAATCTTGGGGTTTTGTGGATTCTATATGGGCTTCTCCGATTGATTGGCGCACTTGGAGCCTTTCTATACACCGGCACGCTAACCCTGATGTGGGGCGCGGTGATCACCCGGGTTGCTAATCCGTTTGCCTTGATGGACCTATTTCATGTTTTTTTGATTTTTCTGATTATTTTAGGCATCGTCGCCGGCCTGGTTTCCATCATCGCCGGCCTGAACTTGATGTCCGGAGGACAATCCGCGCGAAGGTTTGGCCTGATCGCAGCGTTCTTCGCCCTAATCAACGGGCCGCTGGGGATTGCCCTCGGTGCGTATACGCTCGTCGTTCTAGTTCCTGCAAACGCCAGAAACTCCTAAGCGGCGTTTTGGGGGTCTCGCAAGGGCGCTCGTATCGCTCCGCGCTGCGCGGCCGGGCGGCGCACGAATGGCGGCTTACTCCTCAAGCACGGCGCCTCCGAAAACCGGCCGACCCCCCAGAGAGGTGTAGAAGGCGTAGAGCGTTATAGCGGCCATAATCAGAATCCCAGCCAGACTGATGCCCGCATACCACACGGATCCCTGGGTCGTCAGGGGAAAGTTTTGCAGGATGTTGAAGATCATCAAATTTGTGACCAGCGCAAGCAAACCGAAGCGGATCATAACAAACACAGCCAGACTACTAAAGATCAGAGCGTCCACAACTGCGTCGGGATCATTTCCTAGGGGGGCAAGAACCGCAAACAAGAGAGCCCATGCAACCGCAGCCGCCCACTGCTTGCGCAGCAAGACCCGAAGAAGGAACAAGACAAACAGTAACGCAAGCCAAAAAATTGGCGCGAGCATCAACGTGAGCGCTTCATTAGCAACAATCGCTCGAGCGCCTAGAAACAGCCACTGCGGGCCCGACCCCGGCTGCGGCGGAGGATGGCCGAGCCAGGAGGGAACAAACCACGGGAGTCTTCCAAGAGCGATCGTAAACGGCGCCAAGAAACAACCGGCAAGCACATCGCGCCCCACCAACGGATCCCGAAAGCCTCCCGCCAGCAATCGGCTCCAGGAGACCAGCGTGGCGGGCCAACGGCGGCGCACATAAGGCTCCAAGGCAATGTAGAGAACCCACATAAAACAGGACCAAGCCAGCCCCCAGGCCAAACACTCGACGAAAAGCCCAAATTCGCTGAAGTTCGGCACGTGGTGCGCGCCAAAGAACCAACCCACTCCCCACGCCGCAAAAACAAAAGCTGCCAGACGTGAAGCTCCCCGGCGATCGCCCCGGCCCAGGCGCAGATTCCGCCGGGCGAGTAACGCCCCGACTACCAACAGTGAAAGCAACACAACGATGAAAATCACAAGACCTACCCGTTCGACGGTAGTGGAATGGTACGGCTGCATGCGTTCGGGCCGGGTCCAGGGGCCAATCAACCCGAAGTAAACAGGTTTGCCCCGATATGCGGCGGCCTCGATTCGCATAGGGAATTCGGGACGCTCGGCGAGCGTCCCCGTCCACGCAGCGCGCGCGTCGCTGTAAACAGGAGGCGTCCACATCGATTGCGCTGGCAGCCACTTGGAAGGATCAAGCCCTGCGGCGGAGAACAGAGGCGCCCAGTCGGGCGAGGGCACAGTGCCAGCGGAGTTCTCAACCTGAGAAGGAACAGCGATGAAGTGTCTAAGGCGACCGAGCGGGGTAAGCTCGACCAAAGTCATATCCGAAATATCCAACGGCGGGTCGTCTGTCCACACGGATCCCAATATGGGGGCATCCGAGAAGAAGGGCGAGAAATAAGTTGCGAGCGGCCGAGGGCTGCCGCGATACCAAAACACGAAAGCCCCGGTTTCGAGGTGGTCCCAACGCGTTTTCGACCGGTCCTGTTCCGCGATATAGCGTAGAAATTCCTTCCCCTCGTAGAACCCCATCGCCGTGTCCACCGGAGGCTCCGAATAACCCACGCTCTGCAGGATCTCACGCGCGCGCTCGGCCAGCGCCTCCGGCGGTTTTTCGAGCGGCACGCGCCGATAGAGCATGGTTTGTGCACTCAGCAGAATCGCTGCGATGAATGAAACAATGACTCCCGCCAGCACAGTCCAGGCCACAATCGGACGCAGGCCTTCAGTTTCTCCTGAAGCGGCGACCATCTCGGGCGACGGCGTTTCCCCTGCAGCAAGCGCGGCGGCGAGCGGGTCGCCTCCCGGCAATGCGGCCGCAACTTGCAGCGCCGAAGCCGGGCGATGCGCCGGGTCTTTTTCCAGGCAGCGCAGGATCACGCGCTCGACGAGCGGATCGATGTCCTTCACCAGCAGCGAGGGATTCGTCGGCGACGAGTGTTCATGCGCACGGCGCAGATCGGCGAGCGTGGCGGCCTCAAAGGCGCGCTTTCCAGTGAAAACTTCGTAGAGCACTAGGCCTAGCGCGTAGATATCGCTCTGAACCGAGGCGTCTTTGCCTGCCAGTTGTTCGGGAGCCATGTAGGCAGGCGTGCCGTCGCGTGATTCGTCCGCCTTGAAACTGCCGGCCACACCGGCCAGACCGAAATCGGTGATGCGTACCTTGCCGCGGCCGTCAATCATTATGTTGGCCGGCTTCAAGTCGCGGTGGATCACGTTGTGTGCATGCGCGGCGGCGAGGCCCGCGCAGATCTGCCGTGCCACTTCGACGGCCTTATCCGAAGGCAGCCGTCCAATGCGCCGAAGCAGGGTGGCCAGGTCTTCGCCATCCACGTATTCCATGGTGAGGAACGGCAGGCCATAGGCTTCGCCAATATCGAAGACGCGACAAACGTTGGGGTGGGAGACCTGCCGCGCAATGCGGACTTCGCGGTGAAAGCGGGCCAATGCGGCGCCATCCTGCGCGATGGATTCCGGCAGGAATTTCAGTGCTACCGTTTGGCTGAGTTTGAGGTCTTCCGCGCGATAAACTTCTCCCATGCCGCCGCGTCCGGCCATGGCCACGATGCGGTAGCGATCTTCGAGGACCGTCCCGGGGATGAACCGCGCGCCATCGAAGGAGTCGGAGGAAGAGGAAATCCTGCCGCTAGGAGAGGAAGGTGGCTTGCGCGGAAAACCGCCGAGCGGGCCAGGGGTGCGCGGCGTGGGTTTTTCAGCTCCCAGCGTGGGTCCGGAGCCGCTATCCACCGGGCTGCCGCAGGAAGGGCAAAAGCGCGCTGCGCCCGGGACATCACTTCCGCAGGCAGGACAATTCATGATTGTCGCGGAGTATATCACTGCCGCTTCCAAGCCCCGATTCTGTTAGCTTTTCGCCGCAAGTGTGAAGCGGCGGCCATTTTCTGGGGGCTCTAGGGCTGTCGCAGCGTGTGGCACTGTTGACGCTATAATAGGGCGATGGCAAACCGCGCATACGTGAGTGCCTGGACAACGCACGATTCGAACGCGGCGAGGCTGGAAACGTTTGGGCGGCTGCTCGAGACCGTACCTTTTTCCGCTTTGTGGAAGGGGTTCACGAGCGCGGTTGTCCGCGCCGTGGGCCTTGCGGAAACGCCCCTGCGTGAGTGGGATTTGCGCAGCCGGCCCTGCAGCGCCGCCGAGACTATCGAACTCATTCGCGAAGAGGACAGCGCCGACGTTGCCTATGAAGTTGGCGCGGCGTGGGACTTGTGGACGCATGAGGCGGCGGAGATGCGTTGGACACGCGGGCCGCAAAGACTCGAGATCGTCTGCTATGGAGAGGAATTCGAAGACGGCATTGCGGCTCAGGACGGCGACTTTCTGGTGGACATAGGGCTCGAGCATTTGTTTACAGGTCACGGGCAATTGCTCGGCACGCGCTCGGGCTTGCTGGGAGATGCGCAGCGATTTGGAGCGCATCCGGACGAGGCGGCGTTTCTGGCGGCGATGTCCGAGCCCGAGCAGCTGCGCGAATACCACGAGAAAACACAGGAGAATATCCAGGCGCTGTTCCGCTGGATGCGCGAGGCGGAGGCAGCGGTGCCGCTCGAGCGTTACCGGCTGTGGTCCGAGGGGGAAGACAATCTTGAAGCGCGGCTGGACGAAATCCTGGCAGTGCGTTAGGAATCCGATTCCGCTGTTCGTGATCTTCGCGGCGGGAATGTTTGCCGCCGCCGGCTCCGGCACGGCCCAAATCGTACGCAAGCCGAAACGGGCAAACGAGCTGGCGCTGGCGGGCCTACGGCCGGGACGGGACACGTTCGCAGACGCGCAAAAGCGTCTCGACGCTCTCCTGACTTCCGCGAAGCCCGATGGCCAAGGCCCGCGAACCTGGCAAGAGGCTTGCACGGGCCGGCGGTTGGCGGTGGAGGTAGATGACAGCGGCGTGATTCAAAACGTGGACATTTTGTCCGGCCCTTCCGCCCCAAACTGCAAGGAAACTCAGGATCCGCAGCACGCCCGGCTCTGGACGACGGGACGCGGGTTGCGACTCGGCGATCCGCGCGAACACGTGCTGGCGATCTACGGGCAGCCGGGTTCGAGCGGGCCTAGCGTGAAAGACGGACGCGAGCTAGAATTACTTTATTACGCTTTTGATTGGGCGGGGTCGGACGTGCCACAGGTGATGGAGATTTCCTGCGACCGCGCGACGGGCCATGTGGTGGAGATTCTTTTGGCTTTTCCAAGCCTGTAAGCGTCCGCAGGACATCGGGGGAACTTTGCGCTGGTTGACGATGGCGGGCATAGCGTGCGCATTAGCATGCAGCGTGGGTTGCGGCGAGACCAGTAAGGGTTCGAGCAGCGCCAGCCCCACCCCTGCCGCGCAGCCGGCCCAGCCCGCGATTCCGGCGGAGGTTGAAACCGCGGCGCAAAAGGCGCTGGGCTCGGAAGCTGAAGTCCTCGTCTACGGCGATTTGGCCCACAATGGCAAACAGCAAGCCGTGATCGTGAACCCCCTGCACAAGGCGGGCCTCGGGCCGGTGTCGGGCACCCTGATCACGAGGCTGACCGTGATTGAAAACGACGGCGGGCAATGGAAGGAAATTCTGCTGTGTGACGAGCATCTGAAAAACCCGAACGGGTTCCTTGGCGGCGCGCCAATCGCCGCGATTCCCGCGTGGCGGCTGCAATACGATCAAGACCCAAAAAGAGGGCTCCTGCTCTTTTTCGTCCCGTATGATCCCTCGGCGACGGCGCACCCGATAACGGTGCAGGTGCGCTGGAACGAAAAAGCGAAGCGGTACCAGACGTTTACGAACGAAAACTTTATCGGCGAAACGCCGACTCTCGGGGAAATTCACCGCCAATTGCAATGAGCGCCGCCGCACAAGCCGTCTCGCAACCCCAAGCCGCGCAGAAGAAAGTGCCTCCGGCCCGTCATCTGCGCGCGCTGCTGCCCTATTTGGCGCGGTACAAGGGCGGCGTGGTGTTGGGCATGCTGGCCGTGGCGGGGATGGGAATTACGGGCATTCTTTATCCGCTGATCATCGGCGCGATCTTCGACGTGCTCTCGCGAGCCGCGGTGCCGCTCGCGCAACTCGGCCACACGGCGCAGATGGCGCTGGGTCCGATACTGCGCTACTACCAGCCGGGCAGCAGGAAAACGCTGGCGATTTTCTGCGTGACGCTCATCGGCGCCATGATAGTGAAAGGCGTTTTCTCTTATTGGTCCCGGCAAGTCCTGATTGGCCTTTCCCGAGACATTGAGTTCGATCTCCGCAATGACCTGCTCGACGGTTTGTTGAAGCAAGAACCGGAGTTTTACATTCGCAACCGCACGGGCGAATTGATGTCCCGGTGCACGAACGACCTGAACGCAGTGCGTATGGTGCTCGGACCCGGGATCATGTACAGCGCCACGACCGTCGTGACGATGATCCTGGCGGTCGTGCTGATGCTCTATATTTCGCCGCGGCTGAGTTTCTACGTCCTGATCCCGGTTCCGGTTGTCGCGTTGGTGGTGTGGTATTTCGGCCAGGTGATTCACAAGCTCTACGAAAAGATTCAGGCGTCGCTCGCCGTGCTCTCGGCGAAAGCACAGGAGAACCTCGCAGGCGTGCGCGTGGTGCGCGCCTACGCCCAGGAAACCGCCGAGCAGCGTGGCTTTGACGCTCCGAATCGCGAATATGTGAGCCGCAACCTGAAGCTGATCAGCACCTGGAGCATGTCCATGCCCGCGCTCCAGACACTGTTTGGCACCACTTTCTTGTTGGTGCTGTGGCAAGGCGGGCGCCTGGTGATCCTGAATCGTATTTCACTGGGTGAATTCGTGGCCTTTTATTCCTTTATGGTGCAATTGATTTTTCCGATGATCGCGCTGGGCTTCGTGACGAACATTTTCCAGCGCGGAGCGGCTTCGATGGGGCGCATCAACTACATTCTCCAGGCCGAGCCGAAGATTACGGACACCCATTCCGCGGTGAATGGCAACGCGCAGCCGGAAATTCGCGGCGCGATCGAAATGCGCCATCTGACTTTCGCTTATCCGACGATCAAGCCGGAGAGCACGGCAGCCCCCGCAAAAGCGGGCGCCCTTCCGGCGAAAATCGGGGCGACCAACGGAGCGGCGCCAACTGTGCCGGTGAACGTGCTGGAAGACATCAGCATTCATGTCCCCGCGGGCTCGACCCTGGCGATCGTGGGGCCGACCGGCAGCGGCAAGACCACGCTGGCGGCGCTGATTACCCGGCTGTGGGAAGCTCCGAACGGCAGTTTGTTGCTCGATGGCCGCTCGATTCGCGATTGGCCTCTCGAACAATTGCGGCGGTCGATCGGCTTCGTGCCGCAGGATCCATTTCTCTTCACGGAAACGCTTGCGGGCAATGTTGCTTTCGGGGTGGAAGAAATTTCCACCGAGCGCGTGTTGGAAGCAGCCCAGATCGCGAGCATTGACGCCGAGTTCCAGGATTTCCCCGCGAAGTATGAAACGCTGGTGGGCGAGCGTGGCATCACGCTCTCCGGCGGGCAGAAGCAGCGCACCACCCTGGCGCGCGCGATCCTGCGCGACCCGAAGATACTGATCCTGGATGACGCGCTTTCGAGCGTGGACACGGATACCGAAGAGCGCATTCTGCGTGCGTTGCGCGAAGTGATGCGTGGACGGACGACGATCCTGATCTCCCACCGCTGCTCGACCGTGCGCGACGCCGACCAGATTGTGGTGCTCCGCGAGGGCCGCATCGTCGAGCGCGGCACGCACGACGAACTGCTCGCACAGGGCGGCTATTATTGCGATCTTTACAACAAGCAATTGCTTGAGGAAGAACTCGAACGCGCATGAGCGATTTCCGCGAAGAAGAGGCGCTGGGCAAAGCATACGACGCGAAACTGACGCGCCGCTTGATGCGTTATATGCGCCCGTACAAGTGGATGGTGCTGTTCGCGCTGGTGCTGACGCTGGTGGTAGCGCCGCTCGAGGCCCTGAGCCCGCTTCTTTACAAGGTTGCCATAGACCGGTTCATCCTGCCCGCGACGCAGGGCGCGATCAAACTCGCTGCGGGCACGCGCGGACTTGGTTTGATCGCGCTGATCTTCCTTGCCGCGCTGCTTTTCAGCTTCGGCGTGCAGTACGTGCAAGTGCGTGTGATGCAGGACGTCGGCCAGAAAACAATGTACGACATGCGCAAGGAGATCTTCGCGCACTTGCAGGCGTTGCCGATGAGCTACTACGACCGCAGCCCGGTGGGGCGGCTGGTGACGCGCGTGACCACGGACGTGGATGCGCTGAACGACCTGTTTGCTTCCGGCGTCGTGGCGATGCTCAACGACGCGTTTCTGCTGGCCCTCTTCGTGGTGATCATGCTGTGGATGAACTGGCGGTTGGCGCTCGCGACATTCTCCGTGCTACCGCTGATCGTAGTCTCGACCTGGCTCTTTCGAAACAAGGCGCGCGACGGGAACCGGCGAATTCGAACCGCGATCGCGCGCATCAACGCGTTTTTGAACGAGCACATCAGCGGCATGTCCGTCGTGCAGCTTTTCAACCGCGAGCGCAAAGCGCGGAGCCAGTTCGCCGAACTGAATCGCGTGCATATGGAAGCGTACAAGGACGTGATCTTTGCCTTTGCGCTGTTCTTTCCGGCCGTGGAGTTCTTCAGCACGGCGGCGATCGCGTTGGTGTTTTGGTACGGCGGCGGGCGGGTGCTCGCCGGGGCGATTGATATCGGCGTGATCGTCGCGTTCATGCTGTACGCGCAGCGATTTTTCCGGCCGATTCAGGACCTGAGCGACAAATTCAATATCCTGCAAAGCGCGATGGCGGCGTCGGAGCGCATTTTCAAGATGCTCGACGAGCCGCTTCCCGCGGTCGCCGGCGCGGTACAGAAGATTCACCAGCCGCGTGGCGATATCGAGTTTCGAAACGTGTGGTTTGCCTACACGGGCGGAGAGAATCCTTCCGAGCAGGATTGGGTGCTCCGCGATGTATCCTTCCGGCTGCTGCCGGGCCAAACGGCAGCGATTGTGGGACATACCGGCGCGGGAAAGACGACCGTGGTGCAGCTTCTGCTGCGCTTCTATGAGATCCAACGGGGCGAAATCCTGCTGGACGGTACGGATATTCGAAAGCTCGACGTGCAGGAGCTCCGGCGGCAGTTTGGCATCGTGCTGCAGGATCCGTTCCTTTTTACCGGGACGATCGAATCGAATGTGCGTTTGGGCACGGAAGGAATTACACGCGAGCGCGTGGAAAGCGCGCTGCGCGAGGTGGGCTTGGGACCTTTAATCGAGTCTCTGCCCAAGGGCGTTGAGACGGAGGTTACCGAACGCGGCGGAACGCTTTCCGTCGGCCAGCGGCAACTGATTAGTTTTGCGCGGGCGCTTGCGCACAACCCCCGCTTTACGATCCTGGATGAAGCGACCTCGAGCGTGGACACCAAGACCGAGCTATTGATTCGCGAAGCGCTTGACCGGTTGTTGCACGGCCGCACGGCGCTGGTGATTGCGCACCGCCTGAGCACGATTCAGCACGCGGATTCCATTCTCGTCTTCCACAAGGGACGCTTGCGCGAGCAGGGATCGCATCAGGAACTGCTCACCCAGCGAGGCATTTATTACCGGCTCTACCAGCTTCAATACAAAGATCAGGAATTGCGTCTGGCGGTGCCACCCTCAGCCGAGCCGGCCGGTGCGTCCTTACCCGCGAATGATTGAGTTTGCGCCATCGTTCGAGCGCCGCGCCTGTTTCCAATGAATTCATCACAGGTTTTGATCTCCGCCGGAGAGGCTTCCGGAGACATGTATGCCGCCAGGCTGGCGGAGGCGCTGGCGCAACGCGGCGTGACGCGGCTCTTTGGGATGGGCGGCCCGCGCATGGAAGCGGCTGGCGTCGAGTTGGTCGCGCTCGCCGCGGATGTGACGGTCAGCGGCGTGAGCGAGGTCGCGAGCAAGATTCCGGCGCTGCGCCGAACGTTGCAGCGGCTGGTAAGCGAAGCGGAAATCCGCAAGCCCAAGCTGGCCGTGCTGACCGACTTCCCCGGCTTTCACCTTCGGCTGGCGCGCATGCTCAAAGGACACGGCGTCCCTTGCGTTTACTTCATCGCGCCGCAATTCTGGGCGTGGCGGCCGTGGCGGGCGCGGCTGGTGAAGCGGCGTTTCGCGAAGGCGCTGTGCATTTTTCCCTTTGAAGAGGAGTTCTACCGCAAAGCTGGAGTGGATGCCACGTTCATCGGCCATCCGCTGGTGGACTGCGTGCGGCCGTCCATGCCACGGAACGAGTTCCTCGGAAAGCATGGGCTTGACGGGTCGCGGCCGATCGTGGCGCTGCTACCAGGCAGCCGGCACAACGAGGTGAAGCACAATCTTGCTCCGATCGTTGGTGCTTGCGTTCGAATTGCGCGAGAACTGCCAGGCTGCCAGTTTCTGATGGCGTTGGCTCCGGGGCTGGCGCACGAGGCGGCTTCGCTCGGGTTACCCGCCGAGCCATGCATCAAAGTGGTTGCTGGCGCTGCTTACGACGCCATATCGGCGGCGACGGTGGCCATTGTTGCCAGCGGCACCGCGACGGTGGAAACGGCGCTGCTTGGCACGCCGATGGTGGTTGTCTACCGGGTGGCTCCGGTAACGTCGGTTGTGTTGCGGACGCTCGTCACGACGCGCTACTTCGCGATGCCGAACCTGATCGCGGGCCGAAAAGTGGTGCCAGAGCTGTTTCAGGTGGATTGCAACCCGGATCGAATTGCCGGCGAGGTATTGCGGCTGCTGGGTTCCCTCGAAGCGCGCCAGGAAATGCAGGCAGGGCTGACGGACGTTCGAAAACGCCTTGGTCCAGGCGGCGCGATCGAGCGGGCCGCCGATATCCTTGTGGAAATGCTGGGTTCATAGCGAGGCTGGCAACTCAAAGGGGCTAGTCTGCTATCCTACTGGAAGCAAATGCGTGTCTCCCATCGAAAAGAGGCTTGTTTGCGGTTGAGAACTTCCATCGCGGCCATCCTGGCCGGCTTCGCGCTGGCGCTTGGCGGCGCCCTGCCCATTTGGGCGCAAAGTTCGGGGCCGATGGCGCGGCCTGCGGTAGCCAATGCGGGATTCCGCGCGGTGCATTACGACGTAAGCGCGACCCTCGATCCGGCCCACCAGATGCTGACGGCTCGCGCGGCGGTGGACTTTGAAGCAACGGGCGCCTCACGCGTGATCGTGGCCGAACTCCACCCCAATCTGAGAATCACGTCGGTGACCGACGGGGCAGGCCGGACGGTGAGCTTCCAGCGCGACGACAACCCGCTGGGCGTGCGCGTGGAGCTTGCACAGCCGGTGCCTGCCGGGCAAAAGATCACACTCATCTTCACGTATGCCGGCCCGCTCTCGAACGAAGAGAACAGCCCGGTGCCGGGCGTGCGGCTCGCTTCAATCACGGCGGATGGGGCGTATCTGCTGCTGCCGTCGCGGTGGTTCCCGCTGACTGGCTACCCGACGAATCGCTACACGGGCGTATTCAAGATTCAAGTGCCGGGGAATTTCGCCGTGGCCGGAACGGGCCAAGCGGGACCAGTGCAAACGCTGGCCGGTTCGGCCGCGCTGCCGACCGTAGTGAAGCCAGGCGCGCCACCTCCTGCACCGATGGAGCAGAAGGTTTACACGTTCAAGAACGACCGGCCGGAGCCGGCGGGCTCGTTTGTCGCCAACGTTTTTGACACGCGCGTGGTGGGCACCAGCGGGCTGAAGCTTCCTCTCTTCACTTTGGCGGCTTCCAGCCAGACGGCACAGCTCTATGGGGATTTCGCCGGAAAGATCATCACGACTTTCAGCGACGATTTCGGCGCGCTATCCGATCCAAATATCACGATTGCGGAAATGCCGGATGGCAGCGTGTCGGGTTATGCGGGGCCGGGGTTGGTGCTCGTCAGCCAGCGGCAATGGGACCCCAAGGGCAATACGCGTCTGCTTTCGCGGCTGATCGCGGCGCAATGGTTTGGCAACGAGGTGTTGCCGGCCAGCCGCGCCGATGTGTGGGCCACGGATGGCCTGGCGCGCTATTGCGAGGCTCTTTACGCCGAACAAGATGCCGGCAAGGAAGCCGCAAATCGCGCGGTGGATGATTTCTCCGTGGGCGCCCTCATGTATGAGGATGCTGCGCCCGTCGCGCAAGCCGACCACCTGCAGCCGTTTACCGCGCAATATCTCTCCGTGGTGCAAGACAAGGGAGCTGCAATCTTCAACATGCTCCGCGGTTTGATGGGCGCCGATGCGTTCAATGGACTGCTGCGGGATTTCTACACGAGATACGCCGGCAAGAATGCAAGCGACATGGATATGGAACAAATGGCGCAGACGCATTTCGCGCACCGCACGCAAACCGCGGGATCGGACGGGGCCGCCGAGGGCGCAGGCGTGCAAAGCTTGACGCCTTTCTTCGCGCAATGGCTCGATTCGACCGGAACTCCCCAATTTTCGATGGAATACACGGTGTTCCGCAACCCCAAGGGTTTTCGCGTGGTCGGCAAAGTGAAGCAGAATATGGATACGTTTAACATGCCTGTGGAACTTGAAGTCGAGACCGAAGGCAACCCGGAATACAAGATCATCGAGGTCGTCGGCACGGAATCCTCTTTTACGGTGGACACGTTTGGACGGCCCAAGCCGGGAGGCATTCACCTCGATCCGCACAACTACATCCTGAAATCGAGCGGAAACCTGAAGGTCCGCGCGGTGGTCGCCAAGGGCGAGACGCTTGCGGAACAAGGAAAGTTCTTCGAGGCGGTGCAGGAATACCAGCGCGCGCTCGATCTCGAGGCGAACAATGCGCTGGCGCTGTTCCGCATGGGCGAGGCTTTCTTTTATCAGAGGAACTATGCCGCGGCGGCGAATTCATTTCGCGGAGCGATTGGCGGCACCACCGATCTTTCTTCCAAATGGGTCGAAGTATGGGGACACATTTATATGGGGAAGATTTACGACGTTACCGGGCAGCGCGACCGTGCCGTGAACGAATACAACCAGGCAATGCGCTTGAAAGACGACACGGACGGAGCGCAGGCGGAAGCGCAGAAGTATTTGAGCCAGGCTTATAAGGAAGGGATGTAGATGCGCATCGGCGCCTCTACAAACCTTTAGAGAGCTTCAAGACCTGTTAGGTTCCCGACCGCAATTCCCTTCTGCTGAATCAGCACCTGAAATGTTTCGCCCATGCCTTCCGGATGAATCAACGCTGTAAGTTTCTGGCGGGCGCGCATCCGCTCGCTTTCGTTTTGCTCCGCTTCGTAGAGATCGCCAAAATCGTTGGCGCGTCCCAAGGCAAGCAAGAAGCGGCTTTGCGAGACGCGTCCGGCTGTCTCCAAGCCGGCTTCGCGCCCCCACAATTCGAGTGCGGTGAAGTTTACGTGCGCGGTGAGGTCCTGCTCGCCGGGCGCGGCGTAATAGTCTTCGTTCGCGCGATGCTGACGGTAGGCGAGCACAGTGCCCCGCATATGCCGGTCGCTGTACAGTTCGCGCGCGTCGTGGCCATAGTCAACGCTTAAGACGAAACCGCGGCCGAGACGGCGGGCAGCATCTTGCATCCAACGGCAAGCGGCAAGACCGGCTTCGGCCTGCTGGCCCTCTTGAAGCGTGATTCCCTGCCGCGTGAAGTAATCTTGAATGGCCGGCGACGAGAACGGCCTCAACTCTTCCACCAGTCCGCCAGCTTCACAATTCACGTAATACTCGCGCAGCTCGCCATGCAAACGCGCGACGCGATGCACTGGCATAGCGTCGAAGAGTTCGTTCGAAACGATGCAGCCCTCTGCGATTTCCTCCGGGAGATCGGCGCGCGATTCCGCATGACCACTCGCGACGTGCGAGGAAAGCGCGACTGCCTGGGCGCTGCGGCGAGCTTCGGTGCGCTCCACAGCCGCATAGCGTAGCGCGGCATAAAAATCCGGCAGGCGCGCCGCCGCGAAATCCAGAATGAACGCGGCGAGGCGGCCGACGCCCGCGCCCGCTTCCACTGCTAGGAACGGCCAGGGCTTGCCGAGGAGATCCCACATCTGCGCAAGCTGGCGCGCGAGCAAGCGCCCGAAAATCGGATGGACGTCTACGCTGGTGTAGTAGTCGGCAAATCGCGTGGCTTCCGGTCGGCTGTAATAGCCGTGCGTGGGATCGTAAAGACAGGCCTCCATGTATTCCGCAAAAGTCAGCGGGCCATGCGCAACGATGCGGCCGGCAAGGCGGCGCGCCAGGGGCGTTTCCTGAGCGGATGTTTGCGGGTTCACGGATCTTTGCATTGTGGGTTTCGCGTGAACATCTCGATCACATAGTCGTGCAGGCAATCGTAGAGCTGGCGTTGAAACGTCCAAGGAAATTGGCTGTTTTCGATCTCGCGCGGACGGAGAAGAAAGACGTAGGTATGGACTTCGACGCCTTCCGGCTTAAAGCGAATCTGCACCTCGACGCCATCGGCCGCGGCGGAGGCGCCAAAATCGAAAAGCGGGTGCTCGTAGCGGGCGAGCTCAGTGCGAACTTTGTCGGTGAGGGTGTCCACGCCGGCTCCCGCGCGAGGCTAGCCGCGCCCGCCAGCATTGGCGCCAGTGGTTTCTGCTCGCATTTTGCCGAAGACTTCTTTGAAGATGCGTAGCGAGGGCTGGTCATACAAAACGAAATCAACGCGCTCGAGCGTGGTTGAGCCGTGCAGATGCTTCACCGTCTCGTCAAGCATGATCTCGGCACACTCGCGAATCGGAAACCCGGCGATTCCCGTGCCCACGGCCGGAAACGCGATGCTCTTCAAGCCGCGCTGGGCGGCGATGCACAGCGAGTGCGCGGTCGAACTTCGCAACGCCTGCGCGGTGGTGCGCCCGCCCAATTGCATGCTGGCGGCGTGGATCACGTAACGCGCCGGAAGCTTTCCGCCCGAGGTGATCGCCGCGCCGCCGATCGGAATCGAGCCGATCTCGCTGCACTCGCGCTGGATTTGATCGCCACCCTTGCGCCGGATTGCCCCGGCAACGCCGCCGCCCAACTGGAGATCGTTATTCGCGGCGTTGACGATGGCGTCGGCGAGGTTTTCTGTTAGATCGCCGGTGCTCAAGTGAATCTTGGAGTAGGGATTTCCCATTTTGCCGGACGTTAGAAATTGGGCCGTCTAATTCCCCGTCAACTCTTGCTACCCGGCTTCGCGTCCGGATATTCATAAACGCCGCGGCCTGACTTCCGCCCGAGGCGTCCCGCTTTCACATACTGCCGTAACAACGGTGCCGGGCGAAACTTCTCTCCGAGCGTCTTGTGCAGATACTCAAGAATCGAAAGACGCACGTCAAGACCGACGAGATCGCCCAGTTCAAACGGCCCCATGGGATGATTCAAGCCGAGCTTGAGCGCCTTGTCTATATCCTCCGGCGTCGCCACGCCCTCTTCGAGCATATAGAAAGCTTCGTTGCCGATCATCGCATTGATGCGGCTGGTGACGAAGCCCGGCGCTTCCTTTACGACCACGACTTCTTTCCCCATGCGCGTTCCCACCTCGCGGCAGGTGGCCAGCGTATCTTCCGAGGTTTCGAGCGCCCTAACGACTTCGAGCAACTTCATCTTCGGCACGGGGTTGAAAAAATGCAAACCAACGCATTTCTCGGGGCGGCAAGTGACCGTCGCCATTTCCGTGACGGAAAGTGAAGACGTGTTCGAAGCAAAGATCGTGCCGGGCTTGCCGAATTTGTCCAGCAGCGTGAAGATCTCGATCTTTACCTCCATATCCTCGGGAACGGCTTCAATCACCAGATCGGCCTCGCGGCACGCATCTTGAACCGAGTTAGCTGAGCCGAGCTGCGCGACGGCGCGATCGCGCTGCTCCGGCGTGACTTTGCCGCGTGATACTCCCTCCTCGAGCGAAGTCCGGATGTAAGCGAGCCCCTGCTCGAGCATGGGACTCGACATATCTTCCAGAATCGTGCGGTAACCGCCGAACGCGGCGGCGTAAGCGATTCCTCGTCCCATGGTGCCCGCGCCAATCACTGCGATGGTCTTCACTTCCATTCTGAATGGCCTCCGATTGATCTTGGCTTCTCAGGCTAACGCGGAAACATCCGCGCGGCGTTCTCGTAGAGGATCTTGCGGCGCGCATCCTCGGCGATCGGCAAAGCCATGAACTTTTCGATGTTGTCGCGCATATCCGGCACACCAGGGCCCGGCCAGTCCGTGCCCCACAGCACTTTATCCGCAATCTCTTCGATCCGCGGAAAATATTCGAGCAGTTTTTGCGGAGGAATCCCGGAGATGTCCATATGCATGTTCTTGTGCCTGCGGACGAGAAAAAATGCCTCATTCATCCAGAGCGGACGCCCGCCGTGCGCGAGAATCACCACGAGATCAGGATAGTCAACGCTGACGTCATCTGCGAGCATCGGTTGCGCGTGTAAATTCCTGGCGCCTGGGAAGATCGAGGTGCCGGTGTGAATCATCACGGGCAAGCGATTGGCCTGAGCGCGTTCGTAGACCGAGGCCAATGGACCAAAGCCATCGCGATATGCGTTCGGCGAGAACACTTGGTGCGACGGATGAACCTTGAGTCCGCGAATGCCTATACGCGCGAGACGATCCACCTCGGCCCCAGCGTCCGCAACGTAGAGCGGATGCACGGAACCGAAGGCGATCAGCCGCTCCGGCGCGAAGGAGCAATACATTGCGCACCAATCATTCACCTCGTTCGGAAAGCCGATCACTTCCGGTGCGACATAGTTGATCAAGCCGGCGCGCTCAACGCCAACCGAGTCCAGGAACCCCAAAAAGGAGTTCGGGTCCGCCGCATAGCGCTCGATTTCGGCAAAATTGCTGCGGCCGCGCTTGACCAGTGCTAGCGCCTCGGGCTTGAACATGTGCAGCGGCTGAATGTGGATGTGAATGTCAATGATGGGCGTCAATCGGTTCCCCGTGTGTGTCCTTTGCGAAGCGAATCGGACGGCTCGAATGGCGATGGGATCGGCCGCTATCGCGCAATTTCCTTCAGCCCCTTCTCGTCGTATCCAAGCACCATGCGGCTGCCCCGGATCACGACGGGACGCCGGATGAGATTGGGCTCTTTGGCCATAAGCTGAATCGCTTCGGAGCGCAAAGGCGGATTCTGGCCCATTTTGTTCGCGCGATAAAGCTCGTTTCGGGTGTTCAGGAATTGCTTGTAGTCGCGGTCGCCGATCAGTTCGTCAATCTCGGCGACACTCAAGCGCTCCTTGCCAAGATCGCGCGAATCGAGGTCGGCTCCGCATTTTTGCAAGAAGCTCTTCGCCTTACGGCATGTGGTGCACGCGGGCTTCTGTAGAAAACGCAGCTTCACTTTTCGCTTTGCCATATCGGTTCGTCACTTCGGTAAAGTGTGGCTCAGCCGGCCGCGAAGGCGAACTGGCCTGGGGCACCTGGCCGAGAGCGCTAGGTCGGCAGGCTACATCCGGCACTAGCAAGCGCTTCTTACGAAGGCTCCGCTTGCCTAATAGCGCGGCACCTTGGGATCAATCTCCGCGGACCAGCGATCGATTCCTCCGGTGAGCGAACGCGCTCCATCTTTCCCCTGCTTGCGGAGCCACGCGGCGGCATTCAAGCTGCGCCCGCCATGATGGCAATACAAAACGATCTGATCGGCGCCTTCAAACGCCGCGAGATTGGATGGGATTGAGTTCAGTGGCACCAGCGTCGCCCCTTCAATCGCGCAGGTTTGATGCTCCCAGGGTTCTCGGACATCGACGAGCAACAGCTTCTCTCCGGCGTCAAGCTTTTGCTTGAGTTCCTGCGGTGCGATTTGAATGTCGTCCACGGTTTCTCTCTCGAATGATTTTGTTCTTGCAGCCGGTCCAGCTCAATAGCCAAAGTCGGCCGGCGCCGAATATGCGTGCTCTCGAACAGCCAAGGGCCGCGTGCGCGGCGCGCCAAGCCGCTCGATGTAGTCTGCGCGGCCGGCGACGCCCGTGACCCAGTGTTCAAGCCATTTGTCAAAACCATCGGCAGACTTCGTTTGTTCGTGGTACTCGCTGAAAAATGCATGATCGCGGCCGTAATATCCCTGCACCGGCGAGGGGTGGGCGCCCCACGGCTCATGAACTACCGCCGAAACGAGAAAGCCCGGAAGGAGCGTACGGTTCGGATCGGAAGCGATTACTTCGGGCTCGACAATTTCCTCTGCGACGACGATCACGCGTCTGGCGGCGCGCGCGCCGTCCACGGCCACTCCAAGATTGCCCCACAAATGGGAGTTCCCGTGACGGTCCGCGCGCTGCACCTGCAGGATGGCAACGTCGGGCTTCAAAGCGCGCACGGCGATCAGCTTTTCCTCATTCACCGGTGAAGGAAATTCGCGCAGGTTGCCGTTTTTTTTGAGCAGATCGCTGCCCAGCGTCGAATACGTCGGCACGAACGGCACGCCCAGCGCGCCGGCGTGCAAGGCCAGCGCCAAGGTAAAGTTTGAATAGTCCACCATCTGCACCGGCCGCGGCTGGGAGTGCTCCACGGCGCGGCGGAAGCAGTGGCCAAGCCCCGCCGAGACGTTTCCCACCCATGCTGCAAACACACGCTCGGCGCAGCCGGCGCCGATCATCTGGTCGAAGAGCAGATCCGAAATCGGCGCGACAAGCGTCAGATCGCGGCAGCCCTGGCGAATCATCTCGTGCCCGGCGGAAAACGGAATCATCTGCTCGAGCTGCGCACCCATCAGCACCATGGTCCCGCGCGAAATATTGCGTGTGATCGCTTCACGCATACTGACGACTTTGGAGGCTTCCGCCATGCGCCGTCGCGTGCGCTACCTTCCCCGCCAGGTTGGCTGCCGCTTTTCCATGAATGCCCGTATGCCCTCACGCGCGTCTTCCATCTTCATCAACTGGCCGAGATAGATCTGTTCGATTTTTCCCAGCTCGCTTTCGAAATCGCGCTGCCAGGTGCGCCGCAAGGATCGCCCCGCCAGCTTCAACACGGCTGGACTAAGCGCGCGCTGGCCGCCGATCCATTGGCGCACCGCCTCGTCCAAGGTTTTGTCGGGTACGACTTGCGTCACCAAGCCAAGGCGCAGCGCCTCATTCGCGGAAATCGTCCGTCCCGTGAGAATCAAGTCCGTTGCGGCGCGCGGCCCAATCAACGCCGGCAACGTGATCATGGCTACCGGGGGAAAACAGCCGAGCTTGATTTCCGGCTGGCCAAATTCGGCTGTTTCGGCAGCGATCACAAAGTCGCAGAAGGTTGCCAGCTCCATGCCGCCACCAAGGCAGTGGCCGTGCACGGCCGAGATCGTCAGGCATTCGGCGCGCGCAAGTTGCCGGAACACTTGATGAAACGCCGCCAGCATGGCGCCGATGCGGTCCGGTGTGTGATCGGCGATTTCCGCGCCTGACGAGAATGCCTTGCCGGCTCCTTGAAATATCAGAAAATCGCACGAGGCGGCCTTGGGATCGAGCACGTGCGCCAGCATTCTCGACAGCGACTTCATCATCGCCGTGTCCAGGATGTTCAGCGGCGGCCGGTCGAGCGTGATCCACGCGGTGCGGCCTTCAGTGCGCAGATCAATCGTTTCACGAGAGTGTGTTTCGGCGTTCATGTGCGAGTCCAAAAACCCTGCGGATCTATTTCGCGGATGGCCGCGAGCTCCTGCGCGGCCGGCGCGGGAGTTTCTGCCAGGTCACTGGCTACGCGCAGCGTCCAGCCGGTGTTGCCGAGCACGTCTTCCACGCTCACGCCCGGATGAACTGACTCAAGCACTGCTTCGCCATCGGCTCCGAAGCGCAGCACGCCGCGCGTGGTGATGATGGCGGCCGGGCCCGTGTGCGCCGGAAGTCCCTGCGCCGCGCGCCAACCATTGCCTGAGCCGTACCCGGGCGACGTGATGTAATTCACACGCTCGACGAGCCTGCGGCGCTCATGCGAGAGAAGCACCACGGTGCGTTTCGCCAGGCAGGCAATGTCGCAGGCGCCGCCCGATCCCGGAAGACGCACGGCATGGCCATCACGCTCGCCCCACGTGGTGTTCAGGTTGCCGAAGCGGTCTACCTCTGCGGCTCCCAGAAAGCCGATGTCCACGCGACCCTGCTGGAGCAGGCCCATCACATCGAGCATGGTGCCGGTCTGCGTCGCGCCCCGAAGGTTTGGGGGATCGGCCATGGTGTAAAGCAGCTCCGCCGCGGGCGTTTCGCGGATGACGCCGTTTTCGAACAATCCGATCGCGCTGTGGGCATGGGTGCGTTTCGCCACGGCAAAGGCAATCAGCGGCAACCGCATGCCGACGAAGACAATCTCCGCGTCGCGAATTTCCCGGGCCGCCGCAGCCACCATAAGCTCGCCGGGCGTGTATGCAAGAGTCGCCATCGTGCAGGGGACAGCAGCGCCCACAAATTGCCGGGAGACTGCGGGAACAGTATTGAATCACGCGATCGGCTAACGCGCAACTGTCCCCAGCGGCACCTGCGGCGTGCCCAACTGAAAATGGGGTTCGAAAAGTCGGTCAGTGGCAGGAGGTTACAGAGGCTCGATCAGCGGCCCTTGAAATCCGGGGCGCGCTTCGCGAAGAAAGCGCTGAGTCCCTCTGCGCAATCCTCGGAACGAAAACACTCGACCTGACGCTCTACTTCGTTTTCAAGCGCGCGACGCAGCTCATCGAGTCGCGAGCCGAAGAGCGTCTGCTTCACGGCGCGCACGGCCAAGGGAGGCGCGGCGGCGAGTTTTGCCGCCATCACCGCGCCTTCTTCGGCCAGAAGGTCGTGCTGGACGACGCGATTCACGATGCCCATATCCGCTGCTTGCACAGCCGTGATCATGTCGCCGGTAAAAAACATCTCCGCCGCGAGCGCCGGACCGGCCAGACGCGGCAATAAATAGGTGCCGCCAAAATCTGGAAACAGCCCGATTTTTGCAAAATTCTGTCCAAAGGAAGCGTGTTCGGAGGCAATCCGCAAATCGCAAGCGAGCGCCACATTCATACCCGCACCCGCGGCCGGTCCATTGACCAAGGCCAACACCGGCTTCGCGAACTGCACGATCAAGAGCACAATTTCATTGCCCGCGAGCACCAGCCTTCGCAGCTCCTCGCCCGCATTGCGCTGCCGAGCGTCGCGCAGGACCGCGAGATCGCCGCCCGCGCAGAATGCGCGTCCGGCGCCCGTCAGAACAATGGCGTGGACGCTCGAATCATCACGCGCACGAACCAACGCATCACGCAGCGCCTCTGCCAGGGGAATATCGAGCGCGTTTAGCCGATCGGGCCGGTTCATCGTCAACGTGACGACGCTGCCCGACCGCGACTCGAGCACCAGTTGTTGCGCGGATGCCGCCGCGGGCTGAGCTATGTTGCTCACGCCGGGCTCACGCTAAGCGTCCAGACCTTCCATGAGATCGGCGAGCTCGCGGAAATACCGGAGCTTCGTTCCGCGCACGGTGGCGTCCTTGCCGGCCGTCGAGGGCAGCACGAAGACGCGCGCGCCATAAATCGTTTCTTTCTGCAGACCGAGCGAGCAAGTCCTCTGCGAGAATCTTTCGTACGCCGTTTTCCCGCTGAAAGCCACAATGCGCGGTGCAAACTGTTCGAGCTTTTGCGACAGCAGAATTCGGCCTTCCGCAAATTCCTCGCGCGTGAGTTCTTCCTCGGTCTTCGTCGGGCGCGTCACCAAATTCGTCAGGCCGATACCGAACTCGATCGCGCGGCGGTCGTCGTTGTGGGTGAGGTGCTCGGCGATGACGCCCGATTCATAGAGAAGCGTCCAAAAGACATTGCCGCGGCCAGCGTAGTAATGGCCCACGCGAACGGCTTGTTCGCCCGGATTGCAGCCCACGATCACGAGCTTCATGCCGCGGCGCAGATAGTCAGGAAGGGTGCGCATTGATAAGGATTCTAACCTAAGAAGGTTCGGTCACGGCGATTCCGCTTACCCGTAGTGCGCAAGAATGGCACTACCCATGCGTATACCGGCCGACAGGCCATCGTTGATGGTACATGGGCAACGATCCGGGCGAGTCTATTTGAATCTCCGCCCTCTCCCGGGACATCCGATCCAGGCAGAGGATCGCGCGACGCGTTGGCTTCGCTTGTGTTACCCTTTCCGGTGGCCGCAAAGGCATCTTTTTGGCGCGGCCAGAACAAAACACCGTTGAGCCCTGCCGAACCCAAGATCCGGCCTTCCTCGATTGTCCGCGAAGACGAGCCCCAGCTTGTTGCAGCCGCCAAGGCGGGCGACGCCTCAGCTTTCGAAGAGCTCGTAAACCGTTACGAACGCAAGATTTACCGCGTCACCCTACACATTACGCAGAACGCGGCAGACGCTGAAGATGCCATGCAGGAAGCCTTTGTAAAGGCTTATCAGCACCTGAGTAATTTCCAGGGAGACTCGCGCTTCTACACCTGGCTCGTACGCATCGCCGTGAATGAATCGCTGATGCGACTGCGCCGGCGGCGTCCCGGGCAGGTTTCGCTCGATGAACCTGTCGAAGGTGAAGAGAATTTAATGCCGCGCGAGATCGAGGATTGGGGTCCGTCGCCCGAACAGCGATTCGAGCGAACGGAACTCAACTCCATCCTTGAGCGCGTCATTGGCAAACTCGAGCCGATCTACCGGAGCGTTTTCGTGTTGCGGGACGTCGGCGAGGTTTCCACCGAAGAAACCGCGAAGATTCTCGGCATCTCAATCCCGGCGGTGAAGTCGCGCCTGTTGCGAGCGCGTCTGAAGCTGCGCGAGTTGCTCAATCCATACTTCCAAGCGAGCGTAAAAAGTTGAACTGCAAGGACGTCATCCGCGAAGTTTCCGACTACCTCGATGGCAACCTGGGTCCAGGAGTAAAGTCAGAGCTCGAAGTACATCTGGCGAAGTGCCAGGATTGCAAGCTGATCATTGATACGACTCGTAAGACCATAGACATATTTTGCAATTCCGAGCCGGTGGCGCTGCCTGCCGATGTGAAAATGCGCCTGCACGAAGCCCTCGCGAAAAAGCTCGCCCACCGTCGAAGGTGATCCGCGGCGGCGTTACGATTCCCACATAGGTATTTTTCGTCCGCGCCCGCTTGCGAGCGCCAGCGTCACAACACGCGAAGCCGCCGCGATATCCCAGATCGCAAGCCCATTCGATTTGAAAAGCGTGATCTCGTCGGAGCGCTCGCGGCCACGGGCCCGGCCGGCCACAATCGGGGCAAGCTCCTGCACGCCGGCCCAGCGGGCATCGTTGTCTCCAAACGCCTGAATCAAATCGCCGGACTCGATCTTGGACTGTTCGATGGAATCCACAGCGATGCGGTTCGCGCGCGCGATGGCAGAATCATCCAATTCGCGCTTCTGGGGGAAGTTCGCACCGATCGCGTTGATATGCACACCGGGAGCGAGCCACTCTCCTTGCACCACTGGTTTCGATGTGGTGGTTGCGGTAGTGACGATGTCGGCGCCGCGAACCGCTTCCTCCGCGGAATTCACCGGCTCGATGTTGATCCCTAACTCCTGACCCATTTCTGCGGCAAAACGCTTGCGGCGTTCGGCGTCGCGGCCAAAGACGCGTACGCGCTCGAGCTTTCGAACTGCCGCAACGGCCGCCAGTTGGCCACGCGCCTGATGGCCCGTGCCGATCTGGCCCAGCGTCCGCGCGTCGGTACGCGACATATATCGCGTGGCTACGCCGCTGGCCGCCCCGGTGCGCATGACTCCAAGCTGATCGGCTTCCACCAGCGCCGTCAACTCGCCGGTGGCCGATTGATAGACCGAGACAAGAAATCGCAGCGCTCCTCGCACGCTCGTGTAAACCTTCATACCGACCAAGCCCGCTTCCAGGTCGGCGCCCGCCATGTAGTGAAGAAACCCTTTGTCCGGAAGCTCCAAACGGTGCCGCGGCTGCACGATGGCGAGGCCCTCGCCCTGCCGCCGCATCACCTGCTCGACTGCGGCTATCGCGTCCGGCATCGTCAGCAGGTCATGCACGTCCTTTTCGCTCAAGAATAGAGCCATCGCGCCCCCAGTGAGATTTACAGATTCAAACGAAAATGCAACACCCGCGTCCCGGCCGTATCGAGCAACAACAACTCACCGGAAGGCGTCACGGCCAGCCCGGAGTAGTTTACTGTCCCCAACGCCGGATCAAGCGGCAGCGGTCCGGCGTATTTTAGCTCCGCCGAAAGCGACCAGACTCGCAACACGGGTGCGAATGCGTGGCCCGTCAAGGCGATCACGTATTTTTGTGTCGCCGCAAGGAACGACAAATTTTGTGCGCCGGCGGGCGAAGGGTCGGCGTTCCACTCCAATTTTTCCTCTACCGCACCCTCATCGGACACATGCGTCACCCGGCGGCGCGACGCATCCATGACGTAGATTCCGCTTGCGGCCGCAGCGACTTGATCAATTGCACCCAGGGAGTCGGCTGCGCTCTTGTTCGCTGGCAATTCGTCGAGGATGCGGCCGGCGGTGCTGAACCTCAGAATATGCGCCGCCCGCGCCTCCCCGACGCAGATGCGTCCATGGTCGTCCACGGCCACACTGGCAGGCCCGCTGGGGCGGATTCCCGCGAGTCCATTGTGAATCTGGCGCAGTAAAGTGCCGTCCGGGAAGAAAATAAAAAGCGCGCCGGAGTGGCATTCAAGTACGTACACCGCTCCGCCCGAATCCACCGTCAGGCCGCATGGACCGGCCAAGCGCTGCACAGGCATGACGCTGAGCAACGGATGCCCGTCCGCAGAAAACTTATCAATCCGCGATGCGGTTGCCCCGGCGTCGGCGATGTAAACGTTATTGAAATCGTCCGAGGCGATCGCGCGAGGATCCTCGAATTGGCTCGGACCGGAGCCTTTCGTACCCCAGGCGCCGACATACTCGATGCGCGGAAGGGCGGGCTTCTCCGCGGACGCGCCGCTTGTGGTGGGCGCTCCGCACGCGGCGAGAAAACATGCGCCCAGCAGGAAACAGGCAAGAACCGGGCATCGCAGGGCGAAAGGCATCGCGCAAAAATCCTAACACGAAGCGCAATGCCCGAGCGCCACGCATTCATGCGAGTTGAGCTGTGAGGCTTTAGGGGCGGCTTTTTCGAAGCGGTTCGCCTTCGCGCACGCGATGAACCGTGGTCTGTCGCATTCGGTAGAGCCAGTCTTCCTTGGTTCCATCTTTAGACATGCCTTTGAAATGAAACTCCGGATCACCTGTGCCAACCTGCTTGCCGAGCCGAACAGGCAAATAACCGCAGAAATCGCTCTCCACAAAGGCGGTCTCATAGCGCTGGTGAGACACGTCCCAGGTGTAGACGCGGAGCAAATTGAAATCGCACGACTTCCCTTCCCCGCCCTTGACACCTGCCAGTAGGAATTGCGGTCTTGCGCCCGCAGGATCAGCGACGCGATTCAGAACAAACCAAGCCACAGGTCGCGTGCCGGACGAGGAGGCATAGTCGCGCAAGGTCTCCGGCAGGTCGAACTCGATGAATCGGGCCAGTACCCAGCCGGCAACCTGCGGAACGGACTGCCTATTGGAAGTCCCGCCTCCGGCGGCCGGCGTTGAGCTTCCCGCAACAAGGTCCTTCTCAGACGGTTCGGTGGAAGCCGCTGCGGATGCAATCGTGGAGGGGGTGGCTCCGGCAGCAATTGCGCTGCCCGGTGACGGGCCGTACACCAGCAGCCAGTCTTCCCGCTTCGCCGGCTCCGCAGCACCATCCGAGGACGAGCCCGCTTGCGGCGCCTCGACCGCCGCGCGGCCAAAAATCGCCAAAGGCACTTCGCCCGGAAACTGGTAGACGCGCTGCGTATCGCGCCCGGGCTGAACTCTCACGTTGGTGTAAACCTTCGTATGACCAGCGGACTGAAGGGGCATCCCGCGCGTGTCGTCGAGCAGGCGCTTTTCCTGCTGCCAGACGCTGTAATCCAATAGGCTGCGGTTGTCGACCCAGCCCATGATGCCCTGATGCGTCCGCACCCGGTCCTGCGTGGCGCTGCGCGCCAGAATTTCTACCCGGTCGCCCCAGTGCAGCTCTGCGACACTCTGGCGCACCTGCGCGGTCGTGGTCCATACGGTCATGCTGGCTTCGCCCACATACGACTCACCGAGGACCGGGGGCTTCGGGCGCAAGCGCCAATAAACTCCGCCCGCAATCAGCACCAGCATTGCCCCAATGATCCACTTACGCATGCGTTGCGGCCCCCCGAGATTCTGAGAAGAATAGGTTCTGTCCGGCGTGTCCGGACAGACTTCCACGCACGGCCCGCGGCGCGCTACCGCGAATCTGCGAGCTTGCTTACGATCTTACACTAGGCGACTGTTGACGCGCGTTGGCCAGAAGGCTTCTGCTACAATGCGGCGTTCGCGAAGGAGGTCCCGTGGGATTTCTGGAAAAACTTCGGCCCTTCACTTTGTTGGTGGTGCGCTGCGCGGTTGGTACGATCTTTATGGCCCACGGCTACCAAAAGTACTCGCACGGTGTCGGAGCCACGGAGCAGTTCATGGCGCGTGCCGGACTGCCGGCATATTTTGGTTATATCTCGATTGCACTCGAGCTTGGCGGGGGTGCGTTGCTGATCCTCGGATTGCTCACACGGGCGATCGGGCTGCTGCTGGCCATCGAAATGGCGGTGGCGATCGTGAAGGTGAATCTGGGCGGCGGCATCACCGACATTCATCAGTACGAGTTCCCGCTAGCGCTGGGAGCGGCGTCACTTGCGCTCGGTACGTTTGGCGCCGGAGCCGTGTCGCTCGATGCGCTGCTCTTCGGACGCAGCTTCCGCCCAAAGTCAAAACCAAAACCCTAGAGCAACTCGCTCAGCGCGCGCTCGCATCATGCGCGGGCGTGGAACTTGCCACCGCCGTGCTGGAAGCCACGGGCGCATACACATCCGCGCGCGGCATTACGATCCAGGCCACGAAGTACGCAACAATCGCGGGTAGGAGCGGAAAAGGAATAAAAACGAGCAAGACCCAAACCAGGCGCACAATCGTCGAATCCACGTCCCAGTATTCCGCCAAGCCACCGCAGACCCCGCCCAGCTTGCAATCCGTTACCGAGCGCGTCAACCGCTTCATCGGCGCGGGTTGCGTATAAACGGGAGCTTGGCGCGCGCCGCAGACGTAGCAGAAGGCTGAGGCGTCCGCGATATCTCTATGGCAATTTGGGCAATACATTTCGCACCTCCCGGAGGTTCAGGCGACTTCCGATGCGCCAAGCATGTTGCCCGGCACACAGGTTGCTTCAATCATTCTAGCTCTAAGTACGTGCGGGTACGGCAGAAAGTTCCCCGTGAAGGTGGCAATCTGTAGCTGACGCTAGTACTCCAGAAGGTCGCGCACGGCGCGCGCGATGTCTGCGGTTTGCGGCAGGATCTCGTCTTCCAGCTTTGGCTGATAGGCGCAGTAGACGTCCATCGCCGCGACGCGCCGGATCGGAGCGTCCAGGTCGGCGAAAAGCTCATCCGCGATGCGCGCGACAATCTCGGCTCCGTAACCCCAGGAGAGCGTGTCCTCGTAGGCTACGATGGCGCGGCTGGTTTTCCGCACCGATGAGGCAACTGCTTCCCAGTCATACGGCGAAAGCGTTCTCAGATCGAGCACCTCGGTGGAGATACCCTCGCGTTCGAGTTGTGCAGCGGCGACTTCCGCGCGATGCACCACGGCGCCGTACGTAATGATGCTTACGTCCGTACCGGCGCGCACGATCCGCGCCTTGCCGAATGGAATGGTGAAGTCAGGCCCGGGATCCTCGGAGCGATTGTAGGGCTGGCGGTAAAGGTGCTTGTGCTCAAGAAACATCACCGGATCGTCACAGCGGATCGCGGTCCGCAGCAGGCCCGCCACGTCTAGCGCCGTCGAAGGCATCACCACTCGCAGGCCTGGCGAATGCGCAAAAATTACTTCCCCGCACTGGCTGTGATAAATCGCGCCGCCGGTGAGATAGCCGCCGATGGCAACGCGTACGACCGCGGGGCACTTGAAACCGTTGCCGGAACGCCACCGGATCACCGGCAGCTCGTTTCTAAGCTGCATCATTGCCGGCCAGATGTAGTCGAAGAATTGAATTTCCACCACCGGCTTGAGCCCGCGGGTGGCCATGCCGATGGCGCGGCCCACGATGTTCGCTTCGGCAAGCGGCGAATTGAACACGCGCCCCGAGCCATATTTTCGCTGCAAACCCGAGGTTGCCTTGAAGACCCCGCCCTTGCCCTTCACCTTTTCGAGGTTTTCGTCGCGGCTGCAATCGGCGACGTCTTCGCCGAAGATCACGATGCGGGCGTCCCGAGCCATCTCGGCATCGAGGGTCGCCGCCACCATTTCCACGATGGTCTTGGGACCGCCGGAAGGCTGCGGCTTGGTTTCGAATTGCTTCGAAGCCGGGTCTACGTCGGGCGAATATAGATAATCGAGAATGTGGGCTGGATCGGGCAACTCAGCCGCCAGCGCGCGATCGGTGGCTTCGATGACTTCGCGTTCGACCTCGGCTTCGATCGCCTCGAGCTCTTTTTCGTCCAGTACGCCTTCGCGCACCAGAAAGAGACCGAATTTCGGGATGGGATCGCGGTGCGCTTCCTTTTCTCGCTCTTCGGCTGTCTTGTAAAGCCGCTCGTCGTCAGAAAGCGAATGCGAATACGGCCGCGTGACGTGCGCGTGCACCAGCGCCGGTCCGTTGCGCGCGCGCACATACTCGACCGCGCGCTTGCAGACCGCGTAGCTTTCAAGCGGGTCCGTACCGTCACATTCCTGCACCAGCAGGCCGGGAAAATTCGAAACGAGTTTCGAAATGCTCCCGCCGGGCGTTTGCACTTCCACGGGGACGGAAATCGCGTAGCCGTTGTCTTCGATCACGAAGAGCACCGGCAGCTTCTTCGAACATGCGGTATTCAGAGCTTCGTAAAACTCGCCCTCGCTGGTGGCGCCGTCGCCGCCGGAGACGTAGGTGACCTCGTCCTGATAGTGGCTGACGTGCTCGCCCAGCGGCGCGTGTATCGCCTGATCCAAGGCGCTCTCGAACTGATCGTAGTAAAGGCTGGCTTCGGCCGCGCCCACGGCTTGGAGGAATTGCGTGCCGGTGGGCGAAGAGCGCGTGACGAGATTCAGCTTGGGGTCGCCCCAGTGGGCAGGCATCTGGCGGCCGGCCGACGCCGGATCATCTTTAGCGCCCACCGCCTGGAGCAGCATCTCGTAAGGTGTGACGCCCAGCATCAGGCAAAGCGCACGGTCGCGATAATAGGCGTAAAACCAGTCGTGAGCGGGCTTCAACAGCATGCCCACCGCCGTCACGATGCCCTCATGCCCGGCCCCGCTGATCTGAAAGAAGATACGATTTTGGCGCTTGAGCTGGATTTCGCGGTCGTCAAGCCGCCGCGAAAGCTGCATGGTTCGATAGATCCGTATCAGATCTTCACGGCGCAGGCCGTGGTACTTCACCGCATCGAATTTGTGGGTCTTCGTGCGTGTCTGTACGGGCATCCCGAGCACCTCGTAGCAAACGGCGAGCGGCCAAACCAAACAATTATAGCGAATCTTTATCGCTTGTACGAAATCCTGCTGGTGCCGCTTCTTGTAGCTTTTGCGTTCCGCCCGGTCGACGGTTCCGCCGCAACCGGCTGCGGCCCGCCAGGCATTTGTTACCTGGGACCCTGCGGCTTGGCTCGATCCAGGGATTCGAATAACTCCGCGGTCTCGTCGAAGCCGGCCTCGCCGTGGAGCAGGATCTTGGGCGACGCGTCCTTAAAAGGCTCTTCCGTGGGCAAGCGCTCGAGCCAGCGCTGTTGGGTAAGCTTTTCATGATCGGAGAAGCTCAGCCGCACGACCACGCGGATGTCTTCTCCGAGGTCGCGCTTGCTGCCGGCTTTCTTCTCCACTTCGTTGCGCTCGAACTTGTATTGCATCTTCTTGTCGAGGTGAAACGCCTGCCGCCAACCCTCCAGCTTGAGGCGCGCCTGCTGAGCCGCTTCTTCATTCTTTCCGAAATCGAAGATCACAAAAGATTGTGCCATGGCATTTTATATAGCGGTGCGCGCGAGGAAAAGTCAAGCGCGGGCAGGAGGCGTCGGTGGCCAGTTTCCGAGTGCGCGGTTACTCGGGAACGATCGCTACGAATGTCCGCATAGCCCCACATGTTTGTGCGAGGCTGTTCCGAAGAAGTCGCGCGTCATGTGCGCTAACGATTATTCGTATCGCATAGCGACTATGGGGTCGACGCACATGGCGCGCCGCGCAGGGATGTAACACGCCGCGACGGCCACAATAATCAACAGGATCGCGACACCAGTAAAAGTCAGCGGGTCATGCGGACTGACGCCGAAGAGCTGGTTGGCCATGAGACGCGTCAGTCCCAGCGCAGCGCCGATGCCGATCGCGACGCCGATCAGCGCCATCCTTGTCCCGTGCCCGATCACCAGCCGCAACACATCGCTGGGTTGTGCGCCCAGGGCCATACGCACTCCGATTTCGTGGGTGCGTTGGCCGACCAGGTACGAAATCACGCCGTAGATTCCGACGCACGCCAACACCAGCGCGAGTGCCGCGAAGACCCCGAGAAGAATCATCGAGAGTCTGCGCGCAGCAAACGAATTGGAGACGACTTCGTCCATCGTTTGGACGTTGTAGACCACTTCGCGAGGATCGATTTCCTCGACTGCGCGGCGAACGGAGTCCATGAGAGCAGTGGGATCGCCTTCGGTGCGCAGCACGACGGCCACAGAATCTGCCGCGAGCGGCATAAGCTTCTCAGGAAGCTGCATGAACGGATAATCGAACTGCGCCTCGATGGCCGATTTTGAATCGGCGTCGAGTCCCCACTGTTTTACGTGGCCGACCACGCCGACGATTTCGGCTCGCACGTTGAACAGCGCGAGATTGATGTGCTTGCCGATGGGATTTTCATAAGGGAAATAGGTGCGCGCGAAAACGTCGTCAATGTCCACGACCACCGGCGCGTGCTCGTCGTCCTGCGGCGTGACGAAGCGGCCGCGTTCGAGGGTGACTGCCATGGCTTGCCGGAAGCCGGCTTCAACAAGATAAAACATCGCTTGGTGCATGTCTTGGAGGTTGGCAGGCTTTGGCTGGCCCTCAATCCAGAAGGGCAACGAGGAATTATGGATCATCGGACGGGAGCCGAGCGTGGCGGAAACGGCTTGGACACCGGGGATAATACGCATTTTGTCGTCGAAGTAGCGCAGACGGGCGCGCGTTTCGGCGGAGCTGGTTGTGGTGGCGCCCGGCATGGACAAAGAGAAGGTGATCGCGTGGCTGGGATTGAAACCGGGGTCGACGCGCCAAAGCGCAGCGAGACTGCGAACCATCAGTCCGGCGCCGACGAGCAATACCAAGGCCATGGCTACTTCGACGGCGACGAGCACCCCTTGGAGCCGGTGGCGGGCGCCGCTCTCCTTGAGTATCTCCTGCAAATTCACGCGGGATGTTTTCAGCGCGGGAGCGAGGCCAAAAACAATTCCGGCAAACAGCGACAGCGCCATCGTAAAGAGCAGGACGCGTGAGTCGAGGGAGACTTCGTTAGCGCGCGGCAAAGCGCCAGGCAAAGTGCCAAGCACCGCTTTCGTGCCCCAAAAGGCGAGCAAGAGTCCCAGCGCTCCGCCCAAACCCGCGAGCAGCATGCTTTCGGTGAGAAGCTGGCGAATGACGCGCATGTGGTTCGCACCCAGCGCCGAGCGAATCGCAAACTCGCGCGAGCGGCCCATCGAACGCGCCAGAAGAAGATTGGCAACATTCGCGCAGGCAATCAGCAGCAAGAAACCAACGGCCGCGAGAAGCACGATCAGAAATGGCTGGACATTACCGACCATGTCTTCCTTCATGGAAACCAGAGTGATGCCTGCGGCCTTATCGGCCTCCGGGTACGCTACTGCGAGATTTTCTGCAACGCCATCCATATCGGCTTTCGCCTGCGAGAGCGCTACGCCCGCCTTCAGGCGGCCAACCGCGTGGGCGCTCATATCGACGCGGCGGTCGCGAAAAGATGGATCATTCCACTGGCCGATGGGAGTGTAGACATCCTGGTCGTGACCATAGAAGGTGAAGCCTGCCGGTATCACGCCCACGATCGTGTAGGACGTGCCATTCAGGATGATCGGTTTTCCGATGATTTCGAGCGCCAAGCCGAATTTGCGTTTCCAGAAACCTCCGCCCAGAATCACGACCGGCGCGGCGCCCGGGTGATCGTCATCGGGACGGAAGGTGCGGCCAAGAACGGGCCTTACGCCAAGCGTCGAAAAAAAGTCAGCAGAAATCATGTAACCGCTGAGGCGTTCCGCTTCGCCCATGCCAATGAAGTTGTAATCCTGGTTGCGGTATATGGCCATGGATGAAAATGTTGCGTGTCGCGCTGCCAATCGAGGAAATTCAGGTAGTTAATCGGGGCTTGATCGAATCCGGGAGTCTTTCCATAAACCGCCACGAGCTGGCCGGAGTGCAGGTACGCCAGCGGATTGAGCAGGACGCCGTTGACTACGGAAAATAGCGCCGTATTCGCGCCAATGCCCAGCGCCAGCGTCAAAATCCCAATCGCCGTGAATCCCGGCAACTTCGCCAGCATCCGAAGCCCGTAGCGCAAGTCCTGAAGAAGCGTCTCCATCCTGCCTCCCGTCTTTCAGCGAAGCGCAAAGTGTACCAATCTTACCTCAAGAAACATATGTCATTCCAGCTCATGCGACCGTTCGGCCGAGTTGTCGGCTACTCGGAAGCTAACTTGGCTCATTACGCAGTAAGCTTGTGGGCCGCAAGCCGGGCTTGTAGAATGGCGGTCCGTGAGAAAGATACGCATCGACGGAACTGGGCGTTCATGATTCGTCGCGTCACAAGTATCGCGTTGCTTTTCGTGCTGGCCGGACTGCAGGCGGTTCCGCTTGCGGGCTCGCTGTGCGCTGCCACGCCGAATTGTTGTACGGGCGTGATGTGCCCGATGCACCAGCAGATGCCCGATCGCCAAGGCTCGCGGAAAATACAGCTGGACTGCTCGGGGACCATGCCCAGCGATCACTCGAATCAAGAATGCTCGGCCGGCTCCTGCTCGTATCACCATAACCACGCCGTCGGCCTTGGCTCCTACGTTTTCCCCAGGCCGGCCTCGCTTGCGGTGATATTTGCAGCTTCATCCCTCGCGAAGACGGCGCTCAAACCGGAGCTTGCCGCCTCGCAAACTCCCGATCCGCCCCCTCCTCAATTCTGAACGCTAAATCCGCCAGACGCGGTTTGAACCTCGGGCAGAGTGCTTTTGAGCCCGCTGACATTACGTCTCGGATCGGTGTCGCTTGAAGGAGGCGACGTACTCGATGAGGTTTCGAATTCTTCTCGGGCTTCTTTTTTTCTGCACTCCGGCGCTGCACGCGCAGATTTTCAGCACGGTGCGCGGCATCGTTCACGATCCCTCGCACCGTCCGGTGCAGGGCGCCGCTGTCACGCTGAGGGCACAAACATCGGACTGGCAGCAAAAAACGGCCTCGGACGACAACGGTGAGTTCAGCTTCTCGGCTGTTCCCATTGGCGATTATTCCATCACGGTCACGCAGCAGGGCTTCGCGGACGCAATTCAAAACGTCACGGTCGTCTCCGGCGGCTCGCCAATCCTGCATTTCCCTCTGGCGCTCGAGATGGTTAGCCAAACGGCAACCGTTACGGCGCAGGCCGGCGTCGAGAATGTGGACTCTGTGACGCCAACGACGCTCGTGTCGCGCGCGGACATCGCGCAGACCCCCGGCGCCGACCGCACCAATGCCTTGCAAATGATCACTGATTATGTGCCGGCCGCCTACGTGACCCATGACATGTTGCATATGCGAGGAGGCCACCAGGTAGACTGGCTGATTGACGGCGTCCCGATACCCAACACGAATATCGCCGCCAATCTGGGCCCGGTGATTGATCCAAAGGACATCGATTATCTCGAGGTTGAAAGAGGAAGCTACGACGCAGACTACGGAGACCGTACGTACGGAATCTTCAACGTCGTGCCGCGTACCGGTTTCGAGCGCGATAGAGAATGCGATCTCGTGACCAGCCTTGGAAATTTCTATCAAACGAACGACCAAATCAGTTGCGGAGGACACACGCAGCGATTTGCTTACTATGTCAGCGTAAACGGAAATCGAAGCAATTATGGACTGCAGACCCCGATTGGCCAAGTTTTTCACGATGCGGAGAACGGCTATGGGGGATTTGCATCCTTCATATTCAACCCCGATTCCAAGAACCAATTTCGGCTGATCACATCGTTGCGGGAGGATTACTACCAGATTCCCTACGACCCTGATCCCAACTCAACAGAGAATCAGGTCTACGATACGAGCCAGCTTCGGGACGGACAGCACGAAACCGACGGCTACATTGCTTTCTCATGGATCCACACATTCAATCCAAATCTGCTACTCACGGTTTCACCCTTTTATCACTACAACAGCTCCAACTACCAAGGCGCCGCGACCGATTTCCCCGTCATCACAGGCGCAGATCAGACCGCCAATTATGGGGGCTTACAGGCGAGCCTTGCCGTAAACGTCTCAAGAAATGACATTCAGGTCGGAGTGTACGGATTCGCTCAGCGCCAAAACAACTTCTTCAGTAACCAATTCACGGATGGCAGTGAAAACTTCCCTTCCTCTTCGGCTGCCATAACTGGAGGGCTTGCAAGCATATTTATTAACGACAAATTTAAGGTAACCTCGTGGCTGACTTTAATCGCCGGCCTTCGCGAAACACATTTTACCGCGGACATCACGGAAAACGCGACGGACCCTCGGGTTGGAGTTGCCGTCAAGGTGCCGCACTTGAACTGGGTCTTTCGGGCATTTTACGGTGACTACTACCAAGCCCCGCCGCTCTTGACTGCTACCGGTCCACTGCTCGCCTTAGCAAACAGCCAGAATTTTACTTTCGCTCCCCTGCACGGCGAGCGGGATGAGGAGCACCAGTTTGGCGTCACGATTCCCTATCGCGGCTGGGCTCTTGACGCAGATACTTTTCAAACACGAGTGAAGAACTGGCTGGATCATAACAATATCGGAGAATCGAATCTCTTCTGGCCGATCACGTGGGATGCGGCCTTGATTCAAGGCTGGGAACTCCCGCTGCGGTCCCCTCGCCTTTGGCATCGCGGCCAGTTTCACCTTGCCTATGCGAATCAAATCGCGCAGGCAACGGCACCCATCACCGGCGGCTTGATCTGCCCTAGCCCCGTGACGCCGGCATGCTCACTCGACATACCGCCTGGATATTCACCGGTAGACCATGATCAAAGAAACACATTGAACTTAGGTTTCAATGGAAGTCTTCCCTGGCAGACGTTCGTTTCGACGAATGTGTACTACGGCTCGGGGTTCACGAACGGGGATCCAAACGCGCAATATCCCGGAAACTATCTGCCGGGGCACACCACGTTCGATCTTTCGTTCGGAAAAGACTTCTCTGAGAAATACACCGTTTCCGTGACCGCGCTGAATGTGGCGAATCGCCGCGTCCTATTGGACAACAGTCAAACGTTCGGGGGATTTCACTACACCGACCCGCGGGAAATATATGTGGAGTTCCGCTACCGCTTTCACTATTAGAATGGCTTGCGAGCGAAATTGAGAAGGAGAAACACTGGTGGATCGTAATCCTGTTCCGGCAAGAATATTGCAGCGCGGCAGTACCCGCGGGTGCGCGCCGGTCCGCGGGCCGCTCTTTGCGTGTTTCGTCGCGTTGTTATGCATCATCTTTTTGGCGGCGTGCGGAGCAAACAATTCCGATGTGAAGCGGTACCAGCTCACCGGCCGCGTCACCAGGGTGGACAAGACAAGCAACACTCTCCTAGTGGACGGGGACGCGATTCCTGGCTACATGGACGCCATGGAAATGCCTTACCAAGTGCGCGATCCTAAGGTGTTTGATCAAGTGAACGTTGGCGATCAAATCAAGGCGGATGTCGTTGTGACGAATGACGGCGCACACCTGGAAAATATCTCGGTAACGAAAAAAGGAGACGGTGCGAAGACGCCTTCAGGCAGCCAACAGCATGAGCCGCAACCCGGCGAAACGGTGCCCGACTTTGCGCTGGTGAACGAAAATGGCCAGCACATCCATCTGCATGACTTCCGAGGGAAAACGGTGCTGCTCACGTTCGTCTACACTCGCTGCCCGCTTCCCGACTACTGCCCGCTGATGAGCCGCAACTTCGCAACAATTGAAAAGGACCTTGCGAAAAATCCAAGCCAGTACAAAAAGACCGAGCTGCTCAGCATCAGCTTCGATCCGAAATATGACACGCCAAGAGTCCTGCACAAGTACGGCGAGAATTACATCCAAGATGCCGGCGATCGCAATTTCGATCACTGGGAATTCGTTTCGGCGCCGGTGGCTGAAATGCCGGACATCGAGAAATTCTTTGGCCTGTTCGTGGATGAGCAGAACGGGCAGGTCGTTCATTCCATGAGCACCGCCGTCATCGGTGCGGACGGTAAAATCTACCGGTGGTATCACGGCAACGACTGGCAAACCGCCGATGTATTGCAGGACGTGGTGAGTTCGCTGCCGAATCAAGCCCCGCTGGGCGATTCGGCAAAGTAGACTTCGGTGGCACAAGCGGCGCCCTATTCATCCGTCTCCTGTTCAGGTCCTTGAAACGGCTTCGTAACATCAAACCACCGATGCCGGCATCCGCTCCGGAACGCAAAGAAGGCTCAAATGCGCGATGGCTCACGCGCGGCGTGCTTGGCATTGGGCTGGCTAGCCTCTTTTCCGACTGGGGCCACGAGATCGGCACGGCGCTTTTGCCGCTGCTGCTCGCCAGTTTCGGTGCCCCCGCCTACGCGCTGGGCGTGATTGAGGGCGTGGCCGACGGCGCATCGAGCTTTGCGAAGCTGGCGGGTGGGTGGATCGCGGATCGCCCCGCGTGGCGCAAGCCGGTCGCCGTGTTGGGCTATTTGCTCACCGGCCTTTCCACGTTTGCTTTCGGCTTCGTGACGGCGTGGCCGCAAATCCTAGTGGCGCGAGCCATCGGCTGGACGGGGCGCGGCGCGCGCGGTCCCGCACGCGATGTGCTGCTTGCCGATGCGGTGACGCCGTCCCAGACCGGCCGCGCGTTTGGCTTCGAGCGCACCATGGACACGGTTGGCGCGGTCCTCGGGCCGCTGTGCGCGATGGCGCTCGTTGCATCCGCAGGTATGGCGATCGCCATGCGCTGGACGCTCGTGCCTGGGGCGCTGGCGGCGCTAAGCTTTGCCGCGCTGGTGCCCACACGCCGGCGAGTGGAATCGCTCGCGGCAAAGCCCTTCTGGGCGAGCTTGGCAAGTTTGCCTACCGATTTCCGCAAGTTTCTCTTTGCGGTTGCGCTGTTTGGCCTCGGAGATTTTGCGCACACGCTACTGATCCTGCGCGCCGTGCAGTTGCTCACACCGCAGCATGGCGCCGCACGCGCGGGCACGATCGGCGTGGCGCTCTACACTTTTCATAACGTGATCTACGCGGCGGGCAGCTACCCGGCCGGTGCGTTGGGTGACCGTGCGAGGGGCTTCTGGTCGCGGTTCGGCCGCCGCGGAATCCTGGCTTCTGGCTACCTGCTCGCGGCGGTGATGTGCGCCGGCTTTATGATTCTTCCCCGCGGGCGCGCGCCGCATCTCTTCGAACTTATCGCGTTGTTTGGGATAGCAGGACTCTACGTGGCGATCCAGGACACGCTCGAAAAGGTGGTGGCCGCTGATCTGCTGCCCAGCGAAATCCGTGCGACAGGCTTCGGCGTGCTCGCAACCGTCAATGGCATCGGGGACTTCGTATCGAGCCTCACGGTAGGCTTTCTGTGGAGCGCCGTCTCACCGGCGGCGGGCTTCGCCTATGCTGGGGCCCTGATGGCGCTGGGCGGGATCATTGTGGCGCGTCTGCCTGTGAAGCGAAGACGTTCTGGCGTGTCCGCAAGCATGGATGAGCCAAACAGGACGAGCTAAAGATGGAGGAGCGATGATCGTTTTATTGATACCGGTGATTGCCCTGCTGGTCTTTCGTGGATTGGGCGCTGCAGGCGTGACGCTTTGGGAGACGTGGGCGGCGTCCACGCGATATGCGCTGGCCGTGACGCTGCTCTTTACGGGCGTCGCGCACTTCATGCGAATCAAGGAAGACATGGTGCGGATGACGCCGCCCTGGGTGCCTTGGCCGCCGGCGATGGTCTACTTCACCGGGCTGTGTGAGGTGGCGGGCGCGATTGGATTGATTGTGCCGTCGCTGCAACGTGCTGCCGGCGTGGCGCTGGTGATTTTCTTCATCGCGATTTTGCCCGCCAATATCCACGCAGTGCAGGCCCATATTCCGGTGGCTGGAAGGCCGGCCACACCGCTGTGGATTCGCGTGCCGCTGCAAGTGGTGCTGATCGTGGTGACGTGGTGGGCCTCCCGGTGATGCGGCCTCCCTGGTTACCCTGCGCCGTACTTCCTGAAAAATAGAATCCCTTCTCTTTGGGCGGGCGCGCCCCAGCTTAGCGACGGTTAGCCTCCGCGAAGAGCGACGCGAAGCACGCGCCCCAGCAGGGCGAAACCTCCAAACGCGATCAGCATGAGCGCTGGAGTCAGAGTCAAGAAGACTGAAAAAACAAGGCCAAGTGAAAAGCTGAGCGTCGCGAACCGATCGGCCTCCTCGGGCCAAGCTCGGCGAACAATAAGCTCCGCGATCCATCCACCGGTGAAGCAGATGTTGGCCATGACAGCGTAAACGAGAACGACAACTAAACTGATAAATCCGTTGGGAACCCCGAAGTCACTGTCAAACAGGAAGTGGCTTGCGACGACGATGATGATGTCTACCAGGCACGCGAGGACCCCAACGCCTCCAACGATCAGATTAAAGGGTATTCTCCTGGCCTCCCACCAACCAATCGCTTGCCAGTTAGTGGTTATCGCAGAGTCCCGGCGGCAAAGAGCCGAAGCACGAACCCGGCCGATTGTGCGATTTCGTTGCGCCCAGCGCTCCAGCCATCCCGCCACCTAACTCTCCTCCGGCGAGTCAGTGCGGCTCGCCTCTGGCGCGTAAATAATACTTCAACTTCCCTGGTGCGGAACTCAGCCGCACCCGCGAGCAAAGCGTAGTTTCTCCGTTGCGGCGATTCTTGCGGCGTGCTACCCTCAGCGAAACAAAAGCGAAGTATAGGCGAGGCCCATGGCGCATTCCTTGGCGGTAAGAGCAGCGGTTCCCGACTCCCTGGCACGGGTGCGCGAAGTCATCGAACAGCTTGCCGCCCGCGATCACACCGGCGAAGTGCTCACCGCCGTGCGACATATTCCCGCGCGCGAAGCGCAATGGGCAGCGATACCGGAATGGGTGCGGCCTGAACTCGCCGCAGCGTATGCCGCAAAGAGAATTTCGCGGCTCTATACGCACCAGCGTGCCGCCGCGGATGCGGTGCGCGAGGGCCGCAATGTGGTGATCGTCACGCCGACGGCCAGCGGCAAGACGGTCTGCTACAACTTGCCGGTGCTGAACGCGGTGCTAGAAAACGCAGACACCCGCGCGCTTTACCTCTTCCCCACCAAGGCGCTGGCGCAGGACCAGCTCGCCGAGCTGCACGACCTGGGCCAGCGGCTGAACCACGCGTTCGGCGTGTTTACATACGACGGCGACACTCCCTCCGACGCGCGCAAAGCCATCCGCGAAAAAGGTCACATCGTCTTGAGCAATCCGGACATGCTGCACACCGGAATCCTGCCGCACCATACGCGCTGGAACCGCCTGTTTGAGAATCTGCGCTACATCGTGCTGGACGAGCTGCACACCTATCGCGGCGTCTTTGGCAGCCATCTTTGCAACGTGCTACGGCGTCTGCGGCGCATCGCCGCTTTCTATGGCTCGAAGCCGCAATTCATCTGCAGCTCGGCGACCATTGCCAATCCAGGCGAGCTGGCGAGCAAGCTGATCGAAGAAGATGTGGAAGTACTGGACACAAACGGCGCGCCGGCGGGCGAAAAAATGTTCGTCTTCTTCAACCCGCCGGTGGTGAACCGGTACCTGGGAATCCGCCGCAGCTACATCAGCGAAACTTCGCGTCTCGCCCAGGAATTTCTGAAGCGCGATCTGCAAACGATGGTTTTCGCGAACAGCCGCCTGCACACGGAAGTGCTGCTCACGTATCTGCAGCAGGCGTTTCCTCCGGCGTCCGGGGCAGCGCCGCGAGTTCGGGGCTACCGCGGAGGCTATCTGCCGGGCGAACGGCGCGAGATCGAACGCGGTGTTCGCGAAGGGCGCATCCGCGGTGTTGTCTCGACGAACGCGCTCGAGCTGGGGATTGATATCGGATCGCTCGATGCGGTGGTGATGGCGGGCTACCCCGGAACGATTGCCAGCACCTGGCAACGTGCCGGACGCGCGGGGCGCCGCGCGGGCAGCTCGTGCGCTGTAATGGTGGCGAGCTCTTCTCCGCTCGATCAATTCATCGTGCATAATCCGGACTACTTCTTTGGACGTTCGCCGGAACACGCCTACATTCAGCCTGACAATCTCGAAATTCTGGTGAATCACCTGAAGTGCGCAGCCTTCGAGCTGCCGATTGGCGCCGACGAGAAGTTCGGCGGCGTGGATTCGCCGACGCTGTGCGAGCGGCTTGAGGAAGCCGGCTTCCTGCACCGCACCAGCGGGCACTGGCATTGGACGCAGGAGGCGTATCCGGCGGACGCAGTGAGCTTGCGCGCCGTGACCTCCGACAATTTCGTGATCGTGGACATCACTCGCGAACCGGAGGTGATCGCCGAAGTGGATTTTTCGAGCGCGCTCACCACCGTGCATCCCAAGGCGATTTATCTCCATCAGGGCGAGCAATTTCATGTCGAACGCATGGATTTTGACGAGCGTAAGGCCTACGTGAAGAGCGTGAACGTGGACTACTATACCGTTGCGATTCGCTACACGCAGGTGCGTGTGCTGGAAATTGCAGACGAGGAGCGTGCCGCGTCCGGAGACGGCACGGACCGAAAAGCCGTGCGCGCGCACGGCGACGTGCTGGTGCGGTCGCAAGTGGTGGGCTTCAAGAAGATCAAGTTCTTCACACACGAGAACGTGGGCGCGGGCAAACTCGAGCTGCCCGAGAATGAAATGCACACCACCGCGTGCTGGGCGACGCTCGAACGCGCGCTGGTGGCATCGCTTCCCTTCACAGTGAGCGAACGGCAAAACGGCATGCGCGGGCTGCTCTACGCGATGCACGGCGTAGCCACACTGCTGCTGATGTGCGATGCGCGCGACCTTGGCACCGCCATCGGCGAGCGGCCGCCGTCGCCGGGCGTCGCGGACGATTGGGAGCAGCCGCCAGATGTGAGCGAACTGGCCGCTGGCACGCCTGAGAAAGAGCTCTTCGAGCCCAACCTTTATTTGTATGACGCTTACCCGGGCGGCATCGGCTTCAGCGAGCCGCTCTTCCGCGCGCACGAGTTGCTGCTAGGCAAAACGCGAGAGCTGATCGCATCCTGCGCGTGCGAAAAGGGCTGCCCTTCGTGCGTGGGACCGGCAGGGGAAGGCGATGAGCGCGTAAAGGAAGCGGCGCTGACGATTCTGGAGCGGCTGACCGGTGTCGCCGCCAACGCGAATGCCCTGGCGGAAAGCTCATAAATGGCGGGGATCAGGATACATGCGATTGATCACGTGCAGCTCGCTATGCCGCGCGGCGGTGAAGAGCGCGCGAGGGCTTTTTATGCCGGTGTGCTTGGATTGCAGGAAGTGCCGAAGCCGCCGGAACTCGCCAAGCGCGGCGGAGCCTCGTTCGAGCAAGGCACGGTGAAGATTCACCTCGGCGTGGAGGACGATTTCCGCGCAGCGAAGAAGGCCCATCCGGCGCTGGTGGTCGAAGGACTCGCGGAGATCATAGCTCGCTGCGAACAAGGCGAGTATCGCGCCATGCCCGATGTGCCATTTGCTGGATACCGGCGCGTGCACGTGGAAGATCCGTTTGGCAACCGTTTGGAATTGATGGAGCGCGGCTAGGTTCGGAGCGATGGCGTCAATCTACAACGATAAATTCGGCGACCGCTTTGCACGCGTGGCGGCGTTGCGGCCAGCGCGCGGGCGGGCGATGCGCGGCGCAGGTTTCGAATGCAACGATACTTCGGCGACCCCAGGAGATCCTGGCGAGCTCGCGCGGCTGCTGGGTGCGACCGTCACGCGCAACCGTTATGGCGAACACCTTCTGATTCGCCAATGGTTCCCCACCCCTGAGCCGTGCCTCAGCGAAAACGATTCGCGCGCGGAGCGCGTGCTTCGGCTGCTGCTTCCGAGGGGTGCCGATTCGAAACGTGATACGCGGCTCGCACGCGATCCTGGCCAATGGCTTTTTCTCGATACGGAAACCACCGGCCTTTCGGGCGGCTCCGGGATGTATGCGTTTCTTGTGGGCGTTGCCTGGTGGGAATCGGGTGGTCTGCAGGTCGAGCAATTCTTCATGCGCGATTTCGACGAGGAGCATGCGTTGCTGCAAACGCTGCAAGAACGCATGTCCGAGCGGCGCGTTCTGGTCACGTTCAATGGGAAGACGTTTGACTGGCCTCTGCTCGATACGCGCTACCGCATGACGCGAGCAATCGAGCCGCGCGCTCCGGCGGTGCATCTAGATTTTCTGCACCCGGCGCGGCAGTTATGGCGCCCGAGACTCACGTCGGTGCGGCTGGCCGAGCTCGAGCGCCACGTGTTGCGTGTGTCGCGCGGCTCGCAGCTCGATTGGACGCGCGATGCCGATGTGGATTCTTCGCTAATCCCAGCGCTCTATTTCAATTTCGTGCGCGGCGGCGCGGCCGGGCCTCTTGTGCCCGTGTTCCACCACAATCAGATGGACCTGCGCGGCTTGGCGGCGATCGCGGGGCGCGTGGTAGAAGTGCTCGCCGGCTGCGATCCCCATGAGCTGCCGCAGGGGCCAGCGCAATCCAGCCGAGCGGCGCATCTTGTTTCGAAGAGCGACGAAAGCCCAACCGCCGCGCCGGCCGAGCTGGAAGAGAACGCCGACGATGCCATGGACGTCTACGGCCTGGCGCGGCTGCTCGAACGACGCGGCGAGCCCGCATTGGCTCGCAAGACCTATCGGGCTGCTTTGGCGGCCGGATTGCCGGCGCGTTTCGAACGCGCGGTGCGGCGCGATCTGGCCCGGCTGAGCAAGCGCGCGGGTGATTTGCCGGGAGCGGTGGAGCTATGGGAGAGCCTTCTCGGCGGAAAGCGTGCGAGCAAGAGCGAAATCGGCGGCATTTCCGCCGCGCAGTCTCTGACGCTCGAGCGCATCTTACTTCGCGGCGTCACCGCGGACGGCGCCGATGGGGGCGGTCAGCTTCGGGATACGCTCGAAGCCTGCGAGCAGCTTGCCATCTATTTCGAACATCACACGCGCGCGCTCGATCGCGCCACACAATTAACGGAACACGGCCTGGCTCTTCTGCGGCGATCCCGAGGCGCGCCACGCCGGTTTGCGCTTTTCGGAGACGGCGGCGACTTCCGCGGCAAATTCGAAAGTCGCTTCACACACCGCCTCGCCAGGCTCTCCCGAAAAGCAAACCGGGCTGAATCTCTGTTGGTCCGTGCGTAACCCAATGAACCCTGCAGGCCGAGTTCCACACCAGAAGCGGATGCGGAGATCTCGACGACTGAGTATTGAATCCCCTCTCCGGCGGGACTAGCATGGAAGTTGGCGCCCTGCTTAGGGCCTTGGAAGGTCCCCATGCCTGCACTGCAAGCGTCCGAACAAACCGCAAGAGTCACGGAGATTCACGTCAACGGCACGCGTTACACCATAGACGCCGCGCCGGACGCGCCACTATTGAGTGTGCTGCGCGATCAGCTCGACCTTACCGGCAGCAAGTACGGCTGCGGCGAGGGACAGTGCGGCGCCTGCACCGTCTTGATTGATGGCAATCCGCGGCGCTCGTGCATTACACCTGTCGGCGCGGCGTCCAAAAGGCAGATCACTACCATTGAAGGACTGGAACAAAATGGCAAGCTGCACGCCTTGCAGCAAGCGTTCCTTGAGGAAGGGGCGATGCAGTGCGCGTACTGCACTTCCGGGATGATCATGACGGGCGTGGCTCTTCTCAAGTCGAATCCCGCGCCCAGCGATCCCCAAATCATCGAGTACATGCAGGGCAACGTCTGCCGCTGCGGCACTTATCCTCGCATCGTGGCAGCCGTGCACCGCGCCGCGGCCGAAATGGCCGGCGCCAAACCGACCGGGACGGCCACGAAGGGAGAAAGCCGATGAGCTTCCCCACCACGCCTGAAGTTCTGGGCCGTATTGAGCCCGAAATCGTCATCGAGCCGGAACGCTACGAGCTGCGCGCCAAACCGGTCTATCGCTTTGATCTGGAGCGGCGCGACTTCGTGAAGGTTTTTGGCGCGGGCATCGCTGTTTTCCTCATAAGCAAAGCCGCCTTCGCGCAGCAGGGAGAATCCGGCGGACGCCGCGGCGGATTTGGCGGCGAGCAGATGCCGAAGGATATCTCCGCTTGGCTCCATGTGGACGAAGAAGGCGCGGTGACCGTTTACACGGGCAAGGTCGAGATCGGGCAGAACATCCGCACATCGCTGGCACAAGCGGTCGCGGAAGAATTGCATACGCCGTTCAGCTCAATCACATTCGTGATGGGCGACACGCAAGTGACGCCGTTTGACGCGGGGACGTTCGGCAGCCGCTCGACCCCGCAGATGGGGACGCAGCTTCGCCATGTCGCCTCCGCGGCTTGTGACATTCTGGTGGACATTGCCGCGAAGCAATGGAACGTCGAACGGTCGCGGCTAGCGGCAGCCAATGGCAAGGTCACCGATCCGTCGAGCGGCCGTGCGCTCACTTATGGGCAACTGGCCCGCGGCCATGCGCTGGCGCAGGCAATTCCAGAGAGTGATCCGCTCGTGCCGCAGGATAAGTGGACGGTGTCGGGCAAGGCGTTGCCGAAGGTGGACGGGCGTGACTTCGTCACCGGCCAGCACAAATACACGCCGGACATGAAGCTGGTGGGCATGATGTACGGCAAGGTGCTGCGCCCGGATTCCTTCGGCGCCACGTTGGTTTCGATAGATACCGGCGCCGCGGAAGCAATGCGGGGAGTCGTGGTCGTGCACGATGGCGATTTTATTGGGGTTGCCGCGCCCGATCCGCAAACTGCTGAGCGCGCCCTGGCCGCCATTCACGCGGAGTGGAAAGAGCTGCCCGGCCAGCCCTCAAGTAGCAATGTCTACGACTATCTGAAGGCGAATGTGGAGACGGGCGGGCAGGGCGGACGCGGCGAAGGCGGCGCACGGCCCAGCATCACCGGCTCGATGGATGCGGGTTTGGCTGCCGCGCAGCATAAACTCGACGCCACCTACACCGTGGCCTATATCCAACACGTGCCGCTCGAGCCGCGCGCGGCGCTCGCCCAATGGGAGGGTGACAAGGTCACCGTCTGGACGGGTACGCAGCGGCCTTTTGGCGTGCGCGATGAGCTGAAGGATGCATTTCACCTGGACGAGAAGAATGTCCGCGTGCTGGTGCCGGATACCGGCTCGGCTTACGGAGGCAAACATACGGGTGAGTGCGCGGTAGCCGCGGCGCGTCTGGCGAAGAGTGCGGGCAAACCGGTGAAGCTCGTCTACACGCGAGAAGAAGAGTTCACCTGGGCGTATTTCCGCCCGGTGGGAGTGATTGAAGTTCGCAGCGGCGTGCGCGATGACGGCGTGATCACCGCGTGGGAATTTCACAACTACAATTCCGGCGGCTCCGCGATCGGCACGCCGTATGCGATTGCAAACCAGCTTATTGCTTTCCATCCGACGAAATATCCCCTGCGCCAAGGCTCCTATCGCGGGCTCGCGGCCACGGCCAATATCTTCGCCCGCGAATCGCATATGGATGACCTGGCGCGGCTAGTAAAGATGGACCCGCTAGCGTTCCGCCTGAAAAATCTCGCGGATGACGATTCCGGAGGGCGTCTTAGGGCCGTGTACCGGGCCGCCGCGGACAAGTTTGGCTGGGGCCGTGCGAAGCCCGCTCCGGGACACGGCTTTGGGATCGCCGGAGGAACAGAGAAAGGCGGCTTTGTCGCGACCTGTGCGGAAGTCTCCATAGATCGGGCGAGCGGCGAGGTGCGTGTGCTGCGGGCGATCACCGCATTCGAATGCGGAGCGGTGGTGAATCCCGATGGTCTGCGGAATCAAATCATCGGAGCCAACATCATGGGGCTGGGCGGCGCGCTGTTCGAAGCCATCCAATTCGAAAACGGCCGCATCCTGAATCCGAAGCTCTCGAAGTATCGGGTGCCGCGTTTCAAAGATGCACCCCAAACCGAAGCGGTTCTGGTGGATCGCCGCGACATCGCCCCGGCTGGAGCCGGCGAGGTGCCGTTAATGGCCATTGCTCCTGCGATCGGCAACGCCATCCTGGATGCTACCGGGACGCGCCTGCGCTCGCTTCCCATGGTTCCCAATGGCCTGAAGGCATGACCGCGGGTGCGCCGGCCGGCAAGCTTTAGGCGGCTCTCATTCCCATTAATAAAGAGAAAGGTCTGCGATGCGGGTCGCTGCAATCTACGATATTCATGCGAACCTCCCCGCACTTGAGGCTGTGCTCCAAGAGATTCGCCGGGCAGAAGTAGATCAGATCGTGGTCGGGGGCGATGTGCTCCCTGGCCCTATGCCGCGTCAAACCATCAAGTGTTTGATGGACCTCGACATTCCACTGCAGTACATCCAAGGCAACGGCGACCGTGAGGTGCTTGCACAAATGGCAGGCACGGAGACGGACTGGTATCGCACCGCCCCAGAGCAGTGGCGAGAGCCCGTGCGCTGGACGGCGCAGCAACTGCTCCCTGAGTATGATCGGTGGCTCGCTGGCTGGCCCAAAACACTCCGTGTCGAGATTAAGGGACCAGGCGAGGTGCTCTTTTGCCATGCCACACCGCGGAATGACACCGAGATATTTACGCGCCTAACGCCGGAAGATCGCCTCTTACCGGTCTTTGGAGGGCTCAACGTATCTGTGGCCGTCTGCGGCCATACTCACATGCAGTTTGACCGAACGATTGGAAGGATTCGGGTCGTGAATGCAGGCAGTGTGGGAATGCCGTTTGGGGAACCAGGCGCTTATTGGCTGTTACTTGGACCCGACATCGAGTTTCGGCATACGCCGTACGATCTCGAGAAGGCCGCGGAGCGCATTCGAGACACGAAGTATCCGCAGGCTCAAGAGTTTGCAGCACGCAACGTCCTGCGACCCCCCTCCGACAGAGAAATACTCGAAGCGTTTACACGGGCCGAAATGAAGTAAGAAAGGGTAGGTTGTCCGAAGCCGTTGTGGCGCAAGCGAATTCCCTGCCCCAACCAAGCCGGGCAGGCGACAGCCCTTTCTTCCCACGACGCGCGCAGCCCAAAGAGGTACACTTCTCACCCCTAATAAGAAGGAGCGCCAACGCGATGAAACTCCGCGTTTCTGCATCCACGTTCGCCGTTCTTTTTGGTCTAGCCGCTGGGACGTGTTGGGCGCAGCAGCCGCACCCGGCGGCGTCGCAACAACACTTCCATCATTTGGAGCCCACGCCAAAGACTGTCGCATGGGGCTATTACGACGCCGCGGCGAAGCCCGTCCTCCGGGTGAAGTCCGGCGACACAGTCGAGGTGCACACTTTGCTTACCTCAAGCCCCACGCGCCTGGAAGGCGCTGGCGTCGCACCGAAGGCAGTGGAACAGGAACTGCGAGATATCTATGACCAGGTGAAAGACAAAGGCCCGGGCGGCCATATTCTTACCGGCCCGATTTTCGTCGAGGGCGCCGAACCTGGGGACGTGCTGGAGATTCGTATCAAAGCGATTCGCCTCGCGATCCCATACGCTTACAACGGCTTTGGCCGCACGAGTGGGTTTATTCCCGAAGATTTCCCTTACTCCAAGATGAAGATCATCCCGCTGGACAGCAAGCGCATGATCGCGCGATTTGCACCCGGTGTTGAAATTCCGCTGCACCCGTTTTTCGGGAGCATCGGCGACGCGCCGCCACCTTCTTCGGGACGCTTGAGCAGCACTCCACCGAGCTTGCAGGGCGGAAACCTGGACAACAAGTGGCTCGTGGCAGGCACGACTTTATATCTCCCGATCTATACGTCCGGCGCGCTGCTCGAGATCGGCGATGGCCACGCCGGACAGGGCGACGGCGAAGTGGACATCACCGCGCTCGAAACTTCTCTTATCGGGACGTTCCAATTGGTTGTCCGCAAGGACCTGCATTTCGATTGGCCCCGCGCGGAAACGCCGAGCGAATACGTCACTATGGGGATGAACCAGGATTGGAACGAAGGGGCGAAGCAAGCGCTGCGACAGATGATTGATTTCCTCGTGCAGGAAAAGCATCTCTCGCGCGATGATGCCTATATGCTGTGCAGCGTCGCCGCCGACCTGCATGTGACGCAGCTCGTAGATGGCAATAAAGGCGCGCACGTCATGCTGTCAAAGGCGATTTTCACGAACTCCCACGGCGTCGCAAAAACAAAGCCAGCCGCAGTCTCCAAGCCGTCCCCCCGACCCTAATCCCGGACATAAGAAATTCTACGGGTGGAGTTCGAGGGCGGGCGGTGAGCTAGCCAAGGGCGCGGCGGACATCCGGCGAGTGGCTCCTGCGCTGCGTTCCTGATCCGTGCGGGCCGCCGGGTTGTCCGGCCAGCCCAGCGCGTGGGTGAGTTGGTCAAACAAGAGCCGGTTCGCACCCTCCAGGCTCACACAGTCCGAAGCCACGCATCGCAGAAAAATGCCGCCCTCGTCTGCTTCGAAGGAAAGGAAGTTCGGTCCGCGGGTCAGATTCCTAGAGTCGGCGTATTTCTTGCTAAACGCCTCGCTCAGCCCTCCGAACAATCGGGATGCGTCTGCATCATTCGCGGCGCGAACGCGCACCGCGAGCAGCAATTTGCCCGCACTCGCTTGCTCGTAAAGCGCGTAACGGTCCCCCGCCCAAACGGCGGCAAGCTGCGTCGCCCGTACCTCATCGAGGAACTGCTTCAGGACTTCCTGCAGCCCGAATTCGCCGAGCACATTGTCGTCGAGTTTCTTCCAGCCTTTGGGTAGATTTCCCGCCAGATCGGGAAGGTCAACCTTCCCCGGTGCGACGTTGCGCAAGTAGAGATCGGGATGCATCACTTGCTGGCTGGAAGCTGGAGGGTTCTCAAACACGATGTGAAATCCGGGCCATCCGCCGCGCGCAAGCAACACGTTCTGGCTGAAGTCGGCTCCCGCGGAGTAAGGGAACATCAGGTCGTCGCGTATGAAAGGCGGCGCCTTGGCCATCAACGGGGAGTCGTTCAGGTTGCCCAGCATCGAGCTCAAATCCAGCTCACCGATTCCGGCTAGGGTCATACCCTGCTGCCGCAAGGTATAGTCCAGCATCGAAGCAACGGCCGCGCCTTCAATTACGGCGTCGCGCGCCAATTCCGCGTCTTCGTCGGACTTTACAGCATCGCGCCACGCTTCAAGATGGTAGTGCTGATCCTGAAGTGCATGGGTCAGTTCATGAGCCATGACTTCGCGCTGATCGTCTGGCGCGATCCAATCGGCAATGTAATTCCTTGGTTTTTGCGTCATAGAGACCGGCAATTTGCTCTGTGAGCAAATCCACCAAGAACGAATCGAGCGGGAATCCCTTCGGAATCAGCCCGAACTCCTCCATCTCTTTCTGGTCCGAGTAACGCTGTGCGGGCGTCTCGTCCTCCTGCATTTCACGGATGACGTAAGCCCGAATCTCTTCGCGCGACCGGATGCTTCTCTTCAACGGTTCCAGCACCGGCAGGCCGAGCAGTTTGCTCATATCGGCCAGCACCTCGTCTGTGGTGCGAAGGAATTCGGCTTTGTCCTGCGTTGCCGGAGGTAAGTGAGGTTGCGCTGGGGGGGCTTGCTGCTGTGCCGAAATGAGACTGACTGCCAATAGGCCGCAAAATAGCGGGACAACGAATCGCTTCGGAAATCGCATCGGTCGCTGGTATCCTACTTACTGTCAAGTTGGCGTACCGGCTCAGGATAGCAGGTTTACCCACATTCGCCGTCGGTGGCACCCTTCCGGGTTGGCAAATAACCTACAGATATTGGGAAGGAGGATTAGAAGGCAATGAGTTTCTCCGAGCACAGACCAAGACACGGCCCGTCATCGCTTTTCCGAATTCGTAACGAGAGACGATTGGTATATACTATTCCGCCAGCCGCCGCGCTCGCTTAGCGATCCTCAATGTCCCGCTCACTAACGTACCCGCCAACTCCAGACATCGCCGGAGGGAACGCCATGATTCCGGGCTTACACCTGCGGCAGACGCGCGAGAGATTGGGGCTGACCTATCGCGAAGTGGAAAAAGCAAGTTATCAGGTCGCAGGCAATCGCGGCCGCTCCGATTTCATCATTCACATCAGCAGGTTGGCGGACATCGAGAATCACGGAGCCGTGCCTGGCCCGCACAAAATGTATTCGCTTTCCGCCATCTATCATCTCGATCCGGCCGAGGTCTTTGGATGGTACGACATCCCCTTCGCCAATCATTTCGACGAGGACGCAGGATTGCCAGGGCGCAATACCCATCTCGCGGCAGCGCCAAGCACCTTGCATCTTCCGATCCGGTTTGACCCGGCATTCGACCCGCGCCGCACGGACGTGCTTACCAGGATGGTCGAAGCATGGGGTGAGCTGGAAGGAATTCTGTTCCAGCGCCAGCCGCACAGACAGTATGGCTATGTGGGGTTGGAAGACCACATGATGGAGCCACTCGTGCGGCCGGGGGGCTTGGTGCTAGTTGATACCACGCGGCGACAGGTCTGCAAAGAGGGCTGGCACAACGAGTACGAACGGCCCATCTATTTCGTGGACGTCAGGGATGGTTACAAGTGCGCCTGGTGCGTGCAGGAAACCAAAACACTGATCCTACAGCCCCATTCGCTATCGCCCTGCAAGCCAAGAATCATGCGGAGCCCGGAAGAAGCGGAGATTGTAGGCCAAGTGACCGGGGTGGTTACGCGGCTCGAAGCCCGATAGGTTCGGCGGTCTCGAGTATGCTTAGTAGGGCTTCCAGATTCGAACAGAAAAGCTCGCGTACGTAGGAAGGTACGCCTAGCGGCAGCATGGCGCGGTAGAACTCCAACTCCCTCCACTGTTTGGCCAGTTCGCGCCGCTGCCCCCGCATACTTTCGAGACACCGCCCGAGGTCAACGATCTGCTGCTCCAGAGGCGTTTCGAGGATCCGGGTGAGTATCTCCCTGTGTGACCCCGCGAAAACCTCGTGCACGGCCCCTTCTGAATACCTTTCTTCCAATCCCGCATGCACGTAACGGCCGGTGGCGAGATCCCGAAGCGTTGAAATGTAGAGCAGGCGGCCGAATTCGCTGGGAATGGCCGCCAGGGTTCGCTCGGTGAAATCTTCGATCAGCGCCTTGTTCCGCTCAAAATAAACGCCTTCGTACACGCAAGCCTCTGTCTGTTCTGCTTTTCTGAACGTTTTTCACGACAACCGGGCGCATCGCCTATACCGCGAGAGATTGCGGCCAGGAGGAGTGCCTACATGAAACGAATGACCGCCGTATTGCTGCTGACCGCAGGTTTGATGCTACTCCCTGTTGATTCCCACGTCAACGTATCACGAAGTAACGTGTTCGTCTCTGCTGATGGAACCGGGCCGACGCCGCCCCCGCCGCCAGGGAGCGACAATTTCGTTTCGCTCGCGGCAATGAACGCGTAGCCGTCGGGGGGAGCCGCCGTACAGGGCCATTTACTTTACGGTACCGATACTGCTAAGCTCTGTGCTGTGCGGGCCCCCCTTTCCATTTACGAGGTCTTCGTGTGGGCGGTGGGCCCGGCCCTGGCGCTCATTATTTTGGCTGTGGGATGCTTGCCTCACTCCTTGCGTGAGCTCCGATTCTTTGCGGCCTACCTTGTATTCTTCATTCTGCGGGAGCTGACGTACTTCTATCTGTCGAATAGCCGGTTCCTGGGGAACCTACGACTACTACTGGATTACTGAATTCATTTTATCTTCGCTGCGGTTGCTCACGGTCGCTGAGATTTATTGGCGCTCATTGCGGAGCTATCCCGCCGTGTGGGACGTCACATGGCGAGCGCTGGCAACCATTGCAGGGGCGTTGCTGCTCTGGAGCGGGTACTCCGCGATGCAACACACGGCTAAGGTAGCGAAATTCTTCTACAATGGCTTACAAGGATTTGAGTTCATGCAGGCGGTTTTGTTGGGGGCGTCGCTGGCAGCGATCACCTACTACCATGTCCAGCTTCTTCCAATACACAAGCTAATGCTGATTGGCCTTTGTCTCTATTCGCTTCTGCAAGTCCTGACCTACGCCATGGCATCGCCCAAGCCGTCGACGATGCACTATTGGTTTAGTCTAGTGCGTCAAATTTCCTACGGGATTACCATCGTGATTTGGCTGTACGCCTTCGCGCGCCCAGTGGAAAATACGGCAAACGCGCCGGCCCTGCTTTCGCGGGACGAGTGCAATGACCTTTCGGTAGAGTTTGATGGTCGCCTGAGGATCTTAAACAACCGGTTGCTGGGGATTCTGCGATGATGACGAGCATCTTGATTTTCGGCGGCTTGGCGCTCGTGTTGCTGACCTTGCTGGTTGTATTTGTACGGATGGACGCGGCGCGACTCCCGGCAAAATCCACATCTGGGGAGCGACGCGATCCCCGAAGTGAGATCTTCGAACTTTCCAAAGAAGACTTCTCTCCCCGCCACTACCTCAACTTTGCCTTGGCACGGCGGGCCCTCTCCGTAGAGGACGAGCAGTTCCTGGCGCTGCGCGCGGCCCCCGCGGTCCGGAGGCGCGCACGCTGCGCTCGGCGCGCTGTGGTTTTGCAGTTTCTTGGCGGTTTGCAGGAAGACTACCGGCGGCTCAATCGGGTATCGCGTATTCTGACGTCGCTCTCGCCAACAGTAGACCGGCAGCACGAGTATCAACGCTGGTGGCTTGCCGCGCGCTTTGAGTTACTCTGCGCCTTCGCTTCTTTAAAACTTCGCTGTGGCGTACTTCCCGTTTCGCAAATGCGCCGGCTCACGGACCTGATCGGAAATCTCACAATCCGGCTAGAGCGGGCGATGCGGGTGTGGGAGGAAGCTGCGTTAAAATCTCAACCGGCAGGTGTCAGGACTTAACGGCAACGGCATCCGGCTGGCGCAAGGCCTTCTGGATCAAGCTCCAGAAATTTCGAACTTCAAACGGCTTTTGAATGTAGGCCACTCCGGTTTTCCGCAAGAAGTCTACCGTGCCGTTGCCTTGTGCCCCGGACATGGTGAAGACCACACGATGAAGCAGCTCTGGACGGTGCTTGCGGATCCAATCGTATAGGCCGCGGCCCGTAACTTCGCCCGGCATTTTGAGATCAGTCACCACGAGGTCCACGTGTTCCCGCGTGAGTAGCGTCAGCGCTTCCTTGCCGCTCGATGCGGTCAGGACTCGAAGTGATCGGGCTTCGAGAATCTCTTTTTCCAGGCTGAGAACCGCCTCTTCGTCGTCCACCAGGAGCACGCGGCCCGTAAGCGCGGCGTCTTCCGGTTCCGATTCTGGGCGGGCCGGTTCGGCCACGGGCAGCACGGGCAGGACAATGGTAAAGGCCGCCCCTCGCGGCGGCAGATTGTTGACCAAGACTTCTCCGCCGTGCTCAGTGATGATTCCATAGCAGATACTGAGGCCAAGACCGGTGCCCTTGCCGACGGCCTTGGTCGTATAGAACGGATCGAACACGCGATGCGGATCCTGTACGCCGAGTCCGCTATCCACGACCTCAACCAGCAAGCGATCACCTTCTTGCGCGGTGCGTACCCAGATGTCGCCCCGGTCAGACCGCTCGAGGATCGCATCCACGGCGTTATTGAGTATGTTCAGGAAAACCTGCTGTAGCTGGTGAGGATCGCCGGAGAGCAGCGACAGGTCGGGCGCCAGAGCGCGGTGGATTTGAATGTTGTTGATGCGCAGGTCATATTCGCGCAGGGCGAGCGTGTCTTCCAGGACTTGGTTGATATGCACGGGCACGCGCTCGGGTTTCTGTTGCCGCGCAAAGCTGAGCAGGTTGTTGACGATACGGTGAGTTCGGCGGGCCTGCTTGTGGATTTTTTCCGCGTATTCGCCGCCAGCCTTGTTGACAAATTCCCCCGAGGAAAGGAGCTGGCTGTAACCCAGAATCGCGGTCAGCGGGTTGTTCAACTCGTGTGCGACTCCGGAAATAAGCTGGCCGATGGCGGCCATTTTTTCGCTTTGCAGCAATTGCTCTTGCGTGTGGCGCAAGTCTTCGTAGGCCTTGCGGGTCTCATCCAGAAGCAGCATTTTTTCGATCGCGGAAGCGATCTGGTTGCCCACGGAGGCCAGGAGGTTCAGTTCGGCATTGGAAAACTCGCGTGCGCCCCGGCAGCCGAGCAGCAGGCACCCGATCGGATTACCTTTCGACCATAACAGCACGAGGTAAGCAGTCTCCAGTTCCTCTTTTTGCTGAAAATCGCGGAACGCGGTGGGCATAGGCAAGCCGGCAGCGGAAAGCACGGTGGCGTGCACGGCCCGGATGTGCTCGAAGAAATCCTGCGGAATGATTAGAGGTGGAAACGTTCGGCCGTAAGCGGAGCGGAAACCCACGCCCGCCAGGATCTGCAAGGTTGTGGAATCCGGCTCCACAAGGAAGATTGAGGCCACATCGACGCTGAATAGCTCGATGACCTGCCGAAGCACTCGGCCGGAAAGGTCCTGCATGCCGAGAGGCTGGTTGAGCGTCTGGCCAATCGAGTTGAGCACCATCAACTCGCGGTTTCGTCGCCGGATTTCCAGTTCGGCGCTCTTGCGCTCGGTAATATCGAGCACGAAACCGCGGTATCCAAGAATATTTCCCGACGCATCGTGGGTCGCAATGCTCGATTCCATGACGGTCATGATTTCGCCGTCGCGCCGCCGCATCTGAAACTCAAAATCGCTGACGGCCCCGTGCTCCTTCAACAGCTTCTTCAGACGGTCGCGGTCTCCGGGATTCACGTAAATGCTCGCAGCAATGTCCTGAACCTTAAGCAATTCGTCGCGATTGCTGTAGCCCAACATCTTCAGGAAGGCGTCGTTGAAATCAACAAACCGTCCTTCAGGTGTCGAGAGGAAAACACCTTCCTGAACATTTTCGAAGAGGCTGCGATATTTGTCTTCGGCAACCTGCCGATCGCTGATGTCCTTGAGCACATGCACTACGCCCAGCCCGTTGCCTTCCTGGTCATGAAAGCTGGAATTCGAGGCGAGCAGGAAACCTCCGAGGCACGGATCGGGCGTATCGCCGCGCCCGGCCGTGCCCTCGCAGTACGGGCAATCGGTCCATCGCTTCTCTCCTTTGCCGGATGCCTCCCTGGCAAATACCTGGGAAACGGTCCATCCCAACAGCGATTCGCGCGACCTTTGTATCCTTGCGGCCAACGCCTGGTTCGCTCGAACGATGCGGCCGGAGTTGTCGTGCACCAAAATGGGGTCTTCGATGGAATCGAAAGTATATGACCATTGCCGCTGGGCCGCCGTGGCGCGCTCGAACAGGCGCACATTCTGAATGGTCAGACCCATCAGGTTCGCGACATTTACGAGGAAACTGATCTCGTCCGCCTGGAAGCGTCGAGGCTTCGTCGAGCCTACACCCAGAACGCCCAGCGCCGATTCCTGGCCCGGCAATCGCACGAGAACGAGAGCCGAAACGTTCTCAGACCGCATGCGTAAACGAAGTGATGCCGGCATCTGCTGGTCGAAGCAAACGTATGGAGTTTTCTGTGCGAGCAATAACTTTATCCACTGCTCCGCGGCAGGAACGCGCTTTTGGTCCTCGATATAGGAGTCGCTGAAACCAACGGAAGCGCGAATCTCCAATTCGGCTGAATCGCCTTCTCCGGTCAAAACGCGCACCACGCCGTGCGTAGCGTTCATGGTCTCGACCAGATGTCTTAAGACTTCCTGCAGGACATCGTCCACGTCCAGGGTCTGTGTGCTCGCTGCCGTGATCAGGGTCAAGCGCCGCAGCTTTTCGTTTAAGTTCTCGACGCGAGTTCGCGCGGCTTCGAGAACCAAAACGGCCACGCCGATTCCCAGCGCTATTTGCAGGAGGTTCGAGAGCGCCGCGCCCAACCAGAAGAACTGCTGCAGCGACCATGCTGCGGAATCGAGATAATGAAAGCCCGCCAGAATCAGGGCGGCGCCGAGGAGCTTCGGACCGTTGCCTCTGGGCAGGTTATCTCCGTGCCACAGCGTCCAGGCCGCTGATAGCAGCACCGCACCATCCAGCAGGACTGGGACCCACCGAACCCATTCGGGAGGGCTGCCCCAGGCCGCAACGCCGGCTACCAGGGCGCCGCCTGCGGCTGCAATGACCCACAGTCTACGGATGGCGCGACCTGGCCGTCGATAGTCGAGTACAGAAGCCAAAAAACAGACCAGGGCGGCGAAGAAGGCAGCTTCGACCAGCACCCTCTGAAGGACGCCATCTTGCTGGCGTCCCACCAGTCGCGCGATTCCAAAAACGGTTAGCAGCGCCCAGCCAACGATCCAATATCTGAGGAAGCTCGCCTTAAGCTCTTGATACAAATAGCGATAGAGGACAAAGAGGATTAGGAAGGCGCAGACATCAACCAGCGCAAGGGCCGAGGATCCTCGTGTCCCCAGAAGCGAAAGAGCTCGTTCCGAGATGTGGATTTCGCCAGGAGTCACAGACCTTCCCTAGGGTATCCAGTAGCAGCCGAATTGCTTGGAAGTTAGCGTTAATGAAATTAGCACTTAGAGTCAAAAAAGCACAACCAGCCAATGGTAAGGATGTGCCGTGCCTTATAATAGCGGTGTTCGGAGACCCCTTGCCCAACGAACGCATTCTGGTAGTGGATGACGAAGAGGCGATCCGGGAAGTTGTATCCACCCTGCTGGACTCCCAGGGTTACAAATGTACCCCGGTCGGGAACGGCCGCCTGGCCCGTGAATACCTATTAGGCGAGTCTGTCGAGCTCGTGTTGAGCGACATGGTCATGCCCGAGATGGACGGGCTGAAGCTGCTAGAGTGGGTGCGCGAATACGACAAGGACCTGCCCGTGATCATGGTCACGGCCATGCACGACTTGTCGACCGCGCTGGAGGCGATTCGCCGCGGCGCGTATGATTACATCCTCAAGCCGTTCGAGAAAGACCAGCTATTCCTGAGCGTCCGGCGGGCGCTCGAACACCGGCAACTTGTGCTCGAAAATCGCAACTACCAGCGCAATCTGGAGAAGCTGGTGGAAGAGCGCACAGCTCAACTTCGCGGCGCGCTGCACCAACTGGAGCGTTCCTATGACGACACGCTCGAAGCCCTGGGTGGCGCGCTCGACCTGAAGGATGCTGAAACCGAAGGCCATTGCAAGCGCGTAACTGCCTATACGCTGGCCATCGCTAAGGCCATGAAGGTGGAAGTCCCGATGTTGCCGCAATTTGCGCGCGGCGCGTTTCTGCATGACATCGGCAAGATGGCGATACCCGACAGCATCTTGCGAAAACCCGGCCCGTTGACGGCCGAGGAGCAGACCGTCATGCGGAAGCACTGCGAAATCGGGCACGAGATGCTGAGCCGCATTCCGTTTCTGAGCGACGTGGCCGAAATCGTTCTTGCGCACCAGGAGTTCTTTAACGGCTCTGGGTACCCGCGCGGCCTGAAAGGCGAAGAGATTCCTCTTGGGGCGCGCATATTCGCGGTCGCGGATACGCTCGATGCCATGACCTCCGACCGGCCCTACCGGCGCGGCCTTTCGCTTGAGACCGCGAAGGCTGAGATCAAGCGCTGCGCGGGCACGCAATTTGACCCGGACGTGGTGGACATTTTTCTCTCCCTGCCGGATGCGACGTGGGCCGAGTTGCGTGCGAACGCCAGCCAGCCTTTCCGGCTAGCCTATTTGAAGAGCTTCTAGCCCGCGTTCCAGAACCCCGTTCCGAACTCATTCGGTCCACTGCTTGCGAAATAGCAATCGAGAAGGTAGTATCGCGACTCGACTGGAGCGAGTAGCAATGGCGCTGGTACCCATCAAAACCGCCTCGACAACAGGCTATTGCGATTGCATTTGCGACTGCTACGAGTTGGCCAGCCTGCGTGACGATGAAACGGGCCGGGGGTATTGCCCCCGCTGCGCCAAGGAGCATTTCGAATTGAATCGAGGACTGGGCCTGCCGCAGCCCGCGCCTTCTAAGTCCCCCGATCAACCGGCCCCAGCGCACTCCCCGCACATTCCCGAGCCTGCAGACCCCCCTGGGCGCCTGCGCTAGACCTTCCGCCCGATGCCAGTTGCTCGTATCTGCGAGCGCACACCTGAAAGTCTGTCCCGGCGGGATGAGCCAGTGGCGTTTTCTGAGCGCGATCTGACCAAAACGTGTCGTAAACTACTAAGGTTGGCAGCCGGACAAACCCGAGTATGACCACCTCCGTGAAGACGGACATTCCCTTTCTCGACTTGCAGGCGCAGTACGCGTCCATTCGTCGCGAAATCGGCCCCGCTGTGGAAGGCGTGCTTGCCTCGCAACAATTTGTGCTGGGCAAGCAAGGCGACGCGCTGGAGCGCGAATTGGCAGCCTATTGCGACGCGCGGCATGGCGTGGGTCTGGCGAACGGGACGGACGCATTGATGATGTCGCTGGCGGCCAGCGGCATTGGCGCCGGCGATGAAGTGATCATCCCGGCGTTTACGTTTGTGGCGACGGCAACGGCCGTAGTGAGGGTGGGCGCGAGGCCCGTATTCGCGGATGTCGTGCCGGAGACGTTCAACCTCGATCCCGCGCAAATCGAGGCGCGGCGAACTCCCCGGACGAAAGCTGTAATTCCCGTAGATCTTTACGGCCTACCCGCTGAGATGGATACGATCGGCGAAATCGCCGCTCGATATAGGCTCATTGTCATCGAGGACGCCGCGCAAGCCATTGGCGCTCGCTACCGCGGACGCCGCGCGGGCTCGTTTGGCGCCGCCGGATGCATTAGCTTCTATCCAACGAAAAACCTCGGTGCGTACGGCGATGCGGGCATGGTGGTGACGAATTTGGAAGAACTGGCTGCGCACCTGAAACGTCTGCGCGATCACGGTCAGGCCAGCCGATACATGGCGGTTGAAGCCGGTTGGAACAGCCGCCTCGACGAGCTACAGGCGGCAATCTTGCGCGTGAAGCTGGCACATCTTGACGCGTGGACGGAGGCGCGGCAGAAGCATGCGCGGCGATATGCCGAGGCGCTCGCGGGGCTGCCCGGGCTGATCCCGCCGAGCGCTCCCGAGTACACGGAACATGTCTACCACCTCTACACCGTTCGTATCGAAGGTGGCGCCACGCGGCGGGATCGAGTGAAACAGAAACTTTCGGAAGCGGGCATCGCGACAGCGGTGTACTATCCCACGCCGCTCCATCTGCAACCCGTGTTTGCCGGGCACAGCCTGAGACGAGGCACGCTGCCGCACGCAGAACGCGCCGCGGAAGAAGTGCTTTCCCTTCCCTTGTATCCAGAGTTGACTGCGGATCAGATTGAACGTGTTGCCGAGGCGCTAAAGACTGCGCTCTAACCCGCGTAGAATCGCGAGCTAGCGATGCGCTTCAGGCGCCTGCTGCGTGGGCGCGGCGAAGCAGCAAAACAAAAACACTCACAAAAAGAAGCAAGCTGGGAACCAACAGGGCGAGGATGCCAAAGTCCAACTGTTTTTGCGCGTGGGCGCCTTCGGCGGAGGCGTACGTATAACAGAGCGCGCAGCCCTGGGCGAAGACACCTGGAGCCGCCGCCAGCATTGCGAGAATTGCGCCGAAGATTCTAAGCTGCTTCATGTTCGTAACACCCATTGTATCCCCAAAGTAAGATCATGACACATTTTACAGCGCCCGCATCCGCGCAAGCCGCACCGCATCCCAGAGAATATAAACGGTCATCATACCGATGCAAAACAGGATGGACGGAACGATCGCCAGCGTGAGGCTGCGTTTTTCGTACTTCAGATGCATGAACCACGCCATGATCAACGCGGCCTTGATCAACGAGAGGCCGAGCAAGATGCCAAGCATCAACGTGGGTTCGAGTTCGATGTAAGCGAGATAGACCTCGATCCCCGTGATGAGCACAAGACAGATCCAGACCCAGGCGAATGTCTTCGCCGGAATTTCCGGGTGTGCGTTAGCGCCTTCGATATGATCGCTCATCCTGACCTATCCTCCACCAGGGTTCTCTACTTCGTGTACTGCACGGACATCAAGTACACCAGCGGGAACACGAACATCCAGACCAGGTCCACAAAGTGCCAGTAAAGTCCGCTGACCTCAATATCTTCCGCAGTGAATTTGCCGCGGCCGGTGCCGATGGCGATGATGCCGAGGTAGATCACGCCGATCAGCACGTGCGTCATATGCAAGCCGGTGATTCCGAAAAAGACGGCGCCGAAGAGCGGCGAGCCGCCCCAGGGATTCGAACCTGGGCGCAGGCCTTCATCAATCAGGTGCAGCCACTCGCGCATGTGCAAGCCGACAAAGAGCAGCCCTCCGAGCATCGTGGCCATGATCCACTTCACCACGGCGCGGCGATCGCCCCGTGCTCCCGCACGAACGCCCATGACCATCGTCAAGCTGCTGGCCAGCAGCACAATCGTCATCACGGTCGAGTAAAGAATCGAGGGGCTGAACGGAAACGGCCGGGGCCAATCCGGATTGCTCAACCGCGAATACGTGTAGGCAACCAGTAATGCCGTGAACGTGAGCGTATCGGAAGCGATGAAGAGCCACATTCCGAGTTTCTTGGAGCCCGTGGCAAACGGCAGCGCACCGCCCGACCAGGGCGAGCTCAGCGCTTCGGGATTGACGTCGTGCACAGATCACCGTCCGAGAGTTAAGAGTAGGAGCAAAAAAACCCACAAGCCATCCATGAAATGCCAGTAGATCGCGGCGACTTCGGCGCCGGTGGCCTGGCCCACTCTTGAGCCTTGCCACGACTTCAATGCGACGTAAACGAGCGCGATAACCCCGCCGAGCAGATGCAGCCCGTGCAACCCGGTGAGAACATAGAAGAAGCTGCTGCTGGGATTCGTCGCGAGGAAAACGCCTTCGGCGCGGAGTTCGCGCCACGCCAGCAACTGCCCTGCTACAAATATCACGCCGAGGCCGCTCGTCAAGGCCCACAGATTGCGAAACGCGTCCTCGGCGCCACGCCGCAGTGCGCGCCGCGCCATCTCAATCGTGACGCTGCTCGCCAGCAGTACGGCCGTATTCGCCCACAGCAGTCGCGGTAGCGGAACTGGCTGCCAGTCCGTGGTGACGCCGCGCCGCACGATGTAAGAGCTCGTCAGCGCCAGAAAAAACATCAGGATGCCGCCGAGCGCCAGTGTGATCCCGGTTACGGAAGCGCGCCGATAGGCGGGAATTTGGCCATCGCCACGATCGCCGTCACCGCCGCCATCGCGGGACGGAGCATCACCGCCGCGGTTTGCGCCGATCTGAAGTTCAATCTCGTCTGCCACGACGCCCGGCATGAGAATCCTCGATTAGGCCTTTACCGTTGGCCCCGAACTCACCTCGCCCGTCGCAACTTCCGCGGGGGTCAGTTGCTGCGGAACGTAATCCTGCCGCGCCCCCGGCACCGCGAATTCGTAGGGGCCGCGATAAACCGTGGGGATGTGGCCGGCGAAATTGTCGAATGGCGGCGGGCTTGGAATGGACCATGCGAGCGTGGTCGCTTCCCACGGATTCATCTCCGTTGCCTTCTTGCCGCCCCACAGGGACCACAGGAAATTAAACAGAAAGAGCAATTGCGATCCGATGGTTATAAACGCGGCGATGGAAATGAATCGCTGCACCGGGATCAAACCGTTCAAGTATTGAACGCCGGTAAGGTCGGCGTAGCGGCGTGGATGGCCGGCGATGCCCAGAAAGTGCATGGGCATAAAGATGGAGTAGACGCCGATAAACGTCAGCCAGAAGTGCACCTTGCCGATGCGCTCGTTCAGGAAGCGCCCAAACATCTTCGGGAACCAGAAATAGGTGGCGGCAAAAATGCCGAAGATGGCGGCCACGCCCATGATCAGGTGGAAGTGTGCGACGACGTAGTATGTGTCATGCAAATACAGGTCAATGGCCGGCTGCGCCAGGAATAGACCCGAAAGCCCGCCAGAGACGAAGAGCGAAACAAATCCCAGCGCGAAAAGCATGGAGGTGGTAAAGCGAATCTGCCCACCCCACAGCGTGCCCAGCCAGTTGAACGTCTTGATCGCCGAGGGCACGCCAATGCTCATCGTCAGCAGCGAAAATGCGAAAGCTGAGTAGGGGCTCATGCCGCTGATGAACATGTGGTGGCCCCAGACGGTGAATCCGAGGAACCCAATGGACAGCATCGCGTAGACCATCGCGCGATAGCCGAAGATAGGCTTGCGCGAGAACGTCGAAAGCAAGTGTGAAGCCACGCCCATGCCGGGCAGGATGGCAATGTAAACCTCGGGGTGCCCGAAGAACCAAAACAGGTGCTGCCAGAGGATCGGCGAACCGCCTTTGTGCCAGGTAATCACCTGATCCGTGACCACCAACCCACCGGGCACGAAAAAGCTGGTGCCGAGGCTCCGGTCGAGAAGCAGCAGGGCGCAGGCGGCGAGCAGCACGCCGAAAGCGAGCAATCCCAAGACGGCCGTGATGAGCCACGCCCACACCGTCAACGGCATGCGCATGAGCGTCATGCCCTTGCAGCGAAGATCAATCGTGGTGGTGATGAAATTGATCGCGCCCAGCAATGACGCGGCGCAGAAAATCGCCAGGCCGACAATCCAAAGCGTTTGCCCGGCACCCTGCCCCGGCCCGACGATCTCGCCAAGCGCTGAAAGCGGGGGATACGAAGTCCAGCCGCCGATCGGCGCACCGCCCGACACGAAGAAAGCCGCGACCATCACGAGCAAGGACACGAACGTGGTCCAGAACGAAAGCATGTTCAAGACCGGGAATGCCATATCCTCCGCGCCAATCTGAATGGGCAGAAAGTAGTTGCCGAAGCCGGATTGCGGCGCGGTGGTCAACACCATGAAGACCATGATCGTGCCGTGCATCGTGAGCAGCGCCAGATACTGCTCAGGCGTCATCTGGCCGCCGGGAGTGAACGGCAAGTGCAACGCCGGCCAAACCAAGTGGATGCGCATCAGCAGCGACAGCGACATCCCCAGAAACACGGAGAACAAAGCCAGGAGGTAGTACTGAATTCCGATGACCTTGTGGTCTACGCTAAAAACGTATTTGCGGATAAACCCCGTCGGCGCGGTATGGACGTGCACGTGGACCACTTCAGCGTGTGAAGCCATCTACTATCTCCTTGGCCTCGATCAATCTCACTGGTTTGCCGCTGTCTCTTTCAGCCACTGATCATAGTCCACCTGGCTCATCACCCGCAGCAAGCTGCGCATGCGGTAATGGCCCAGGCCGCAGAGCTCGGCGCAGGCAATCTCATAGTCGCCGATCTGATTTGCCGTGAAGTGAATGTGGATCAACATGCCGGGCACGGCATCCTGCTTCAGGCGAAGCTCGCGCACGAAAAAGCTATGCGTCACATCCTGCGAACGAAGCACCAGTTCGACTTCGCGGCTCACGGGGACGCCAATGATCGGCGAAACGATGTCGTCCTTGCCATCGGGATCGGTGCGGTCCAAACCGACCGGGTTGCCCGTGGAGGCGCTTACCAGCTCCGGCTTGATGCGGCCAAATTTTCCGTCCGGACCGGCATAGCGGAAGTTCCAAGCGAACTGTTGCGCGGTCACTTCGATCTGCAGCGCACCCGCACCCGCTTCCTGGTAGTGCACCTTTGCCCAAGCGTCCTGGCCGTAAAGCCCCAGTCCGACGAACAAAGTTACCGTCGCGATCGTCCAGGCGATTTCCATGCCGGCGTTGCCTTCAAAGTGGCTGGCGCGCTGGTCGCGGCCCCGGCCGCGATAGCGGAAAATCACCCATGCCAAGCCGAGTTGCGCCAAAATAAAAATGATCCCGGTGATCCATAAGGTGCGCATGAACTGCGCGTCAATCTCATGGCCCACATCGGTGATGGCCGGCGGAAACCACCAGGTCTTGGCGACAAATAAATAAGTGGTGATGACTGTTAACGCTACGAGGACAACAGCGAAGGCCGCAGCAATCGGGGTCGAACCCTTACAAGCTTTTCGTTTCCGCATCTCCTCCGCTCCAGAAAGTGGGGGCCGTGAGCCGCGTTGGGACCCGACAGAGTTAAGTTCGCAAGTACGAGCAGACCCGTCCAAAGCGCCTCATGATATACATCCGTATGGAGAATGCAACAGGTAAGGCGGACTTTTTGCGAAGCGTCGTGATAGAACATCGAGACCGCGAAAACTCGGCGATTTCGGCGCTGTGCGATTCCCTTTCTATTGCTGCGCGTGCGGTGCGTCGGAGGGCGGAATGACCGTGCGCGCGACGTTGCGATAGACTTTGCCGCCCTTCATCACGAAGACGACCCGGCGTACAGCGGTGACGTCCTCAAGCGGGTCTCCATCCGTCACGATCAGGTCAGCTTCATAGCCCGGCGCAACCGTGCCAATCTGGTTCCCCATCCCCAAGGACTCCGCCGAGAGTGAAGTCGCGCTGATCAGCACATCCATGGGCTTTTCGTGAGCTTCCTGCACGCGGTAGATGAACTCTTCGGCGTTGCGTCCATGCGAGCCGGCAACTGCATCGGTGCCAAAAACAATTTTCACGCGGTGCAACCGCGCGCGCTGGATCACATCGGCGGTCTGCGGGATGGCTTTTGCGAGCGTATCGAGAACAGCCTGTGTAAAGGTGAAGCCGTTGCGGTTGTCGAGATAATTGTGCAGCACAAGCAGGTTGGGATCGAAATAGGTGCCGCGCTGCACCATCAGATCGAGGGTCTCATCGGAAAGAAATGTGCCATGTTCGATGGACGTGCAGCCCGCCAGCACGGCCGCTCGCGCGCCGCTATCGCCGATGGCGTGGACCAGAGTGCGAAGGCCGACCGCTTTCGCTTCACTGCAGGTAGCCTGAATCTGCTCGTCCGTCATGCTCTGGTTGCCGCCGGCGCCTAGACCCGTCGTGGCGAATAGCTTGATGAGGTCCGCACCCTCGGCCTTGGTCTGGCGAACAAGCGCCCGCAGCGCCTTGGGGTCACCGCTCTGGTTGGTGATCTGCCGGAGCGAGGTGAGTACGCGCGCACCGGGAAGCGCTCCGAGCGCGATGCGGTCGCGCACGGGACCGTCCATGGCTGCGCCGACGCTTTGCACCGTGGTGACGCCGCCTTCGAGCGTGACCCAGGCGTCTTCGGCGGTGTACAGCACGGTGATCTCCGGCTTCTCGCCGCCGTTCACGGATTTGTGATTTTCGTCGAAATGCCAGGTCAGGTGGACGTGCGTGTCAATCAATCCGGGGAGCAGCGTGAGACCGCGAAAATCGTAGTCTACCGGCCCGGCCTTGGGATCGATGGCGACGATCTTCGAGCCTTCCACCACTACGCGCGTGCTGTGCAGCACGTCGCCGCGCCCGTCGAGAACAGTGCTCGCCGCGATGACGATGCGCTTCGGTTGTGCGCTCACGCTGCGGCCGGTCGCGATGATGGCCAGTAGCAACCCGAGCAGCGTTCCAATTTTCATCCGTTTTCGGTGCCGCATTTCACCTCGCATTTCACTTCGCTCCATTCTCAACGCCAAGCGTGCAGTGTAGCTTGCCCCCGCTTCGTAGGGGTGCGGATTTTGACTTTCCGGCGCAGCACAAAAGCCACGGGGCTCCGAATCGCCCCACATACAGCAGCCGAGAGACAATTCTCAACCAGGGATCGTACAGGACGGGTTCCTGCGAGAAGGCTTGTGGCGCGGAAGGTGGGATTCGAACCAACTAGCCCGCGGCACAAAGCCGGAGATCGTTTCACATTCTACCTGCACTGAGCAGCTCGACATCTTCGTTGGCAGATACCAGTCTTCCTCGCAAATCCAATCCGGGAATTCTGGTCCCGATTAAATACTGACCGGTGGACACTTCCAAACTGGAATTGCAAGTGCTGCACCCTGGAACGATCAAACCGTCTTCCGAGAACGTAGACCAGTCGTGACGGAGGATTTCAAATTGAATCGACGCGATCAGATTCGATTTCAACATCCGAAGACGCTAACACGACAGATGGGTCGCTAGTTTAGCTTAAAGACGCACAGGAGCTGGATGCCACGAGCTTCGGCTTCACCGAGCGAACTGTCAGGCAAGGAATAGTTCGTCCTGTACACCGCCTCAGCTTTCTCTATCTCTCG
>Ga0182024_10000812_pt1 | contig 81868 bp, 80 predicted proteins | sample P32metaG_FD_120480 | JGI IMG/M metagenome (GOLD analysis project Ga0182024, IMG submission 120480) | Permafrost microbial communities from Stordalen Mire, Sweden - P3-2 metaG (Illumina Assembly) | ecosystem: Environmental > Terrestrial > Soil > Wetlands > Permafrost | place: Sweden: Stordalen...
AGCCGCCGAAGCGCGGCCTCTTTGAACTCCTTCGAAAACTTCCTTCGAGCCATCATTCCAGTTTCCCCTTTCGATGAAATCTAAGGGTTAACTGGTTGTCTCAAAATCGGGGTCCACTCCACCCGCTTCTCCCAACTGGCACAAGGAGCTCGGGATTCGCATGATGAATTGCCAGCCCGAGCTGAGGGGCAAACTGGTGACGGTGGGAAGCTGGGACTTTGAGATTGTGGACGAGCTGAAGCCGCGCCCAGACGACCTGTTGATTGTGAAGACACGCTACAGCGGGTTTGTCCGGACACTGCTTGACGAGGAGCTGCGGAAACGCGGGATTCGGTTTTTATTTTTCACCGGGATTGCTACGAATGTGTGCGTGGAATCCACCCTACGGGACGCGTTCTTCTTGGAGTACTGGCCGATCCTCATCAGCGACGCCGCGATGGGTAGCCAGCGGAGCATGCACGAGGCGACGCTGCAAAACGTGGAGGCGTTCTTCGGATGGACGATCCCGGCGGCCGAGTTTGTCAACAAGATCGGCGCTGCCGATTGATCGCTCAGTTAAGCTTTGCGTACTCGTTTAAGCGACGACGGTGAAGATCGAACGCCGCTCCGCAGCTATGCGCAGCAAGCGAACGCATCCTCAGCGACAGAAGCAAATTCGGGAACGCTGCCGATGTCAACCGTTAACGGTTCCCTTCTCGGAGAAGGCGGCCGAGAGTTACGATGAACCCGATCGAGAGGACCGGCCACTCGATTCCGCCTACGCGAAAACGCAGTTCCATCCGGCGCTCTCTGGGAATCACCGCATAGAGCGCGACTTAGAAGACTGGCGACCGCGACCAACAGTTCCATCAGCCTTCGCGGACGACTTCTGCGCGCGCCATAGACCGCGTCCACGCCCAGCGGTTTCCTTCAGGGCTAGCGAAGATACGACCAAGTACATTTGAGATCAGCCAGTTCGCTCGCCAGATCCTGGATCTTAAGGAAGGCTGAAGGCCACCAAGGTGTCGTTGGCGTCGATCACCACGTACTGCTTCCCGTTCTTGCCCAGAAACGTGATCGGGTTGGACTGCGCAGCGTCTGGCAGCTTGGTCTCCCAGAGCAACCTCCCGGTCTTCGATTCGTAAGCGTGGAAGCGCTGGTCGCTGCTGGCGCCGATGAACACCAGCCCGCTGGCGGTGGCAACTGAGCCGCCAATATTGAACGAGCCGGTATTCATGATGCCCTTGGCTTCGAGCGCGTCGACGCGGCCGAACGGAATCCTCCAGGCAATGTCGCCAGTGTTCACGTTAATCGCCATGAACTCGCCCCACGGCGGCGATTGGCACGGCCAGCCGGTGGCGGGATTCGTGATGGCGCCGGTATTCCGGCGAACGTATGGCATCTGGCTGGTGTCGCCTGCTTTGTTGACGCGCGGCGGAGGCTCTTTGGCCGGTGTCTGCGCCACCATCGTCGCGATGGTGCCGTCGTTATGAGAGTTTACGAAAAAGTAACCTAGCTTCGGATCGAACGAACCCCCTCCCCAATTCGGCCCGCCATTCGGGCCCGGAAAAACTACGGTTTTCGTCAAGCCGTTGGGCGTGTAGGGGCCGGCGTTGTATGCGTCCTTGAACAGATCTTCGCAATACTTCGCATGCTCCGGGGTGAACCTGGCGATCTCATCCGGCTTCCAGCTGTTACGCGCCACCGGTGGAGGCTTCAGAGGAAAAGGCTGAGTGGGCGAATACCACTCGCCTGGCACGTCGCCTTTGGGTACCGGACGCTCTTCCACGCCGTAGATGGGTTTGCCGTCGCGCCGGTCCAGGATGAAGATCAATCCGGTCTTGGCGCTTTGCACCAGCGCCGGGATCTTCTTGCCATCGTGAACCACGTCGATCAGCGTCGGCTGCGGCGGCAGATCGTAATCCCAGAGGTCGTGGTGCACGGTCTGGAAATACCACTTGAGCTTGCCCGTCGCCGCATCTACCGCGACCAGCGAGTTGCCGAACAGGTTGGCGCCCGGACGGTCCCAACCATAGAGGTCGTTGCTCGGTGAGCCGATAGGCAGAAACAGCGTTCCAGTCTGAGCGTCGAAGGAAAACGAGTTCCATACGTTGGCGCCCGAACGATCCTTCCAACCGTCATCGAGCCACGTTTCATGGCCGGTCTCTCCCGGTTGCGGTACGGTGTGGAAGGTCCACACCAGTTTGCCGGTGCGAGTGTCCCAGGCCCGCACGTCGCCCTTGCCGCCGAGTGAGCCGCCGTCGCGCACGTGGGACCCGGTGATGACGAGATTCTTGTAGACCATCGGCGCACCATTCAGGCCGTAGGGAGCGTACGGGTAACCATCCTTCATACCCGGCGTGAGATCCAGTTCGCCTTCGCGGGCGAAGCCGGGCGCCAGCTTGCCGGTCTTGGCGTTCACGCCAATCAGCAAACCATCTTCGTTCCCGAAAAAGATCGTCGGCGGGCTGGTTTTGTCGCCAGCCCAGTAGGCCAGCCCGCGCGCGGCGCGAGCGTCGTGTTTATGATCGAAGCTCCAGACGATCTTGCCCGTCTCGGGTTCCACCGCCACTAACCTCTGATACGGAGTGTCATAATACAGCACGCCATCGATCTCCAGCGGAGAGCTCTTGGAAGATTGGTTGGGCTTGGCGTCGGGATTTAGCTTGCTGTCGTAGATCCAGGTCTGAGCCAGCTTGGAGACGTTCGCGGGAGTGATCAGAGTAAGTGGCGAGTAGCGCGTGCTGGCGGGATCGTGAGCAAACATGGGCCAATCGGTTTGCGCGCGGGCCGACAGCGCCATCAGGGTTGCCCCGGCGAACGCCAGCGTTCGAGTGAGCATAGGCTTCTCCTTAGAAAATGAACCGAACCATCGCCCAGCCTACCTCATCGGAGGGATGTGGTGGTGTATCCTTCCGGCGAGGTGGGCGAATGGTTGTACTGATGACAACCTGTGCACGCAAAAAACCAATCTGCGTACGCGCCAGTCAGAGGGTACTCCTGATTTGGTGCAGCAGCATGTCAGGCGTGGCCAGGTCGCTTCTCCCGGTCATGGATTTCGTATGTCAAGGGCGGAGGGATCCTGAGCCGGGACATCTCAGACTGTCACCTGTATCGCCTATACGGACGATGGCTCGAAACGGCGTTGTTTGACGCGCGGCCAAGCGGGCGTTACTTGCCACTACCGGCAGCTATTCTCCATTCCAGCCCGCTGTAGCGGTCGAAGCTAATGACGATAGTGGCAAGCAACGCGCGTATGGTGGTGAGCTGTGGTGGGGGGCGATATAATGCTCGATGTTCCCTGAGCTAGGAGAATTTCCATGTTGACGGGCAAAATGCTTTCTTGCGCGGCGGCCGGTTTTAAGCTGGCAATCGTCACGTTGATGGTCTCGGCGGCCGGTGCGCAGGCACCCACAGTCACTGGCCCTATCGCCGGCAACCCCACCTTTAATCATGGGCAGTACAGTCTTAAGGACGTTGGATACGTCGAGGAGGAATTCTTCTTCTCGGGCACCGCGACCTCATATAAGGCGGCGGGCGATCTTCCAAATGACGGCCGCTGGACCGTGCAACCCGCGGAAACAGCTCCGTATGCGAGCCGCCTTGTCATCATCCGGCCTTCCGACCCGAAGAAGTTCAATGGCACGGTGGTGGTTGAGTGGCTCAACGTCACCACGGGCGGAGACAGCGGGATCGATTGGATCTACTTCCATCGAGAGCTGATCCGCGACGGCTTTGCCTATGTTGGCGTATCGGCGCAAAAGGTTGGCATTGAAGGCGGACCAAGTCCTGCCCAGAGCGGCACGCCTCTTAAACCTTCAAATCCAGAACGTTATGGAAAGCTCAGTCACCCCGGGGATGCGTTTTCCTATGACATCTACTCACAAGCCGGACGCGCGATTCGCGGCGCCGGCGGCGTCAAGGTGCTGGGGCCGCTGGCACTAAAGCACGTCTTGGCGGCCGGGGAATCTCAGTCCGCCGCATTTCTTACGACCTACGTCAATGCGATCGATCCACTCGACAAGGCTTATGAAGGCTTCCTGATCCACTCGCGCTTCGCCAACGGTTCCGCGCTTGCGGGAGCGATGGGTGGGGGACGCGGGCCGGCCGCGAATGGCGCAACGCCCAGTGGCGTGCAGATCCGCGTCGACGTGCGTGTGCCGGTCCTCACCTTCGAGACGGAGACGGATGTGATCGGCCAGAACACGATGTTCGTATACGCTCGCCAGCCGGATAGCGATCGGGTGCGAATTTGGGAAGTGCCGGGAACCTCGCACGTCGATAGTTACTACTTCGCCGCGGGCGCAATCGATTCGGGATCGGCGCCCATCGAAAAGCTCGTGGCGGCGTGGACGCCCGGGACCATGGGAGGTGGGCTCGGCTTGCCCATGAATTCCGGCCCGCAGCATCACTACGTGGATGAAGCGGCGCTGTATCATTTGAATCGCTGGGTCAGCGAGGGCAAGGCGCCTCCGAAGGCGGCGCGCATGGAAACCGTGCCAGGCGCGCAACCCAAGTACGCGCTCGACAAGAATGGCAATGTGCTGGGTGGCATCCGAACACCCTGGCTGGACGTTCCTACCGCCAAGCTGTCGGCTGCGGGACAGACGGGAACGGGACTCGCATTCCTGTTCGGCATCACGCAGACTTTCGATACCACGGCGCTCAAAGCGCTCTATCCGGGCGGCAAGGCTGACTACCTCGCGAAGTTCAATAAGGCGTTGGACGCTGCGGTGAAAGCGGGGTTCATTCTCGGGGCCGATGTGCCGGAGATCAAAGCGCTCGCCGGTGCGATGTATGCGGGTTCATAGCCGCCCAGCACGCTAATCTGCGCTCAGGGCATCATTCGATGATCGCCAACTCAGTGCGGAATCGGCGGCAGCGGAGGCCGAAGCCAAAGCCGGTAACGGCAATCGTGATCATGGCAGCTCGGTGGAGTTGGTACGCTCAGCTTTCCCGAGAGCCGCCGGGCTGGCGGTTCACCAGCGGCAAAGGGATGGCTCTCACTGCCGTGAGCGTGGCCGACGTGGCCCGCGAGGTCCGTTTCCCCAACACCAGCGGCGCCTGGATTGACGGCGTTAGTGGCGAGGAGTTCGCTGCCAAGGAGAATACGCTGGCGGTCCCGGTCCCGGCGCATCGCGTCCGGCTCCTGAGCGCCGGAACCAGCTGAAAACTCGAGACACACTCCGCACCGGCGGCGACGGGACACAGACATAGTACAGGCTCTTCTTGCCGTTAAAGAACTACCTATGCCCCGCCAATAATTCCGTCGGCGCTATGCAGCCTCCCCTTCCAACCTATATTCGTGATGCAAGCCACCGAGGACCGTCGACGATAGCCCAAACCAACCTCGTTGCACGATCTTCGTACATCGGCACAACCCTATTTCGCCGTGGTCTTGACAAGGGGCCGCAGGGATTCAGGCAACTTGTGAAAATCCGCTAGACTAGCCAACGCGGGGGTTATGGGCGCGGGACCGTTGTCATGCAGCGCGGCAGTCCCGGCGGGGCTCAGCAATAACTGAAGGAATTTGATCGCATTTTCGCGATTGGGGGCGTCCTTTAGCAGCGTGATGCCCCATGCGATGTGGGCGCCCGGCACCGCTATCGTGCGCGCACTCCGTGGAGTCCCGAGTCCAGGCAGAACGACCACCGCGTGTTGCCGGTAATACGCGTCCTTCGCGGGGTCCGACAGGTTGATCTCATCGGGCAGGTCCACGTAGCGGTAATCGGGATTGGCGCTCGCCGTCGCGCGGGCATTGTGCTCATAGGTGAGCTGAAAATCGAGCTGCTTGCCGAGAGTAATTTCCGAAGCGATCGGGCCCGGAACGACTACGTGCTCCAGCATGTTGTTGTAGAGGTTCGGCGCCTTGTAAAATTCCTCCGCCAACTGAAAGATCATGGGACTCCGGTAGGCGCCGGGGTCGAGAAACGGGTTCCCGCCGCCGATGGCGACTCCTGGCATGGTGAGGATTTCATACCACTTCGCAGCCGCTTTCGGAATCGAGTCCGGCGGATGGAAGAGCCCGGGTTCGGCGATGGGCGGCAATTTCTTTGCAGCCAGGCCGCTTGCCGAATATGCCAGCACCATTCTGCCGTGGGCGAACACTATATCGAAATCCGCGTAACCGGCGGGTTTCATGAACAGATCGATGTCCAGGTAATCGGCCGGCGCATACAGATCGCAGGGCTGGCCACCCGCGGTAATTTGCCGGCCGGCGTCCACGCTGCCCATAGCCGAATCCTTTACTTGAATGCCGGTTTGGCAGGTGAATGCATCTTCCAGCGGTTTGAAGGCGCGGGTCAGACTGCCGGCACGATAAACGATCAATTGCTGCTTGGAAGGCGCCGCGCAGTTCGGTGTCTGAGCGGCGGCGGCCGATGTCAATGAGAGTGTGAGTGAGAGAAAAAGAAGTAACCGCATAGTAACCCTCAAAACGCGAGCCGTATCGACGCCGTGAGCAGCCTCGGCTCTCCCAGGTGCGCCAGATAACTGCCAGTGCTCTGACCAGTAATGCTGCCCGGGCCCAAGGTCGACCAGTAATGTACATTGGTCGCGTTGTTGGTTGCGACGCGGAAGGTGGTCAGCTTCCCCGCGATCTTGGTAGTGTAACGGACGCCGAAATCGAAGATGTTGTACTGGGGCGTGAACTCGCTGTTGATGTCGTCGATCGGACGGCGCCCCACATGCTGCCAATCGAAATTCAGAAATGCGGCGGTCACCTTCGGCAGACGATATTCGGCGAGAATATTGGACTTGTAATCGGGAATGCCCACGAAGTCCTTGTTATTGGTAGCGGCGATGCCGGTATCCGTGAGCTTCGGATTCAGTATCGATATCCCGCCCGTGACCATCAGGCTCTCGAAGATTCTGCCGGAGAGCATGGCTTCGGCTCCGTAGTTGAGCTGATTGCCGGTAATCTCATAGTTCTCGCAACCAGAGGCGCCGGACAGAGCCCCGCAGACTGGACTGACCACGCCGGTGGCATAATTTGCAAAGGGCCGCTCGATCCGGAACACGTCGGCCGTGAAGTTAATCCGGCGCAGTCTCAACTTGTAGCCGATTTCGCCTTCCTTGCTGCGATACGCCGGCAGCGCCTGGTTGGCGTTCACGATGATCGCGCTGGCGGTGCTGGCCGCCGCGACATCCGGCGCCTGAATGCTGTCGGCAAAGGTTCCATAGAAGGTCATGTCCGCGCGCGGCTTGAATATCACGCTGGCGGAGGGGCTGACCCCCTGGCTGAGATAGCCGCCGGGAATCGGCGCCCTTGAGTATCCGGTGGCCGAGGTGTCCGTAAAACTGTCGGTCCAGGTCCAGTCCTGGCTGGCGGCCACTCTCACCAGCCACTTCGGAGTGAGCGTGATGGTGTCGCCCAGGCTGAATCCCTGTTGATGGATGATGCTGGACTCATAGATTCCACTGGATGGCGTCGTCTTCGCGTAGGAAAAGATGCCGGCCACGGGTTCCACATCGACAAGTGGATCGGAGGTGTTCGCGTCGCAGATGCCTTGCGGCGTGTTCGCCGTGCACAGGGCCGTCTTGGCGGGGCTGGCGACCGGCGAATAGGACCCAAACCGGTAGCCTTGGCTCCCGATCACGATATCGTGGCGGATTTTCCTCGTCTTGAACCTGCCGTTCAGGTAGGCCAAGTCGCTGTCCACCTGGAAACGCGGCGCTAACGAAGAGAAGCTGTTGGCGAGGTATGACTTGTAATCTCCTTTGTTATCGACAAACTGGTTCACCGCCGTATTAATGTTGCGGTCGGCAATCTGATTCAGCCCCCCGATCACGAGATGCCAGTTCGAGCTGAAGTCGTGCTTCACCCGCATTTCGACGATCTGTGACGTAAGATCCACGCCCGAGAAAGATTGCCCGTAGCCGGGCAGCGTGGGATCCGGCACATTTTCCGGAATCAGAATGCTCTTGGACCCGGGGACCGGCAGCGGAGTGGTGGTGGGCGAATACGCGAACCAGCCCGGGTATCCGTGCTGGAACAAGTTGTAGTAGCTGTAATTCCCTTCGATCACGGTATGATCCGTGGGACGGTAATCGCCCGCGATTGCGCCCAACTGGCGCCGCAACTCGCTGCCGGAGACGTAGCCTGCGCCATCCCCCAACAACAGATTCGTGCGGTAGCCGAACTTCTTTTTCTTCCCCAAGCGTCCGCCGACGTCAATATGCGCCGTCGCGACAGTGCTGCCTTCATAATCCAGCTCGGCCTCGCCGAACGGTTCCTCGGTCGGGCGCTTGGTCACAAAATTGAACATGCCCGATGGGTTGGAGGGACCGTACAGCTCACCGCCCAATCCATTGACGACCTCGACCTGTTCGTACTCTTCCAGCGCGGAAGGGGTGGTGACTGCGATTCCCATTCCGTCCTTGAGGTCGTTCTGCATGTTGCTGCCCTGCATGCCGCGAGTCTCGGGGCGGAGAACCTCCGGTCCTTGCATCTCCTGGAACGACACCAGGGGCAGATACTTGGCGGCTTCCTTGAAATTTCTCGATTGCGTGTCGTCGATCAACTGACGCGAAATTACGTTCACGGCGTAGGGAAGATCCAGGATCGGCGTTGTCCCGAGAGGTCCGCCGGCGGCCACGCTGTCGACGCGATAGGCGTTCTCGACCGCGCCCGCCGAGACATTCACCGTGCCCGTGGCTCCGGCAAGCGTCAGGGCGAAATCGGAGTTGACGGTCTGGCCCGCCACCACATTTAGTTCGGCGCTTACGCTGGGTTTGAAGCCCGCGGCATCAACCTCTACCACATAGGCGCCCGGCGCCACTGACGGAAACGCGTATGCGCCTTGGGCATCGGTGGCCGTGGTCCTTTTAGCTTTCGTCTGCTGGTTTGTAAGAATCACCGGGGAACCGGGGACCAGCGCCTGATCCGGGTCCTTCACCAAGCCGGTGATCTGCCCCGTCTGCACAGAAGAGGGCTGCGCAAACGCCGGGATGGTCAACAGCAAGCATATATGCAGTTGTATACATATATTTCTGAGTCGCCTTGGCTCCCTCATGCTCATGTCCCTCAAGGATAAGTGAGCAACGAAGATATGGGAATATGAAATTTAGTGCCATATGATCCACATCGAAATCGAACCGGTCTGGCGTTTCAAGCGGGATGGCGACACCCCATCCATCATGATCATGCTCGATTTCTTGAACGAAATCCGTGTGACGGGGAAAATCGGCCGGGCTGCGGATCGGGCGGGCGTGTCCTACCGGCATGCCTGGAACCTGATTGAGAAATGGTCGGGCTTCTTCGGAGCGCCGTTGGTGGAGCGGAAGCAGGGACGTGGAACCAGCCTGACCGCTTTCGGCGGCAAGCTGGTGTGGGCAGGGCAGCGGCTCCAGGCGCGTCTGGGACCGCAACTCCAGAACCTGGCTCAAGAGCTGGAAACGGAGATCAAGCCGTTTCTACCGCACGGCCCTTCGATTCTCCGCGTCCACGCCAGCCACGGATTCGCCGTTTCGAAGTTGCGAGAGTTGCTCAGCCGTGAAGCGGATCTGGGCGTCGACCTCCGGTATGTGAGCAACCAGAATTCCCTGGTATCGCTGGCGCACGATCAATGCGATCTGGCGGGAATGCACCTGCCGCAAGGGGAATTGCGGAAGCCGAGCATCGCCGCCAGCGAGGGGTTATTGGTCCCAAGCGTTCACCGGGTGATCGGCCTGGTCACGCGCGAAATGGGGTTGATTGTCAAGCGTGGAAATCCGCTGCGGATCGTATCGATCGAACAACTGCTCGACCCGGCGGTTCGATTCGTAAATCGCGATCCGGATTCCGGGACTCGCGTGCTTTTCGATCAGTTTCTGGTGCACCATGGGCTCGACGGCGCACGCGCCACACGGATCAACGGCTACGAGCAGGTTGAGTTCACGCATGCGGCAGTGGCGGCCTATGTCGCGAGCGACATGGCCGATGTGAGTTTCGGTGTGGAGGCCGCGGCCCGGCAGTTCGATCTCGATTTTATTCGATTGGTCACGGAAGACTATTTCTTTGTCTGCCGCAAGCAACTCCTGGAGTTGGCATCGATCAAACGCGTCCTGGCGATCATGCGCAGCGAAGAATTCCAAACCGCCATCTCCCAGTTGCCGGGCTATCGATGCAAGGACGCGGGAGTGGTGAAGACGGTGCGGGAGGTCTTCCAGCGGCCGGGTTAGGCGGTGTCGGGGGATTCGACCGCTGGGAGGAGTGCATAGAGTCCTAGTCTAGAGGACGGCGGAGACCTCCAAATGGCCGCCGCAGAGCACCTCCTCCTCCCGCGTCAGTTCGCCGATCCGGTCGGAAATCTGGGTTAATTAACTGGGCCACGAGCTGGAGGACTGGTTCAAGGCGGAGCACGAACTTCTCGGAAATGCGGCGGCCGAGATGAGCGAAAAGGACGGCACATACGAGATGCGGATTGCCCTCCCCGGCTTCGAGGCCAAGGAAGTGGAAGAGACCGCGACGTTGTCGGACATCGTCGTGCGCGCCGCAAGGAAGCAGTAGAAGAAAGGCGAAAAGGACAATGTCCTGCGGACCGAGTTTGGCTCCAACGACGTCTACAGGCATTTCTGGCGGCATAGTGATTCCCGCCGGCCTCTTCCAGAGCCTAAATCAGTAGCCGGCGCTCCTGTGGGGCAGGTCCCCTGACCGGGTCCCCTGACCCGCGCGTGACGCCCCGCCGTCGCGCTGCGGACGAGGGCGTCCCATCCCACCATTGGTTCATGCGGAACTGGTGTAATTCCTGTCACATCCCGCTCCGGAGGATCGGCATTCAAATTGCTTGAGTGCCGTTGCTATGACCCAAGGAACTGTGGTTCTCGCCGGCAGTCTTCCAGTGGAACACCTGGCACTCGACCTTCTTGTCGGCGAGTTTGGGTGGTCACTCAACCAGGCATCGAGCCTCCGCAGCCTTGCGGAGCTGAACGCCGATTACAATGTTGTGGCGGTTCTCTTCAGCCTGCGGAGTTTGGCGCTTCCCTGGGAGCAGGCTTTGCGGGGCATCCTGGATGCTGCACCGAAAGCGCTTCCGATCCTCTGCCATGGGTTTGCGGACGCGATCGATTGGCCGCAAGTGGCTGAGGCCGGGGGCTTTCATTCGCTCCTATTGCCCTTTACCTGGGGTGAGATCCGGCAGAGTCTAGGGTTCGTGTGGGAGGCAAGGTACCGTGCGGCAGCCACCCCGATACTCCAACAACCGCGTCCAAGAGCAGTTGCTGGTGACGAGACCCGCCCTCGCATCGTCCAGGCCGGCAGAATTGTGGCGTAGGAAAAGCGGGCTGCTGGACGCCGCCACGTGGGGCATATCACCCACGGCAGGGGAACGTGGCGTCTGATAGGCTGAAGCACAGCTATGCCTGATTTTAAAGTCGTTTACGAAGAGTTCAAGGTCCGCGGCAAGGAACTCGTCGATAAGGTTGGCGAACTCATTCGCGAAGGCAACGTCCGCCGGATTATCGTGAAGGATGAGAAGGGGAACACGTTTGTCGAGATCCCTCTGACGGTGGCCACGGTGGGCGTGGTCGCGGCGCCTGTGCTGGCCGCATTGGGAACCATCGCCGCGCTGATCGCCCACTTCACCATCGGAGTGGAAAAAGTCGAAGAGAAGACGCCGGCTGACGCTCCGCCGCCGCAAGAACCTCCGGCCGGCGGCAAGGCATAGCCCGGCTTTTTTAGGGCGCTGTTCCCAGCAGCTCCAGAATGGCGGACGACACCGCATCCGGTTTTTCGCGAGGGAGAAAGTGTCCCGCGCCGTCGATGACGCGCCGACCCACCAGGGACGTGAAGGAGGCGCGCTCGGCTGGCGACGAATCCGCGGACGGCCGCGCGATCCCGTCGTTGGCCCCGTACATCACGATGGTGGGAACCTGAATTTTCGGCCGCTGCGCGAGTTCCTGCTCCATGGATAGGAAGCGCGCCTCCCCCGGCGCATTCCCGATGCGGTGACGGTAGGAATGAATCACCACGTCCACGAAATCCGGATTATCGAAGGACACGGCGGTGCGGTTGAAGGTTTCGTCGCTGAAGTGCCAGCCCGGCGACCACGTTTCCCACAGCAGCCGGCACAGGCTGCGGCGATTCGCCGCCAGTCCGGCTCGCCCGCGCTCGGTATTGAAATAATACTGATACCAGATCGCCCGTTCGGCTGCCGGCGGCGCGGGCTGCTGGGCCCCAACCGTGTTCTGAATCGAGTAACCACCGATGAGGACCGCTGCGCGTATACGATCCGCGTGCAGCGCCGCGGCGATCGAGGCCGCGCGCCCGCCCCAGTCGTAGCCGGCCACCGCGAAACGCGGCAGGTTGAGCGCGGAGGCGAAATCGACGAGGTCCTGCCCGATGGCGGCCTGCTCCGCCATGCGAGGAGCCGCCGTATCGCGGAAGCGCGTGGGCCCGTACCCGCGCAGATAAGGAACCAGCACCCGGTATCCGGCCTTGACCAGCGGGGGCGCCACGTCGTCCCAAGCGCGAACGTCGTCAGGGAAGCCGTGCAGCAGGATAATCGGGAACCCGGCTCCGCTGTCCTCGTAAGCAATGTCGAGTACCGGCGTCTGGACGGTTCGCGCGGCCGCCTGCGCACGGGCCGTGCGAACTCCCGCGAGGCTGCCGGCCATCGCCGCGCCGGCCCAGCCCGTGGATTTGAGAAACGCTCTGCGATTGACGGCCATCGCGTTTAGATTACGCCAGCGCCGCGTCATCCGCAATGGAAGGCGCAATGGAAGGCGCAATGGAAGGCGGGGCAATGGTGCGCGTTTGGGTGAACGTTAGCCTGTACCCGCCTCTGCCCGGGAGCGCGGCCCCTGCGTCGCCGCGCTTCACATCCCAGGACAGCCAGGTCCAAGATAGTCTCGAAACCAGTCCCTCGCCAGGTCCGCCGCCTGATCCAGGGCGCCCGGTTCTTCGAACAGATGACCCGCGCCCGCGACCACTTCAAGTTTGTGCTTGGTCTGACGCGGAAGCTTGGCCATGGCCGAGCGATTGAGATCCAAGACCACCGTGTCGTCTCCTCCAACGATGAATAGCGTTGGCGCCAGTACTTCTTTGAGGGCCGCACCGGCCAGATCCGGCCTCCCTCCCCGGGACACCACCGCCCGCACGATCCTGGGGCGATCCGCCGCGGCAACCAAAGCCGCCGCCGCGCCCGTACTTGCGCCGAAATATCCCAACTCCAGTTGATTCAAGCCTGGTTGTTCGCCGATCCAGTCCGTGATCCCAGCCAGACGCTGGCCGAGCAGTGGGATGTCGAAGCGCAACTCGGCAGTTTCAAGGTCCACGGCTTCCTCGTCGGGCGTGAGGAGGTCTATCAAGACCGTGCCGATAGCCCCGCGGCTGAGCACACCGGCGACGTGACGGTTCCTGGGGCTGCGACGGCTGCTGCCGCTGCCGTGCGCGAATAGCACCAGCCCTCGGGCATGATCGGGCACCGAAATGTCCGCGCCTAGCTCGATCCTGCCCAGCCGTACATTTGTGGCCTGCTGCTGCATGTTTTTGCTCCTCCGCCGGACTGGGTCTTTCGACGCAACCGCCAGTCAATTCGCACAAAATACTGCACGGCGCTCAAGGTTACTTCTTGGTGACGCGAGGCGCCAGGAAGCCCAAAGCGGCGCCTGCGGCAAAAGCTATGGCAACGGAGCCGATCGGGTTGCGCTTGATATTGTGGACGGCCTCTTCCAAGCCGTCCTCGGCTACGTACCGGCCTCGCTTCAACAGGCGCTGCGCCGCGAATTTAACCTCTTCCAGTTTTGCAGAAACAGCATCCTTTACGTCATCGACGGCTCGCTCGATCCGCTTCCCCAGTTCGTGGGTGTCTTGCCCACAGCAAGCGCATCCCCTTCGAGCTTCACTTGCGGTTTCGGCCGTAGTTTCTTCCAAAACGCTTTTCATGGCATTCTTCTCCTCGTTTCTACAGATGCAATAGGGATGCCAAAGAGCACCCTGTATTCGGCGCTCTGCGTGCACCTCCTACAATATAGATGCATAGAAGAGGAACGAACTATGAAGATTCTATTGGCGATGGACACTTCGTCTGCAAGCCAAGTCGCGCTTGAAGAAGTCCTCGCGCGATCCTGGCCCGCGGATTCGTCCTTTGACGTCGTGAGCGTTGTCGAGCCATCGCATATGTGGACGACATCCGAAGTCGCGCAGGAGGCCGCTGGCCAGGCGGAACAGGTTGTCGAAGCAGCCACCGGGAAGCTCGGCGCAAAGGGAGACCCGGTAACTTGCGCGACATTCTCCGGCGATCCTAAGACCGTCATCCTGGATCGGGCGCGGAGTACCGGGGCCGATTTGCTGATTGTCGGCTCGCACGGAGTCTCGGCGATCGCGCGATTCCTCCTCGGGAATGTGGCCGCGGCTGTGCTGCGTTACGCTCCCTGCTCTGTGGAGGTCGTGCGTGCCGGCGCTCGAAATCCAGGCCGGGATTACATGAAGGTGCTTTTGGCCACGGACGGCTCCGCATGCTCAGAACGGGCTGCCCGCTCGATCGTTGAACGCCCTTGGCCAAGCGGCACGGAAATCCGGGTCCTAAGCGCGGTCGAGCTGGTCCTACCCGCCACTCGTGCACTGCTCCCGCCATTCATCGATTCCGCTTTTATTGAGTCCGCCCAGGGTGAAGCGATGAAACGGTCGCAAGACGCAATCGCTCAGGCTCGGCAGATCTTGGCTCGGCAGGTCTTATCCTCCGCGAGCGAACTGAATGTCTCCGAATCGGTCTCAGTCCTTTTGAAGCCGCCCAAGGAAATCATTCTCGACGAAGCCGGCGAGTGGGGAGCGGATCTGATCGTGTTGGGCTCGCACGGCCGCCATGGAGTAGACCGGTTTCTGCTGGGCAGCGTCTCCGAGGCAGTCGCAATGCACGCGGGCTGCTCGGTGGAGCTAATCCGGGAGCCGGCCCGGACGTGAAACTCTCAACCACTGCTCTCGATTGAACGATGTCCTCGACCCCGGCGTACGGCAGGCGATCGCCGAGCTTCGCGCGCAGGGAATCGTTGTCGTGCTGGTTACACGGGGCATCCTCGCGATCAGGTAGGTTGTCGCCACTCCCTCACGGTCCTGGTTCAGTTCCGCCGGCCCGCCGGACATCTCCAAGTCTGTGTTAGACTGACCTATCCGTCTTTCAATGATCTCTCGTCGCACGGTTCTGAAAGCCGCCGCGCTGGCCTTTGGCGCGCCGATGATCAACCGTGGCCGATTCTCCCTCTTTGCCCGGAGTGAAACGCAATATTCGGCTCGCACGCTGGATTTGGTTGGCCGCTCCACAGTGATCGACATGTTGGGCCTGTTGACCTTGGATTACAGGAAACTGACAGCCTGGGAATCCGATCCGGGCCGGTTCCGGCAAGCCGATTTTCTCCGCTTGAGAGATTCGGGGATTACGGTGTTCCACCCCGCCGTCGGATACACCACCGGCGACATCTATACGGAGTCGCTGAGAGACATCCTGGGATGGAACGCGTTCATCGCCGCACACAGTGAGCAGTTCCAGCGCGTGGAAGGAGTCGCCCATTTCAAACAGGCCAAGGCCCTCGGAAAGATCGGGATCCTGATTGGTCAGCAGAACTCCGCGCATTTTCGAACCGTCCAGGACGTGGACAGCTTTTATAATCTAGGCCAGCGGGTCTCGCAGCTTACCTATAGCGGCAACCGGATCGGCGGCGGATCTTCCGACCCGTGGGATTCCGGTCTCAGCAGCTACGGTGTTGAGATCGTGGAGCGCATGAATGCGGTTGGCATGGCCGTGGACATTTCGCATTGCGGGGACCGGACCACGCTGAATGCGATCGAAGCATCCCGCAAGCCTGTCCTGGTTACGCACTCCAATTGCCGCGCGCTGGTTCCGGGCAGCGCCCGCTGCAAGACGGATGAAGCCATCCAGCAGATGGCGGCCAAGGGAGGTGTCATGGGCATTACCATGGTCCGCACCTTCGTCCGGGCCGCGGGATCGGTCACGATTGAGAATGTACTGGATCACATCGATCATCTGACCAAGCTGGTCGGGGTTGAGCACGCCGGCATTGGGAGCGACGTCGATTTGGACGGACGGGATACTTCGATTCATCCCACCAGGAAATTCGACCTGGATGGAATCGACTATGCCAGGAAAATATACGATCTGACGGAAGGCTTGCTGAGCCGGAACTATTCCAGCCGCGACATCGAACTCATTCTCGGCGGGAATTTCGAGCGTGTACTCGCCGAGACATGGACAGTTTAGGCGCCGGCTCACTTCTGCCACAGAATCCGGCTCGCTTCGAGCGGGACCGGTGCGCCTGGATGATACGGCACGACCCGAGCCGTGAAGTCGTCCGCGTTCCGCGCAGCCGGCGTGCGAGCCGAATAGAGAAAGCCGTTTCCATCCACCTTCCCCCCTCGGTCCATCGGCACCCGCAACGGTTCATCCGCGCCATCGGCGAATAGCTCCACCCCGATCGCGCTGGGATCCAACGCCCCAGGATAGACGACGACTTCAAACGCCAGCGCGCCGTCCTGCCGTTCCACTTTGAGCGGACCAAATCGCACTTCCTGCCAGTGCCGGGCGAGGTTGGCTTGCCAGGCGGCCACCGCCGCGCCCAGTTTCCCGCCCTCGGCCGCCCTCTGCATGTAGGCTTCCGCGGCCGGCACGTAATGCCTGTCGGTATATTCGCGAACTGTCCGATGGGCTGAAAACTGCGGCGTCAATCGTGCCATGCTCTCGCGCATTCGCGCTGCCCATCGCTTGGGAATTCCGTCCTGGTCCCGCGTGTAGAACTCGGGAACGATTTGGGTCTCGATAATCTCGTACAGTGTTTCCGCCTCGGCCGCGTCCCACGCCGGATCGTCGCCATGTTCGTTGCCGTCGCCGATGGCCCAGCCCACTTCCGGCGCATACGCCTCCACCCACCAGCCGTCCAGTTCGGAGAGGTTCAGCCCGCCGTTCACCAGCACCTTCATTCCGCTGGTTCCGCTCGCCTCCCAGGGCCGCCGCGGAGTGTTCACCCACACATCCACGCCTCCCGCCAACTGCTCCGTGAGCAGCATGTCGTAGTCGCTCAGGAACGCGACATGCGATTGCGGACCGGCGCGGCGGATGAAGTCGGTCCATGCCCGGATCATCGCCTTCCCGGTTTCATCGGCCGGGTGCGCTTTGCCTGCCAGCACCAGCTGAACCGGGCGCTGCGCGTTCGTCAGGATTCGCATCAGCCGTTCCGGATCGTGCAGCAGCAGGGTGGGCCGCTTGTAAGCCGCGAAGCGGCGCGCGAACCCGAGGGTAAGTGTCCCGGGATCGAAGATCCGCCCCGCTTCGGCGATCTGCTGGGCCGATCCGCCCTGGCCGGCCGCCTGTCGGGCGCAACGCTTGCGTATGTACTCCACCAGCGCCTTGCGCCCATCCGTGCGCAGGCGCCACAGCGCGGCGTCATCCGCCTGCCGGATGGTCTCTTCCACCTTCTGCAAATCCCCGCGCCAGGGTTTTATGCCGCAGGTGGCCGTCCACAAGCGGTCCGCCTCCGCCGAATCCCATGTGGGCATGTGCACGCCGTTGGTCACATACCCGACCGGTATTTCCTCGGCCGGCCAGCGCGGAAACAACGGTTCAAAGAGCTTACGGCTCACTTGACCGTGGAGCCGGCTGACGCCGTTTACCGCGCCGCTTCCCCGGATGGCCAGGTACGCCATGTTGAACGGCTCGCTCGCATCGCCCGGATTGAGCCTTCCCAGCGCCATCAAATCCTGAAACGGGATGCGCACTCTTTCCCTGGCGTACCAGGAGAAGAAGGGCCGCATCATGTCTTCGGAAAAGCGGTCGAAACCGGCTTCGACGGGAGTATGAGTGGTGAACAAATTCCCAGCTCGCGTCACCGCCAGCGCCACCGCGAACGGCTGTCCGGTGTCGTCCATGTAGCTGCGCGCCCGCTCCAGCACCGCGAAGGCGGCGTGCCCCTCATTCAGATGACACACCTCCGGCTGAATCCCCAGCGCACGCAGCAGCCGCCATCCGCCTATCCCCAGCACCAGTTCCTGCCGGAAACGCAGATCCGGTCCTCCCCCATAGAGTTCACTCGCGATGCCGCGATGTTCCGGAAGGTTGGCCGGATCGTTGGTGTCCAGCAGGTACAGTTTCCTCCGGCCCACATGCACTTCCCAAGTCCGCAGCCATAGCGAGAAGTCCGGCATCCGGAGCGTTATCCTTAGCCAGTCCCCGTTCTCGTCCCGCAAAGGTTTGATGGGCAGTTGTCCCGGATCGTTGAACGGGTACAGAGCGATCTGGTTCCCGTTCTCGTCGATCTGCTGGCGGAAGTAGCCCTGTTGATACAGCAGTCCCACGCCGATGACCGGCACGCCCAGGTCGTGCGCGGCCTTGAGCTGATCGCCGGCCACGTTTCCGAGTCCGCCCGAATAAATCGGTAGCGCTTCGCTGAGCATGTACTCCATGCTGAAATACGCAACCGTCTTGAGGGACGATTTTGCATAGCTCTGCCGGAACCACGTCGCCTGTTCCCGCTCGTTCTGCTGGGCCTGCCTCAGTTCGCCTAGCAGGCTTTGAAACCCGGCATCGGAGGTAACGCTTTCCAGCCGCTCCCGCGAGACTGTTTGCAGCACGATCCAGGGATTGTGCGTCAGATCCCACAGTTCCGGATTCAGCCGCTGCCACAACTCATCCGTCGAATGATTCCAGCTCCAGCGCACATCCAAGGCAAGCTGCGCCAGGGCGTCTTCGTTGTTCGCCTCCGATGCCAGGTTCGTGTACTGTAAATTGCCCATCTTGATCCTCCTCGCAGGTCCCGACTCTTCTCCAGAATATCGGTTGTGGCGAGGGCTCGACCGGCGCCCGGTTTTGCCTGGGCGGCGGAGCCGTCTTCCAGTACGAGATTTGCGTATCGCCGGTCGGAAAACGCGGTAACTCCGGAGAAGACTGCGGCTTAGAGATGGCAGTTTTTTCGGGGCAGCCGGAAGTTCTTTCTGACCCGGCCGCAGGCCGAAGCCGCTCGTACGGCCGCTCTTCCAATCTCTGAAATCAGGGAACCTTTGCCAAACGGACAACGTCGAAAAGATGACGCGTAAAGCGCGTTCCCCGATCGGAACAATCTAATGATTTCTCGTCGCTCCGTCCTGGCCGGCACTGTGTGCCTGTTTGGCGCGCCGTTCATCAATCGAGGGCGATTTGGCTTCCTTGCTGGAAGTACGGTGGCTGGAAGCAAGCGGTCCGCGACCGAGGCCGAGTACTCGGCCCCGGCCATCGATCTGATTCGTGAGGCGGTCGTAATCGACATGCTCGGCCTGTTGACCTTGGACTACAAGAAGCTCACGGCTTGGCGCACCGAGCCGGAGGGATTTCAACCAGCCGAGTTCGCAAGACTGAAGAATTCCGGCACCACCATCTTCCATCCGGCGGTGGGATTCACGGATGGAGACATCTATGAGGAGTCGCTGAAGGACATCACCGGCTGGAATATTTTCATCGCCCGCAACCCGGCCGATTTTCTGCGGGTCGACGGCGTCGCCGATCTGGAAACCGCCAAGAAGCTGGGTAAAATCGGTATCATCATTGGCCAGCAGAATTCGGAACACTTTCGAACCGTCGACGATGTGGACCGCTTCTACGCGATGGGCCAGCGAGTTTCACAGCTCACCTACGGACCCAACCGGATTGGCGGAGGTTCGACCGATCCGCACGACGGCGGCTTGACCGGTTACGGCGCCCAGATCGTCGAACGCATGAATACTCTGGGTATGGCGGTGGACATCTCTCACTGCGCCGACAAGACTACTCTGGACGCGATCGAGGCATCCGGGAAGCCGGTCTTAATCACTCATGCCAACTGCCGCGCGCTCATGCAGACCAGCCCGCGATGCAAGAGCGACGCTGCGATCCGCAAGATGGCGGCCAAGGGCGGTGTCATGGGCATCACCATGGTCCGCTTCTTCGTCGGCGCCGCCGATCTGGTCACGATTGAGAACGTTCTGGATCACATCGATCATGTGGCCAACCTGGTGGGTGTGGAGCACGTGGGCATCGGGACCGACGTCGATTTAGATGGACGCGACCACTCTAGCGCGCCGGCGGGAAGCACACCCGCGCGCCGGAACGACCTGGACGGGGTCAGTTATGAGAAGAAGATCTTTGACCTCACGGAAGGACTGCTGCGCCGGAACTACAGTCGGGAAAACATCAAACTGGTTCTGGGCGGCAACTTTCAGCGTGTGCTGGACGAAATCTGGACACGGCGGACCTGAGAGTTTCAACAACCACTTCAACCAGATCCAGAGCTCCCGGGGGTTACTTATCACAACCTCAAGGCTGCGTATCGCCGCTTGATCCTGGCGCTGCCGGATTCCCGGTATGGTCAGGCGGCCAGCCCCAGCCTTCCCCGGTCACTGCGGGCGCTCTACCGCGGCGAGAAAACTTGAGCCTCGAATCAGGGGTCCTGTCGAAAAGACGGCCTGGACAAAGACGATTATTTCTTGTCCTGCTTCGCCGCCTCCACGATGGCGTTCAGCGTTGGAATATCCTTCAGATCGGGCGCCGAGCTTTTGAACGTCCGGATGTAGGCATAAATATCCTTCGCCTGCTTATCGGACAGAGAAGCCTCGCTGAAATTCGGCATGTTTGTCGATGGCGTAATCGGCGCCACGTTGGCACGGCCGCGGAGGAAGGTAAGGAAGGCCTGCTCGGTGCCCAGGTTGCCCCAGCGTCCTACGAAAGCCCGCCCGGTTTCCCCGTTGTAACCATGGCAGGCATAGCAGCCGAAGGCGTAAAACAGCCCCTTTCCTGAAACCGCGTTCCCGGTGACCGGACTGGTCGGTGCCGGGACGTTCGCGACCGGCGCAGCACCACGGCCACCCTTACCGCCGCCGCGCCCACCACCGCCGCCCTGAGCGTTCAGAAACACGGCAGGCGCCGACAGAGCGACGAGTGCCGCCGCAACACACCACCGGTTCTTGGAGTTTCTCATCATACGGATCGTCCTTACCGCGGCTGGGTGATCACGTCGATCATGTATGGCTCGCCGCGTTTCGCAGAGGCTACTCCGCGCTTCAATGCCGCCGATAATTTCGTCGGATCGGTAATGGGTCCCTCACCATTCATGCCGTAGCCCGCCGCCATCTTTGTATAGTCGAGGAATGGATCCCTGAGCGTGCTGCCGATTTCCGCGTGGTTGGCGCGGCGCCCGCGAACGCCGGCCATGTATTCGACGAACATGTATTCCTGATGCCAGGCGCGATTGTTGTGCATCACGGTGAGCATGGGGAGTTTGTGGTGCACGGCCGTCCACAGAACACCCGGAGCATAGTTGAGATCGCCATCGGTTTGGATGTTCACGACGATTCGATTGCGGGCCTTTGCAGCCAGCGCCGCACCCACCGATGCCGGCGCGCCGTATCCCATACCGCCGGCCCCTTGGCCTCCCAGGTAGCTATACGGCTTATCGTGATCCCAAAGTTGCGCGTTATGGCCGCCGGAGAAACCGCTGGGAGAGGAAAGGCACCAGTCTTCATTCATGATCAACGGCCAGAGCTCCGCATAAATCCGCGCCGTGCTGATGGGAGTGCCATTCCATCCGGCCCTCTTGCTCTCCACCGCCGCCGTGATGGCAGTCACGCGAGCCTCGTGGTTTGCCCGCGTGTGCTTGGCGATGCGCTCCTGAATCCGCGCTTTCTGATCCGCGGTCAGTTGGCGCTTCACCTCGTCGATAATCAGCGGAAGGCTCGCCTCGGCATCGGCTTCGGTAGGAGCCGCGTTCGCATTTCCGCCGCCGCCTTTGCCGCCCCTGCCACCGCCGCCGCCTCTTCCACCGCCGCCGCCGCTAATGCCGCCGAAGCCGATGTTGACGGTATCCCGCGATGGAACAATTGTCGCCGTCCCTGGATCGGTGATGGAAGCCTGTGCGCCGCCGGTTTCAAGGCCGAGAGTATAGTCGTACGCCGTATCCGCGCCCGGGCCGCAAAGGGCATGCCGTTGCGGGAAGCTCATGGGCCCGCCCGTGGCCGCAGTGCTGGTCGAGGCTCCCACCAGTTCAGCCAGCTCGACCGACCGCTTCACGCCTTCGGGCGTTCGCAAACGCCCCACCGCGATCCTGGGGTTTTGAGCCGCGAGCAGGCCTTTCGCGATTTCCCGCGCACGCGTCGAATCAATGGTCACGAACGTCGGCGGTCTGTAAGCCGGAACCTGCGTGTTCGGGGCGTTATCCTTTTGAAGTTCGGAGTTCAGCACTACCAGGGTCGGCGCCATCGGCGGGGTGATGGCTTCGTTGTAGGCGCGCTGAATGGCCACCAGAGCCTCGTCGATCGTCTTGGGCTCGGCGTCCCATTTCGTGAAGCTCCGGACCATCCCGGCCATGTCGTGGGCGGTATGCGCCGCAATAAAATCCGGGTCGTTGCCGGCGATCATCAAGACCGGCACGCGGTCATAGTAGGCCTGGTAAATGGACATGGCCGCGTGCTGAATTCCAATCGTGCCGTGCAGCAACGCCAGCATCGGCTTGCCTTCGGCCTTGGCGTAACCGTGAGCCATGGTCACAGCCGACTCTTCATGCAGCGCGGTGATGAACTCCGGCATCCGATTCGGCGGGGTGCCGTAATTGATGAACGACTCCTGCAAGCCCTCGAAACTCGACCCCGGGTTGGCGGCCACGTATTCGATCCCGAGCCGCTTAGTCGTCTCAACCATGAGATCCGAGCCGGGCCGCGTGATCAGGCGCGCGACTGCCGGCGGCCGAACGTTCCCCGCATCGCGGTCAAGCTGCGCTTGCGTCGGAGCCGGCGCTACCCCTGCGGGCGCCGCACCGGTTCTATTTTGAGCCTGAGTGCCTGGAGCCTGAGCCTCCACCAGCGGTGTTGTGGTTGCCAGCGCCGCTGCTCCGGCTGCTGCATTTTTCAGGAAGCCGCGACGGCCAACGATGGTCTTCTGTGATTTCGCCATGATCTCAAAAATCCGCCTTTCCGCGTGGACCGCGAGTATCTTACCAGTTCGACTTCGGCAATTTCAACTTCGGCAATAATGATATCAGTCTTTGGGGGCCTCCGGGCTCAACCATCCGCCGCCTCGGCTCTGAGTGCGCCAGTCGAGGCGAGTCGGAAGGCGGGCTCGGTTGGCGCTTAGACCAGTTTTACAGCGCTTATGAACCAATGTGAGGGTGGACGCCTTCATCCGCAGTCCGGTCAAACATCGCGCGAGGAATGCAGCAGCGAGCGACAGGGAATCGCTCAAAGCACTTCTGCCTGTGTCATTCTCTCCTAAGGGCTGGGGCGAGATGGGCGGGACGCGCGCCACCATCGGAACGCTCTCGACACCCAGGATGTCCTGATGAAGCGGTCGCCGTGGTCTTACAACAGGCAAGCTCCCTGGTGGCGCCGGAGCGTTGAGCGCCGGCAAACGCGTACCCGTTCTTTAGGCTAGCCCCGCCTCCGTGCATTTCATTCCGCCACAATCAACGTAAACGTTTTCGGGTGCATCGTAGTCAAATAGAGGTAGATGAAGTTCCCAGGGACGCCAGTGATCGTACTGAGCATGGGGCGAAGCGGCACGTCTTACCTGGCCAGCTTCCTCGGTTCGAATGGCGTCGATTTGGGCTCGAATTTGATCCCACCCTCCGCAGAGAATCCCCGGGGGTATTTTGAGGATTCGGAAATCGTTGCGTTCCACCAGGGGCTCCTCAGGCGGTTGAGGGCGACTCCCGACTGGGATTCGATGACTGGCGAATTATTGGCGCACGCGGAACTCACGGGCGAAGAAAAGGAATGGGCGCTCCGCATTTTGGGGCGCCTTGCGAAACCCGGCGGCCTTTGGGGATGGAAGGATCCGCGCACCGTTCACTTCATCCGGTTCTGGCTCTAGCTCTTACCGGGATCAAAGGTGATTGTCCCCCTCCGGCATCCTCTGGAGATCCTGTACTCCTATCTGAAGCGGGTTGCAACGATCGATACGCTGATTGACGTCAAGCAGATTTTTCGCGCTTACGCGGAGTATCACGAAAGCATCCTGGCCATCGTCCGCGAGAGGCCGCGCCGGAGTTTGGTGATATACGCCCAGAATGCGCTTCCGAATCCCCAAGGCCTTCGCGCCGCGTTGGAGCAATTCCTGGACTTGGCCCCCGCTGGGCCACGCTTCGATGCACCAGCGTTTGAGAAATCGGAATTCACTCGATTGTGCATCCACGGCGATGCCGCTGAAATCTTCGCGACGCTTCTGCCGGAAGCCGCGGCTGCCTTCGACAAGCTGAACCGCTTCTCGCATTTCAGATTCAGTCCTTGCGATGCTCCGGCCGACTTGCGCGACCGCTCCTCGCACTTAGCTGCCGCTGTTCGCGCGGCAGGGAGCCCGATTGTTGCCGAGACTTGGCTGCCCCTGCTCATTGACCTCTGCCGGTCTGGTGAATTGCCGGGCTATTTTCCCCTACAAGCAGCGATATTGACCCGCCACGCCGAGGCTGGGCGGTTTTGGAAAGCGCAGTCTGAGGCTCTCGCGAAGGAACTGGGATCGCACGTAGCCATGCTCAAGGAGCAGTCGGAATGGATTGCGCAGCTTGAAGAAGCAAGGCAGTTCTGGATCGCCCAGATTGAATCCCATAGGAAGGAACTCGAGTCGCACGCAGCCACGGTCAAGGAGCAATCGGAATGGATCGCGCAGCTCGAGGGACGATGAGCCCGTGGCGGCGAAATGTGTTTTCGCCGGTTTTTTGAACTCCATCGCGCTTCCATGAAACTGTAGGTTAAACTTGAAGGAACCGAGTCACGTGCCGGACATCATTCAGAGCCTCTGGATCGGGCCGCGCCTATCGCAACTGGAACGGCTTTGCATCACGTCCTTCCTCCAGAACGGGCATCCCTTTCATCTCTATGCCTATAAGCGAATCGAGGGGTTACCGGAGGGAACCGTGGTGCTGGACGCCAACGAAATCCTCCCGTCCTCGCGCATTTTCAAATATACCGGCTATGATACTTATGCTGGCTTCGCGAATTTCTTTCGCTATAAGCTCCTGTGTGAGAAGGGCGGATGGTGGGTCGACGCGGACACGATCTGTCTCCAGCCATTTGATTTCCACGAGCCCTTTGTGTTCGCGAGCGTCATGGTCCCGGACGGTTCGGATGGCGGCTGCATTCCAGCCGTCGCCCCTGGCATCATTAAAGCGCCGCCGGCCAGCGCAATCATGCAATCGGCTTGGGCCTTTTGCGATGCGGTGAACCCGAGCGAGCTTACCTGGGGACAGAGTGGGCCGACGCTCATCAGGCGTCTGGTCCGGGAATTCTCGTTGCAGGAGTATGTTCGGCCGCCCGAAGCTTTCTGTCCGCTTCCTTGGACGAAGTGGGAGCTGCAGCTCAAACCGGGGATCTCCTGGAACTTTGGGGGAGAGACGCGTGCCGTGCACCTTTGGAATGAGTTGTGGCGCCGGGATCGCGCGGACAAGGATCGGGCCTGGGACCCGGACTGCCTCTACGAGCAACTCAAACGGCGCTATCTGTAACGAGTGGAGGGGGCCGCGAGGGCGGCGTCACAACTGGCCGGCCCTCTTAAATAATGAAGACTGCATGCTTCCTTCGCGGCGCCTGTTTGCAACGGCTGCGCCCAGGTGCGTGCAACCTTCGCGCGAGGAATTCGGCAGCAAGCGACAGGGAATCGCTCAAAGCACTTCTGCTCGGGCGAATGCGAAAAGCTGGTTCACGTAAGTGAGGGCATAAAAATCCCCGGTCTCGGCATTATAGGTGAGCGCGTTGGTGACGGCGTCCGGAAGCTGATGCGTACCCGTGATTTCCGCGGTGGCCGGGTCAAGCTCATAAACCATGCCATTGCAGGCTCCGAAATAGACCTCCCTTCCAGCAATCGCGGCGGCGAGAAGATTTTGGAGGCGGCGTAAAGTTTCTTCTTCACGACCCGCCGATCGAGATCGAGAACGTAGAGGTATTTGTCAGTCGAGCCGACATAGGCCGTGTCGTCCAGAACCAGAGGAACCGTATAAATCGTATTGTCGGTCCGGACAGACCAGACCTCCTTTCCCGTCTCGACATCTAATGATATGGATGCGCCGTCGGCACAACCGGCGACGAGATGCCCGCGCTTCACGTCAAAAGCCGGAGCATGGCGGATGGAGCCTTTCCCAGCATGAAGGTACCTCTTCCAGAGCGAAACTGGGAATACCCATATGGCAGTATTTTTCGTAGACTTCTAGCGGTAGTCGCGACGAGTCTAGAGATGTCATCTCTTCTGCAAAAACGGCGCAGCGCAGCCCTCCGGCGATCCGGCCGCTCCACTGGCTATAGTTGTCTTTAGGGATGAAACCTTATCCGGCCATCACGGCTTCGCTACCCGAGGTGCACTCGAGCGTGCAAACCGCTCGTCCCACCGTGCTCAGAAGAATGCTGGCGTTCGCGGGGCCGGCGTACCTGGTCAGCGTCGGCTACATGGACCCCGGCAACTGGGCCACGGATCTGGTGGGCGGCTCGCGTTTCGGATACCGGCTGCTGTGGGTCATCGTCCTGTCCAACGCCATGGCGATTCTGCTGCAGACGCTGGCGGCGCGATTGGGCATCGTCGCCGGACGCGATTTGGCCCAGGCATGCCGCGAATCCTACCCCAAGCCGGTGTGCAACGCGCTGTGGGTATTGTGTGAGATCGCCATTGCGGCCTGCGATCTGGCGGAGGTGCTGGGCGCGGCCATCGGATTAAAGCTGCTGTTCCACCTGCCTCTGCTCGACGGAGTGCTGCTCACCGCGCTGGACACGATCCTGGTCCTGTGGCTTTCGCGCTTCGGCATCCGCGTCATTGAAGCCGCCATTCTTTCGATGATCGCCATCATGACCGGATGCTTCCTGGTGGAGCTTTTCTTCGCCCACCCGGCCATGCATGAGATGTTCTTCGGCCTGACGCCGCGCCTCGACAACGCCAGCCTGTATGTGGCCGTGACCATCGTGGGCGCAACCGTGATGCCGCACAATCTCTATCTGCATTCGGCGCTGGTGCAGACCCGGCGCATCGGCAAGAGCGTCGCCGACAAACGCGAAGCCTGCCGCTTCAATCTGGTGGATTCCGTGGTGGCGCTGAACGGAGCGCTGATCGTGAACGCGGCCATCCTGGTTCTGGCCGCCGCCGTATTCTTCAACCGCGGCATCATTGTTGAAGAGATCGAACAAGCGCAAGGGCTGCTTCAGCCTCTGCTCGGCACCGCCATGGCCAGCGGTCTGTTCGCGGTGGCCCTGCTTGCCAGCGGCCAGTCTTCAACGCTCACCGGAACCTACGCCGGCCAGATCGTCATGGAAGGGTTTCTGGATCTGCGCATGCGGCCATGGATGCGCCGCCTGGTCACCCGCACCCTGGCCATCATTCCCGCCGTCGTCACCATCAAAATCTCCGGCGATCGAGCCACGCTGTGGCTGCTGCTGCTGAGCCAGGCCATCATCAGCATGCAGCTTCCCTTCGCCGTGATTCCGCTGATTCGCTTCACCAACGACCGCCAGCGCATGGGTTCCTTCGCCAATCGCGCTTGGGTGAAGACCCTGGCGTGGAGCACGGCGGCGGTGATCCTGGGACTGAACTTATGGCTGGTGGTGGATCAGATGACGCCGTGGGTTGTCGCGCACCCTCTGGGCGGATTGCTGCTGATACCGGTGCTTGCCGGCGTGTTCGCGCTGCTGGGCTGGATCACGTTCGCGGGAGCGCGGCGCCGGCTCGCGGTTCCCGAGGCGGCCACAGCCGCCGTTACCGTTACCTCCGATTTGCACGCGCCGGTCTACCGCCGCATTCTGGTGCCGCTCGACCACAGCTCGCGCGATCGCGCCGCCATCGCGCACGCGGCTTATCTGTCCCGCTTGAACGGCGCGACGCTGCACCTGGTTCACGTCGAGGAGGGCGCCACCAGCCGGCTCTTCGGCTCGCTCGCCGACGACGCCGAGGTGCACGCGGGCGAGGAGTATTTCAGCGGCATCGTCGCCTCGCTGGCCCACCAGAACATCGCGGCCGAGCTCACCGTGGCGCATGGAAGCAGCCCCAAGGATGAGATCGTGAAATTGGCCCGCCAGATTTGTCCCGATCTCATCGTCATGGGCGCGCACGGGCATCGCGGCGTCAAGGACCTGGTCTTCGGCAACACCATCAACGGCGTCCGGCATGAGGTGGACGCGCCGGTGCTGGTGGTGGGCCACGAGCCCGGCTGAGCCTTCAGTTAGTTGGGCGGGTCCCCCTGACCAGGGCCCCTGACCCGCGCCGGACCCCCTGGGCCGGCTCTGCCCAGCACACTCAAAAGCGGAGGCCGGCGAGGGTATCGGCTACATGCCCAATTCTTCGATGAAACAATGGCTCAGGACACCAGAAAAGGGGTCGTGAAATCCCTTTAATGGAGGGTCGCGCGACACGATAATGCGCCGTGAATCTATCGGGCTATCCGTCCTCTGCCGATTGTCCCCTTAAAAGCTGTGCTAATAGGAACTTACGATTACCGTTTCGTCGCGCTGTCGGTGTTGATGGCGATCCTCGCCTCTTACGCCGCGCTTGATCTCGCGGGGCGGGTAACCAGCGCCCGTGGACGCGCTCAATTCATTTGGTTTTTTAGCGGATCTGCCACGATGGGACTCGGCATTTGGGCGATGCACTACATTGGAATGCTCGCTCTTAACCTGCCGGTTGCGGTCTACTACGATTGGCCAACCGTCCTGTTGTCGCTCCTGGCGGCCATGCTCGCCTCGGGTGTTGCCCTGTTTGCCGTAAGCCGGCCTGCGATGGGTCCATGGCGTACTTGCGTCGGCGGCGTATTCATGGGAGCGGGCATCGGCGGCATGCACTATATCGGCGTGGACGCGATGCGGTTGCCTGCCATGTGCCACTATTCCGCCGGCCTTGTGGTTTTGTCGGTCATCCTCGCGATCGCGATTTCGATGTTAGCTCTGCGGCTCACCTTCCAGTTGCGGGATGAAGCCATGGCGCACGGCTGGCTGAAACTGGGCAGCGCTGTTCTGACGGGAGCCGCGATTTCTGTCATGCACTACACGGGTATGGCGGCAGTCAGTTTCGTGCCGATGGCCTCGGCCGGAAGCCTTATCCACTCGGTGGAAGTCTCCTCGCTTGGCACCATAGTGATCGGCAGCGCCACCATGCTGATCCTCCTCCTGACCATGCTCACCTCGCAGGTCACCGCCGCTTTTCCTTGCAAGCCTCGGAACTGAAGCTCCGCATGGATGACGCCCTGGCGGCCCGTGAAGCGCTCGCGCAATCCGAGGAACGCTTGCGCCTGACGCTGCGATCCTCGGGGGTCGCTGTCTGGACTTGGGAGATCGCCCAGAATGTCATCGAAGCGGATGAGAATTGCTCCGTTCAATTCGGCCTTCCCGTCGGCCAATTCCCGAAAACGGTGGAGGGATTCTCAGCGTGCGTGCACCCCGGCGACCGCGAGCGCGTACAACAAGAAGTCGCTGCTTGTATCGAAAACGCTTGGGAATACGGCACGGAATTCCGCATCGTGCAGCCGCAAGGCGCCGTCCGGATTCTGGCTACGCGCGGAAAAGTCTACTCGGCGAAGGCGGACGGCCGCTTCGGCTCACCGGCGTCACCTGGGACTTGACCGAACGGCGGCAAGCGGAGGAGAACCTGCGCGCCGCTGCCAAGAGACTCGTGGCGGAGGGAAAATTTCGCGAGCTCCTGGAAGCGGCCCCAGATGCCGTGGTGGTGGTGAATCGCGGTGGGAAAATCGTCTTCATCAACACTCAGATGGAGAAGCTGTTTGGGTATCGGCGCGATGAACTGTTGGGGCAGACAATTGAAATGTTGGTGCCGGAGCGCTTCCGGCATCAGCATCCCGAATACCGCGCGGGATTCTTCGCCGATTCTCGCGTGCGGCCCATGGGGGCGGGCGTGGACCTGTATGCCTGCCGAAAGGATGGCTCGGAGATCCCGGTCGAGATCAGCCTCAGCCCTCTCGAAACCGAAGAGGGTTCGCTGGTTTCCAGCACCATTCGAGACATCACGGAGCGAAAGCGCGTGGAGCGGAGCCGGGAGCAGCTTGCCTCCATCGTCGACTACTCGGATGACGCCATCATCGGCAAGTCGCTGGAGGGAATCATCCTCAATTGGAACAAGGGAGCGGAGCGCCTCTATGGATACTCAGCCGAAGAGGTCATAGGCAAACCGATTTCCATTCTGCTTCCACCCGACCGTCCGGACGAATTATTCGAAATCATAGCGAAGCTCCAGCGTGGAGAAATTGTCAATGAGGAAACCGTGCGGCGGCGCAAGAACGGCACGCTGATTGACGTCGCACTCACCGTTTCTCCCATCAAGAATACCCGTGGCCAGGTCACGGCTGCCTCATCCATCGCGCGCGACATCAGCGAGCGGAAGCGGGCGGACACGAAGTTCCGGGGGCTGCTCGAAGCGGCGCCGGATGCCGTTGTGGTGGTCGATCAGGAAGGCAAGATTGTCCTGGTCAACACGCAGGTGGAGAAGCTGTTTGGATACGCGCGGCACGAACTGCTGGGGCAGGCGGTTGAGATGCTGGTGCCGGAACGCTTCCGAGATAAACATCCGGGGCACCGCGCAGGTTTTTTCGCCGATCCTCACGTGCGCGCAATGGGGGCTGGCGTGGAGCTATACGGTCTGCGCAAGGACGGCACGGAGTTCCCGACTGAGATCAGTCTCAGCCCGCTGGAGACCGAGGAGGGCGTGCTGGTTTCCGGCGCCATTCGCGATATCACCGAACGGCGGGCGGTTGAAGACGAGCTGCGTCGCGGCCGCGCCATCTTGGAGAACCTCTTCCAGTCGTTGCCCAGCCTCTTCCTAATCCTTGCACCCGACCTGAAGATCGTCTCGGCAAGCGACGCCTACCTTCAGGCTACCAGGACCAAGCGCCAAGACCTCATCGGACGCGGCATCTTCGAAGTCTTTCCCGACAACCCCGACGACCCTGGCACCATCGGCGCCTCTCACGTGCGCGCCTCGTTCGAACGGGTGCGGCAGACCGGCGCCTCAGACACCATGGCAATCCAGCGATATGACATCCGCCGGGCCGATGGCGTTTTCGAGGAGCGTTACTGGAGTCCGATTAACTCCCCCGTGCTCGGACGAGACGGCAGGATCGAATTTCTCATCCATCGCGTGGAGGACGTGACCGAGTTCGTACGACAAAAGGCGCAACCCGCGAGCAATACCACCGAGTTGCGCGCCCGCATGGAGCAGATGGAGAGCGCGATTTTCCACAACTCCCAGCAGTTGCAGGCCGCCAACCAACAGCTTCACGAGGCCAATGTGCAATTACAGCAAGCCAAAGCGGACGCGGAGGCCGCCAACCGGGCCAAGAGTACGTTTCTGTCGACCATGTCTCACGAAATCCGCACCCCGATGAATGCCATTCTCGGTTACGCCCAGTTGATGCTGCGGGATCCGGACCTGGGAACAGACGCGAAAGCGAATCTCAAGATCATCGGCCGCAGCGGAGAGCATCTGCTCGCCCTCATAAACGACGTTCTGGATATGTCCAAGATCGAGGCTGGCCGCACCGATCTCAATCCAGCGACTTTCAACCTCTCCCGGCTGTTGGAGGATCTCGCCGCGATGTTCCGCTTGCGGGCCGGGGCGAAGGGGCTGCGCTTCGAAATGTTGGCCGATGGGGAAGCCGTGCCGTATGTTGTGGGGGATCAGGGCAAGATACGCCAAGTGCTGATCAACCTTCTCGGAAACGCAGTCAAGTTCACTCAGCTTGGCCAGATCAAGCTCAACGTCGCTTTGGAGCAAAGGAACGATCGGCTATGGCTGTCAGCCCGCGTTGAGGATACTGGTTCGGGCATTAAGGACGAGGACCAAAGGAAGTTGTTCGAGTCCTTCAGCCAAGGCCGGAGCGGTCTGGACAGCCTGAAAGGAACTGGCTTGGGGTTGGCCATCAGCCGCAACTACGCGCGCCTGATGGGAGGCGATATCACGGTTACCAGCAAACCGGGCCTCGGCTCGGTGTCCAGTTTGAGATCCCGATTGGGCGTGGTGACGCGGGGGTAGCCGTGAAACAGAGTGCTCCTCGCCGCGTCATTGCCGTACGCGCCGTAGAAGAAGCTCCCAAGATCCTGGTCGTCGACGATCACCCTGAGAACCGGGACTGGCTGATGAAGCTGCTGACCTCCATCGGCTTTTCTGTACGGGGTGCGGTTGATGGCGAGGCAGCCATCCGAAGCTGGGAGGAATGGAACCCGCGGCTGATTCTGATGGATGTGCATATGCCGGTGATGGACGGGTTAGAGGCGACTCGAAGAATCAAGGCGAGTCCCGGTGGAAAGGAAACGGCGGTCGTTGCTCTGACAGCCAGCGCTCTGAATGAAGACCGTAGCACCGTCTCTCAAAGCGGGGCCGACGATTTCCTGGCGAAGCCCTGCCGTGAGGACGACCTGCTCGAGAAAATTCGAACCCTCCTGAATCTTTCCTATGACTATGAGGAAATGACCGACGGCCAACCTCTTGCCGGCACGGCGGCCCTTAGCACGGAGAGTCTCGGCAAACTGTCGCGGCAGTTGATCGAGGATCTCCGTGACGCGACTTTGAGCGGCAACAAGAGACTCCTGGATAAGCTGATTCTCAAAGTGGCTGAGACGGAGGATGCCGCGCCGGCTCGCGCTCTCCAGGAGCTTGCCGACAAGTTCGATTACGATACACTGACACGATTGCTGGAGGGAGCGTGCCGCCGATAAAGGAGGTTGCCTTGGCTCAAAGCGACATCATGATCGTGGATGACAATCCCGCCAACTTAAAGCTGTTGGGAGATATGCTGCTGCAACAAGGGCATGAAGTGCGCTCGTTTCCGCTGGGCAGGCTGGCGCTGGCGGCGGCGATGAGGATTCCGCCAGATTTGATTCTGCTGGACATCAACATGCCGGAGATGAACGGCTACGAAGTGTGCGAACGCCTCAAGTCCACCGCCGCGGTTTCAGATATCCCTGTCATTTTCCTAAGCGCCCTGAACGAAACCCAAGACAAGGTGAAGGCTTTCCGGTCCGGCGCGGTGGACTACATATCCAAACCCTTTCAATTCGAGGAAGTTCACTCCCGCGTCGAAACGCATCTCAAACTGCACAGTCTTCAGCGAGCACTGCGGCTGCAGAATGAACGCTTGGAGGAGGCCGTAGCCGCGCGCACGCGGGAACTTGCCGAAGCAAATGAGCGGCTAACCATCCTCGATTGTTCCAAGAACGAGTTCCTGAACCTTATCTCGCACGAGTTCCGCACACCGCTCCACGGACTTCTCGGTGTCGGCGAGCTGATCTTGGATGAGATGCCTTCCACGGAGGAGAACAACGAGCTCAGAGACTTATTTCGGCAATCCCGACGGAGAATTCTCTCGATCCTCGACGATGCTTTGCTCATGACCCAAATTGACGTAAACGGGGAGCAATTCAGATCTGCCCCAGTCTCTCTGCATGGGGCGCTGAGCCGGGCTATTGACAAGACCATTGAGTTCGCAGCCTCCCGCCGTGTCGTGCTCACCCGGCCATCGACCGACCTGGGCCTCGTTTTGGGAGACGAGGACCTGCTGGTAAGAGCGTTGCAGACTCTGCTTGAGACCGCCGTTAGATTCTCCCAAGAAGGTGAAACGATCCGGCTGGCACATGAGGCGATTCCCGGTTTCCTGAAGGTGATCCTCGAAGGTTATGGCAGGACCATCCCCGATCCCGCACTGCCGAAATTCTTCGATGTCTTCTCGATCGGAGAAGCAGGCACGTCCGGCGGAGACCTGGGGTTGGGCCCTGCCGTCCCCTACCGCATTCTTTCGTTGTTCGGAGCTTCGGTCAGCGTTGCGAATCTGGGCTCGTCTGGAATACGACTGACCATATTGCTGAAGGATGCCGCGCCGAGCGGCCGGGATTAGACCGGCCACCTCGGAAGTCCGCTGGGGACAATAGGCGCGAGGATCTTATAGGGTCCCAATCGAGTCCCGGCAGAGAGAGCCATGGCGTCTGAACGATTCTGCCTCATCCCAGATAGTACACTCTTGATATGCGGATTCTGGTTGTGGAAGACGAGAAGCGGATCGCCGACTTTTTGTCGCGCGGGCTGGAAAGCGCGGGCTACGCCGTGGACGTGGCCCACGACGGCTCGCATGCCATCGACATGGTCCACACCACCGAATACGACCTGGCGGTTCTGGATCTGGGCTTGCCCGACATGGACGGCCTGACCGTGCTCCAGAAGATTCGCAATCGCAAGGTCACCCCGCCGGTGCTGATTTTGAGCGCTCGCGACGCCGTGGACGATCGCGTCAAGGGTCTGGAAGGCGGGGCCGACGATTACCTGGTCAAACCCTTTGCGTTCGTCGAGCTTCTGGCTCGCGTGCGCGTGCTGCTGCGGCGCGGCCAGCCCACCCCGGAACGCTTGCAGGTGGGCGATCTTACCCTCGATTGCATCCGCCGCAAAGTCATCCGCGCGGGGGAAAATATCGAGCTCGCCCCCAAGGAGTTCAGCATCCTCGAATACCTGATGCGCAACCGCGGCCGGCCTTTGAGCCGCACCATGATCGTGGAGCACGTCTGGGACATGGACTATGACGGGCTGACCAATATCGTGGATGTCTACATCCGCCACCTGCGCAGCAAGATCGACGACAAGTGGGCGCAGAAGATGATTCAGACCGTGCGCGGCATCGGCTATATGCTGGAGGCGCCGGAGAAGTCCGCCGAAAGGGTCGTCTAGAGTCTATGGCCAGGATCACGCGAGTCTTCGGAATACCGAAGCTGCCCGTGAGATTCGTCCGCGGCCTGCGTTTCCGCCTGACCCTGAGTTACTTTATCTTCTTCACGGTGCTTTTAATTCTCATCGGCTTGTTCTATCGCCAGATTCTCCAGACTCAACTCGAGGGCCGGGAAGAAGCCGCCTTGAAGGATCTTTGGCCCGTCGCTCGCGAATACTTCAACATCGAGAACGAGCAGCCGATCTGGAGCAAGGAACCAGACGACGCCGAGGTGGTGGCTGAGTTGCGGCAGGTGTATCTCATCGCGGATGCCAATGGCAACGCCCTGGATTACAACGAGGACAACGACTCCATCAGCTTTAGCGCCGCCGAAATCGGGCGCATTCTGGCTGACTCGAATCATCAGCATCAGGATCCCGAGGTGCGCCGGAACAAGCAGGGGGAACCGTTTCTTGTCGAGGCCGGCTGGGTTCTGGACAACGATAAGCACAAGCGGCGCTATTTCCTGGCGCTTGGAAGATCGCTCGCCGAAGATCAGGCGACGGTGTCGTCCCTGACCCGGACCTATTTTCTATTTGTCCCCCTGGGCATCTCCCTGTCGATCCTGTTCGGATGGGTAGTGGCCGGAAGCGCCCTCCGGCCGCTCAATCTGGTCGCGCAAGCGGCGCAGAATATCACCGGATCGAGTCTCTCGCTTCAGATTCCGCAGCGCGGCGCCGGAGACGAGCTGGACCATCTGATCGAAAGCTTCAACCTGATGACCGCGCGCCTGAACCAGTCTTTCGAGCAGATCCGGCGTTTCTCCACCGACGTCTCGCATGAGCTGCGCACGCCTCTCACGGCGATTCGCGGGCAGCTCGAAGTGGCTCTGTTCACCGCCGAAACACCGGAGCAGTACCGCGAGGCCATGGTCAACGCCCTCGAAGACGTGGAGCAGCTTTCCAGCATTGTCCGCGCCCTCTTGCTCCTATCGCAGGCCGAATCTGGTCAACTGGCGCTCCAGAAAACCTCCCTCGACCTGAGCAAAGTCGCCTCCGAAGTAGTGGATCAATTCCAGATCCCGGCTCAGGAAAAGAGGATGGCACTGACAGCGCGAACGGTTCCCGGCTCCACCATCCACGCGGACCGCACGCAGATCGAGCGGCTGCTGGCGAACCTGCTCTCTAACGCCGTGAAATACACGCCGGCGGGCGGCTCTGTCGAGGTTCGGGTGGGACCGTCGGATTCTCCCGTGCTGGTGTCGCTGGAGGTGGAGGATACCGGCGTGGGAATTCCGGCCGAGAACTTGCCGCACATATTCGACCGTTTTTACCGCGTGCGCAGCCCCCAGACCAACGAGATTCTGGGGTTGGGCCTGGGGTTGAGCTTCGTGTCCTGGATCGTGCAGGTTCACGAGGGCCGCATTGAGGTCGCTTCCACCGTCGGCGAAGGAACGCGCTTCCGGATTCTGCTCCCTCGCGAAGGGGAAACCTCAACCCTGGGACCTGCGGTCATCCTCGCATCGGCTACACTGGATACTTCCCCATGAGCTTGGAAATCAGCGAAAGCATCCACGAAGGAGTGGTCATTTTGGCCCTGAAGGGCCGGCTTACGGCCGGCGAATCCAGCGCCATTCGGGAGAAGGTGGACCAGGCCATCGCCGCCGGCCACCTCAACGTAATCTTCGACCTGACCCATGTCGACTACCTCGATTCCACCGGCCTGGGCGGCATGGTGATTTGTTACACCACGCTCAAGAGACATGGCGGCGCGCTGAAATTGGTGAATCCCAACAAGCGCAACGTGGAATTGCTGGCGCTCACCAAGCTGCACACCATCTTCGAGGTGTTCGTCGAACCGCAGGACGCCGTCAACAGCTTTTTCCCCGACCGCGAGATCAAGCGCTTCGATATCCTGTCCTTCGTCCAGCAGCAGGAGAGGGAGGAGGAATAGCGGCCTGGGGTGGGGCAGGTCTTCGACCTGCCGAATCAAGTTAGACCGGCGGCGTGCCATAGGTGTGGAAGGACTCGATCGTTTTCAGTCCCCACGCTTGCCCCTTTTTTCGCTCGGCCTCGGTCCACCGGATCGGTTTCCAGTCCGGAGCGAGGATCAGCCGCGCGCTCGCGTTGGCGATTTCCACGCGGTTCCCGCCCGGTTCATACATGTATAGAAAAAATGTTTGCTGGATGGCGTGTTTGTGCGGCCCGGTTTCGACGGGCACTCCGGCTTCCAGGCAAATATCGGCGGCCAGCAGCACCTCTTCGCGGCTGTTGACCGCGTAGGTCACGTGATGGAAGCGCCCCTTGACGCCGGTGCGATCGCGCGTGTAGGCCAAGTCGTAGCTCTTGTTGGTGCAGGTCATCCACATGGCCGCTTCCACACCGCTATCCAGCACGATCTGCTCGGTCAGGCGGAGTCCCAGATAGTCGTCGAAGAATTTGCGGTTGGCCTCGATATCGACAGCCAACCCGTTGAAATGATCCAGCCGGCGCACGTTGCAGCCGCGCGCGGGAAACCGCTGCGCCTGGTTCTTGAGCGAAGGCCGCAGCGCCGGCGGAGCCTGATACCATTGTGTTTCGTAGTACAGCTCGATCTTGTGCCCGTCCGGGTCGCGGCATACGAAGGCGGGGCCGTGGCAAAGGTCGCCGTCGTTCCACCCGATCGCGAATTCGGTGCCTTTGAGAGCCGCCACGCGGCGCTCCAGCGCCTGCGGGCTGCGGGCCCGGAAGGCCACGTGCTCCATTCCGGGAAGTTTGGACGCGGTCAGCTTGAGCGTGTGACGTTCGTAGTCGTCGTAAGCGCGCAGGTACACGGAATCGCCCTCGCGCCCGCTTTCGGTCATGCCGAAAACGTCCACGAAAAAGCGCAGACTCTCCTCCGGTTTCGGTGTCAGTAACTCGAGATGGCCCAGATGAGCCAAATCCATAAGGGGTTCCGGATGCATAAAACATAATTTTATCGCAACGGTGCGGCTGACGAGGCGGGGAAGCAATTCGCCGAAGCTCAGAGACTCCGTTCCTCGCAAGCGGGAGTACAGTAATACTGATGAAGACTCTGACCCTTCTTGTCCTAGCCCTCGCTGCTGCGGCGCCATCGCGGGCGGCCTCGATCACGACGCTCATCGGCACGGGCATGCCCGGATTTTCCGACACGCAGGTGAACAATCCCTACGGCATGACCCTCGGCCCCGACGGCGCGCTGTATTTCTGCGATCTGGACAACCAGCGCGTCCGCCGCCTGGACCTCGCGACCAGGCGCGTGACCACCATCGCGGGCAACGGGCAAAAGGGCTACTCGGGCGACGGCGGTCCCGCGGTGAACGCCACGCTGAGCGCTCCGCATGAGTTGGCGTTCGACGCCAAAGGCGACCTTTATTTCGCCGAGCGCGACAACAACGTGGTTCGTAAAGTGGACATGAAGACCGGCATCATCTCCACCGCCGCGGGAACGGGCGTGGCAGGCTACAGCGGCGACGGGGGCCCGGCAGCCAAGGCGCAGTTCCGCCAGCCGCACAGCGTCATCCGCGATCGCGACGGCAGTCTGCTCATCTGCGATCTGGCCAATCACCGCATCCGCAAGCTGCATCTGGACACGGGAATCGTCGAGACCTTCGCGGGCACCGGGGAAGGGAAGCCGACGCCGGACGGAGCCCCGCTGTCCGGCACGCCCGTGAACGGCCCGCGCACGATGGTGCTGGCGTCCAACGGCGACCTGTACGTGGCGCTACGCGAGGGCGACGCGATTTACCGGCTCGACGCGAGGGCGCAAACGTGGCATCGCGTGGCGGGCAACGGCCAGAACGGCTATACCGGCGACGGAGGCCCCGCGCTCGACGCCAAGTTCGGCGGATCGCTGGCGCGGTTGGCCGGGCCGAAAGGCATGACGCTAGGTCCGGACAACAGCCTCATCGTGGCCGATACCGAAAGCCATGCGATCCGCCGCATCGATCTCAAAACCGGCATCATCACCACCATTGCCGGAACCGGTGTGCTGGGCGACGGCCCGGAACCCGACCCGCTTCAATGCAACTTGAATCGACCGCATGCGGTGTTGTTCGCGGACGGCGTGCTGTATGTCGCCGATAGCGAAGCCCACCGCATCCGCATCTTGAAATAAATTATCGTACCAATTGCGAAGCACTTTTTTTTCTATTGACTTTGTAGTGTAAAGAGCTATATCCTACAACGGATGAGTCAAGCGAAGCTTCTTGGCGCAGCCTGCTTTCTCGCGATCCTCCTAAGCCCGGCATGCAGCCGGTCGAACAATCTTCTGCTGGGAACGGTGCAAGCCGCCGCCGGCTCGCACCAAATTGTCGTCACGGATTGCTACCGCTTCATCGTCGATCCCCCTCGCGAAATCACGGCCCCGCCCGGCGAATCCGGCTATCGCTACACTCCTTGCCGCGATGCTGACGTCTTGATTCGCCCGGATGGGTTGATTGGCAGTGACGAGGTCCTCGTGAATGGCCGATCCTACGGCCACATCAGCGCGAACGACTCCATCCTGGTCGATCACGGCGCGGTCTCCATCGGACGCGCGGGGACAAAGTGAAAGCAAAGCTCAAAGCCGGTCTTCTGATGAGCGTGGGCGGGCTGTCCGCCTGTGCCAGCCTGTTCTTCTGCTACTACACGCTCCGTCTGGGCTTCCTCGGCGCAACCGAAAAGATCGACGCGGCGCATCGCACCGCAGGCCTGCATATCGGCGCGGCAGTGTTCCCCGCCGCCTCGTTCAGCTTCGGCTGGATCAGCCTCGCTTGCTTCAACAGCGCATGCTTCAAACGCTCGCGCTCCTCGTCTATGGCAGCGCGAACACGTACAGCGATTCCGTCCGGCTGGGATTCGGAGTCGTAATGGCCCCACCGCCGGAGGCACTGATGGCCACGTACTGCTTGCCGCTCTTGCCCTGGTAGGTGATCGGCGTGGAGATGGCGCTGTAATCGAGCTTGGTCACCCACAGCTCCTTGCCGGTCCTGGAATCAAAGGCGCGAAAGCGCCGATCATTTGTGGCCCCGATGAACACGACCCCTCCGGCCGTGGCGATGGAGCCGCCCAGGTTCACGCGGCCCGTATTCTTTTTGCCTTCTGGCAATTCATCGGTGACGCCCAGCCGCACCTGCCAGGCGATGTCTCCGGTGGCCGCGTTCACCGCGGTCAAACGGCCCCATGGCGGTTTTTGGCACGGCCAGCTTTGTTCGCCGAGCACAGCGCCGTTCGCGTCGGTCTTGCGATCCCAAAACTTGGACGGAACCGGCGTACCGTATGCGCTGCGCTGATCGTAAGGCACTCGCGAGCCATCCGGCATTTTCTCAATCCAGCCGATGCTGGCGTAATCGGAAGTGTTGACGAAAACGTAGCCGAGCTTGGGATCGGTGGACGCGCCTCCCCAATCCGTGCCTCCGATGGCGCCGGGAAAAATAACGCTCGAAGTGGGCGGCGCACCGGGCGCTCGGTACACCCAAGGAGTGAACGGCCCCGCATTGTACAGTGGCCCGCTCTTTTCGACGAGCTCGCGGCAGGCCTTGGCGTGCGCTTCGTTGGTGTCCTCGGCGGTGACCAGATCTTCCATCTTGAAGCTGTGCCGCGCCAGCTCCGGAGGCTTCACCGGAATCGGCTGCGTGGGCGAGGTGTGTTCGCCGGGGACCTGGCTCTGCGCCACCGGCGTCTCCTTGACGCCGAACACCGGCTGGCCGGTCTCGCGATTCAGCAGGAACATGTACCCGAGCTTGCCGGTCTGCGCCAGAATCGGCGTCTTCTTGCCGTTGACTGTCACGTCCAGCAGCGGCGGCGAGGGCGGCAGATCCATGTCCCACAGATCGTGATGCACCGCCTGGAAGTACCACTTCATCTTGCCCGTGTTGATGTCGATGGCCACCACCGAGTTGCCGAACAGATCGTCGCCCGCGCGATCGAAGCCGTAGAAATCGCTGGCCGGACTCCCGAAGGTCGAATACAGCAGGCCGCGCTGCGTGTCGACGGTCATGAAGAAGCCCCAGTTGTTGACTCCGGTGCGGTTCTGCCAATCGTCTCCCTGCCACGCTTCATGGCCGGCCTCGCCCGGCTGCGGCACGGAGTGGAACTCCCACAGCTTCGCGCCGGTGCGGGCGTCGTAGGCGCGCGTGTTGCCCGGAAGGCCTTTGGCCGGCTGCTCCGGAACGTTCGCGCCGGCAAAAACAAAATTGCCGTAAATTGTCGGAGGCGAATTGTACGGCACCACCAGATCCACCTCCCCTTCCTTGCCGAATCCGGGATCGACCTTGCCGCTTTTGGCGTTGAGCGCGAGCATTCGCCTGCCCGCGGTGAAAATGATGCGCGGAGGATTGTTGCGGTCGCCCGGCCAGTACGAGACGCCGCGATTGGAGGGGTTGCCGGCGCCGGTCAAAGTATAGCTCCAGATTTCCTTGCCCGTCTCGGGATCCAGCGCCAAAACGCGCTTTCCCGCCGTCAGGTACATGACCCCGTCGACCACGATGGGTGTGACTTCCGAATAGCCCGCGACCCCGCCGCCGCCCGTCGCGTTACGCTCGGCTTCCGAGCGGAGGCGATAGGTCCATGCGGGTACCAGCTTGGCGACGTTCTTGCTGGTGATCTGCGTCAGCGGCGAGTAGCGCGTGCCCGACAGATCGTGACTGTACATGGGCCAGTCCCCGCCTGGTGGAACGGGAGCCTGGGCTTTGCTCTGCGCAACCAGCACGGTGGACAGAGCGACGGAGCAGCCAAGGATAAGTTTCCACATGAGACATAGACTAACAACTCCCCGCGACGGACGGGGGCAGGCGGTACGGATCGCCCGGCATCCAGGCCAGCTACTATCGTTCCCGTCGAAAAATACCAAGTCGTAAGTATAGGGCGTAATGGATCGAGCAACTTATTCTAGGGATAATTACAAGCAGGCGGATCACTGCAAAATGACTGACCACACTGCACCTCCAGAAATAGATCTCGGGAAGCTGGCCGATTTCGATACATGCACGCTTTCGAACGCAATCGAACAGATGGACGTGCGCCTGAGGAGCCAGGGATTCGTCTTTCGCGCCTCGCGGTGCCGGTTTCCGAGCCTTCCTCCGATGATCGGCTATGCGGCCACGGGACGAGTTCGCACCACGGAGCCTCCGATGAGCCAGCGCTGTTATTACGACCGCATGGATTGGTGGAACTATGTGACCTCGTGTCCGGAACCGCGGGTGATGGTCTTGCAGGATATGGACGCCAAGCCGGGGTTCGGAGCGTTCGTGGGTGAGATTCACGCGGCGATCGGAATCGCGTTACATTGCGTCGGCTGCGTAACCAACGGCGCGGTGCGCGATTTGCCCGCGGTGGAGGCAATGGGATTTCAGATGTTCTCGGGGAATGTCTCGGTGTCGCATGCCTACGCCCATATCATCGAGTTTGGAGCGCCGGTCGAAATCGGCGGCTTGAAGATTTCGTCGGGAGACCTGATCGATGGCGACCGCCATGGCGTGCTTACGATTCCTAAATCCATCGCGGCTCAAGTTCCTGCCGTAGCCGCCAAAATCCGTCAGTGTGAAGGCGAACTGCTCGATTTCTGCCGCTCGCCGCAGTTTTCTCTGGAGGAGTTGTCCAGCCGGATGAGAAAGGCGAGCGCCGCGTGCGATCTACCCTGGCCGCGCCGCTGACGCGAGCGGCTCAAGCATGGACCCGCCGCTGAGGCACGCGGCCTAATCGAGCCTCACGATCCAATTCTTGAGCTCGGGCGACGGCGGAGGGTAACGCTCCAGCACCAGCGGGTCGTGGCCCGGGATCACGTGACTGGGCGAGCTCGCCAGCGCATACGCGCGCCGGTATCCCTCCAGCACATCGGCGGCGTTATAGAGGATTGGATACGGCGCGCCGTGCTCCATGTTGGCGTAGAGGTGAGTGGCATCCGCGGCCAGGACCACCCAGCCCCGCCGTGTATTCACGCGCACCATCTGCAATCCCATCGAGTGGCCGCCCACATGGTGCACGCTCAGCCCCGGCGCGATCTCGTCATCGCCGTCGTGAAATACGAGCTTGCCTTCAAAAAGCCTTCGCACCATCGCGATCACATCCTCGGCATCGAACGGGAAGCGGAGATGCGCGTGGCACATCGACCGCCCCGTAGAAAACATCATCTCGCGATCCTGCACGTGATAGCGCGCGTTGGGAAACAGAGCGTGGTTGCCGCAATGATCGTAATGCATGTGCGAAAGGATCACGTCTTCGACGCGCTCCGGTTCGATGCCGATGGCTTGCAATCCCTCGCCCGGCGAGCGCAGGAACTCGCGCTTGCGCTTGCGCGCCATGGCTTCGTCGAAGCCCGTGTCGATCACGAAGCTTCTGCCGCCGGATTTGACGGCCCAGACGAAATAATCGAGCGGCATCGGGCCGTCGTGAATATCGGCGGGCAAGGCCCCGAGAAAATTCTCGTGGGCCATGCGCTCATGATGCGCGTAGCGAATCGCGTAAGCCTCCCACACTTCGGCGTTGGACATATGGGTTATCTTAGCTGTTGACGATGCTCACCGTCCAAATCGCCAAGCGCGCCGACGGCAGTGGAGTCCTGCGTTGCACGCGCGCCGATAGCTCGGTGACATGGCAGAAGCAGACGCGTCATGCAATGCACTTCGCGCTGCACGATTTGACGCACTTCGCGGTGGAATCCACGCTCGGCTACCGGCGCGGATTTTTCGGGCTGATCGCCGAAGGTTGGGAAATCGACGACACCACTGGGAAGGGCTCGCGCGGGCGTCTGCCGGAGGAAGCGGTGGAAGTCGAGCACATCGTGGGAATGTTCGACACGGAGCGCGGCAGCGGCGTCCTGCTGACGGCTGAGGATTTTGCTAGCCACGCCCCTCGCCGGCTCACGGACGAGGAGATCGTGCGGGTCCGGACCTGCCGCGGCGAGCTGCTCTCGCGCTGGTATGCACTAGAGCCCGGCGGCACGATGGAACTCCGTTTTGAGTATCCTCAAGAACGGAGGCCGTGATGTCACCTTTCGACCGCCGCAATTTCATTCGCGGGATCGCCCTCGCCGGACTTGCTCCCAAGACGAAGGCGGATGACGCGCGGGCGGATGATAAAATCGCTCCCGTGCAAACCCCCGCCGCAGCCAAGGACGTTACTCGCCGCCTGGCCCAATACGTTGTCGCGTCGAAGCCGGAAGACGTTCCCACGCTGGTCAACAATGCAGCGGCGCGCACCTTATTGAACTGGGTCGGCTGCGCGGTGGGAGCCTCGCGGCACGAATCGGTGGAGATCGCCGTCGCCGCGCTGGCTCCGTTTGCCGGTTCCGCGCAGGCCACCCTCCTCGGCCGCAAGGAGCGCATGGACGTTTTGAACGCCGCCCTGGTGAACGGCATCGCCTCGCACATCTTCGATTACGACGACACGCACCTCAAGACCGTCATTCATCCGGCGGGTCCGGTAGCGTCGGCGATCCTGGCGTTGTCGGAATACCGGCCCGTCTCCGGCCGCGATTTCGTGCACGCCCTCGTGTTGGGCGTGGAGGTGGAATGCCGCATCGGCAACGCCGTGTATCCCGCGCATTACGACGCGGGGTGGCACATCACTGGAACAACGGGAGTGTTCGGATCGGCCGCGGCGGTGGGCAAGCTGTTCGGCCTGACGGACCAGCAGATGACGTGGGCGCTGGGCATCGCGGCCACGCAGCCGGTGGGGTTGAAGGAAATGTTCGGCACCATGACCAAGAGCTTTCATCCGGGCCGCGCGGCGCAGAACGGCCTGACCGCCGCGATGCTTGCGTCGCGCAACTTCACCAGCTCGGAACAGGCCCTCGAGGCCAAGAGCGGCTGGGCCAACGTGCTTTCCACCTCGCGCGACTACACCGAGATCACCAAAATGCTGGGGAAGACCTACGAGATTTCCCTCAACACCTACAAGCCCTTCGCGTGCGGAGTGGTGATTCATCCGGCCATCGACGGCTGCATCCAGCTTCGCAATCAATACAACCTGACCGCGACTCAGATCGACCGCATCGACCTGCGCGTACACCCACTGGTACTCGAACTTACGGGCAAGAAAATGCCGCAGAGCGGCCTCGAGGGCAAGTTCAGCGTGTACTACGCCGCCGCGATTGCCATCGTCGAAGGAGCCGCGGGCGAAAAGCAGTTCAGCGACGCGCTGGTTCGCGATCCGGGGATCGTCGCGCTGCGCGACCGCGTGACCGCCACCGTCGATCCCAGTGTGGGCGAGGCGCAGGTGAAGATCGCCATCACGCTGAAGGATGGCCGGCGCCTCGAAAAATCCATCGACAAGGTCATCGGCAGCATCGAGAATCCAATGTCCGACGGCGCGCTGGAAACGAAGTTTCTGGATCTCACCTCCGGCGTGCTGCCGCCCGCGCAGGCCCGCAGGCTTCTGGATCTGTGCTGGAACGTCGAAAAGCTGACCAGCGCCGGAGAGATCGCCCGGGCCGCGGCCATCGCCTGAGTCCAGATGTCGCTGAGTTTACATAAGACCGGTTCTTCGGGAGGCCTATTCTGAGGTAGTATTAGTTCACGGAATTCGACATGGGCACACGGGGGGATTGCTGCGCTGACTGCGGTAAGACCACGAAGCGCCTCCATCCAATTCTGAAGTTGCCGCTGTGTTCAGGATGCCAGCGTAAGGACCAACTCAGATATGGATACATCACGAAGGGCCGTGCGCTAGAAGAGTACCGGTTAAATCCGCGGGACTTACGGGAATTGGAGTTCCACGAAGTGGACAACCCCCACTACAAGAAAGCAGCCCCGATGGTACTTTACCTGCGCTCGCAGATTCGTGAGAAGGCAGCGGCAAAGTGGGGGAGCCCAGAACCATACAGCGTCCAACTCGTGGAGTTCCCTCCTGATTTGCTTTCCTGGTTCCTTGTGGATACAGAGCGGCTCAAACACCTCGATCCATCTAAGTTCGAGCGCTTGATTGCGGACCGCTTGGAACAGATGGGCCTAGATGTACACATTGTAGGAAACGTGTTTCGCATGGATGGGGGTGTTGATATGATTGCGTATCCGAAGCCTGGGCTCTGCGCCGTCCCGTTCATGTTGGCCGTTCAGGCAAAGCATCACAGGACCGAAAGAAAAACAGGAAGCCCAGATGTCCAACGATTTCTAGGCGCCATCAGGACCTCCCGGCCGCCGTTCCACCTCGGAATGATTGTCACCAATACCTCATTTACGCCAAATGCAGCCTGCGTCAAGCGATGCTGCAGTGATGCGGTTACGCGATCTGCAGCACCTGCGCCGCTGGTTTCAGAACGATTTCGTTAATGAGAGTGAATGGGCTGAGATGCCACAACGAATAGAGCTGGCTCCAGGCATCTCAGTTCCGGTTCCCAGGCCTAATATCGTGGTTTGAGGAGCGGCATACTTTTGCTAGACGATAACTATGAAATCGTCTAGCAAACCTGCTCAGTCTTCCTCGTCCCCTAACTCATCTAACTCACTTCAACGGCAGAATCCGTCCGGGTCTCCCCGGGCCCTCGTCAGCTGAACGTGATCACCGCCCCCACCACAGTCCGGTCCGCCACGGCCTGCACCGCCTCCCGAGTCCGTTCCAGCGGATACGTCGCCGTGATCATCGACTTGATGTCCAGTATTCCCCGCTCGATCAGCCGCACGTAGCGCGGCATATCGCGCATCATATTCAGGCCACCCTGCTGGCCCGCGTGAAAGGTGCGTCCGCGGTTGGCGAAGCTCGACGCCGGGAAGCTCACGTTGCCGCGCTGGCCGAAGCCGAGCGTCACGATGTGCCCGCCTCCGCGCGTCATCTCGAAGGCTTGTTGCAGAGGCAGGATGCCGGTGGGATCGGGGCCCACCTCGACTTTGGGAGGAAAGCTATCGCCGCCCACGGCTTCGATGGTGAAGTCGGGCCCTCGTGGCACGGCGAACAAATCGTCGCCCCACGCGCGCCCGCCCGCGAATCGGCGGTCCGTCGGGCCCTTGCACAGATCGCGGATCTTGTTGACCAAGCCCGCGCCTTCCACGTTGGGATCGAGCGCCATCGTCGCGCCCAGCTTTAGCGCGAGTTCGCGCCGCGTCTTGATCGGCTCGACCGAGATGATTTGCGTCGCGCCGGCGATGCGCGCGGATTGAATCGCGCCCAGGCCCACCGGCCCCGCCCCCAGCACCACCACGTCGTCGCCGGGCTGAATCGCGGCCAGATTGTGGCCTGCCGCGAGTCCCGTGCCTGCGGTGTCGCCCAGCATGCACAGCTCCGCCGAGGGAACATCGGTGAACACCGGGCAGCAATACTCCTCAGTCACCACCATGACTTCGCTCAAGCCCCCGAGAGCCCCGCCTTCGAAGACCTGCGTGCCGTCGGCGCTCACGGCCATGGGGTGCGCCGGATTGGTGGAGAGGAACTGGCACCAATCGGAACGCCCTTGCAGGCATTCATAACACTGGCCGCATTGCGGAGTGCCCGGAATAATCACGCGGTCGCCCACTTGCACGCGCTTCACCTGCGCCCCGATCTCCTCCACCACGCCCATGCCGGAGTGGTTGGGAATCGACCAGCGCTGGGCGTTGTTGGTCCCCAGCACCTGGCCCGTGATGGTGTAACACACCGCCGAGGCTTGCGTGCGAATCACCACTTCGCGAGGCTGAATCGGCAGCAGGCGCAGCTCTTCGATGGAAGTTCCCGTGCCGTGGCGCACAAACGCGCGAAATCTTCGGCCGCCCGCCTGTTGTGCCGGAGCTTGTTGTGCACGAGCTTGCGGCGCCAAAGCGACCCCGCTCGCGGCCGCCGCGCTCTTCAAAATATTTCGTCGCGATACTTTGGAGACTTTAACAGGAGAGGTCATGCGGGTAGTATAATGCGCGCGAGGGGGAATTGCATGCCTAAGCTCTGTATAAGTGGGACGCTCTGGTTAGGGACGACCTTGACGTTCGCGTTCGCCGCCGTAGCCGTCGCACAGGTGAAAGACTACAAGCCGGTCACCGAGGAGATGCTCAAGAATCCGAGCCCGGACGACTGGCTGATGTACAGCCGCACCTACGACGCGCAGCGCTACAGCCCGCTTAAGCAGATCGACAAGCAAAACGTCGCGACGCTCGGGCTGGCGTGGACGAAAGCGCTTCCCACGGGCACGATGGAGGGCATTCCTCTGGTCCACAACGGCGTGATGTACGTCATCGCCCCGGCCGGCGCGATCGACGCTCTGAACGCCGCCACAGGCGATCCGATCTGGGAATACAAGCACCAGATGCAGGGGGGCGGGAACGCCAGCAGCGCGCGGTCCAAGACCATCGCCATCTATCAGGACGTCATTATCTACTGTGCGCCCGACAGCACCATCGTGGGCATCGACGCCGCCACAGGAAAGCTGCGCTGGTCCGTGCCCGATCCGCGTGGGCACACCTCCGGAGCCATTGTCGTGCAAGGCAAAGTGATCACCGGCGGAGCCTGCTCCGGCGGACTTCGCGCCACTTGTTATATCGCCGCCAACGATGCGCTCACCGGCAAGGAAATCTGGAAGTTTTACACCGCGCAGGGGACCAACGATGTGAACCCGGATAGCTGGGGCGGCGCTCCGGAGGAGAAACGGACCACCTCCACCTGGGGACTTCCGGGAACCTATGATCCGGTGAAGAACCTGGTCTATTGGGGCATCGCCAATCCCACTCCCAACACGCGCCTGGATCGTCACGCGGGCAACATCGACGCCATTCCGCGCACCGCTCCTTCGGATCTCTACAGCAATTCGACGGTGGCGCTCGATCCGGCCACCGGCAAGCTCGCCTGGTATTATCAGCACCTGCCCGGAGACGATTGGGACGAAGATTACACGCACGAACGCACCCTGTTCCGTACCAGCCTGCGTCTGGATCCCAAGTTCGTCAAGTGGTCTAATCCCGATCTTCGCCCCGGTGAGCAGCGCGATGTCGCGGTGATGGTGGGCGAAGGCGGAGGAGTGTTTGCCCTCGACCGCGGCAATGGCCAGTTTCTGTGGGCCTCTCCCTTCCCTTATGACACGCCCAATTTCCTGATCTCGAACATCGATGGGAAAACCGGGAAGACCACCATCAATTGGAATCTTGTGTTCAAGGACAAGGGCGAGAAAAATCACACCATCTGCTTCTACAACACGCGCAGCTACTGGCCCACGGCGTACAGCCCGGAAACCAACTCGCTATACGTTCCTTATAACGACAACTGCCTGGATATGGGAGTCAGCCGCGGACGCACCCCTGTGCCCGGCCCTAATTCCACTGCCGCGAAGAACGCCGGAGTCGCCAGGATCGACATGTCCACTGGCGAGATTCATGAATTCTACAAGGGCAGCGCGCAGACCAACGGATCGGTTGTAGTCACCGCCGGCGGGGTCGCTTTCTGGGGCGATCTGGGCCGCCGCTTCTTCGCCCTCGACGCCGCCAGCGGAAAGGTTCTATGGCAGACCACCGTGGGCGGGTCGGTTTCAGTCAGCACCATCACCTACGCGGTGAACGGCAAACAATACGTGGCGGTGATGACCGGAGACGGCTTGATGACCCAGGGCCTGCTCAACTTGAGCCCGGAGGGCAAGAGCCTGCCCAAGAGCCAGAATGCGGTCTACGTGTACGCGTTGCCCGACCAAAAGAAATAGTAGCCACTGACTGAGCCGCGACCGTGAGGGAGCGGTCGAGATAACCCAGAGGAGATAATGTCCGCATTCAAGAACATCCTATTTCCGGTCGATTTCTCGGACCGGTCCAAGGCTCTATGCCCGTACGTGAAAGCGATGGTTGAGCAGTTCCACGCCAGGCTGACGGTGATCCACGTCGTGGAGGTGCCCATCGAAACCTTTGGAAGCGTCGATCGCTCCTTTCCCGTGGTCTTCGATTTCCCCGCGATGAAGCCGCACATTGAGGAGATGCTGAAGGACTACGCTGTGGTTCCGGGGGCCGAGAGTGTGGTGGAGGAGGGCGACGCGGCGGTCAGCGTCGCGGACTATGCCAGCCGGCACGGCGTGGATCTCATCATGATGCCCACCCACGGCTACGGCAAGTTTCGCACGCTGTTGATGGGATCGGTGGTCTCCAAGGTCCTGCACGACGCCGATTGCGCGGTGTGGACCGCGCCGCACGCCGAAGATCCTGCGATGCGGGAGCATCTCCCCTGCCGCAACATTGTGGTGGCGGTGGATCGGGGCGTGGAGCAGACCCCGGTGCTCCGCCGCGCCGCCGAACTGGCGCAGGAATTGGGCGCGGGCCTAAGTCTGGTGCATGCGGTCCCGGGCGCCGAGCGCATGCTCGCCGACACCGGCGGCGACGAATTCGGCTTGTTCCTCCTGGATGCCGCCCGCAAGGATATGGTCAAGCTGCAAACCGGGGCCGGAACCAGCTTCGAGGCTTCCGTTATCGCCGGCGGAGTGGGCAAGGTGGTGCGGCAGGCGGCGCTGGATCGTCACGCCGATCTCGTGGTCATCGGCCGCGGCGTCATGCACGCGACGTTCGGGCGGCTGCGGACCCAGTCCTACGACATCATTCGCCAGTCGCCCTGCCCGGTCTTGAGTCTTTAAGATGCGCGCCGCGGTCCTGTCCATTGTGGGGCAGGTTGTGGGGCAGGTCTTCGACCTGCCATCTGGGCCTCTGACCATTGAGGACACGCCCATGCCGGAGCTGAAATCCGGCTACCTGCTCCTGCGTGTCAAGGCCTGCGGAGTGTGCCGCACCGATTTGCACATTGTCGAAGGCGAGCTTCCGCCGCTCAGTCCCCGCATCGTCCCCGGCCACCAAATCGTTGGTGAAGTCGTCGCGGGCGAGATTGCGATCGGCACTCGCGTGGGCGTTTCTTGGCTGGGTGGAACCGATGGCACATGCCCGTACTGCCGCCGCGGCGAAGAGAATCTCTGCGACGCTCCCGTATACACCGGCTACAGCGTCGACGGCGGCTATGCGGAATTCGCGCTCGCCCGCGCCGATTTCACCGTGCGCCTCCCGGAAGCGCTCGACGACCTGGCAGCCGCTCCGCTGCTGTGTGCCGGCATCATCGGCTACCGCAGCCTGCGCGTCGCCGGCGTTGAGAAAGGAGAGCGCGTGGGCCTGTTCGGCTTCGGAGCCTCGGCGCACCTGGCCCTGCCGGTCTTGAAGGCCTGGAACTGTGAAGTCTTTGTCTCCACTCGCGGCGAATCGCATCGAAAGCTGGCGCGGGATCTGGGCGCGAACTGGGTCGGCGCGGAACGCGACCGTCCTCCGGTGCGGCTCGACCGCGCCATCACCTTTGCGCCCAGCGGCGACGTGGTCGTCGCCGCGCTCGCCAGTCTGCGCAAGGGCGGCGTGGTGGCCGTCAACGCAATCCATCTCGACCGCATGCCGGAGTTCGACTACAACCTGCTCTGGGGCGAGCGCCAAATTCGCAGCGTCGCCAATATGACCCGCGCCGACGCTCGCGACTTCCTCAGCGTGGCCGCGGAAATCAAGCTCCGCCCGCGCGTGACCGTCTTTCCCCTGGACCAGGCCAATGACGCGCTTCTGGCGGTAAAGCACGATGCCATCGACGGCGCCGCGGTGCTCGTGCCATAACCAGCGAAGCCGCAGACAAAACACGCGCCGATTTGGAGTAGCATTACCGGAAGGAGGTGCCTATGCGCCTGGCGGCTTTTTGCAGCATTACTGTTTTCGCGTCAGGTTTTGCGAGCGCCGCCGAAGGACCAACGTTCGACGTCGCTTCGGTGAAGCTGACCGGCCCCGAGGTGCAGGAACCGTACACTATCACCGGCGGACCGGGCACGAATGACCCGGGACGGTTTCGCGCTCCACGCATCGGCATGTCCGGCCTTCTGGCAAGAGCGTTTGACGTGAGTCAGGATCAAATCGCGGGACCGGCCTGGCTCCGGGATTTCGCGGCCATGAATTCTTACACCATCGTTGCGACCATGCCTCCCGATACCACGAAAGAGCAGTTCCAGAAGATGCTCCAGAATCTGCTCGTCGAACGGTTCCATCTGGTCTTCCACCGCGAAACCCGGAGTTTCCCCGGCTACGCGCTCGTGGTGGATAAGGGTGGTCCGAAGTTCAAGGAGGTAACCCCAACTCAAAGCGCCAATCCTGATACGACCCCCGATATACGAGCAATCATGAGCGCTCCCCCCGGGGCGGATGGCTTTCCTAACTTCCCCGGCCCGCGCACGATGAGTCAGAGCCGGGGCGGTCAGGAGAAGACGAAGTATCAGGAACGGACCATGGCGGAGTTTATATCCAACCTTGGATTCCTGATCGGCAGCTCACAGGGCAAGAGTGTGACCCAGGGCTTTCTCCAGCCGCGCGTGGTCGATAGGACAGGCCTCACCGGAAAGTACACGTTCATCCTGGAATACTACAATGCAGGCACCGCGGAACTGACAAGACAGCTCGCGAGCCTGGCGCAGTCCCGTGCCGATTCCGCTACCGGCAACGCAGCACCGCCCGCCGCGAGCGATCCGGGCGGTGGCCCCAGCATCTTTGCCGCGATTCAGAAACAGCTCGGCCTCCGGCTGGATAAAACGCCGGATGTTCCCCTGGACATGATCGTGGTCGAGAGCGTCGATAAAGTCCCGACGGCGGACTAACGCGCGCGCCAAGATCGGCGCCAAAACATCGAGAGCCCCGTTCAGTTCGCCGCCGTGCGGCGTCTCACTTTGCGTCCTCCACCGGCATATCCTGACCCGGCTCGCCGGCGGCGAACATCTTGGCGGAATCGAAGAAGCCGGCAACAGTCAGGTGGAATGTAACGTCCTTCTTGCCGTTGTTCTTCCAGAACCATCCGTGAATGGCAGTGGAGGGCGGGGTGAACGAACCGTAGGATGCATCCTTGCCGGTTTTGTCGTCAAGCTCGTAGCTTTCAAAATAATCTTTATTGGGCTTCTGGTCCGGTTCGCCGTGGAATTCGAACGTGAGCTTGCCGTCCGCTTCCCAACCATAGACCATGCCTGCGCCTTTCTGCATGTGAACTTCATCTCGACGCCTTCGCCGGGCGGCAACTGGAAGTCCTCGGAGTCCACTTTATAGATCTTCGTCTGCGGCGTGTAGACTCCGGTTTGTCCGGGCGCAGGCGCCCAGGTAGAGAAAGGGCCCGATGCCGCGCCGCGGTTGGACTGGACGAAGGAGGCGTCGTGCTTGGAAACGTTATGCGCGGACACATCGGTCGGGGAGACGAATGCGCATATCGGCACCGGGACGAAAACGGAAAGGATGGCTCTGCCGCGCATGATGGCTCCTTACCTCGACACCTTGAGCCGCTTACCACGTGCGCCGAAGGGTCGGCCGCCGAATCGTCACAACGCTACAAAAAAATTCTTTCGCGTTTCCCCTCAAACACTTCGCGCACAATCTACGCAGCCTCGCGCACCCCCTGCGCTATGCTTCGGTCGTAGGTTACGTGCTTGGCCAAGCAGATCGTTGTATTGGTGAATTCCGCGGCCGCCTTCAAAAAGCGGTCTTGGCGCTTCCGTCGAACCGGGGGGAGCGTGACAGGGATATGGATTCGAATCCTTTGAGAGTGTGAGGAGGTCTGAGGTTAGCTTACTCCGTCGGACAGTGTGAGCCGTAACAAAGCCGCATTGCCCTCCAAAATTTGTCTACGAACAGCCGTTGTAACTCATGTTTTCCACCCCGGTGGGCCCGATCGCATGCGGTCGGCCCACCGCGTAACGATTCGCACACCCGTAGTGTCCGACCACAGCCGAAGTGTCTTATAACGTCGCGTCGTCCGGAGCGGCCGGCGGAGGTGGTTCCACAATCTCAAACTTGTCCGGCGTGAACCGGACCGTGCGCACCTGGCCGCGTCCGCCGATGGGGCCGATCTCCTTGCCGTTCAGACGCACCGCGATGCCGCCTGCGTTGCCGACCCTCATCTGCGCCGCGTCGGACGCCGTCAGCGTCTTGGTCTGGCTGGGCTGTAGGATGCCGGAAAAGATCTGCTTGCCTTCGCTGGTAATGGAGAGCCAGGTGCTTTCCGTGGCCGACAGGTTCAGCACTACGTGATTGACTCCGTCTGGAGTCGTGGACACATCCACTGTTGGCGCCGGCGTGGAGGCCCCACCCGTCGCCACCGTCCGCGCCGCAGCCGCGGGCTGAGGGCGCGAGGCGGGTGCCTGCTTGGGCGGCTGGTTCCACCAGCCATAGAAGCCCGAGCACGCCAGCAGCACTCCCGCCAGGGCCACCATCGGAACGCCGATCTTGCGGTTGGAGAAATAGCGATTGGAGGCTTCCACCAGCGGATCCAGTACGCGCACCGGAGCAAGCGACGGCCACCCCGCGCTCTCCGCGCCGTTTTGACCCGGCAGCGGCGGTTCTGCTTCGGTTGCGGTGATGGCGTCCAGGCCGGGTTGTAATTTGCTCACCGGGATGCCCAGGATCGCGGCGTACTGCCTCACGAAGCTCTTGTAAAAAAACGTGCCGGGAAGATTGCTTAAGTCGTTGCACTCAAGGGCCTGAAGATACCGCTGCGTGATGCAGAGCTCCTCCGCGATCTCTGCCATCGTGCGGCCTTGGGTCTCTCGCGCGCCCCGAAGAATTTCACCAACGGAGGTCATAAGAAGATTAAGCCTATCGGTAAGATTATGAAACGATGCCTGCCCGTGCTACCGGACAGCCGTACTATCATACAACAACATGCCCGAGGCCGCCGGAGCCCCCGTCATCAGCGTCGTGGTGGTCACCTGGAATCGCCGGGAGCTGCTCCGGGCCTGCCTGGCGTCGCTGGCCCGCCAGGGCCATCCGCGCTTCGAGGTGGTGGTTGTGGATAACGGCTCCGAGGACGGCTCCGCGGTCCTGGTACGGGAGTTGGCCGAGTCCTACCCCGTGCCCCTGCGGCTGATCGCCAATTCCTCGAACCTTGGTTTTTGCGCCGCCAACAACCAGGGCTTTGCGTCCTCCCAGGCCGAGCTGGTAGCCCTGCTCAATAACGACGCCGAGGCCGAACCGGGTTGGCTGGAGGCCCTGGAATCCGTAATACGTCTGTATGACGATGTGGGCATGGCCGCCTCCAAGATCCTGGTTTGGGACCCCGATTCCGCCGCTGGGAAAATAATCGATAAGTGCGGACATCTCATCTATCCCGACGGCCAGAACCGCGGCCGCGGCGCTGGCCAGCTCGACCAGGGCCAGTTCGACCGCGTCGAGGAGGTCCTGTGGCCGGACGGATGCGCCGCCATGTATCGCCGTGCGATGCTAGAAGACGTTGGCGGGTTTGACGAGGAGTTCTTCGCCTACGCCGACGACGCCGAGCTGGGCTTGCGAGGCCGCATCGCCGGCTGGCGTTGCTTCTACGCGCCCGGGGCGGTGGTTCGCCATCACCGCGGCGCGACGCTGGGCATCGGTTCCGCCCGCCGGTTGACGCTGATTGAGCGCAATCGCGTGCTGCTGGTGGTGAAGCTGTTTCCGTGGAATCTGCTGTGGGCAAACGCAGGCTATCATTTCGCAAGAATCGCCGCGGGGATATGGGCCGCGATCCGGAACCGGGGCGAGCTCCGCTATTTTCCCGGAGCCCAGGGGAAAATGGCGGTGGCGGCCGCCTTGATCCTCGGGAAGTGGTCGGCGTTGCCGATGATTCCCTCGATGCTCCGCAAGCGCAGAGCTTTCCGCTCCAAGCGCCGCTTGACCCCGCGCCAAATCCGCAGCCTGCTTCTGAAGTACCGCATTCCTCTCAAGGAGCTGTCGCAGGAGGCGGCGTAGCTCCACTCCCTGACGGTCGCGGTTCTGAAACAGGTGGTTCGGAAGCGGGTGGTTCTGAAGCGGGTCGTGGCTCGGAAGCCCTTGCTGAACCGCGCGCGTCAGCAAGCGGTGCCGACGCCTGCCCGGCTTGCGGCGCCGAATCCGCGCGGGTCTTGTTCTCCGCCACCGACCGTCTTTATCGCACCACCACCAAGGTTTTCCAGATCGTCGAGTGCCGAAATTGCCGCCTCATCCGTCTGCACCCCCAGCCGTCGCCGCTGGAGCTGCGCGATTACTATCCGCCGGATTATTGGTTTGTCCCGGAAGCCACCGCCGCGGGGCGATTGGAGCAGGCCTACCGCCGTTTCGTGCTGCGCGATCATCTGCATTTTGTCGAGCGCGCGATCCGGGAGTCGGAACAGGAGGGCCTGGTCCTGGACGTCGGATGCGGCGGCGGACTGTTTCTCCAGTTGCTCCGCCAGCGCGCCGGAGTACGTGTGCTGGGTCTCGATTTTTCGCTGGAGGCAGCCAACGTGGCGTGGCGCCGCTCCGGCGTGCCCGCCATCTGCGCAACCCTCGCGCGCGCCCCCATTGCCCCCTTGAGTTGCGCCGCCATCACCATGTTTCATGTACTGGAGCACCTCTACGATCCGGGCAGTTATCTGGAGGCCGCGCACCAACTGCTCAAGCCCGATGGGAGGCTGATCGTCCAGGTCCCCAACGCGGCCTGCTGGCAGTTCCTGGTGCTGGGCGAGCGCTGGAACGGGATCGACGCGCCGCGCCATCTGATCGATTTCCGCCGCTCCGATCTGGACTCGCTGCTGGATCAGTGCGGATTCGAGGTGCTCCGCCACAAGCATTTTTCCCTGCGCGACAATCCGGCCGGGATGGCCACCAGCCTGGCCCCGGATCTCGACCCCATGGCTCGCCGCCTGCGCCACATCGCGGAAACGCCGCGCCAGCAGTTGTGGAAGGATCTGGCGTATGTCGCCCTGGCCGCGGCTGCGCTTCCCTTCACGCTGCTCGAAGCCGCGTGCCGCGCCGGCTCCACCATCATGGTGGAAGCCCGCAAAAAATCGTGATCCCGGAAAAGTTGTGATCTACGCGCAAGCCCGGTCGTGGATGCCGCCGCCGCTGCGGCGATACGTGATGCATTTCGAGGCGGCCATCGAAGACGCGGTGAAGCTCTTCGCGGCCTCGCTTCCGGCGGGGGCCCGCGTACTCGACGCCGGCGCGGGCGAAGGCGATTACCGCGTCTGCTTCGCCGCGCACCGCTACATCGGCCTCGATTTGGGCGTCGGCGATGCGGCCTGGGACTATTCGGGAATCGACGTCTTGGGTGATTTGGCCGCTCTGCCGTTCCCCGCCGGCGTTTTCGAGGCCTCGCTCAACGTGGTCACGCTGGAGCACGTCCGCGAGCCGGGCCGCGTCCTGGCGGAGATCGCCCGCACCCTCGCCCCCAGCGGCAGATTCCTTCTGATCGCGCCGCATGAATGGGAAGAGCATCAGCAGCCCCACGATTATTACCGTTACACGCGCTACGGGCTTGAATATCTGCTGCGGCAAGCCGGATTCGACGGCATCGAGATTCGCCCCGTGGGCGGGTTTTTCCGCCTGTTGTCGCGCAGGCTGTTCAACGCCCTCCAGTTCTTTCCCGGCCCGCTGATGATTCTCGCCGCGATTTTCTTCGTTCCGCCGGCGCTGGTGCTGCCGCTGCTCGATCCGCTGGACCGCCGCCAAAACTTTACACTGGGGTATATATGTTTCGCGCGCAAACCCTCCTGATTCACAGTCGGCTCTCCGACGTGGCGCACGCACTCGTGCGTGCCGTGTCGAGACTCATCTCGACACCTTCGTCGGCCGGCAGCACAGTTTCGCAGCCGAGCGTCGGCAGGAGTGCCGACGCGGCACGCCCGAGTGCGTGCGCCACCACATGCGGGCTCTTGATCGTTCTCCTTTCGGCCGCGTGCTCGGCAGCCGACTTCTCCGGCGCCGCCGCCTTCGACTTCGCCAAAGCGGCCGTGGCATTTGGCCCCCGTCCCGCCGGATCGGACGCCAACCATAAGCTCCAGGCCTACATTCTCCAGAAGGTGAAGGTGCCGGGCGCGCAGATCGCCGAGGACGCGTTCATCGCGAAAACGCCCCGCGGCGACGTCGCCATGAAAAACATCATCGTCAAATTTCCAGGCAAGAGCGGTCGGGCCATCGCCATCACCGGCCATTACGATACCAAGTTCTTCGCGAATCGCAACTTTGTGGGCGCTAACGACGGCGCTTCCTCCACCGCGGTGCTGCTGGAGCTGGCCCAGGCGCTGGCCGGCCAGCCCCGCACCGACGATGTCTACCTGATCTTTTTCGACGGTGAGGAGGCCTTCGGGCAATGGACCGCCGCCGATAGCGTCTACGGAAGCCGTCACCTTGCCGACACATGGAGGAAGGACGGATCGTGGGTGCGCTTCAAGGCTCTGATCAACGTGGATATGATCGGCGATAAGAACCTGAACATTTTGCAGGACGTCAATTCGGATGTGAGCCTGCGGCGCCTAGTGTGGAGCGCGGCCGCCTCCCTCGGCTACCAGAAATACTTCACCAGCCAGAGCGAACCAATGGACGACGATCACATGCCCTTTGTCCGCCTGGGCGTGCCCTCGCTGGACGTCATCGACTTCGACTATCCGCCCTGGCATGAGGACAGCGATACGCTGGATAAAATCGGCGCGGCCAGCCTCGAAATCGTGGGTAAGACCATGCTCGAATCCATTAAGCGTCTCGAACGGCAGTGACCCGCTCGCCGGAGCGAATCGCGGTTCTGCTTTTCGCCCTGGCGCGAACCGCACTCTGCGGCTATCGCGCCGCCACGCAATCGATCACCGTCGACGAGGCCACCACCTACCTCAATTACGTGCGCGAGCATTGGGCCAACGTCTGGGCCAATTACGACCCCAACAATCACATCCTCTATTCCATCCTGGCCCAGCTTTCCGTGCGCGCCTTTCACGTCTCCGAATTCGCGTTGCGCCTGCCCAGCGTGCTGGCCGGCTTTTTTTTCGTGATCGGAGTCCACCGCGTGCTGGAGGAAACCGTCGACTCGCGCGCCATTCGCACAATCGCACTGGCGGGTTTGTGCACGGCTCCTCTTCTGCTGGATTTCTCGGTAGCGGCGCGCGGCTACGGACTCAGCCTCACGTTGCTGGTCTGGGCCATCTGGTTCTCGGTTCGCGGGCGCGACGCATGGGCCGGCGTGCTGCTCGGGCTGAGCCTCGCCGCCAACTTCAACATCGCGTTCCCCGCGCTCGGATTGATCGCTTGTCCCCTCGTATTGGGCGAAGTGGGGCAGGTCCGCGACCTGCCAATTCGGGCGATGCGCCGAGCCCTCGCGGTCGCCCTGCCTGCCGCTGCGATATTCCTCGCGATATGTTACCCGATCCTCCGCCAAGTCAAGACCTCACAGCTCTACGTCGGAGAACCGGCCATCGCCGCGGCGCTCTACAATCTGGTGTTCACCTTCATCCGCGCCGCTCCGGGCCATCCCGGATTTTTCGGCGCGGGAACTGGCGCTCACGCGATAGAATATTTCTTTCTGCCGGCGCTGATGCTCTTCGTGATCGCGGTTTCCGTCCGCGAATTCCGCCGCGAAAGATATCCCCGGCGGGAGCTGCTGCCGGCCTTCGCCTTACTTCTAGCCCTCGCCGCGATCGTCTGCACGCACTTCGTGGCCGGGCTGAACTACCCTGCCGATCGTCTCGGCCTCCCTCTATTCCTGCTGTTCGGATTGGCATGGGCCATCGCCGCGTCTCAGGTCCCCAAGCCCCGCGTCCTCGCCCTCAACGCCCTCCTTTCGATCCTTCTGATCGCGCAGTTCCTAACGCAGTTCCACACGAGCTATTTCGCGCTGTGGCAGTTCGATGCGCCCATGAAGCAAGTCGCGCAGAAGATTGGCGAAGAGGTGCGCGGGAAGCCGCCCGGCTCGGTCTCGGTCAGCGCTACGTGGTTTCACACCCCTGCGCTGGAGTTCTACCGCCGGGTATACCGCATTACCGCGCTCCAGCCGATTGAGCGGCACGAGCACACGCAGCTCGACGGTTTCGATTACTATGTTCTCAATCTGAAGGACGACGATGACGTGAAGGCTGCTCCGATCCGCGACGCGATCCCCTTGTTCCGCGACGATTTCTCCGGAGTTGTGCTGTATAAATGAGCCCGCTGCGCCGTGCCGCATTCTGGGTGTGTCTCGCCGCCGCGCTGGTGGCGTCGCGATTGAGCCACGTCTACCTTCTGTGGGCCGATGAGGACTATCATCTCGCCGCCGCGATTCAGGTGCTCGCAGGCAAGTTTCCGTATCGCGACTTCTGGTACGACAAGCCTCCCTTGAATCTGTCGTTCTACCTGGCGTTCGGAGCCTGGAGCGGTGTTCCGCTGCGTCTGGCGGACGCCTTTTTCGTTTGCTTGTGCTGCGCGCTTGCCTATCGCTTCGCGGCGGAGCTGTGGTCCCCGCGCGAAGGCTATCTGGCGGCCGCGGCGCTGGCCTTTTTTTCCATCTTCTACCTGGCTTCTGGAATTATTCCCGAAGAACCCGATACGCTGATGCTCGCGCCGCATCTGGCCGCCGTGTATCTCGCGTTCCGGCGCAGACCGCTGCTCGCCGGCTTGGCTGCGGGACTGGCCTTTCAGTTGAGCGTCAAGGGAGCCCTCGTGATGGTTTCAGCGGGTCTGTTTTGCGAGGCCGCGGCCCTGCCTCTGTTGTTTGTGGGATTCCTGGTCCCCAGCGCCGCGGTGACGGTTTGGCTCGCGGCTGCGGGAGCGCAGGCGGCGTATCTCGAGCAGGTCTGGAAATGGGGCCTCCTGTACGCTGGACTGCCGCACACGCAGTCCGGGATCGCGAGCGTTCTTCATTGGTTCGGATTTCATGCGGCGCTGCTGGCCGCCGCGCTTTGGTATTGGGCGCGAGGCCGTGACCCGGAGCGCAGGACCATGCTGGCCTGGTGCGTGGTCTCGCTGGGCGGCGTGGGCCTGGGTCTGCGCTTCGCCCCGCGCTACTTCATGCAGCTTCTTCCCGCGCTGGCGATCCCGGCCGCGCGGGGATTCGCACAATCGCCCCGCGCCGTGCGAGCCGGCATCGCCGTGGCGCTGCTGATCCCCGCCATTCGTTTCGGACCGCGCTACGTCGAGCTTGCGTGCGACGATCTGGCCGGCGTCCAAGACACCTGGAAGGATGCCGCTATGGATCGGGAGAGCCGCGAGGCCGCGAAAATCATCCTCGAGATGGCGCAGCCCGGAGACACGATTTTCGTGTGGGGCTATCGTCCGGACGTGATCGCGTATACCCGCCTTCCCGTCGCGGGGCGCCTGTGGGATTCGCAGCCCGTCACTGGCGTTCCCGCCGACCGGCACCTTTCCGAATCCCGGCCCGTCGATCGGGAATGGGCCAGCGCCAACCGGGAAGAATTGTCCAAGGAGCGGCCCACGTTTCTGGTGGACGGGCTGAGCCAGTACAATCCTCAACTCGACATCCACGGTTACCCCGAGCTTACCGGCTGGCTCCAGCAATACTCGGTGGCCGGACGCGCCGGCGCCACGGTCATCTATCGCCGGAAATGACGTGGGACAGGCCATCGTTTTTTGTGGCCTGTCTTGTGCCCAGAACAAGACAGACGACAAAAAGCGATCGTCTGTCCCACCTACACCGTTAGCCACTCGCGCATCGCCGCAGCCACCGCGGCGGGCTGCTCCATGGGCGCCATGTGCCCGGAATCCGGGATGATCGCCACGCGGCTGTTGGGGATCGCCTCGGCCATCTCCTCATGCCTCGCCGGCGGACTCCAGCCATCCTCGCGGCCGGTGAGAAGCAGCGTGGGGCAGCCGATCTTCGCAAGCCCCGGCTTCGCGTCCGGGCGTCCGAGCAGCGCCAGCATCTGCGTCTCGTAAATCTCCGGCGTCTTGCGCGCGATCATGCTCACGATGCTTTCGACCAGCGCCGCGTCCGCCATGCGGCCCGGCTTCATCATCGCCGGGAGCCATTCCAGAGCCAAGGCGCGCATGCCTCGCTCCTTGGCGATCTGGAGCAGAGCCCGCCGCTTGCGCTCCTCTTCTTCGCCCGCCGCCCCGGGAGGCTTGGCGTCCGCGCCCGTGTTGAACAGAGCCAGCCGCGCGACACGCTGCGGCGCAAGGCGCACCACTTGAAAGGCGATGCGCCCACCCATCGAATGCCCCGCGAGCGAAAACCGCTCCGGCGCAAGCCGCAGCACCCGCTCCGCCATGGCCGCGATGGAGTCGAGACGGCCCCAATCCATGCACACGCACTCGGCAACGTCGCGCAGCGCGTCGATCTGGCTCTGCCACACCGCTTCATCGCACAGTAATCCGGGGAGAAGAACGAGTGGCTCCATGAATGTTCGCGGCCGGGATTAGGCCGCGGTCAACCGCTCCACGTGGAGGCGTTTCCTGTTTCGTTCCGCGTGCCACAGATCGTACTGAAGCTGCTGGTTGAGCCAGCTTTCGGCGGAGGTGCCGAAGGCGATTGAGAGACGGACCGCCATTTCGGGGCTGATACCCGCCCGTCCGTTCAGAATGCCGGACAAAGTCTTTCGGCTCACGCCCAGCGACCTCGCAACCTCCGTGATAGTCAGGTTCAGCGGTTCAAGGCACAGCGCCTTGAGCACCTCACCCGGGTGTGGCGGATTATGCATCTTCATAGTGACCTCTGGTAATCCTCATAGTCGACTTGCTCTACGTCCTTGCCGGCGCAAGTGAACGTGACTCGCCAATTGCCGCTCACCTTCACCGCCCAAGTGCCCTTTCTGGAACCACGAAGCTGGTGCAGCTCCAAGCCGGGCAAATTCATATCGCGCGTGCTTGTTGCCGCGTTCAGGCGGCCAAGTATCAGGCGGAGACGATCGGCGTGCTGGGCTTGAATCCCCGATTTGATACCGGCGGTAAAGAACCGTTGGATTCCTTTGTGCCGGAATCCCTTGATCGCCACGCCCTCCATTGTAACCCATCCCGTTACGGGTTACATCCCGCTTCGTCGCACAGCAATCCGCGGAAAAGGACGAGTGGTTTCATGTCAATTTAAAGGTAGCGACAGATCGTGCGTGACATCCCCATTCGGCCCGACGATACGCTCCGAAACCTTGAGCTCGCGCCGGTCCTCGGAAAAGATCAAACGGCGCTCGAAGGTGAATTCGGCGCCGTGCGCACTGAGCTTGTAGCGTTCAACCAGAGTCTCGCCCTCCCACTCGTGTGAGTGCCCGCCGTGAACCGTGTCAGAGACTCCGTTGTCGCCCGAAGAAGTCCGGCTCGGGTTGGAAGAATCCACCGCGTCGGCAGGCGGCGTGAATGTGAATACCTCCGGAGCAATCGGCTCGTCGATAACCGCATCCACATACGACACCGAGTGCCTTCGAACGGCGATTTGATCGTGCAACTGCATCGAGATTTCAGTTACGAGCCGAGACACCAGGTGCGTCTTGGGGTCGATCCAGTATTGCACCGGTGAACTGAACCACTGAGCGGGATAAAGCTGCGGATCATATTCGACGGACACGAGAATGGAAGCGGGTTCCTCTTCCAGGATCTCCGCCGAAAGGACCGTGTCGGCAATTCGGGGGAACAAAAACACGGGAGTATTGTCTCCTACCTGAACGTGTTCGGGCTGGAATAAACCCTGAAGATAACCATCCCGAACGGCGTATTTGGACCTCATCCTCGTGGACCTCCAGAACAAATGGAAGTTCACGCCGTCGTTCACCAACACCGACCCGTTCGCACCGGGCTTCTCCTCCCGGAATTTATTGGGCGCTTCAAACCACGCCTTGCGCCTCCACGAATACCGCGTTGAATGACCCTCGTCTCCCGACTCCGCGAAGTTGACGATCTCCACCGAAAGAGTTTTCAACCCGTCATAAGCCCGCGCCACGCTTTCGAGAACCGCCATCGCGTTCATGCTAAAAATTATGACAGGCTTCGCGCACCGCTGCCTTGACACTCCCCCACCCCGCATGTTAGTTTCGGCAGGCCAGGAGTTATAGAAAAGCAATGAAATTTGGCGGTTTTTACGAGCTTCAGTTGCCCCGCCCGTGGGCGCAGGGAAGCGAATACAAGTTGATCAAGAACGCGCTCGAGCAGGTGGAGCTTTTCGATAAATTGGGCTTCGACTACATCTGGGCCACTGAGCATCATTTTCTGGAAGAGTACGCGCACTCTTCCGCGCCCGAGGTCTTTCTTGCCGCGGCCAGCCAGAGGACCAAGAACGTGCGCATCGGGCACGGCATCGTGCAGATGCCTCCTTATATCAACCATCCGGCGCGCGTGGCCGAGCGCATCGCCATGCTCGATCTCGTCAGCGACGGCCGCGTCGACTACGGCATCGGCGCGGGCGCATCGGAGACCGAGCTGGGCGGATTCGGCGTGCCGCAGGACGAAAAGAAAGCCATGATGCTCGAAGGCGCTCGGGCCGTGGTGGACATGTTCACGCAGGAGCCGTTCGCGGGCTTCGATGGCAAATATTTCAAGATGCCGTCCCGCAACGTGGTGCCCAAGCCCTTGCAGAAGCCGCATCCGCCGATGTGGCTGGCGTGCTCCAACCGGACCTCCATCATTCAGGCCGCAAAGCTGGGGCTGGGCGCGCTGACGTTCTCCTTCGTGGCCCCGGAACAAGCCCGGCAGTGGGTGACCGATTACTACGCCACCTTTGAAAAAGAGTGCGAGCCGCTGGGCTACGCGGTGAATCCGCAGTTCGCCATCGCGTGCCCGTTCCTGTGCGGCCGCGACGGCACCAAAATCGAGCAGATGGGAGCGGAGGCCTACGGCTTCTTCATTTATACGCTGGGCCATTACAGCTTCTTCGGCGAGCACGAGCCCGGAGTCAGCGACGTCTGGGACGAGTTCAAGAACCATCCCAAGGAGTTCGCGCCGCCGGAGGGACGCATCCAGGATTGCGTCGGCACTCCGGAGCGGCTGCGCGCGCAGTTGAAGGAATTCGAGGAAGTTGGCATCGACCAGGTAGTCTGCCTGTCGCAGGCCGCCAACATCCCGCATGAGCTGCTGTGCGCCTCCATCGAGCTGTTCTCGAAAGAAGTTCTGCCGGAGTTCAAGGAGCGCGACCAGAAGAGCGCGCGCCGGCAGGCCGAGCGCCACGCCAGACTCTCGGAAATCGTCATGCCGCGCAAGGTGAAACACGACGCGCCGAAAACGCGGACGATCATCCGAGCCGCCGGACATCACTAGTGGGGCAGGTCTACGACCTGCCATTCGCACGGTAAAAGGAGGAACGCCATGCACTTTCAACGTGAATCGATTTCCGTCAACGGCGTCAAAGTGGCGATGCTGACCGCGGGCCAAGGCGAGCCGCTGGTGTACTGGCACGGCGCGGGCACCTGGCACGGCTTCGATTTTGCGCTGCCGTGGGCCTCGCGATACCGCGTCCTCATTCCGTTTCATCCCGGCTTCGGCGATTCGGGCGACGCTCCGGAGATGACCTCGATCGGCGACTATTCGCTGCATTATCTGGAGATGTTCGATCAGCTCGGGCTGGAGCGCGTGAATCTGGTGGGCTTCTCCATGGGCGGACGATTGGCCGCGACCTTCGCGATCGAGCATCGCCGGCGCGTGCGCAAGCTGGTGCTGATCGCCCCGGTCGGCCTGGATGTGCCTGGCTATCCCTTGCCGGATTTTACGAAAGTGCCTCAGGAGGAGATTCCCGGATACCTGGTGCACAACTTCAGCGTCATCGCCCCGCATCTGCCCAAAGGACCCGACTCCGGCTTCGCCGCCGCGCGAGACCGCGAGGGCGGCAACTTCGGCAAGCTACTCCAGAGCGGGCTGATTGGGCCGTGGCTGCCGCGCTGGCTGCATCGCGTCAACATGCCCACTCTGATCGCCTGGGGCGACAAGGACCGCATTCTTCCCGTTCCCCACGCCGCGGAGTGGAAAAAGCTGATTCCTCACGCGATGGTTCGCGTCTTTCCTGACGCCGGGCACTTGGTGACGGACGAAAAGCCCGAGTGCGTGCAAGCCATCGCGGACTTCCTGTCGTGAAAATCCACAAAGCATGAAAATTCACCGAGCGACGGAACGCTATGAGGCTTGGCTGGGCGAGCGGATTCCGCTGATCCAGGCCGACCTCAAGCGCAAGCACGCGCTCATGAAGGAAGCTCCGTTCCCGTTCCTGCGCGCGACGTTTTACCGCTGGGCGCAAACGTGGCCGGTGGTTTCGCCGGAAACGTTCGCGGCTCCTGTGGCGCTGGCCGTGGGCGATCTGCACGTGGAAAATTTCGGCACCTGGAGAGACATCGAAGGCCGCCTGATCTGGGGCATCAACGATTTCGACGAGGTGTGGTGGCTGCCCTACACCTGCGACCTGGTGCGTCTGGCTACCAGCGCGCTGATGGCGAGCGCGATCGGTCATTTGCAGATCGAGGCCAAATACGCGTGCCAGACGATTCTCCAGGGATACAAAGATGGCCTGCGCGCCGGGGGCAGAATGATTGTGCTGGCCGAGCATCACCCGGCGCTCCGCGAAATGGCCGTGGAGCGGCTGAAGCAGCCGGAGGCGTTCTGGGCCAAGCTCAATGCCATGCCATCGATCCGCGAGGAACCGCCCGAGCGCGCCACCAAGGCTCTGCGGCGACTGATGCCGGAGCGTGGATTGAAGTATCGCGTGGTGCACCGCATCGCCGGGCTCGGCAGCCTGGGAAGGCGGCGCTACGTTGCGCTGGCGCAATGGCGCGGAGGCAGCATCGCGCGCGAGGTCAAGGAGCTGACCGATTCAGCGTGGCTGTTCGCGCATCCCAGCCGCAAGTCCGGCATCTTGTATCAGGAGGCGCTGGACCGCTCGGTGCGCTGTCCCGACCCGTTCGTCGAACTGCGCGACCGCTGGCTGGTGCGGCGGCTGGCGCCGGATTGCTCCCGGATCGAACTGTACACGTTGCCCGTCAAGCACGACGCCGCCCGCCTGCTTCACGCCATGGGCTTCGAAACCGCCAATGTCCACCTGGGGAGCCGCGAGGCCAACGTGATGACCGCTGATTTGAACAAACGCAAATCGACCTGGCTCTTCAAGGCCGCAACCGCCATGGTCGCCTCCGTGCGCGCCGATTGGGAGGAATGGAAGAAGGGCGCGTAGCTTGGCCGCGAAAGACCCCTTGCAGACGACGCGTGATAATCTGAGGACATTCCGATGGTTTCCCGAAGACGATGCACCGGGTTGCTGCTTGCCGCGCCCCTCGCCCGCGGCCAGAGTCGGGAATCGATCGCAGGCGTTGAACGGATTGTCGCCATCGGCGACGTGCACGGAGACTACGATGCATTCGTTTCCCTGCTCCGCACCGCAAAGCTGATCGATCGCGGAACATCCTGGAGCGGCGGAATGACGCATCTGGTGCTTCCGGGGGATTATCTCGACCGCGGCAAGAACTCGCGCAAAGTGATCGACCTGCTAATGGAGCTGGAGCCCCGTGCGCAGAAAGCGGGCGGCCGCGTGCATGCGCTGCTGGGAAACCACGAGGCGATGAACGTCTATGGCGATCTCCGCTACGTGGTGAAGGCGGACTATGAAGCGTTTCGAGGACCAGATTCGCAGGAGTTGCGCGAGGCAGCGCTCGAAGCCGCGTTTCAGGCTCAGCGGGCAAAGGATGGGCCGCAGGTGGACGAGGCGGCATTTCGCAAGAAATTCGAGGAAGACCATCCGCTGGGTTGGATGGAGCGCCGCGAGGCGTTTTCAGCCGAAGGAAAGTATGGGAAGTGGCTTCGCCAGAAGAACGTAATCGTCAGGATCAACGACCTGATTTTCCTGCATGGAGGAATTAGCCCGAAGTACGCTTCCGCGACTCTGAACTACCTCAATGACAGCGTGCATGCCGAGCTGGCGGATTTCAGCAAGCTCAACGGCGGTGTCACAACCGACCAGGAAGGGCCTTTGTGGTATCGCGGCCTGGCCGAATCCCCGGAGAGCGATCGCGCCGTGGCGGGCGCCGTCGACGTCTTTCTTCAGAATCAGCAGGCGCGGCGCCTGGTCATCGGCCACACGCCACAGGTGGCCGTGCTGCCGCGATTTCAGGGCAAGGTGATCCTGATTGACGTGGGGTTGTCGGCATTCTTCGGAGGGCCTCCGGCGTTTCTGCTGGTGGAAAGCGGAAAGTATTATGCGGTGCACCGCGGGAGGAAACTGGATCTTCCCGTGGATGGCGCCGGCTTGACCGGCTATTTGAGAGCCGCCGCGGCGCTCGATCCGCCGGATTCGGCGTTGCGGCGGAGCGTTGAAAAAACCGGGACAGTACACTAATTTCCGCCGGACGAGCACATTGGGTCCGGCGAAAATTACGAATCGGCGGAAATTAGTGTACTGTCCCGGTTTTTTCAACGCCGCGAGGGGCGGTCGTAGAGCGCGCTGTCGCCCTTCGATTCGAAGAACTTCACGATCAGATCGCGCCGCGCGAGCAGGCCTTGGATTTCGCCCTTTTGCAGGTAATTCTTCATTTCTTTCTGCACGCCCGCGGCATCCAGAGCTTTCATTTTGGCCAGCAGGTTGCGATCGCAAGTGGAGAGCATCTTGGCGTTCAGGAGCGTCTTCTGCATACGAAACGCGCGCGTATGATCGATCAGCCAAACGCGCCACTGCTTATCGATGAGCAGATTCGTGGCGTTGGAATCGGTGTTGTACATCAACTGATCGTAGACATGCATCACCTGGATTTCCTGGTTCCAACGGTCGGGGTCCGGCGGATTGATTTTCTTAGACAAACGCTCCGCTTCGTCCATCAAGACGTCGTCGATCCACCAGGTAAAGGATGCGCTGGTGCCCGCGTAACTCCGCTCCACGGATGGCGGGACCATGTCTTCGATGCCTAGCATCCTCGCCAGCTTCCACCCGGCGATGTTAAACAGATAGGTATCTTTGAAGTTCAACTCGGTGGTGCCGTTCTGGCCTTGAAAGACGGCCTGATGGTCGTCGATTCGCTGAACGCTCGCGTCGTGGGTGGTTTTGCCGTCGGTCATCGTCACACGCACCGTGCCGGTAGTGCCCTTCTTGGATGCCTTTTCCGAGGTGATTTTCGCCGTTCGGAGGAACACCTCCTGTTGATCGTAGGTCAGTGTGTCGGCGGCGAGGAGCTGGACCGGCGCCAGAGACAGCATGGCAAAGATCATGAATTTCATAAGCGCCTCCTCAAAATGCGTCTCGACAGCGCGCAGTATATCACTTTCCGTGTAAGAAACCGGCCCTGTAGTAAAATAAGGCCGGTCAATCGATGCAAAGCGGCCGAACGCCGAACTCGCCCCTGATTCGCCAGGCCCTTTTGGCCGCGGCCGTAATGATGGCATGGCAGGTGGCTGGCAAGGCCACCCGCGATAGTTTATTTCTCTCGGCCTTTCCGGCCACGGCCCTGCCCGCAATGATGGGAGGCGCGGCCGTCGGCGCAATCCTGATGGCAGTGCTGAATGCCGCGCTGCTGCGGCGGTTTGGCCCCTCGCGGATCATTCCTCTGGGATACCTGGCGGGGATGGCCTTGCATGCGGTCGAGTGGGTCTTGCTGCCGAGCGCTCCGCACCTGGTGGCAATCGCGGTTTACATTCACGTAGTCGCGCTTGGGTCGGTTCTGCTTTCCGGGTTTTGGACCCTGGCGAATGAGCGCTTCGATCCCCGCCAAGCCCGCCGCCGTTTTGGCCAGATCGCAGCGTTCGGGACCCTGGGAACAGTGGCGGGAGGCGTGATGGCTGAGCGCGTGGCCAGTCTGACCTCGCCGCGAGGCCTGCTGGTGCTTCTGGGCGTCCTTCAGTTGGCGTGCGCGCTCACCTTATTCCGGTTCACGCCCGCGAAAGCAGCGCGGAAGCCTTCGGAAGATCTCTCGTTTCCGGAAGTCATATCCGGCGCAAGGTATTTGATGGGCCTGGCGGGCCTGGTTCTGCTGGCGGCGATGGCCGCCTCTAGCTTGGACTTTTTGTTCAAAGCTCAAGCGGCCGCGCACTTCGGCGGAGGAGCGCCGTTGAGCCGGTTCTTCGCGCTGTTTTACGCCGCTACTTCGGCCATCACGTTCGGCGTCCAGGTGTTCGGAAGCAGGATGTGGCTCAAGCGCTTCGGTCCCGGCCGCACCGTGGCCGCCTTGCCCATGGCTGTGACGGGCGTCAGTCTAGCGTCGATTTTCGCGCCGGGCCTGGTCGCGCTGACCATCGGACGCGCGATCGAGCTGTTGCTTCGCGGGTCGCTGTACCGGTCCGGCTATGAACTCTTCTACACGCCTATGCCGGAGGCGGAGAAGCGCTCCGCGAAATCGGTCATCGACATCGGCGCGGAACGCCTGGGCGACGGGCTGGCGGGCGCCAGTATCCAACTGCTGCTGGCGCTGCCCGCGCAGGTTGTCTCGATCGCGATTCTGGGGCTCACCGCGGCGCTCTCCGCCGTGGGCGTATGGCTGGCGCTGCGGCTCGATCAAGTGTACGTGAAGGTTCTGGAGCGGGGCCTGACCCATCACGCCGCCAGTATTGTGCCGGATCGGGCGGAGGATTTGACCGTGCAGTCCTTTGCGCTGAACTCGGGGACCTCGGAAGCAAGTTTCTCAGGACTGGCATTGATGGCGCGCCCCGCCGTGCCGTCCCCGGCGCGTGTGCCGGATGACCCGGCGCTGCGAAACCTGATGGAGCTGCGCTCCGGGGATCCAGCGCGAATTACAGCCGTACTCGAACGCATCCATTCACTCGCGCCGGTGGAGGTGCCTCAGGCGATCCAGCTGCTGGACCGCGATGACGTCTCCGAGGCCGCCTACCTCGCGCTCAAACGATCCGGAGACCGCATTGCGGGGCAGTTGGTGGATGCGCTGGGAAACCCGGCCAGCACATACAATATTCGCAAGCGCATTCCCAAAGTGCTGGCCTCCTGCCAGAGCCGCGCGGCTTGGGACGGTCTGGCCGCGCACCTTATGGATGAGCGCTTCGAAGTGCGGACGCGGTGTGCCAAGGCGCTGGGGAAGATGGCCCGCCACTCCGAGCATCGCCCCGACCGAAACGCAATCTTCGACGTGGTTCGGCAGGAACTTACCACGGCACGCAAGGTCTCGCGGAGCGGGATCGGCCAGGGCATGGACCAAGCCCTCAAGGACCGCGCCGCCAAGAGCATCGAGCACATCTTTACACTGCTCGGGTTAGTGTTGCCGCGACAGCACCTGCGGCTCGCGTTTCGCGCGCTCCACGCTGAGGACAAGAAAATGAGCGGAGTGGCTCTGGAGTACCTCGATAGTATTCTGCCGCGGTCGCTGCGGGAAGATCTGACTGCGCATTTTGAGGGCTCGCTGGGCGTTCCTGACGCCGTTCTCACCAAAGAAGAAGTCGCGAAGTTGGTCGACTCGAACCCGTCCATGATGCATCGTCTGGAGTATTGGATCGATCCAGCCAATCCGTCGAAGAAGGAATGAGCGCGCCGCAGCCACAAGCCCGACGGGATTTGAAGAAGCGCAAACCGGCTTGGCTCTTCCGCGAGCGGCTTATCGCGGTCCCGCCGGTATCGTCTCAATGCCGTCCTCGGTAACGATGCTGAGGCGCCCGATCCACGCGTGCCCGGCCCGCAGCGCTGAATCGACGAGAGGCTCCAGCGTCTCGGGAACCGCGGGATGCACTCGAAACAGAATCACGCCACAACGTTTGAGAGGAATCGGCCGCTGAGGCGCGAGCAAGGCGCGATCCGTCAGACCCGGACAATCCATCCGCGCCCACAGGATATTATGGCCGCGGCTGCGGAGACACTGGATGGTTGGACGAGGGAAGTTCTCGTCTGCGAGCAGCTTCATCAGGCGGGAATCGGGTAAGCTTTGTGCTCGTGCGCGAGATAGCTCGCGTAGGACAGGCAGGCGAGGATGTTCGCGCGCGTCAGCCCCCGGATAGTTCGCGAGAATCTCATCCTCGGACTGGCCCGCTGCCAGCAGTTCCAGGATGAACTCGACTGCCAGGCGCGTGCCGCGAACCACCGGCTTTCCCGCCAGGATCTCGGGATCGACGATAATGCGCTCCGGCCACGCCATCAATCCATCATAGCTCTGAGCAGTTTACCATCATAGCTCTGAGCAGTTTATTCTAACGGAGCGCCGGGGATCAGGCCGAGCTTGCGCGCGTCTTGCTGGAATATGGCATGCCCTTGACAGAATATTCTTCTTACGGCATAATTTGGCCGTGGGATGGGAGGTCGAATTCACCGATGAGTTCGAAGCTTGGTGGAACGATCTTGGCGAGCAGGAGCAGGGCAGAGTCGATGCGTCCGTCCAGCTGCTTGAAGAATTTGGGCCGGCGCTCGATTATCCGCATACCTCAGGCGTCTCCCAGTCAAGACATCCCAGGATGCGCGAGCTTCGAATTCAGGTCGATGGACAGCCCTTCAGAGTGCTTTATGCTTTCGATCCGAGACGAGCGGCGATCCTGCTCATCGGTGGCGACAAAACCGGAGACGCGAGATGGTACGAGGTCAATGTGCCATTGGCCGACCGGCTCCAAGATGAGTTTGTCAAGGAGCCGAGCATCTTAAAGGGGTGATAGAGGAGAAAAGCAGTGGCAAAAAATTCAGTGAGCTCCGTGAGAAAATGTCGCCGGCAGCAAAGCAGCGCAGCGATCAGGAGTTCCGCCGCATGGTCGAGGAGATGCCTTTGAACAAGCTGCGCAATGCCCGCAACCTCACCCAGCAGAGTCTCGCCAGGGCATTGAATGTCAATCAGTCGGAAATCTCCAAGATAGAGAACCGCGCCGACGTGTATGTGAGCACCCTGGCCAGCTATGTGGAGGCGATGGGCGGCAAGCTCGAGATCCGAGCGGTTTTTCGGGATGGCGCCACCATCAAGATCAATCAGTTTGAAGATCTGGCCAAATAGGGAATTTCCAGAACTCCACCGGCGGATTCTGTGTATCCTCACAGACGGAGTTCACAGATTCTGGGTTTGGAGCCGATTGAAGCTTCGCACCCGCGCCGGCTTGACGTCACAGACTAATGGCGTGCGCACGCGACTGGCACACCAATCCAGACTGTTTGAAAATATTCCTTGCTGGGCAACCGCCACGCGAATGTGTGTGCGGTTGAAATTCGAAGTCTGGTCGATGGGCTCACACCACGGCAGCACGCGAACTTGCGTGCGGCACGGACTAAATATAGAGTGGAGTCATGACTGCGCTGGAGGCGTACGAGTTGACAACGCAAGGCGGCGCTACGGATTTTGCGCGTCTTATCCGAGCTTGCGAGTCGTTCGGATCCTATTGTCTGATCGGCGGTCTGGCAGTCAATTGCTACGTCGAGCCGGTCTACACTCTCGATGCCGACATCGTCGTGATCTCGGCCGCCCTTCCCGGGCTTACGGCGCACCTTGAGGCGGATGGCTTCAAAACTGAAGTCCACGCTCACTCGCTGAACGCGTTCGCGCCGGGAAGCGAACTTCGGATTCAGTTCACTACCGATGAACGCTACCAAGTCTTCCCCGCCCGATCCATTGAGGCTGAGGTTCTGGGGATGCGTGTGAAGATCGCCTGCCTCCAGGATGTCACGCAAGGCAAGCTCTGGGCGTACAGCGATCCCCGGCGGCGACTGAGTAAACGCAAGAAGGACGAGCTGGATCTGATCCGGCTCGCGGAGGCTTATCCCCAACTGAAATCCCTTTACCCTCGCGAGTTACAGGATCAGATTGACCGCGGTTGACTGCATTCACTCAGGGCCACGCCAATCGCAGGTGCTCAACGTCGAGGCGAATCCCCGTCCTCGGCGGTCGGGGGTGGATCGAGGGAGCCTGTCTCCCACCAGGGGGAGACCGATTTCGCTTACGACCCGAAACTGGCGCGCGCCCCTCCGGAAACGCTATCATTGTTCTTCAACCCTTCTAGTCTGCGTTGAAACAATCTTGCGTTGGACGAATCAAAATTGACCAATTCAGTGGGAGTGCCGCGGGAGACCTTCCCCGGCGAGCGTTGCGTGGCTCTTACGCCCCGCTCCTGTGAAGTTCTGCAAAAGGCCGGCATGACCGTGCTGGTCGAGCCTTCCGCCGGCGTCGAAGCCGGCTATCCAGACGAGCAGTACACGCAGCGCGGAGCCAAGCTCGCCACCCGCGCGGAAATTTTCGCGCAGGCCGATATTCTGCTCCAGTTCCGAAGCCTCGGCGCCAACCCCGAGGCCGGCCGCGCGGACCTGCCTCGCCTGCGCCCGGGGCAAATCCTGATCGGCATGGGCGAGCCGCTCACCGCGCAAAAAGAAATCGCGGAGCTCGCCGCGGCAGGCGTTTCCTTCTTTGCCCTTGAGCTGATTCCGCGCATCACGCGCGCGCAGAGCATGGACGTGCTCAGCTCGCTCGCCACCATTTCCGGATATGAGTGCGTGCTGCTGGCCGCTACGGCGCTGCCCAAGCTATTCCCCATGCTGATGACCGCCGCGGGCACCATCACCCCTGCGAAGGTTTTCGTGCTGGGAGCGGGAGTCGCAGGGTTGCAAGCCATCGCCACCGCCAAGCGGCTGGGCGCGGTGGTCAGCGCCTACGACGTGCGCACCGCCGTGAAGGACCAGATCGTCAGCGTGGGCGCGAAATTCGTCAGCCTGGAAGTGGAATCCTCCGCGGCCGAGGACCAGGGCGGCTATGCCAAGGCCCAGGACGAAGCCTTCTACAAGCGCCAGCGCGAGTTGATGACCGACGTGGTTCGCGAACAGGACGTGGTGATCGCTACCGCGGCGGTTCCCGGCAAGCGCGCGCCCATCTTGATAACTGCGGACATGGTTGAAGCCATGGCGCCCGGCTCCGTCGTCGTCGATCTGGCGGCCGTGCGCGGAGGCAACTGCGAGCTCACCAAGCCGGGCCAGACCGTGCATCACCACGGCGTGGCGATCATGGGACCGATGAATATCCCGGCGCTCGCCCCCTATCATTCCAGCCAGATGTTTGGAACCAACGTGACCACGTTTCTGAAGCACCTCAAGACGTTCCTGCCGCTCACCGCGGATCCGGCCGACGAGATCGTTCGCGACACCCTGGTCACCTTCGGAGGCAACATCGTGCACCAGCGCGTCTGCGAAACCTTCGGTCTCCCCGCGCCCACCAAAGCCGTTACCAACGGAAACGTCAAATGAATATCAATTACGAATTCGGTCTGTACGTGTTCATGCTCGCCGCGTTCCTGGGCTGGGAGCTGGTCAAGCGCGTCTCGCCGCTGCTGCACACGCCGCTGATGTCGCTGTCCAACGCCATCTCGGCGATCGCGGTGGTAGGAGCGATTGCATTAACAGGCGATAAGACCGCGACCCCGTTCGTCCGTACTCTCGCGTTCATCGCGCTGATTACCGCGACAATCAACGTCGTCGCCGGCTATCTCATCACCGACAGAATGCTCAAGATGTTCCGCAAGCGGGAACCCTCCGCGCCTCCCGAAGGGAAGCGCAAGTAGAGATGGAAAGCATTCTCCCGCTCATTTATCTTTTCGCGGCGCTGGGCTTCATTCTCGCCATCAAGTGGATGAATCATCCCTCCACGGCCCGGCGAGGCGTCATCATCGGCGAGATCGGCATGCTGCTCGCCGTCGTCGGCACGCTGCTCCGGGCCCAGGTTCACCTTGACTGGATTCTGGCGGGCCTTGCCATCGGATCGGCGATAGGCGTGCCCCTCGCGTACTTGATGCCCATGACCGCGGTGCCGCAGTTGACCGCGCTCTCGCACGCCTTCGGCGCTCTGGCTTCGGCGCTGATCGGCACGGCCGAATATTACAAGCAATCGCCGCACGGATTGACCATGGGCGCGCTCGTGGCCGAGACGCTGTTGGGATATCTGACCACCACGGCGAGCGTGATCGCCTTCGGGAAATTGCAGGAAATTCTGCCCACGCGTCCAATCACGTACAAGGGCCAGAACGTGGTCAGCTTTATTGTTCTGGGCGGCGCGGTAGTGCTGGGAGTCATGCTGACCGCCGGATATTCCGATCCGTATCCGTGGTTGTTCCCGGCGTTCATCGGCTTCGCGCTGATGTTCGGCATCATGCTGGTGACTCCCATCGGTGGAGCGGACATGCCCACCGTTATCGCGCTGCTCAACTCCTCGGCCGGCGTGGCCGCGGCGGCCATGGGCTTCGTGCTCGATAACCGGCTCCTGATTATCGCCGGCGCGCTGAACGGAACCGCGGGCCTGCTGCTGTCCATCATCATGTGCAAGGCCATGAACCGCTCCTTCACCAACGTGCTGTTCGGAGCCTTCGGGCAGATAACGGCGGGCGCGGCGGCCGGTGCTGCGGTGCAACGGCCCGTGCGCTCGGCCACGCCCGAGGAGGCTGCGGCGATCCTCGACGCTTCCAGCAGCGTCATCATCATCCCCGGCTACGGCATGGCCGTGGCGCAGGCGCAGCACAAAATCCGCGAGATGTACGACCTGTTGACGCGCCGCGGCGTCAACGTCCGCTTCGCCATTCATCCCGTGGCCGGCCGCATGCCGGGCCACATGAACGTGCTGCTGGCCGAAGCCGATATCCCCTACGACAAGCTGCTGGAGATGGACGAGATCAACGGCGATTTCCCCATGACCGACGTCGCGCTGGTGGTGGGGGCCAATGACGTGGTGAATCCTCTGGCGCGCAGCGATCAGGACAGTCCGATCTCCGGTATGCCCATTCTCGACGCCGATAAGGCTCGCACCGTCATGATCATCAAGCGCGGCATGAGCCCCGGCTTCGCCGGCATCGACAACGAGCTGTATTACATGGACAAGACCCTGATGTTATTCGGCGATGCCAAGGGGTTTGTCAGCAATATCGTCAAAGAGCTGGGCTCCAACCACCACTAGGGTCGCAGTCCGTTCGCGAGAGGCAGCTCGACCTCGATCTCCCTGCGGATCGTCGTCGAAGAGACTGCGGGCTGCGCGCTCTCCCACCAGAGTTGGATGGCCTCGGCCGCGAGCCGGGTCAGTTCATCGATCGACTTTCCCGTGACCAAAATGGTCGGGAGCTCAGGAACGTACGCACTGTATCCCGACTCGTCGCCTTCGATCAAGAGCGAATATTTCCTAGTCATTCAGACTCCCCCTTGATTCTAGTCTGCCGGAGGATCGCTCCGTATGTGCCTGGCCGTACGTCGTTGCCGAGCTTGCCGGACACCACCGTGATCCGACCATCGGGATGCCGAAACATCCGGTGATCGCCCTTCGTTCGAACGTGCTGCCAGCCGGCCTTCTCCAACTCTTTAATGACCTCACGGACCTTGAGCGGCACACCAATCAGGATAGCGAGGACTAGGATATGATGGCTGCATGAGCATGTCGAATTTCTTGTCACTCTTGTCGGCAATTGCGACCCTGCGGGCCTCATACCGATGGCTTCGAATGCGCCTCGTGGCAAACAAGCTGGACTGCGCATATGTGGCATTGAATGTACACGGCCGAACCCTTGTTCCAATGCCCGGCGCCGGCCTGACCGTTATCTCGCCCAGGCCGTTCTGGTCCCCGGATCCCTCGATTCTGGACGTTCGCGGCGAGGACACCGATAGCGCACGGGGCCACCACGGCTACCTCAAGATCGACCCGGGGCGCCTGACGGCACGCAGGACCGTCGATTATGACGTGCCGTACGAGAGATCGGGGCAGCAGATTGAGTTTAGCGACGACTACGAAACGCTCCACGTTTCTCCGGATAAACCCGACTATGGCCAGCATGTTCTCCGACGCGCGAAGGGGATCCTTCTGCTGAGCTAATTCCACTCGGTGGGTGGACGGCACTCACGCAGCGGCGCGAGGACGAACGGTCCGTTCGATCTCGCGGGCCTTCCTCCCGGCTGCATCGCAAGATCATAGGAAGCCTGCAGACTCAACCAGAATTTGGCCGTCATGTTGAATACCGCGCAGGCGGCGCCCCGTATCGGCGACGACACCGCTGCGGACATGGTCGATCTCGATCATGCGAATGTCGGGAATGCGAAGCTCCAGCGCGAGCCGGTTCGCGCTCTTTCCGAGCGGCTGGAGAGAGTCTTCCTGCATAGTTTCGCCCGGATGAGCGAACAGAATTTGACCAGCCTTCTTTTGGCTCGTGGCGTCTCCGTCTGGTAAGGGCCGGTTCGCCGGCGCGTACAAGGTCTGGAAATTTCCCGCGATATCGATCTGAGCCAGCCTCGGATCACGACTCGGGCGGCCCGGAGCCTACTCGGAAACCTTGTTTCGGCAAAAAAGCAAAAGCCGCGGTCGAAACCACGGCTTTCACGAGGACCAGGGAAATCGGCGTGCCGTCTAACGGCGAGATTTGCGGAGCTTCGCGACGCCCAGGCCAAGCAGGCCTGCGCTCATCAGGAGGAGCGTTCCGGGCTCAGGCGTCGATGATCCAATCGAGCCTCCGAAGGACACGTCGTCAACCGCGTAAGCATCGCCCTCTGTGCTGCTCGGTCCGATCTCGAACGACCCGATCTCGGCCGTGATATCGGTAAAGCCGACGTAAATCCCAGGCAGCGGGGAGGTCCCCGGCGCCGGAAAGAATCCGCCGGAATACCCTGCGGGGAGCACATTGCCTTGCAATACTGTTAACGTACCCAGCAACGTACCGGTCGCATCGGGTCCGCTGTACACAGTGACTGTGTAGTTGCCGAGCGGAGAAGTGTCGGAAAGAAATGCCTGCACATCGGACTGAAGGCTGCTGAACGTGACGATGATGCCTGCAGTGGTGATGATATTGTCGCCCTCGGTACTTCCCGTCAGGACGCCCGATCCCGAAGAAGCGCCATAGGCGTAACACCACGCCTGACCGCTGCATCCCGCGCCATTCCCGTCGTAGTTATCGATCATCGGCGCGCCACCTCCGGTCTGCGAGAAGGTCATCCCCGCATATTGAGTGGTAATGATGGTTTCCTCGGCAAAGCCTTCGAAGTTGGCGAGCGTGCCCCCCGACAGTGTCGGAGCGTAGGTTTGAAAACCGATCGCGGCTCCCATCATCGGTACGGTCAACGCGCCCAAGATCGCCGCGCAGCTCAACATCTTCAGCATGAGCTCTCCTCCGGATACACCGGTACTTATGTATTGTAAAGACTATTGTAGAGTACTCCCGTCCTAGGCGCAAGCTCCAAAAGGATACTAGTACTACTTGACTACGGCCTCGTTGGGGGCGCGGGCCATCAGTTCACTTTGCCTGAACTCGTTCTCGCACCACAGGTTTTCGGCGAGCCAGTAGAGTCCTGCCATGGGCGCCAACGCCATTAGTGTCAGCATCCACAGGTGGTCCGGAAGCACGCGAGCCAGATGCCGAGGCGATAATTTGGCTCTCGGGTTCGTAATGATTCCGCCTCGCGTATTCGCGCAGCGCAAGCAGATTCTCAAAGCTTGGAGTAAATCCTGCGGCGTCGACGACAAGGAAGGTCTGTTCGGCTTGTTCGTTCCAAATCCAGGTGAGATAGGGATCACCCGCTAATTCAGGATCCTGCCGTCTTTCATCCTCACGATGCGGTGCGCGAACGAAGCGGCTTCCGCATCGTGCGTGATCATGAGGATGGTCTGGCCCAGGCGGTTATTCAGGTCGCGCAGGATTTTCAGCACCGCTTCCGAGTTCTCCGAATCCAGGTTTCCGGTGGGCTCGTCCGCCAGCAGCAGGGCCGGCTCGTTGACGATGGCGCGAGCAATGGCCACGCGCTGCTGCTCGCCTCCGGAAAGCTCGCGGGGCTTGTGATTCATGCGCTCGCTTATCCCTAGCGATTTCACGATGTCCTCGAATTGCCGGCTGCGCGGCCCGCGCCGTCCAGCGATGTCGCGCGCGATGTCGATGTTTTCGGCGGCGGTCAAGGTCGGCAGCAGATTGTACTTCTGGAACACGAACCCCACGCCGTTCTTGCGCAGCCCGGTGCGCTCGGCGTCGGTCATGCCCAGCAGGTCGCGGCCGTCGATGTGGACACTTCCCGAAGTCGGCGGCGTCAGGCCGCCCAAGATGTGAAACAAGGTGGATTTGCCGGAGCCGCTGGGTCCCACGACCGCCACGAACTCGCCCTTGGCCACCGAGAGATCGACGCCTCGCAGCGCGTGGACCTCTACTTCGCCCGTGTGAAAGACTTTCTTGAGGCCGTGAATCTCAATCATAAGGAGAGCGCTTTAATCATAGGCAAGAGCTTCGATGGCGTCCTGCTTGGCGGCCTTGAGGCCCGGGTAGAGAGCACCCAGGACTGCGCCGACCAGCGAAATCGCCGCCGACTTCGCCCACCAATCCGGCACGATCACCTGGGTCAACATCGACGAGGCGAACTCGTACATAAGCCATTTGGTTCCGAAGGTCATGACGATGCCGGCGAGAGTGCCAATGACCGCGAGAAGCACAGCTTCCCTCAGCAGGATTCCCAGAATATAGCCCGGCGAGGCGCCCAGCGCCTTGAGGATGCCGATTTCGCGCGTGCGCTCCAGCACCGCGGTGTACATGGTCAGCAGCACCACCAGGAATCCGACGATGACGGAGATTCCAACCACAACGTCGGTAAATCCCTTGAGCAAGGGAACGCTATTGGCGTTGAACGCGTCCATCACCTGATCCATGGAAAGAATCTGGTAGTCCTCGAGCGTGCTTTCGAGATCCGCGATCACGGAGGGAATGTTGGCGGGGTTATCCACCTGGACATAGATGGTCGATACATTGCCAGTGGCCGAATACATTTCCTGGAGCGGCTTAAGCTGAGCGAAGAGCTGCGACAGCTTACCCGAGTCGACGATGGCGCAGACGTGCCACGGATGGCCGCTGCCCAGATTCACGGTGACTCCGGCGTGCAGGTTCCGGGCGCGGGCGAAGGCCTCGTCCACCATCAGGTCGTCCTCGCGCTGGAAGGGACCGCCCTCGAAGTAGTGGAATCCGCCGCTCATGGCGTTGAATTCGTCGAGCTTGATGCCGGCGATGACTTGGAAATTTCCGATGCCTACATTCAACGCGCCGGTAACCAGCTTGACGTGCGGACGGCTGCGCACTACTTCCTCGATCTTTTCGCCGCCCGGCATGCTGCCGGTGAAGCCCAGCACGGTGCTATTGGGAGGGCGGACCAGGATGTCCGCGCCGGTGCCGCGCGAGCGCTTCTGCATCTCGCCCAAAGTTCCCTGGCTCAAGCCCACGATGGTCAGGATCAAGGTAACGGAGATGCCTATGAAGATTGCGCTGAGGAAGGTTCTAACGGGGCGGTGCTTGAGGTTTTCCCAAACCAGGCGATAGATCAACTCACCAGTCTAACAGCCGCGAGGGTTCACACTGACAAACGCGCCGGGGCGCAGTAGAATGGTAGGGCGTTTTATGATCGCGACCTGGAAACAGAACGAGGGCCAGGCCGTCGACGGCATTGCTCTGCTCCGGCTCCTGGGCGGCGGTGAATCGAGCGCTGTCTATCTTGCCGAGCGTGCCGGCGAACGGTGCTCCATAAAACTGGTCCCTACCGAAGACGTCGTCGCGCAGCTTCCCTTGTCGCGATGGGAGCAGGCTTCCAGGCTCTCGCATCCCAATCTCACCCGGATTCTTCAATGGGGGCGCGCTCGGCTGGATGGCGTTTCGATGGTCTACGTGGCGATGGAATACGCCGAGGAGGAGCTGGCGAGCGTCGATCGTCCGCTCACGCCCAAAGAAGCTCGCGAAATGCTCATGCCGGCGGCCAAAGCCCTGGCTTACCTTCACGGCAAAGGATTCGCGCACGGCCGGATCAAGCCCTCGAATATCCTGTCGGTTCAGGAGGAACTGAAGATTTCCGGAGACTCGCCACTGCGCCTGGGAGAGCGTCACGCTTCCTCGCCGGCGCCGCAGCCTTACGATCCGCCGGAGCTGGCAACGTCGGGAGTCACGGGGGCGGGCGACGTCTGGTCCTTGGGCGTGTCGCTGGTCGAGGCCATGAGCAAGGAGCTGCCAACGTTTGAGGGCGGCTCCCTGCGGCTTCCGGACGCGCTCAAGCCCGACTCCTTCCGCGATGTGGCGGCGGGTTGTCTCGAGCGCGATCCTGCGCGGCGCTGGACCGTTGCCGACCTCGGGCAGTGGCTGGACCGGGGCACCGTCCCTGCGCTGAAGCGAGTTCGGCCGCGCTACTTATTGCCCGTCGCCGCGGCCGCCGGCGTGGTGGCGGTGGGTGCTGTCGTATGGACCTACGGCGGGCCGTATCTCGCGGGTTCCCAGCCGGCCGCGCCCGAACCGGCGCCTGCAACCCAAGTTTCGCCCTCACCAGCACCCGCACCCGTGAATCCGCCTCCGGCGTCCGCACCGGCGCCGGCATCTAAGCCCGCGACCCCGCCGCGGGAAGCCAAGCTCCCCGAGGTAGCAAAGCCGGGCGTAAAGGCGCCGGCGGAGCCTACGCCCGAGCCGCCGGCCGCCGCCGCATCGCCTGTCGCGACCGCTACCGATGTGACCTCTCCCGACGTGCTTCAGCCGGTCGTGCCCGAGGTCCCCGCGAAGTCCCGTGCAACCATCCACGGCAAGGTGCCCATCGTGGTGCGGGTTCATGCCGACGCGGCCGGCGCGGTCACCAGCGCTAGCATCGAATCCGGCGCATCGAGTAAGTACTTCGCGGATATGGCGCTAAAAGCCGCGCGCCAGTGGAAATTCGTCCCCGGCGCGGATGCGCGCCAGTGGCTGCTGCGGTTTGAGTTCACTCGCGATGCGCAACATCCGGTCGCAGCGCGAGTGATTCTGGCTCCTTAGCCCAACCTTCGCAGTTGCGGCGAGTTTTTAGGTGAAACGGGGACCTCCGTAGAGATAAAGCCTTGGGGATCAATGGAACATTTCTGGAAGAGGTTGTAGTGGAGACCTACCCTCTAGGCA